>JAAUYM010034232.1_pt1 | contig 10638 bp, 6 predicted proteins | sample 7278001 | NCBI WGS metagenome assembly JAAUYM01 (sample SAMN14350224, study PRJNA611818) | marine sediment metagenome | isolation source: surface marine sediment (1.8m) | place: French Polynesia: Moorea | collected 2018-08
CATGATGGCTAACCATAAATTAGCCATCATGTTTTTTACAGCTAACGTCTCAGTATAGATTGTTTGGTTTTCACGTACTAACTGAGTCGTTAATTTGTGCAAAAAGCGGTGCGACCCCGCGGAGGTTTCCTCCGCAAGGGAACGCGCACCAAGACAATCTCTTCGGCAATCGGCTATTTTAGCGTGTAGCTTTGCTACCTTTAGCCTTGCTTTATATCTATTGTTAGAACCTTTCTTTTTCTTGGCTAATCTGCGTTGTAGAGTTTTTAATCTAGCTTGATATTTTTGGTAATGTTTTGGATTTCCAGAGCTCATACCATTAGATGTAACCATTACATCCTTGACACCCAAATCGATGCCTATTTTCCCTGGAACAGGTGTCCACTGCTCTAACTCTTCCTCTACCAAGAAAGAAACAAAATATCTATTACTGGGGTCTTTGGAGATGGTTACTGACTTCGGTTCACCCTCAAAATATTTACTCCACCTAATCTTTAATGGTTGCTTCATCTTAGCTAAAGTTAACTTACCATCTTGCCAAGTAAAGGCATTTCTGGCATAGGTGGCTGATTGTCGATTATTCTTTTTTTTAAACCTGGGATATTTACTTTTACCTTCAAAGAAGTTTTTAAATGCCGTATTTAAATGTCTTAGTCCTTGCTGTAGAGGTACAGAAGATACTCGTTTCAACCAAGATTTTTCTGGGTCTTTTTTGAGTTTAGTTAAAGCATTTGAGGTGTCACTGTAGGACAAACTTTTACCTTCAGAGTAGTAACTATTTGTCCTTAAACTTAATGCCCAGTTATAGACGAAGCGAGTACAACCAAAGGTCTGTGCCAACTCTAATCGCTGCGAGTCGGTCGGGTAAAATCTGTACTTAAATCCTCTTAACTGTTTCATGGTATGATTTTACCATGAAACACTTTAGTGTGTAAAACCAGCTTGGGACTTTTCAAACACGCTCTAAGCAGGTAACCTCATAGTGAAGGTAGAACCTTTACTGGGTTCGCTCTCAACGCTGATATTGCCTCCCATCATCTCACAGAGTTCTTTAGTTATGCTCAGTCCTAAGCCTGTACCACCATAGCGGCGGGTGGGGGATCCATCACCTTTGGTGAAGCGTTGGAACAGTTTTGCTATTTGCTCTTCTGTCATGCCAATACCAGTATCCCTCACCTGGAAGCTAATCCAATCTTTACTATCCTCTGTGTAGCGGCTAATATCAAAAGTAATCGTACCCTGTTGGGTAAATTTGCTGGCGTTACTCAACAGGTTGTTTAAGCACTGGCGAACCCTAGTGATGTCGGCGTGCATGATGCCGATAGCTTCTGGACAATTTAGGATTAAGGTATTGTTGTTCTTGTCGTAGGATTTTATATTTTCTCCTACCTCTTGAACCATCGGTGCAATCTCGAAATCTTCTGAATCTAGTTCCATCCGACCTTCGACAATCTTAGACATATCGAGAATGTCTAAGATCAGGCTGAGGAGAAACTTACCATTATTGGTAATTCTTTGAGCCAAGCTACTCTGTTGTTCTGGAGTTAAATCTTCTCCTGCTTCTTGCAAGGTTTCGCTCAAGCTAATGATCGCTGTTAAAGGAGTCTTCAATTCATGGCTGGTATTTGCTAAGAATATAGTTTTGGCGTGGTCTGCTTTCTCCGCCTCAGCACGACGAATTCGCTCTTCTTCTGCTTGTTTGCGTTCGGTGATATCTTGCAGTGCTGCTATGGCATAAGTAATTTCTCCTTCTTCATTACGAATAGGTGTTGCCGACACCTCCAAGGGAATCACTGTTCCTTCGGGGCGGCGAATTTCTAAATCATCAACGCTGGGATTTTCTTCTCCTTGCAGAGCGCGTAAAATAGGCATATTTTTAGTAGGATAACTATCCTCTGTTCCGGCTTGACAGCGTTTATGACTCGCTACTTTCTCTAACTCTTCAGGAAATATTTTGCCAATGATATTTTTTCTTTCCTGTTGCTCTAGTCCATAAATTTTGACTGCTTCATCATTAACATAGGAGATTTTATGTTCAGGATCGATAACCAATACTCCCACAGGTAGAGCATTGAGAAAGTTTCTTAAATTGCGTTCAGTTTCCCTTTCTCGTTTCCAAGCTTCTTTAATCTCTTGAAGAACCTTGAGAGTTTTGCTAATAGTCAATTCTAAATCATCAAAATCGAAAGGCTTAGTGATAAAATCAAAAGCACCTTTATTCATTGCCTTTCTGATATTGTTCATATCACCATAGGCACTAATAATCACTGCTTTGATGAGCGAAAATTTTTCTTGTAGATTCTCTTGGAGTTTCTCTAGTAAAGTTAGCCCATCCATTTCCGGCATATTAATATCTGTCAAAACTACGTCAAAGTAGTCTGGTTGAGCTATCAATTTATCTAAAGCTTCCTGACCATTATGGGCAAAAACAAATTCAAATTCATTGTTCTCAATTTGTTGCTCAAAAATCTGAGGAATCAGATCTTCCAAGTCAGGCTCATCATCTACAACTAGTATTTTGGCCTCCATCTTTTCTCTATTAACTACCGACATTGTTTTATCCTTGATTAAAGTCCTAAATTATTGTTGAGTATCAATTACTAATATTTTTGGGTAGAGTTATAATAAATACTGTGTATTTATCGACTTCAGATTCTACTTCTATTTTCCCCTGGTGTTCCTGGACGATAATGTCATGACTAAACCATAAACCTAGTCCTGTTCCCTTGCCAGGTTCATTAGTTGTAAAAAATGGTTCAAAAATTTTATCCCGGATTTCTTCAGCAATCCCTACACCATTGTCGCGAATTCGAATTTCTACTTTATCTCCCTGATTTTTAGTGCTGACTAAAAGAGTTGGCGAAAATTTATCAATCTTGTTCTCAGAGTTAAATTCTTGTTTTTGGACAGCCATACAAGCATTGTTAATTATATTTAAAAATGCCCGAAAAATTTGCTGAGGTGAAATATTGATTTTCTCAAGACTTTGATCGTAGTTTTCCTGTTTATTAATGTTAAAAGTAGGATCCTTAGCACGCATTCCGTGGTAAGACAGGTTAAGAGCATCTCTTAACAAATCATTGATGTCTGTTAGTTGTCTTTTTCCTGCTTCACCCCGAGACTGCTCTAGCATACTGCGGACTAATTTATCGGCTCTTTTGCCATGTTCATTTATTTTCTGCACATTTTGGTTTAACTTACTTAAATTTTTATCTAAGTATTCTTTGATTTCTAAATCAAGTTTATTTTCTATATTTTCGATTGCTGCCAACATTTTCTGAGTTAATTTTTCCGAGACTTCGGCAAAACCATTAATATAGACTAAAGGATTTTTGATTTCATGGGCAATTCCTCCTGTAAGAACTCCCAAAGAAGCAAATTTTTCCTGGGCAATAATCTGTTGTTGCGTGGTTTTTAAGTCTGTTAGAGTTTGTTTTAATTTCTCATTTTTATCCCGCAATTCCTGGTTTTTGGCTTCCACTAAACGGGAATTTTCAATCGAGATAGCTACAGGAGCAGAAAGAATATCTAAAACCTTGATGTGTTCTAGTGTAAAGGCGTTGGTAGTTAGATTGTTTTCTAGGTATAAGATACCACTCAGTTTTTCTTCGTGAATTAGAGGCGTACACAGAATTGACTCGGGGTGAGTAGCAACAATATAGGGATCCTGAGTAAATTCACCTTCATGAGTAGCATCATTTAAGACTAAATTCTTCTTGGTACGGGCAACGTAATTAATTATAGAAGCTGGTAATAAAGGTATTTTTCGATCGTTATTGGTATCATCTACGGGAACCGATTGCAGCACGATAACTTCCTCAGCATCGACTGCGCCTTCGGCTTCAATCAACCAGGAAACATCTTCCTTCTCTGGTTCTGGTTCTGGCTTAGAAGGTAAAATAAGGAAACTTTTCTGCGCTCCCGTATTCTCGATGACTGTATTCATCAAGTTAGTCAGCATTTCCTGACGTAGTGAACTTACCATAACTAGCCTCTTTTCACCTAGTACATTACTCTTCTAGAAGCCTCTCCATCTTAGCTAACAAGCGCGGCATCTCAATGGGTTTTACCTCATGTTCGTCACAACCTGCGGCAAGGGCTGTGGCACGATCTTCGGACATAGCATCCGCAGTCAGAGCAATTACCGGAATGTGCTGCGTCTTGGGGTTAGCTTTCAATTTCTTTGTGGCTTCCCAACCGTCCATAACTGGTAAATTCAAATCCATCAAAATAAGATGGGGGTGTTCTGAGTTTGTCTTGTCTAGAGCTTCCTCACCGTTTGCGGCTGTCACTACTTCGTATCCTCGCCGCTTCAGCCGAATAGACAGAGAAAATCTTATATCTTCTTGATCCTCGACTAAAAGAATTTTCGGCATTTTCTTCGATCTCTCTATCATTTTTTTTTATCATAGAACCTAGAATATAGATTGACATCTCAACACCAATCTAGGCAACATATCACCGTAATCCTTGCTGGCGCAATAAACTATCCACCCATGCTGCATCTGCTGCCAAAAGAGGAGGGATGGGGTCAGAGTCGTAGTTGATCGCAACTTCATAGCCTGCTCTTTCATAGACACAATCTAACAATTCCTGGAGATCTATAACTGGTTCTATATCTCCTGTCAGTAACGGCAAGGGAAATGGGATAATCCTATCGGGTAAATTGAAGGCATATAAATCGGCACGAGGACGGCGATCGCTGCGACTGACCAAAATGCGATAATCACTGTTAAGGTTACTGTCCAACACAGGCATAGGTTCCCCCCCTCTAAGTAAATCAATCTCGACTAAGTGGGTACGACTTCCCAAAACAGCTTGACGCTTCTCTTGGTAGATTTGTCGTCCTTTTCTTGATCGCTTATTAGTCGGAGAGAGAACTTCAATGGCAGTTACTACCTCTTTAGTTGCCGTTTCTCGCACTTCTAAGTATCCCTCCCGAAATTCAATAGGCATGGGTACAGTAACGCTCACTGGCGCAACTGAGGGAGTAGCGACGGCAAGGTTGGATGACTTGAGCTTGGTGTCTTTTCTCAAACGTTCTACAGTTACGTCAGGAATGCCGATTAACAAAGCTTCTTCCCCACTCATCTGATAAATTCGCTTTTCAATAGCAACACGATATTTCGGCAACACTTGGGGATTTAGGGATTCTGCCAAGATGCTGATAAGCAGGTGATGAAATTCTGGCCAGAAGTTCGGATGTTCCAGATAGGGATTCATTCCAGGGAAAGGAGAAGACATGGTAGATAATTAAAAATTAAAAACTTTAGCTGTAGAGAGGCAAGCCTTGCGCCCTACTTGTGCCGTTTCCCTAACTGTAAGCAGGTAACTCCATTGTGAAAGTAGAGCCTATATCTGGCTGACTTTCAAGCTTAAAACTTCCCCCCATAAGCTCACAAATTTTTTTGGTAATAGTCAATTTCCGAGCCATTATTGCTTGAGGTGGAATAGAAGTATCAGAAACAGATATATCATGAGTAGTTGCTTGGAAAAGTTGCTGTATTTCCACGCTGGTCATAACAAGCTCTGGGATATTGACTTTAAAATTAATCCACTCTTTTCCATTATAGGTGTAGCGATCGACCTTCAAAATAATTTGCTTCTGTTGAGCTAATTGAAGCGCATTATTTAAGAGATTAGTCAGACATTGGCGAACCCAGATCACGTCAGCATCCATTTTGCCAGAGTTTTTGAGGCCATCTAATACTTTCAAATTGAGTTTTTGTTTTTCTTCAAGAGTTGCAATCACATTATTCACGAGATGAAAGATTTTAGGTTTCTCTGGATCTCGATAAAGTTGAAGCGTACCCAATTCTAGCTTAGATAAATTCCTAATATCACTCAGCTCCTCTATCGTAGTTCTGCCAATAGTCGTAATTTTTTGCAGGACTTTGGTAGGCTCTACCTGAAGATTCTCATCCTCTGATAACATTTCGCTATATTCAATAATCGCAGTTAATGGAGTACGCAAATTGTGAATCACTTTTTCCAATAAGGTAATTTCTGCTGTTCTATCTTGCTCTGCTCTAATTTTCTGTTGAATAGGTTCAACTAAATAGTCATGAACAAGCTGATATTGATCTTCTGTCTCTGTACGAAAACGAAATACTATATTATTGCCTTCCAAAATCTCTAAAATTAAATCGAGCATCTTAGGCGGCAAGGTTAGAATTAATCCCAACTGTGATTTAGTTCTGAAGGGACGATGACCATTCTCATCGATTAAATGTTTTAATACTTGCAAAACTAACTGTTTATTTTCACCACCACAATCTTCAAAAACTGCATCTAAGTATTTGTCTACTAATACAATTTTGGGATTCTTGCCTAGACTTTGATACTGTTCTAAGGTTGTAATTTTCGCATCTTGAAGAGCAGCACCTACTACCTGCAATTCTACTGGGCGCACTTCACCTTGCGGTTCCAGTTCTGCTAGATCTTGAACTAGTTGCTGGATTAACTCAGGCGCTAAATTCAATTGAGAGCGTTCTGTTAGGCTTTTTATTACTAAATGCGCCTCATCAATTGAAAAATTTGCTAAGTATAAGAGAACATCTTTACTTAAGATATCGTTATTAATTGCCTCAAGGTTCGTCTGACGGCTACTTAACAATAAATGGTGAAGATAATCTTCTCGTATTGAGAAAATAACTTTGATAAAAGGCAATTCGAGACATTGACCCAAGAATTCAAAGAACTCTTTCAAATTTTTCTGCTTATCTGATATCTTATCAACAAAGAAAAAATCTTCAAATGGATCGATAATTAACACGGTTTGTAAATTACGTTCTTCATTTTTTTGCAATTCCTTGATTAAGGTTGACACTGAATTTGGAATCGATGATAAACGGATATTTTTTTCTGTAAGTGACTCGGCTAAAGCAATTCCTAAACTTTCTTGCCAATCTGCATAAACCTGAAAAGTTACTGGTAAAAAATCGCGAATGCCAATGCTTCTATGCTTGAGAGCAGGGACTAACACCGCATGGATCAGAGAACTTTTCCCTACGCCTGATTGACCATGAATAACTGTGAGTTTGTGCTGTGTATCGCTGACTCTGTTAATTAATTTATTGATAGACTGCCGACCAGAAGTTTCGATTAAATATCTGACATATTCTTCCCACTCACTATCTGTCAGTTCTTGAGTTGTTTTAGGTTTTGGTACATGACAATATTCTTTTGATACAAAAGGAATAGTTCTAACTTGCGTTTTAGGTTTTTGCGGACGCAGGCGACCTGCCCCTATGAAAGCACGGAAACCATACTGATAGGCAAAGGATCGGAGTTTTTGTTTGATTTTAAAGGCTTTATGATAGTTACGTTGTTCTAGATATAGCGATCGCAATTGTTCTAAAATCTCAATATATAATTGTGCATTGTCTTCCAGTTCAACTGCTGCTGCTTGTTCTAGTCTTTGGGTTGCTTCCTCAACTTGGTCTAGTTGTAGAAGGCTTCGCGCCAAAAGTAGTAAATATTGACTTTGATGAGATAGCAATCTTTCTTTTTCAGGAACATTTTCGAGAATTTTAAGTGCTTTTTCTGCCAGTTTTTTAGCCTCATTCCAGCTTTGCTTAGTCAGTGCTACTTCAGATAAAAAACCATAGTCCTGAGCTAGCTCTCCTGGCATTTTGTCTTCATGCAGTCGCTTATATTCGTGTACAAGTTGTTCTAAATTATCCCATTCTTCTAGGTGTCGCAATGCATCCCCTAGCTGACTGATAAATTTAGCTACTAAATCTAGCTGCTGAGCTTGTTCAAAAACATTAATACATTTTTTAAAATAATGTTTGGCTCTCTTCCAATGTTTTTTAGCTTGGGTGCGCTCTAGTTCAGCATTGCGATAGTGGCAAAGTCCAATATTTGAAAAAATTACTCCTTCTCTCAATTCTGGGGTTATGTCAGTAGTGAAGGGATAGCTTTCAGGTTCTTTAGCTGCCTTGCGCCAAAAAGCAAGGCTTCTCTGATAGTGACGTAAAGCCTTATTAATATCATCTTTAGCATAAGAATCTCGACCCTGAATAAATTCTAAACAGGCTTCTAGATGCGATGCCAAGTTTAGGTCATCATATGCTAAATTGCTTAAAACTGACTTAAGTTCTGCACGATCAGATTCACTAAAAAGATATTCAGTTGACAAAAAACAATCATCACCTGTTTCTAAAACCTCTTCAAAAAGATGCTCAGTTTTATTTTGTAAATATTCAAGTAATTCTGAGGTTTCCATTTTAAAAACAATTCGAGTTGCCCAACTTTCAAAATCAGGAGACAATCTAATGAGATTATCTGAAAGTTTGTCTGTTATCCATATAACTAATGGAAAATGAAAATTCTTGCGAAAGTCTTCTCGTACTTGGTTAACTGAAGTCAGCAATTTTTCAATTTCGGTAACTAATTCTAAACCTAAAACCATGACTGCATCTGGCTGCTCTTCTCCTAAATGTTTTTTGAGCGTCGAGTAAAGCTGTTTAACAGAGGATTTAAGCTGAATTTCTCGAATTGGGATAGAGCAAGTTTGTTTTAACTGTTTAAGTATTTGCTGACGTAATGGGAGATAGTTACAGTGAGCTAGAACCAGTTTAAATTCTTCCTGATCCATTTCCCATATCAGTTCTCTTAGTGATTTTTCATTGTACGCAATTATTGACGAGTGCCCTTTACTCATCACTTAACTCCTTTGCATCTTCCAAAATCGGATTAATGGCAAACCAAGATCCTTCTGAATCTTGGTACTCATAAACGAACATACTGCGGATTAGTGTTTCGTATTGCTCACCTCCAGTTACTTTCTTCTGTTGTCTAACTTGCCGTAATAAATTCCACTCATCATTGGTAATGGCTCTAATTCGTGAATTACGTTCATCCTGAATTGCCTCGTCTAAACTTCTACGGGAGATAGGTAATTTATCTTCTTTGCGAATAGAGTTATTGAGGAGTTTCAGCAAATTCCGCACATGACCTCCACTAATCCGGCATAAATGTTCTAAAGTTTCAGGCAAAGCAAAAATTTCGGTAATTTTGTCAAGACGTTCCTGTGCATTCATCTCTGGAAAAGCTTTTGCTAGTACCATCTGTTGTAAAAGAAACATTCCTTCTTCACATTGATTCCCATCGCGCAATTGCACCGGAACCATCGGTAACACATTCGGATTGCTAAATCCTTGAGTCATTTGACCAAATTCATTGGAAAACGTCAAGGCTAAAGGCATAGTGTATACTACATGGCAATTCAAACGACGTAACTGTTCACCTCGGTCAACAAATATATACTCTTGTTGATTACGTCCCCAATCTTTTGCTGTGGCTGCCAGTCTATCAAGATTATCCACAATTACAACAAGTCCTTTTTTACCTTGTTGTTTTTTTAATTTATCTATTCCTGGTTCTAGCAGTTCAGTATTAATGGTATCTAAAAGTCTATTAGTTCCTGGTTCTAGATATCCTCTCAACTTCTGGCGAAATTCAGGACTTTCTTTAGCCTCTAAAGTCAGTTCCCCTATCAAAAAAGAAATAGATGTCTGGTTTTGATTTTTTTTGTATCCTGCTTTCCCAACAGGAGTTTGGATGTTAAATACCTTTACTTCTGAACTTAGAACCCTGACAACATCGTTTAAAAGCTTGATAAAACCTTTAGAGATTATTTTAATTTCAGCTTCTTCAAAACTTTTATCCACTCTGCGGGCAATTGTCAACAAGATATCGCTGATGTCCACATCCCCCATCTCCAGACTTTCGTCAGACTCAAAGTACACTACCTGAAACCCCTCTTTCTCCAACTCAGCCTTAAGTCGCCGCAATTCGGTTGACTTGCCACAACCCCTGTGACCTGTAAATAGCTGACAGGTAGGCTCATCAGGTGACCAAAACGTAATTTGCTTCTTTAACTCTTTAATAACCTGACCGCCACGCACAGAGGAAAAATCAATGTAATACTTCCAGTCCTGTTGGTTCTCATCTACCCGTAGGGTTTTACTGGGGTTCGTAGCTTGATAGAATTCTCTGACATCTAGGCTCATGACTGTATCAAAGGGAGCTGTTTATCTACTATCTTAAATTAAGTAGCTGGGGTTGAGCCGAGATACTGAATACGCGTCTAAGAATAAACTTCATCTTAATAAGTAGAGTCGTAACTCAGGAGCGAGCAGCTCAATTAGCCCCTTAGACACGAGGCGGATGGGTGAGTGTCCAAGTCGTGTAATACAATTGAAACTACTGACCTCAAAAGATTTGAGTTTGATATTACCCTTTAATGTCAGAATTATTGCCATACCTCTAAATGATAAAGTTTTCTCTCAAAGTATTATTTTCTGCTAATATCTTTACCCTAAATCTTTCTCCTGGTAAACCATGAATTCGTAATTGCAGGTAATTATCCCTATTTGTAGAGGTAGCTGCTGCAAAAACTGTATCCGAATCGTCTAATAGTTGGAGTTGGATCTGTTCGGGTAAATAATCACTCTCTGTAGGATAAAGTTGCAAAGTAATAATCTTTTCTGGTGACTCAGTATCTCTTACTTCTACCAACAAAATAACTCTACCTAATGCTTCTCCTAAATCTAATATTTTGCCCCGTCTTAAACTATTATCTATCTCAGTTTCAGCACTTCTAAAACTAAAAGCTAAATTATACTCAGA
>JAAUYM010060753.1_pt1 | contig 10638 bp, 11 predicted proteins | sample 7278001 | NCBI WGS metagenome assembly JAAUYM01 (sample SAMN14350224, study PRJNA611818) | marine sediment metagenome | isolation source: surface marine sediment (1.8m) | place: French Polynesia: Moorea | collected 2018-08
ACATCTATCCTGGACAAGATATTGGAACGCTGTGCATTGCATAGACCCGTGACATTAAAAGAGATAAAATTGTATGCGACCTAAATGGGTAACCCTATTAAATTAATTTTGAAATCAATGAAGTAAGTGTCTCTTACTAATTCTTATTTGTTACGGTCATACTTTAACATCTTTCCATTCATTATATAGGGGGTTTGCTTTCTTGTGAGAGGAATACCAAGATACAAAAGTGAAGAAATGGCCATCACCATTTCTTTAACAGCTTTAATGGAATATAGAGTCCTATCAGGGATTTTTTAACACTGTAAAGTGATCATCTGGCAAATCTGTGCAGAACTCTGCTCTGTAATGATCCTTTAACGCAGTGCAGGCGAAAAAGAACAAGACCAGCTAAAAGGGTATTGACACGACACTAGCATAACGGCCGTCCCTGGCGTCATAGGCATGTACTCATACCTTTACTACCCTTTAGAGTCATTGCCCATGACACCAGCGTATCCAAACAATTCATAACGCCTTTATTATGAGTCACGGCTCTATCTCTGCGATTTTTACAGCCCGGACATGCGCTGATCGAAGGACTCAGCGGAGATATTTTTTTCTTCATACAAAGAGGATATGGGACAGGAGGCCTCTGTCCTCACCAGACAATGGAGCACATGGTTAGAGAGGATGCTCCTACTCATTAAAATCGAGATGGGCATTGGCCTCTTCCTTTAGACCATGGGCCAATGCCTCCAAGCAGGAGTTGATAACGTTCGCCCCCATGGAGTCTACTGTATCAAATTATAGGGACCTGTCCCTTTCTGTAGCCTTAAAGGCAGTATGACTCTATAATTTTCTTTCATCATCGAACCATTCAGAAAGTTACGACAACGAATTTCATTAAAAAAGCAAAATAAAAAATTATAAAATTATGACTACCCATAATTTGTGTTTCAATGTAACCATAGAGTTAAACTTGGAAACATCTGTGTCAATTTTAATGACAAGAGCCAAATAGTTTTGCAGCGTTGCTGAATGTATGATTAGGATACACCGAAGAAAGAACAAAGAAAGAAGGATAAATATGCGATACCAAAACGAGCTATTCAAAATAGACAACTACGATGATATACCTTTCAAGGCCTTTTGTGGCAAAGTAAACGAATCGAAGTTCAACCAAAATTCTTGCCATATGGATATGAAATGACAGATAATAAAGGGAATCCCTAAAAATTAGTTTAGTAATGAAAGTGTGCGAAAAACTTCAAGTTGAGTTGCCGCTAAAGCTGGACAAACAGGGCCAAACGGACATCGAAGACCCTTTGGTTCTTTGGACATCGAGGAGTCAGGAGGTACAGTAGCACATTTCTCAAGCATAGCCCCGTGGCTGAGCTTGTTAAAACATAGTTATGATGAGGAAAGATCCTCAATCAAAACGAAAAGATGGAGCTTTGCAGCCACTTGCGATGAAAAGTAATTTTTAGAGATTCCTTTGAGAATGGGCACCATCACTAAACGGACCAGTGAAGGTGTGATCTCCCTACAGAGAAAAGGGCAATATTTAAAAAGAATATAAAACTATAAAATATGCGAATCAAGAGTAGGATTTCAATGGACACTGACATTCAGGAACTTATGATTTTTAATTTTGAGAATGCCTCATTTTCTTAGTTGTAACTTTCTGATATTCAATACATGTTTTCAACCCTTGATTCACATAAAATAATAAAAAATATACAACAATCTAAAGATCAAATAACAGAAATACAGAATAACATGAAAAAAACAAGAATCATTTTATCATCACTATTACTGATCGTTATAGTTTCGTGCCAAGATTCTATGGAAGACGCTGAACAGGTGATCGATATAACGCCAGAGGGCATTGAACAGGCCCTGGACCCGGAGATCGTTAAGAGAATATCCGAACTTGGTTTTAGAGCGGATATGATAAGTAAGATGGACGGGGAATACATCGTGGAAGGCGATATTGTTGTCCCTGCCAGCTATCTCGAAGGTGGGCAGACCCGACAGGCCAGAAGCTCAGAACTTATAGGATGTGAACTTGTTGGCTTTATCACAATAAGGGTGGACTATAGTATTCCTAACTCTGGCAATGATAACTGGAGGGATGAGCTGTTACAGGCTATTGATGATTGGAACGAGGTACAAAGTGCCCTACGTTTGGAACTTGTGGAAGATGACAATGCAGATATAACGGTCCGAGCAGATGGAGGAGTATTAGCTAATAACGTTATCGCCGACGCACTTTTCCCATCCGATGGGCGACCAGGGAATCGAATACGGATCAACTTGGATTTTAACGGCAATACGAATGTCTCAACAGGATCGAAACGCTACAATATGGTGCATGAGATCGGGCATTGTATAGGTTTTCGACACACCAACTGGAGTAGTCGAAACGAAAATGTTGCCACTCAGATATCTGGGACGCCCAGCACAGACCCCAATTCGGTGATGAACGGAGGTACCGCCCTTAATACATGGGCCGGCTTTAGTACTGGGGACCTTAATGGCACTAGAATCCTATACCCCACCCGATGTGTTGATGGTGTAGGTCACGTGGGTGAAGGTGCTGGTGTGGCAATCGCCAATATTGGAGGAACCTCACGCCCAGACATTGTTCTAATGGGTTACGATGCTCCAAACAGCAGCAACACCTTTCGCTACAGGGTTGGATATGACCTGAACGCATCTGGGAATCCAACGTCATGGAGCAGTATAAGAACCGTCTCTGGTGTAGGGCATATCGGTGAGGGAGCCAGCATAGCTATCGGGAACATTGGGGGGGACTCACGTCCAGACCTTGTCCTTATGGCCTACGACGCCCCCGATGGTGCCAACACTTTTAGATACAAGATCGGTTATGACCTCAGCTCATCTGGGAATGCACGGTCTTGGACCAGCACGAAGACCATCAGCGGTGTGGGACATATTGGTGAAGGGGCAGGAGTGGCCATCGCCAACATAGATGGCAACTCACGCCCAGAGCTCATCCTTATGGCCTATGATGCTCCCAATGGCGCTAACACCTTTAGATACAAGATTGGCTATAACCTTAGCACTTCCGGGAATGCCAGTAGTTGGAGCAGTATCAAAACCATCAGTGGTGTTGGCAATGTCGGCCACGGTGCCGGAGTGGTGGTAGGCAACGTGGGAGGGAACCTCACCCGGCCAGATATTATCCTTATGGCCTATGACGCCCCTAACGGCCCCAACTCTTTTCATCATAAAATTGGATATGACCTCAATGCATCTGGGAATGTCGGCAGTTGGAGTGGCACGAGGACCATCGAAGGCGTGGGTCATTTTGGCGATGGCGCAGACCTGGCCATTCTAAACGTGGGTACTGGAGTAGGAAATGACACAAAGCCAGAGCTGTTCTTAATGACCTATGATGCTCCCAGCGGTGCAAATCAGTTTAGGTATAGGGTAGGGTTTAACCTTAATTTATCAGGTACGGCCCAACATTGGTAGCAATATAGGATACTAGGCTATAATCAGTATCATAGATCCATATTTTTTGATTGCGATTAGATGAAAGGCCCCTAGGGGCCTTTCTTATTTTCCCTTGATCATGCTTATGTGCAAAACAGGATCTTAATTTTTGTCCCTACGATTCTTATTCTACATGATCTCTAATAGATAAAAGCACATCCAGCCCCTAACACATGGCACCCGGACGATCGGTAGGATCATAGCAATACTGGCGACATGTTCCTGATCCTCCTCTAGGAGGACATCCGTGTGTTGGAGGGCATCCCCACCCACCATTAACTCTGTTTGTCTGGTCGAAGCTCACAATGTTCCTCTTCTCAAGATGCAGCTTCTTTACATCTAACTTTTTTCGTTTCATTTCTACTTAAAATTTACGTTTGCAGTGAACATTTAGAGACACTCACTGGTTGTGTCTATTCTTTGTGAGAGAATATTGTTCGACAAGGTCCTTTTGAACCTTGTTGTATTACGTATAAAACATGCTCATCAGTAACTGGTCCTTCACTAGTGTCGTGTCAGTGGTCAAATGACGAAAAGGCAGTAGTGGATTTTGGGATAGGTCAAGGCGCAAAAAATGAGCATAGCTGTAGCTCTGTGAGTCTTTTTGCAACGCAGAGATACCCCAAAAGGCGCCCTGGACTTTCGTCGGTTTGGGCACTGACACGACACTAGACACTAGATGCCGGATTGTATTCTTCATGTAAATCCTCAATGAAGAATGAGATGTCCGCCCTATCATATTCCTTTGGGAAAGAGTACCCATTGACCAAGATCTCCGGTGTGAAGTTGATCTTATTTTCAATACACCAGTTTTCTTGAATTTCTAACGTGTTGAAAAATCGGTCCAACTCCAGCTTTGGTCGTGTCCATTTGTTTAGCCACTCCTTTGGCTTTAAATTGTTGTAAGCATCGTCCATAGCTTTCAAACAGACCTGTGGCCCTTCATTATGATAAATATGCATAAGATGGGTCGTTATCCTCACCACATCTCCCTCTTTATCATCCGTAGATACATAGAACCTGATCACGATCTTTACTTGATGGTTAAATTTTTTCAGAATGTCTTCTACTATGGTGTGTACAGGTTTGCAGTGTCCACAAAAAGGGTTGGTTACAATAGTGATCTGTACATTTGAGCCTGTGTTACCAAAGATGATCTCGTCATTATCATCGATCGTTGTATCTAACGGATGTCCATCTTTTAATAGGGTAGAGAACAAACTATAGTTTCTCTTGAATTTGTAATGATCTACCTTGTATCTCGCATCATCTCTAGCCTTTGTGATTTTTGGTCCTGTGAAACTCCAAATTGAGAAACTACCCAAAAAGCTAACCAGAATTGTCATGAGAGCAGGGATACTAAATATAAGACCAAATGAAAAAGGGCCAAGAATAAATGAGGTAGCTACTTGAATCCATAATATCCCAATGATGCTCAGACAGAGTAAGCACCATGCTTTTACTGCGAAAGCTTGATAAATGATGGAATAAAGTGTGATCGATAGACTGGCAATCCCGATCCAGTAGATCAAGTTTAAACCAAGTCCTTGAATCGATAGTAGGAAAATGGCCAAAGAAAGACCGACAAAATAGATCAAACACAAGTCGCTTAGCTTGTATCCTCTTACAATAGTGGCTCCGTTTGAGGTAAGTACAGCATTGCAATCTTTTTTATCCGTTTCGGAAGAGCAAAAGGCATCACCGATCGTATTTTTAATTCCTGACTCCTGTTTTAAGATCGAGACACTGATGAGAGTTCCAAGTATGGAAGTTGTGAAAAGGACATAAAAAGCGAGGGAGGGTGTGCCGATAGCAAAAAGAACACTAACAAAGGCAGCTGTCAATAAAAAACCTATATTGGCAACTACACTCTTACGGGAGGAGACACCAACTGTCTGTTCATCATCCTTTTCTACCCCCACTATAATACCTGTGAAACTATCTAAGAACTCATTCTGGTCTAGAGTTCTTTTTTTTCCCTCTTGGTCGTACAGTCTGCAAGAGTTACCCTTTTTTTCTATTAGGGCCAATTGCAAGTTGCCCCTGTTTTTGACCTGTGCAATGAAACAATTAGGCAATTGACGGAAAACTTCTTGGGTTTGGGGGACTCTCGCAGCTATATTTTCTATGTTGAAGTGATCAAGTACACCAGTAATGGCGTGTAAACTAGGATAAGAAGGATGACTCTGAATTTGAAAGGATAATTCTTGTTTGTCAAACGGGATGGAGTTCTTATCGAGTAATAATGCCACAATTTTTTGCATTGTTATTTTAATTTATGGAAGTTGTTATGATAACTTATAGCCAATGGAAGTCCTTGTCTGTCGGTAATTAGGGCTTGCTCAAAAATTCGCGCCTAGATCCTGGGCGAATCTCGACAGGTTGACCACGAACAGGGTGGCGGCAATCCATGCCTCGGAGGTGCTCTTGAGCTTGGCCCCTATCTGGTCCAGGGAGTAGGCCTGCTTTGCGTTGCCTATCCTTCCCTCTATGTGGTTCCTCTGGGCATACTCGTCCCTGCGCTTTCGCTTCTGCCTGGGGGTCAGCTCTGGTTGCCTTCCCTTGGGCGTTGCCGTCAGTCGTATGCCCCTGTCCCTGCACCAGGTGCGGTTCTCGTTGGTAGCGTATATCTTGTCTGCCTGGATCAGCTCGGGGTAGTGCCCCATGAGCAGCCTGTAGGCCTCGGCCTGCCCCTTGAGGTCGCCGGCCTCGTTGTAGGGGTCCCAGCTCAGGGTGTCCTTGACCAGGTATCCGTCGATCAGGGACAGGCCCAGCTTGGCACCGAACTCCACCTTCTTTCCGGCCTTCCCCCTGACGATGGGCCTCACGTGGGGCTGGGAGATGCTCACGATGCGGTCGGGCCAGGTGTTGGTGCCCTGCTGGTACATGCCCCGCTGCTGGTCGTAGAGGGCACGCACCACCCAGAGCTGCCGCAGGTACTTGGTGGGCAGGGGGAAAGGCTCGCCGAGCATGTCGAGCATGCGCTCGATGTGCCCCAGGTTGCGCTCCACGCAGTTGAGCAGGTAGCGCAGGGTCTTGCGCAGGGCCGCCTTGTGCTGCTTGCGCTTCTTGGCCTGTGCCAGGTAGCGCTGTTGGGCCACCTTGCGGTAGGTACGGGGCTTGACGGCCAGGTGGTCCCTGAGCAGCTCGAACAGCTCGTCGATGATCCGCTCGGTCTTGAGCCTGGCCTGGTCGACAAGGGCCAGGTCGTTGGGGTAGGTGATGCACTGGTCCGCCACGGTGGCGTCCACCTTGGGCCTGCCCCGGTTGGGCTGCGGGGCCTTGTCCTGCGGATCGCTGGGGCGCTCCTGCATGCCCGGGTGCGCCTTGCGCATGGCCAGCTCGCCCATCAGGTCGAAGCCCCCCTGGGACAGGCGCTTGCGCACCTCCACCAGCAGGGAGGGCGAGAACAGCGGGCCGGGGTGGTAGTTGTCAAGACCCAGGAAGAACTGCATGTAGGGGTTCTCGCTGATGGTCTGCAGGGTCTCGCGGTCGCTCAGGCCCAGCCTATGCTTGATGACCAGTGCCCCCAGCAGCACGCGGGGGCTGACCGTGCCCGCACCCCTGCCGGGGTCCATGCTGCGGGCATAGATGCCCACCATCCGGTCCCAGGGGAGCAGGTGGGCCAGCTGCACCCAGCGGTTGTTGGGGTCGAGCTGGAGTTGGTAGAGTGAGCAGAATTCCTCAAATTTGGTCTGGAACTGGGAGGTGTAGCGTATCATATGAAAGGATATTTGTCCAAATGTACAAAAACCTTGCATATAAACAAGCGTTTTGACAACTTTCTTTGCTGTCAATCAATGTGTTACGCCTTTTTGAGCAAGCCCTAATTAGAGGCGTTGGTGGCTTTGCGTTCTCCCTGTATAGATGGTCGATCTCGGCACCATATCTTGTCACTAGCATATGAACCACTAACTAAGTCTGCATTTGAAGGATGCAGATCCCCCTTATAGTTCTTATGTGCTACATACTATGTTAGAATAGAATTGAGGCCATCAAATTTGATGGCTCTAATTCAATCTGACAACTAACAGCCTATTTCCCAATATTCCCCAGCACCAAACATCTGTACCGACATGCTGCTGAATAACGGTTTTGATATGGAGAGTGGTGGGCTTACAATGATTACTATTTAGTAGTTGCTTTCCGCCCACCATTCTCTATATCTATTGTTAGTGAAAGTGTCTGCTTAGATTAATTTGAATATTGGTAATCTTTGTTTGTGAAGCTATACGAATAGTCTTCCCTATTTCCTTGCTTGGTATAATTAACCTCTTTTAAAATATTGACATCTACATTGTCTGACGGTTTAAGCCAATATGATTTTGAATTATCAAATATAATTTTTATTGAGTCCGCATTTATTAAGAGGCAATCCGAATCAGGACTAAATGTGGTTTGTTGTATATCATCTATGAAGCATCCTCCTCCATTAAATTCGTTTTTGAACTCGATTTGTTGACCTGATTGAGACAGTTCATAAACAATTTCAGTATTATTAAGCCACTTATGTATAACAATCGAGTATTCAGTCTGATTACCATACTTATAGCTTTTTATGCTTATGTCTTCTACTTCTTCCTGTCCACAGGATTGAAAAATAAGACTACTTAGTATTCCAATGACTAAAAGTAGCATCCAAATTGTTTTTTGTACCATTGCTATATCTGTTTTTAATGTTATCTCTCCAACTGTTCCAAGACTTTTTCCCTTGTAAAGCATCTTCAATTTGCCTTATTGAATAACCGCTAACTTGATCTGAATAGCTTTTTGTAGAGCTAACCCATGGGTTAGAATCTGTGAAATAATATCTAGATGTCGTGGTTTTAGAACCATCAATCATGTCTTGAACTACTCCCGTGTATCTCAATCTGATATAAGAGGGGACATATCCACTATAAACCATTCTTTTTAACTCCCATTCAACACCCATTGCACACTATTCTTTGACTATTTTATCTGAATCATCAAAATCACTTCTTTTCAAGTCCCAATGAGAGGCGTGAGCCAATTCATGGATTGTGGTAGCATAAATACTTCTGCTTGTATTTTGAGGATTCCAAATCTTAATCTGACTTCCTAATCCTAAAAATCTTCTCTCTTCTTTGTGAGAACCATTCTTATCACTATTACTTTCATTGTATGCTCTAATTTTCATTTGAGTTTTGAAAGTCCCATTCTGAGGAGGTCTTCTAAGACCCTTTATATTTTTATAGTAATAATGATGAGCGGCTCGGAATATGGTTCCATAAAATTCCTGTACTCCATTTCTGATATTCAAATCCCAGTTCCCTCTCTTTTTGGGACCATCGTATTTTGCAGGAGATAACCACTTATCCCTTATCAGAAATTGATATCGTTCCCACTTTATGCTGTAATTGGCATCTCTCCTGAATCTGCCATTGCAAGAATAGTACCCTTGGGAGTTTGCTATGCCTTCATGTGTGGTAAACCACCTTCTTGCTCTTACCTCAACACCTTCAACTCCCACATATCTTCCGAAATTATCGTCCCATACTTGTATTCTTCCTGCTGGTCGCCATTTGCTCCTTCTTCTGGCATTCGAGTAATTACCTATATTAGTATCTTCTTCTGCTAAGTTTCCTGTAAGAACAAGAGATTGATCTACGAGTGCATCTATGAAATCTGATGATGCAATCCTACCTGATGTACTTTCATTGTCTTCATCGCCATCTTCATCAGGGATAAAGAGGTTTGCTAAAAGTTCATACTCAATATCGTCTGGTAGCTCTTTATTTATCTTAACTGCACAATATTGATACGTTGGCTGATCAATAGGAATATCTGGATCATGATAGAAATTGCCTACTTCTTCTATCTCATAATCTAATGGGTAATCATAAAGAATTATAGTTGAGTCTCTCTTTAATACAGATAACTCATCTTCATTTTCTGGCTTAAACCTGATATAGAGATGTGTTGTAGTAATTTCTAGTTCTTCTCCTGCAGTTCGTCCGTTTGGATTAGATGCTTCAAAGCTCTTTAGAGCCTTTTTCATATTCTCTACCGAATAAGGGTTTTCAAGCTGTTGACCGAGCTTGGTCATTCCTTCCATATCTTTTATGGAGAGAAATTGTTCATTCGAACTAAATTCTAAGTTTTCGTCTGTTTGGCAAGACCATATAATTCCTAGAATTATTCCTACCGCAATAACTGACCGAAAATGTTTGCTAATTCCTTTCATTTTTCTTGTTTTAAAGTTGAACATCGTTTTCTAGCATTTTCACTAACAGTTTGTAACTGTAATGAGGGCGCCCGGAAACTGGAAGGCGTAACAAAGTTTTGCGAACTCAGCATTATTGCCTCCGTTAATTTCCTTCTACTCAGCTCTGTTGAGCACTTTTCCCAATGTCTGAATTGATTTTTTCATGGTATTAATTAATTTAAATGTTAAACCCTTGAACATTTAGAGACACTCAAGGTTTGTGCCTGGCCTTCGCAAAAGATCTTTTTAATACGCTGTAAGTTTTTATTTCTAAGAAAGAGGCAGCCTTTGCTATGCACACGCAGATATGTTCAATGACGATTCCCTATCTGTGAGGACAGGTCGCTATCGAGGATCGCCCTTCCGAACCTATGTGGCAAATAACTACATAGGCGGATCGAGCGATCACTTCCCAGTATATCTACAGCTTAGACTGCCCAAGCCATCACTTAAAGTAGGTTATGAATATCTCCGTACTATAGAATACTCCAGCCCACACGCTTCGCGAGCACCGCGATAACCTCTGGTATGGCGGTTTGAAGAAGGGGGGCTAAATTTCTTCTCCCGAAATAACTGCCATCTTTAATTGTAGCGTGTTATCGAATACCAGACGAAAATCTCTTAAAAGTTTCTTGGCTTATGAAATCCAACTAATTTCAAAAAACGTGATCTGTTATCTAAAGAAAGAGGGAATTGGCACTTCCCCTTCGGCTAATTCCCTTTTTCTATTGTCTCCAGATAATCCTTAATTTTTACAGGATAAATGTCCAGCGGAAGTAACAGAATTCCAAACGAAGTTTATCGACATTCATGAATATCGATATGTTTTTATAAATAGTACCTTGTTATACATATAACATTATATTTCAGAATGATGTTTCTCCATTACTCAAAAAAGCCTCAGAATA
>JAAUYM010033507.1_pt1 | contig 10635 bp, 14 predicted proteins | sample 7278001 | NCBI WGS metagenome assembly JAAUYM01 (sample SAMN14350224, study PRJNA611818) | marine sediment metagenome | isolation source: surface marine sediment (1.8m) | place: French Polynesia: Moorea | collected 2018-08
AAATTAAGAAAGTTTTTGAAGAAAAACAAAAGTATCTACGGGTTTTAACAAGTGAAACAAGTACACCGAAGACGTCGGCATCTTTGAAAGAATTACTTATGAAGAGCAAAATTAGGTACAAATATCTTGAGATTAGGAACTAGTAGGACTGGTGTGGAGCAGAGTGGGATAGAGGTAGGTAGGTTGGGGGGAGGGGGAACACATATTTCTCTAAAAAAAATAATTCTGTCCTATCGATTGCAGTCAACTTGTACGTATTTTAAACCGTCTCTTATCCCAAGAAAAAGAAGAAGACATCTTCTTACCATCTCTCTCCGTTTTCCATGGGAACTTGGTGGGGTTGAGCGCGTAGTGCACGACCTTCCCGAGCATCTGCGGGAAGGTGAGCACCGACCGCTGGCTCATGTAGGACGGCGCTGCGCTGGCGGCCAGGCAGTACGCGCCACCCCACAGAGATAACCGGGCGGTGCGAGAGAGGCCATCTTTGTCCACTCCTGAAGGGCAGATATCAAAAAGCAAGGAAATTCTAGTCTTCAAGACCAGATTTCGTCAAGTGCATGATTTTAAAATTCATTGTGGCAAAAAAAAAAAGTTTCTCCGTTTCCTTTTCTCACCGATGTATATGTCCAGCCCCATCTTTTCCCTGATCTCCTCCTTGACGTACTCCCCGATGGTCCTCCCCGCCGGGTCCAAGCGGCGAAACACCTCGTTGAGTATGAAGCCGCGGGTGAAGCTGTGGTACTCGCGAAAGCTGCCGTAGGAGGCAGGGGGAAACCTGAACGGAGGAGATAAGTAAAAAAAAAAAAGTCAATTGGCAAAGATGGCAAGCCAGACGGTTTTAATCTCTTTGCACCTGCATCTCTCGTTCTCGACGACCTCTCCGACCTTGTTCCTCTTGACGTTGTCCGTCCACATGGCCCTGGGGCTCTCGAAGACGCCCTCCAGGTTGGCCAGCCCGGCCTCGTGCCTCATGACGTCGGCCAAGGTGAGGTCGGACTTCCTGGTCCGGTGGAAGTGCGCGTCCCCGCCCTCCTCCTCCCTCCTGGCGAACTCTGGCCAGACCGAGGTCACCTTGTCGTCGTAGGAGACGAGTCCGCGGTCGACCAGGGAGGCCACCACCAGGGCGGTCACCGTCTTGGTGTTGCTGAAGACCAGCTGCAGGGAGTCCCCGTCGTACCTCTGGTCCCTGGCCTCTGCCGAGGTGCCCCAGAGGTCGACCACCCTCTCCCCGCCGAGGTAGACGCAGCACTGCGCGTTCGCCTCCCTGCCGGCGCGGAAGCTGTCGGCGAACTTGGCGGCCACCGACCTGAACCCGGGGGCCACGTGGCCGCGCACACGGAAGAAGGCGTCTCCGGACTCGAACGGCTCCATCTCCGGGCTGACGGCGAGGCCGCCCATGATCTTGCCCATCCTTCCGTGACCGGGATGACGTTGACGAGGTGATGAATGAGGAGCTGTCACCAGAGTTGCCAGGTTAGCAAAGTAAAAAGAACGCGAAAGAACATACAAACAAAGCAAGGCAACGTCAAGAAGGCAAGGCAATTTCAAAGAATCTAGTTGGCCAATTTCAAGATTTGTTTTCAAGTTTCATTGCACTTTTATTAACAAATTTTAGGTACAAATTTATCAAATTTAGCTTTCATAAAAGCCAAACTGACATCCCTGGTTGTCAGTCGGTCAATCTTTGACAACTGTTGAATGAAACAATTATTAATTACATTTTTAAAAATGTGAAACCTGTTGTGCAAAAATGTAAGTTGACAGGCGCAGGCAGCATTCCCACTGGCAAGTCAAACAGATAAGAGGGAGTGTGTAGTACAGTACCGTACTAAACGTCGGCTCGGCACCTTATTTCCTCTCTTTTGCTGCATGTGCAGCTTGAATGCAATTAACCACCACCACCCCACGCTGTTGCCTATAAAAATCAGCCCCCCCCCTTAGTTTTTTTAAACCTTTTTTTACCTTTGACAGGTGCTTTTGTCCCCTCTTAAATCTTGTAGAGCACGTATAAAAAAGTACTACTCGTATGAAATGTATAATGCCGGAAGTCAACTGGAGTTGACTGAGCAAACACATGTCATGAGGACACTGTGTGCTAAATAGTTTTCCAGTGCAATTATTGGGCTGAGATTACTCTGCATACGTACCTGTCTCCTTGCTCGTGTACAGGTAATGTTATCGACGGACTTTAGAACTGTAGACGGGAGAGGTACTGATTTTTCCGATCCGACGAATAGTCACGACAGGGGAAGGAAGGTCAAGCGGCTTACTCCCCCGCCCCCCCCTCTCCGGCCGGACTCTCTCCACCTTTCTCTTCAGCTGTTTTATAACGCAATCAAGGAGCTTTTCCACGTCCACCTCCTGCTCGGAGAGGAAGGAAACAGGCTTTCTCATGTTTCCCCCCCCCCTCTTTCTCTCCTTTCTGCGTGGAGAAGGTGAGGGGGGGTGGGGGAAAGTGAAAGTCAGGAAAGAAGAGAGGATGGTTTCTCCCGAAGAAAATTACTGGCGGAAGTACTACCTAGTAGTAGACTAGAGGAGCAGAGGTGGGAGGTGTGAAGAGGAGGACTCCACCAAGTGTGGATGATGATGGCTCGAGCTCATCTGGCAGTCAACAAGGGTGTCTGACGCAATGAGGAGCAGAGCAAAGCAGAAAAAGTGACACACCGGCGTTACTCAACCATGAATTTACGCATGGTTACGCACCTGTGCTATCAACATCAGCTAGACGTTCTCCAGCAAAAAAAAAGAGTAAAATGATCACAATCACTTCCTGGCCAATTATTACAACGGGCCAAATTGTGGGAATAAACGGCATCCGTCTCTGGTCAAGAACAAAAGAACAGTTGTCTACCAAATGAAACAGAAATGAATTTCTTGCTGCTTCAACGAGGAAATATTAAGTCCAAAAATCTTGTGAATCTGGCAAAAAAAATCTGGTTAAATCAAATCTCTTGACTGTGCAGTGTGCATACTGTGTGTAGTGTGCACAAGTTAAAGCGCGACTTTTAGATTTAGGTGCCCAATTTCAGGACCTGTTTTTACGCTTCTGTACCTTTTTTCAGAAAAAAAGGAACACATAAAATACTCAGAGATGCATCATGTTTTCAACTCCCCTTTTAAAACGGGCTTGACGACGTTGACATCAACGTTACTAAGGCCTAGAAACGTCACTTACTAGGTACATACGATACAACTAAGAAGTTTATATACAGGAATATCCTTACTGATACATAATTTTTTTACTAAAATTGAAGGTTGCCTAGTAAAACGCAATTGCGTGCCTGCTTTCCGTGACTCGCTCGCTCACTGAGTTGGCAAATCGAGTCATTCCGATGTGACTAAGTACGTACGTAGGTAGTATACGAGAAGTGGTCAGGGGACCGTGAAAAAAAAAAATGGTTGCGACGGACGAACCACTACCACCACCACCACCACCAAGCTCTCAGAGAGGAAGGAAGGGGCGGAGCTGAGGAAAACGAAACGCATCGAAATCGAAAGTTTGCATGACGCTCTCCTCCTCCTCCTCCTCCTCCTCCTCCGATCCTCCCTTACGTCTGGCACGCCAACTTCATATTTCATGCGAAAAAAAAATTAAAATTGCATAATTTGCGGGCGATTTTGCTCCTCGCCATCACCCCTAACTTTCTACTGCCACGTAGCATAGTCAAATCTTGTTCCAAGGTTATTATACTACTTTGTATTAACGTGGAAGGGATCTGCTCTTGTTTGAAAAATGCCACGGAGTCAGTTCTTCTTTGACTCTCAATTCTCATACTATACACGTAGTTGGTGCGTCAGTCCTCTCTGCTGTGGACTCATGATGACCTCATAGTTGTATATGCTGTGTTGCACAGGCACAAGAAGGCGGCAAGCTGAAATGCATGTCATTCAGTTGAATGAAGGTACGGAGGAAAAAAAAAAGAAAAGGAAGAAGAAATTAACTAAGACAGATAAATGTTTTGGCTGGTGAGGTTGCTGTTGCTGCTGCTTCTTCACACCGACATCCTCCTCGCTCAAAAGGGGAAGATCAAAGGGAAGGCATTCAAGAACAAAGATGGTAACGGTAGGACAAGGGGCTGCTACTACATGTCTTGCCACACAGAGTCTATTCTTCATTGCGTCCTTTGCAGCGCTGAAAGGAACCATTTGGGGAAAGGACGACGTAGGAAGAGAGCGGACATCATGACCAGATTATCGTCTTTTCCCAGCCACCCATCCACCAAAAAAAAAAAAAAATCCCACCACATTTTAATCGAATCGTGAAAAACTCGACTTGTAAGACGGTAGATGGGGTAACAGCTATTCTAAACGATGATCTGAGCACCCATGTGCCAAGAACCGAAAGGGCGGCAAGGAGGGCACCACCCCGCCCAAAGGCACCTCCTCCCTCTCCTCCCCCACTGCCGAGGGAGAGGGCGGGCAGAGTGGGGCCACCTCTTCGCCGCCGCTGGGAAAGGGTGGCGACGCCGCCGCACCGGGACTCACCAAGGGAAAGAAGGAGGATGCCTCCGCCATGACCTCTGAACAGGGGAAGACGGCCAAGTCGCCGCAGCCGCCGCCGGCGATGATGTCGACGCCTAAGCTGCCGGTGGCCAAGAAGGGACCGATATCGGTTCCGCCCGCGGCCGTGAAGGAACCGATGACCGGGGGGCCGCCGGCCAAGAAGGAGCCCAAGAAGGAGCCCAAGATGGAGGCCAAGAAGGAGCCCAAGAAGGAGCTCGTGAAAGATCCCAAGAAGGGGCCTAAGAAGGAGCCGGAACCGCCCGGAATCCCGGAGGCGCCGATGACGGGGGCACCGCCAAAGGCACCGAAGGGGCCGTTGAAAGGGGGGCCGAAAATGGGGAAGGAGATGGTGAAGGAGTGGGCCTCCAAGGCGCCGGCCATGGCCGGGATGTTCCCCAAGGGCCAGTCCGGAGCGGGGGCGGCCGCGCACATGGCGGAGATGACGGACAAAATGTAAGTGATGTCACACGAAATCAGCTCTCTCTCTCTCTCTCTCCCTCCCTCCCTCTCTCAGGATGTGTGAAGACTTGGACGACGGCACGCCCACTTTCCTCAAGTTCCTGGAGAACGGTCTGCCGCCCAAGAAGATGATTCCGAAGAGCAGCGTGTTGGTGGTGGGCGCCGGCATCGCGGGGCTAACGGCCGCCAAGCTGCTCAAGGACAGGGGACACAACGTCACCATCCTGGAGGCCTCGGACAGAGTCGGAGGGAGGATACAGACGTTCAGGAAAGGCGGAGATATTGTGCCATGACCAGATGTAGTCAAGCCCGCCTTGAGCCAGGGGTTCTCAACTTTTTTAAACCGTGGCCCATTTTAAGAACTGTAGAGGTGGGAGGAGGAGTTTCTAAACGTATTTTGTTTTGCCATGACCCACCCAGTTTCTGCCGACCCACCCAGGAAGATTTCGTGACCCATGTTTGGTTAGTGACCCATAGGTTGATAACCTCTGCCTTAAGCAAATCGTTTCCTGCGCAGGAACGTGGACGAGGGGTGGAGCGGCGAGCTCGGTCCCATGCGCATCCCCACCACCCACTTCTTCACCCGCGCGCTCATCCGCCGCTTCGGCCTCGCCACAGCCGTCTTCCAGCAGGGCCCGTCCTTGGCAAAGCTCTTTATCAGGGGGGAGTCGGCCATGAAGGCGTCCGTCTTCATGTCCAGCCTGGGCAGGATGCACTTCTTCTCCGCATACGACATACCAAAAAATGAGTCCCACATGTGCGTGCTACAAGTAGGGCAGCTCAGTTGGGGCAGGAACCGAAAAGTGGTTCATTCATTTCCACCCATCTAGGGACATCGCTGAGGTGATGGAGAATCTGTTCATAATGCCAATGATGGAGCTGAACACCGGCGCCCTGGACTGGCGGAGCTTCGTCAAGAAGTACGATCACATGTCACTCAGGGACTTCTATCATCAGGCAAGGAGATCAGATCAAATATCTGCCACAATCATTTAAGCACTTCTATTTCTCCCTTTTTTCCCCATCCCTCTCTCCCTGCAGAAAGGCCTGTCCGATCAGTTGCTGTCGCTCCTCGGGGTGGTGCTGAACAGCGAGGCCATCTTTGACATCAACTTCATCGAGTTTGTGACGGAGGAGTGCCTCTTCCTGCAGGGCCTGGACCTCATCGTGGGCGGGAAGGACCTCCTGCCCAGGGGATTCCTCCCCTACCTGAAGGACAACCTCATCTTCAACGTGCGGGTCCACCAAGTGCGATACGGGGCGGACGGGGTCCACGCAAGGTAGTAGTACGTACATAGGTAACTTGTCGTCTGTTGGCAGAGTAGAAAAAAAATATGTATTTTCCAACTGCCTGAAGAGTCCGTTGTCGCGGGATCAACTGTCCCGACGGGCTAGACCTGAGCTACTTCGGCCACTTCATGGTGTGGACGACCTCCCCCCCGGCCACCCTCTCCGTCGACTTTGTGCCGCCACTCTCGGCGGCCAAGTGCTCGGCCCTAACCAACGTCAACATGGAGACCTCGACAAAGGTGGGTAGAGTACCAGTACATAGACCCCGACGGGATTTTTGGTCACTTTCCAGGGCAAAAAATGTGAGAATAATGCTTGGTAGTCTAATGACACGTTCCATTACATGTTTCTAAATGAAATTTGTTACCCTCATAACTTTCAAAGTCTCGTCGGGACTACGCCATACAAAAAAATTTTTATTGGTGACACTCTTTTGGCGAAAAGGTGCTCCTGGCGTTCAGCAAGCCTTTCTGGGAGTCGGACCCGACCCACCGCACGGGCAGCCACGTCTTCACCGACCTCCCCGTCCAGAGCATCTACTACCCGAGCGTGAAGTACGCCACGGGCAACAAGGCGGTGCTGCTGGCCTCCTATACCTGGGGGGGACCTGCCAGGCGGCAAACGTCGCTCCCGGACGAGATGCTCGTCGACGAGTGCCTCAAGGTGGTGGCCAAGGTGGGGCAGTTGTGGCCACTCTCTTTCCTCTTGTCTCGCCTCTCTCTCTCTCTCCTCTTTTTTCCATCTTTCTCTCTCACTCCCCACCAGGTCCACATGATGAAGGAGGAAACTCTGAGGAGCCTGTTCATCAGGGGCCACGTGAAAAAGTGGGGCACGGACCCCTACTCCATGGGGGCGTTTGTCTTCGCGCGACCCCATCACGTACGAGTATTACACTAACTGCAGAGGACCTTCTGATACGTACTAGTGGTCAACAGATAAATGCTTCCTCTAAAAAGGTAGCTGTAGCTTGATGACTTCCCAACAAATATTGCTGGTATGCATTTAGTGATGGGTTGTCCTGACGCCAGAGTAATAGGTGTTAAAATAGTGAAAAAAAAGAACCCTTAGAGCAACCTAGAGCAACCCAAGCTTTGACCCCATTACTGATTACCACATGTACGCCACTGTGGCGTACCAATTGGTTGGGTTATTATCTCTTTTCTCCTCCCTTCCCCCCTCCCCAGTTCTCTGCGGTGCAGGACGACCTGTGTAAGCGCGAGGGCCCCATCGCCTTCGCCGGAGAGCACACGGAGATGGTGCACGCGTGGATGGACACGGCCATCAAGTCCGGGGTGAGGGCGGCCGCGGAGATTCACCTCGACACCGACTGGAGCCTGGAGAGGGGGTTCAAGTACAACAAGAAGCCGGTGAAAGGGAACAGCAAATCTTTTTTAAAAAAGTAAAAGTCATGCTTTCTTGTTTTTTTTTTACGCACTAGATGAGGCCGACCCAGCAAAAGATGCTCCCTCGCCTCAAGGACAAAGTCCAGGAGGCCCTGCGCAAGGGGAAGTACGACAATCCGATTTACGTCCCGGGTTTCGCCGGATGGAGGAGGAAGTAGTACCAGAAAATAATGAGCGAGTGATTCCACTTACGAGGACACGTCAAGACTGCATGTACCAATGCTAATACTCATGCTCGAATGCGTAGGGAAATTTAAAAAAAAAACCACTTTAATTTGTACCGTTTTGACTGGATTAAATCGGCCGACTGACATGCGCTGTGCACTCTGTCTGAAATGTAATATGAACCTACCTATGCCGTACATCTACAGGTAGTACTCTAGACCAAAACATAATAAGCCAAGCAGACATGCAAAGACAAACCTCCCTCCCCCTTTTTCTTTCCATGTTTTTTTTCTTGTTTTTTGAAAATTTCTCCAAAATTTTTCCTCCGGCGTGGGAAAAATGACTAAAAAAAAAATATCTCCGCATCGAATCCCTCCCTCTTCTTTTTTTTTCAGGTGAAACTGTGTCTTTTTTTTTTCGTTGGTACGGTTATGCGTGTGTGTGTGTTTGTGTCCTGACTGCCGCCGCTGCCGCCGCCGCCGCACCCGCTGCCGCCGCCGCTGCCGCCGCCGCCGCCGCCGCCGCCGCCATCATCGTCTCCCTACTTGCGCCTGGAGAAAATAGTAATCGCTGCGAGGTAAATTTCCCCCCACTCCCCCTTCCCCACCTTCTCGTCTCTTCCTCCGGGGCTAAAGGGAAAGAGGGAGAATTATGGAAGACACACAAGGGATAAAAAAGGGGAGGGAGGCACAGCAGGAGGTCCCTCTATTCTAGAAAAAAAAGAGACATAACTCTCAAAACCTTAAAACCTTGGTTTTTCTTCCGTCAAATCCGATGCAGCTCAATCTCCATTAGGTTGCGCAACGCGAGGGAGGAGCAGAGTACAGTGCGACGCCACCTCTGACCAGATACAGTCAACTCTCGACATGCAGTAGTGTTGTTTGGATATAGTGAAAACTTTTGGTGTCTCCAATAACCAATTTTCCTTATTACTGTATAGTTATGTAGTAAAAAACTTTTAACATACTTCCAAAATATCGAAAGTTGACTGTATTATATATTTGACATTATTACTATTACGCAGCCGCCGAGCGTCGGTTTGCTAAGCGGACAAAGAAACAAGACAGGCAAATGGGAAGGGAGGAGGAGGAGAACGATTTTCACTCCATTTCTCCCCCCTTGGTATCTTTTAAGCAAGGAGAAAGTAATGAACCACAACCGTGGACATAACTACATAGTAGTTGTACGTACGTAGCAGATGTGGAAAAGGAAAATAACATTTTTTTTTGGTAAATCGAGGTGAGTGACCAAAAGGTTGCTATACTACAAGAACATGAGATGTTCACTCGAGATAGCCCATTTTTTGATGCCCCAAAAACCACCGTCCCGCTTTACTATAATCTCTCTTGCATTATAGCGACATTCCTGCCTGCCGATTGGGCATGGCTGATGCCATGACGTTTTGAAAGCACAATGAAAGTCACTTGCAAAATTCTCGCACGCACATGGTAAGCGTCAGAAACGTCATTACCCGAAGGAGGGGGGGGAGGGAGGGGAGGACGGAGCAATAAAACAAGAGGGAATATTTCTTTCCCCCCTCCTCTGACATTTACTCTCACCCTAGCTCTCACGAAGACAAAAGCAGCAACAGCAGCAGCAAGCAAGTCGATCCAGGATTTCTGGATCGTCTCAACTCAACAGTCTGATGCTGCCCCCCTCCCTCCTCCTCCTCCTCCTCCTCCTCCCGCCATCTGCCAAAAGTCACGCCGGCGGTGCGTTACGAAATGCTGGCTTGGCGCTCCACAATTTACTACCGATTTTTTTCTCTCTCTCTCAAGATCTGTCTGTCGTCCTCTCCCTGCACCTCCCGGTCCTCCTACTCCTCCTTTAATCTCCTACTTTCCGCAAAAAATGCCGAGGAGTCTGGTCATCTCAAATCATAAAAAAGTCATAGAAAAGCAAGATGTCGTTCAACTTATAATCTAGCACAATTTGCAATGCCTTCTTTCTTTCTTCCTTCCCGTCTTTTTGTGTCCCGCTCCCACGATCACTGCGCGTTCCACCATCGATGGATGGATGGACGTAACAACCGTTGCACGCGAATGACTGGTTGCAACCAAGAGAAGGAGGAGGGAGGAGGTGCCACACGGGAAAAAAAATCAAGGTTATCTCAGGATTGGTGGCACTTTCAGGCAAAGAGTTAAAAACTCTCAAACTTGATGCTGAAGAAAATCTGAATAACCTCCATATTGTGCGGTCCGTTTATTGTCCATGCGCTCACCTTAATCTATCCAGTTTCCTCCCTCCTTTCCTCCCTCCCTCCCTCCACTTTTTTCCCAGTCCGCAAGTTTGCGGCCCCCGCGGGCCTGCCTTCCCTGCAGTTTCAGTCGCGCTTTCACCGTCGAGGTGGACAGACCTCGCGAGAAGAACATATTTCCAACAGTTCTCTCACCAAGCAAGTGCCGCCGACGGGGGAGATTCTATGTACAGGATCCATTTTATAGTGTTGCAAGAAAAAACTGTCCGTGACCCTTCTTCCCCTCTCCTCCCCCCCTTTCTCCTTAATGCGACAAGTGTCCGCCACCAGTGTGAGGGGGAGCAAGTTTTTGCCAAGACAGGTTTCTCTCTCTTTCTCTCGCCTTCTCCTCCTACGCAGAAAAGAAAAAAAAAAGGCTGGTGGCTACCAGTCCAATCTCGGAAACCTGAAGGAATTGTGGCTGGCAGGAAAGGAGGAGAGAATACTACCTACTACATCCTAAATTAAAAATTCTGCCTCCAGGCAGCAAAGTGACCTTTAGCAGCATTTATTAGGGTCCTATTGGTGCTGGTGGGTTAGCTATTCTTGACTAGTGAGACACCTGGGTGCTGATGGGTG
>JAAUYM010070483.1_pt1 | contig 10634 bp, 6 predicted proteins | sample 7278001 | NCBI WGS metagenome assembly JAAUYM01 (sample SAMN14350224, study PRJNA611818) | marine sediment metagenome | isolation source: surface marine sediment (1.8m) | place: French Polynesia: Moorea | collected 2018-08
AAAAAAAAATATTAGGTATGGCATTTTTCTTGCGAATTTCTTTTGGCTCGTTTGGTATTCGACTTTTTTGTTTCAGCGACTTAAGGGATATTTTAAATTTTGTTTGCAGAGTGTGTAGGTATAAAAAATGTAGTAGATATCAGCAATCTTTAATTCTGTCTATCATAGCACATCCTAGATAAAAAGTCAAATTTTGCGACATTGTCAAAGGTTCCTCGCAAAATTCGGAGCTAACCCTATGGCAACACTGCCTCTCCCCTCCCCATCCACTTATCAGATGCTGCGTGCGTACACGAAAGATCCTCTTTTCCCTTTCCTTTCCGTTCTCCCTCCCAGTTTTAATCTCCTCTCCGTTTTGGTGTCTGGTGTGAAGTCACATTATTGCTGATGCTATCTCTTCTCTCTCCTTCCTTCCTTCCTTCTCTTCTGTTGGGGGGCCCCCGAAGCAGTTTTCACACTTGGAAAAGAGAGAGAGAGAGAGAGAGAGAAACGATCCCTCCTTCCTCCTTCCACTTTTTAACTGCCTTCTCGAAATGTAGGCAGGTTCTTTGAATTTTAAGAACGTTGAGGAAGGGGGAGGCCCTTCCTAAGTCCTGCTTGCCACCGCCGCTGCCGCTGCCGCTGCCACCGCCTCCGCCGCCGCCCCCTATTTTACTCAGAAATTGTGCTGGCAAGAGGAGAAAAAAAATCCTTTCCTCCTTCCACCCCGGGGGCAAAATAATGAGCAAACAGACCTTGGCTGCGGCACCTCTCTTCAACCACCACCACTCTTTCTTTTTCTTCCTAACTCTTTTGCACACCTCCCAACTTCTTCCCCTTTTTGTGCTCCAAATTCGCCCTCTCTTTGCGTCTGGCAGCCTCACAGCTTCCTTCCTTCTTTCCTTCCTTCCGCATATGCAAAAAAGAAAATAGGAGGAGGGTTTCCAAAAAGTGGACGGACACCCATAACTTATTGCAGCGACTACCTGGTGAAGAGGGTTATGCATTTGTGAGAGTTTTACTTTTTTTGTTCACTGAAAATATTCATAAAAAATCCGGTTCTCTAACTTTTTTTTCCGTTCAACGTAAAGATTAAACAGACGTCTTTGTAAAGTGGCAGCATTGTGTGAGGCTCTTTGTTCTGTTTACCTTTTACCACAAAAAAGGCCTCACAAAGAAAGGCATTGAAAGGTTTTAATTGGTTTTTCCCCTAAGCTGAGTAACTTAGGTTATCTCGAATAGGGTTTTTTCTGCATTTTTATTTAGCCCGGTTGTACTACCAACAAGACATTTGGTCTTCTTTTGACAAAAGCTCCGCCCTTTTTTCAGGAACCTGAAATGGCCCCTTTCCGCGAAGTCGCATTCCCTCCTTAACCTCCTTCCCAGCCCAGAACTGAGCAAAAAAACACTTGCAAAATAAGGTCTTTCTTTTGGTGATTTCGACGCGCGGACTGCAAAAATAATTGAAATTTCCCTTTTTCTTTCCTCTTCCGTCTGAAAGTGTCCGATGCTCGTGGCGGTGACCTTTAAAAAAAATCTGAAAAGAGGAGGAACTGCCGACGGCGAAGAACGAAATAAAGAAAGGGCTTAAACCCGAAGCTGGGAGCGCGCATAAATTGAGACATTAAAAAGTCCGTAAGGGAGATGGAGAGAAGAGTGGAGGAGCTTGAATAGAGCGGAACTGCGCACCCACAACGAGTGCCAACTGACCTGCTTCCTCTCCCTTCGGAATTTACTACCGTCCTTTCTGCTACGTATTGTAGTATATGCGAGCAAATACGACCCCTCTCTCTCTCCTCCCGTTGATGCAGTAGTGGTAGTGCCGTATTTTTTCTCTCATTCCAGTAGGGTCGGGTTTAACTGCTCGCGCACGTAAAGGATCAAATTCAAACTACCTCCTTTCTTGTGTGGTCCCTCGTCCAGCCTGTCCAACGTTTGCCCCGGTTTCGTCTCTTTTTTTTTCCTTAGTTTTACAGCCGTGCCAAAAAAGGGGAATTGCTTCCTCCTTTTTCTCTTCTCCTTCTCTCCTCGTACTACGTGCACTCAAGATTTTGACCCTTTTTCCTCCCCCTCCTTAGCAATAAACATCCTTCCCGGGGGAAAGAAAAAAAGAGGTTGGTTGGATACAGGAGGAATTCTGCAGACACATGTATCTTGTAGAGTACGAGCAACTACAGGGTGACACAGAAGGAGGAGGAGAAAAAGGAGGGGAAAGGGCGAAAGTGGCTCTGAAAAGTTTCTATTTTTTCCCAGGTAGTCTGAATGTGCTTGCTTGTTTGTCGTCACGATTCGAGAAGGTGAGTAGAGGGGCAATTCCCAAAGAGAAAAGCTGGCAAAAAATAGCGGCAGTATCCACCAAGCAAGGCAAGGCTGTAAAATTGCCCTACCCCCTTCCACCCTACCTAGTGTGGTTACGTCTGGCCTGAAAAAAGAGCCTGAACATTTCCACATTCGTAGTACGTGCGTCTGGTGCCAACTTACTCTACTACAGTATAATAGCGTGCCTGTTTCAAATATCACGTCGCGCTTAGATTGACAAGTGGGTAAATAGTTGTGCTTGAGTTCGGATGGCCTACAGCCAGCCAATTACTAAACTCTCAAAATATTTGGGATGTAAAAAGCAACGAACAGCAACCCATAATTTTGGGTTACGAAAGAGAGGCGAGCAGCAGAATATCGGGCAGCTTTTTCTCCCTTTCCTCTTCGAAACTGCCCTCCAGAGATGAAGGAAAAGATGCTCTTCAGACACTTTCTGATGTAATCCAAGCCGCAGGTCAGTCTCCGGGCGCTTGCTGCAGTAATATTCCGAAACGTTGGCGCCGAACAAGAAGACTGAGTTGACTGGTGCGCTTGTGTGTGTATACTAAAACCCCTCCCATCTTGTGTCTATCCTTCATCGTACGGAGTCATCACCAGGGCTGCCAGATGAGGTATGGCATAGCTATTTTGGCTATACCATACCAGTTTGGCTAAATGGCAATAGTTGGCTCTGTTGGGTTATATTATAAAATTTGTCCTTAAATTTGCACTTTTAACTTTGGTTTATTTAGGTTACTGTTTGCTATATCAGCAAGACCTGCCAACCCTGGCCATCACATTTCTTATGACAGAACACAGAAATATCCTTTCTTTCTTCCTCCTCCCCCCCCCCTCCCCGCCACGGGCCAGATTTGCTCCTCCCCTTTCACCCCGGACCAATTACCTCGCTGGAGCAAAAAAACCTTTTTTTCCATAGCTGTGTTTTTTATGCCTTTTTATGAGAGGGAAACTAGGGGAAAGATTAGTTCCATCTCACTTTCATTTTTTGGACACCAGTCATTCGCATTTTTTAGACATCCTGTGTACCCTTAGTTGAGGGAAACATTGTGGGCCATGATGTTTAAAGAGAAAAAATTGTAGGTCTTTTCTCCCCCCGTCCTCCCAAAAAATTACAACAGACCAATTAGATCACCCTCCCTGGAACCTCTCTTTCTCCATACCAGAATGGTAGTCGTTGGAGCGCAGTAGTATATGTACTAGCAGTACTAGTACTGTATATGTCTGGTCGTCTGGTTACAAACCTGTTCTATCCCTTTATCGAAAGGAGGAAGCATTAATAGTACTACAGTTGACTCCGCTTATAAAGGGCACCATGCAGTTTCTTAAACTGGTCGTAGTAAGACACGCACTGAGTACCCGAATAAATTAGTACCTTAAAGATTCTTAAACGTTTTTATACATGCAGAGTATACTGTACCACTACTGCTGCGCAGTTACCACCGCTGGAGGACTACTACATGACGATATCCCGGCGGAACACTCTCATTTTTCATCGTGTCTCTCTCTCTCTTTCTCTCTCTTCCGGTGAATAAATCCCTTTCCTTTTTCTTCTTTTGGCCCTCCCACCCAGCACCTATCTATCTATCGCATCTCTCACTCGGGTCACGTTTCTCGATTTACGGCTCGATGATGCCCGATGATTGACCGTCCCCTCCTCCTCCTCCTCCTCCTCCTCCTCCTCCTTATCCTCGGTGGGAGGCCAATTTGAATATTTACGAACCCTCAAGAAGCGCTGGGTAAATATTTCTTCTTCTTTTCTTCTTCTTTTGCCGGGTTCGATATCCAAGCTGAGAAGAATAAAACGATATTTTTTGTTTTTTGAATGCGATTGGAAAAAAGAGAGAACGCGGGGCGAACTAGAACTCAAGCAGAGCTCAGGAGATCTTTGTGTTACTTTTTTTTGAGAAAAAGAGCTGTGAGCAATTAAATAAAAGCACGTCTGTAGTTTCTACGCAAGGTTCATGTACGAAGGAGCCATATAAATAGCTTTATAATTTTACATACTGAAGGAGATATCAGAAGTCAAACTTCTGCCTGGTATAGGCGGGTGGGCATCACGTGACCAGTACAGCCTTTCTTATTTCTTTTTTCTTCTCTTGCATTGTGCAGACAGGCACACCAGTAGGCACAGTTTGTGGCGATCGTCTATGTCGAAAATTACGGTATGTACAGTATTGAGGTTTCACTGTATCACGCGCCTTAGAGATGCTGGTTAGAGAAACCGGTAAGACAAGCCATTCCACGACCATTGGGAAGGTTTAATTAACAACCTTTCTCCTCATTTCCTGGCGGGCAGAGGCGCTCACGCACGCACAAACGAGGGGGCGGGAAAGGGCAGACTAGTACAGTAGAACTTCAATAATTGAGATTTCTCTATAAATACATTTAACGACTAATCTCGACGTGGCGATGCTTTTCGTGCCGATCGACAAAATTGTTGTACGTATACTACGAGTACATATCTACTGTACGTAGCGCTCAGACTTGGAAGACAAGTCAAGGAAAGGAGGGAAGAAGAGAGAGAAGGAAGCAATTACTTCCCGTGCATGAAAGCCCATCACTCCTCTTCCTCACCCTCACCCTCCATCTTCTTTCCTCTTTCTCTTTTCTCAGCGTGTACGTAGTTACCAGACAAATGCATTTTCAAAGTCAAGGCCAATTGTGACTTAGTAGATGGTCCCTGACAAAACTCCTGACAGATGGCAAAAAAACGCGGGGACTCTTTCTTCCTCCTCCTCTTTTCGGGTGCCAGTGAAGAGAGTGGGAGATCCAGTTGCTGATGTTTGTTTTTACCATGATGATGAGAAAGAGGAGGAGAAGGAGGCAGACTCGTGTTCAAGGAGGAAGGAAGGGAGAGAGGAAGGAGGAGAACGACAAGGAACAAATGCGGGGCGCTCCGTCATGTCTGGAATCGGAAAGGAGGAGGAGGACGAGATGGAAGTGGGCGGAAGAAAAAAATGGGAAGCTGCCCTAGAATGAATGGATTCTGACCATATTTAGGAGAGAGGCTCCTGATTAAAAAAACTAGAAGAGTGGAGGTGAGGCTCAATATTTTTTAATTGAGCCCGTCATTTTGAGTCGACAGTCACTCCATTCGAGTTACGTGCTCAATAGTTGCGTGGCATCGACTCAAGGAAATGAAAGGGTTACCACCGGGGGAAGGGGGGAGGAGAGGAGGTGGGGGGGGAGAGAGAAAAAGAGATGAATTCTTGGGTGGCATCATCTTCTTTTTTTTCTGCTTGGACGCCTTCCTCCTCTTCCTTATTCTTCAACCAACTTTTTTTCCTCAACCATCTGCCCGCCTGTCACCAGGCTCTCACGTCCGCAAAAAGTTTCTCATGGCAGCAAGTAACAAAAACAATCTACTGTAGTACTGTGTAAAAAAAAAGTCGTATTGCAATGAGCATAACTTTTTTTTCACGCATGGGATATGTTGAGATATCAGAATGCGTATAAGTTACGTGTATTCGTTCTTCAAGCTTTTATTCTCTCCACCCAAATTTAGTCCCTCCCCCCGCCCCAAATGGTTGTGGGAGGAGGAAGAATTTCGGGGCAGAATTTGGCCAATTTTGCGTCGCCGTCGACGTGTGAGGTCCCAAGATGGACTTCTTTTCCCTCTCCCTCTCTCTTCGAGCATCGCAGTCTAGGAACGACAATGTCTTGTTCAGCTATACTTTTTTCAAGTTAAGAAGGAAACTGATACAGCATACTGCACTGTAACTGTACCTTGCAGCTTAAAGTAAGTACAGGAAGTAGCAGTACATTGCGAGCCGTTCAGAATGGTAACATCATGACCTGTGTGTGTGTTTGTTCCTTCCGCTTTTGGTCTCTGGAAAGGGATGATAACGTGAGACGGGGTAGTACTTCTTCCTCCTTCTTCTTGTCTCAGCTCCACTCCTCAAAATTTGGTCTGGTTGAGCGGAGGAAGAGAAGGATAAAACAGAGTCGGTACCAAATATATCTGATCAAAAACTTTCGGATACTGCTTGATCATAACTCTTTTGACATCACGTTGCTCCCCAAATTGACATTATTGGGGGGGTAATGGAATGGAATATGAGGTAGATAGAAACCCCTGAGAAAATATACGTAAAGTTAAAAATAAGGTGGTACTCGTACTACTGTATAATAGTAGAAGTAATCCACCACCAGGGCAATTTTTTCTTGGCCAGGGGAATCTCTTTGTGTGTAATTGAAGGTAGGAGGTGAGAAGAGAAAACAAAAAATAGCGGCGGGAACAAAAATGTCTTTCCTCCTTCATTTTTTTCCCTTCGGCACCCTGTCACTTTCTCCACGAATCAATCACACGAGAAAGAAAAAAAGAGAGAGAAAAAAAGTTGGAGTCTTGCCAGGGAGGAAGGAGATCCTCAAGTCGGCAATGTAATAATAACCAAGAAGAAGAGGAGGAAGGGAAGGAGGAGAAGAAGAAGGAAAGGAAGGGAGAGGAGAAGGAGAAGGAGGAGGAGGAGGAGGAGGAGGAGGAGGAGGAGGAGGAGAAAAAGGAAGAGGGGAAGCTAGGGGGAGCAGGAGGAGGAGGTGACCGGTGGTGGTTGTGGTGGTGAGGCTTCAAATTGACTGCGCGGATTTAAATAGGCTCCCTCCTCCTCCTCCATCCAATCTGAAATTAATGGGATAGGAAAGGGTACAATTTGCTCAGCGAAGGGACCGTCCCGGGTAATTTGCAAAAACCACCTGCCGCAAAGGCCGCAGCCAGGGTGAATTGGGCGTGGGTATTAGCCCAAACCCACCCTTTTTGCCACTAACTCACCACCCCGTTCTCCTCCCCCCCCTCCCCCAATTTAATGACCAACCCAAACTGGAGCAGCAATTTCCGGGGAAAAAGAGACAAATTGTGTGTGCGATCCATGCCTTAACTATTATTCCTCGCTCCTCCCCTATCCGCGAAATTGACGTCATCTAGTTTGAGTGCACTTTTTCGACCCTGTTGCACCTGTTTGAGGGAGGAAGTCACCCGTTCAAAATTCGGAAGGAAGCGTTACCCAAAAGCAAACCTGTTCGCTGTTTACGACCGTACCCTTCCTTCCCGCATTTGTCTGCTTGCTGGCAATACTAGTACAGCAAAATCTATTTTTTTTTTACAAATCTCGACATTAGTCCGATTCTATCTTATTTTTTTTTCTTGCGATGATGGTGCTCTGCCAACCTTTAGAATATGTACCTGTACATACATTTTGGATTAAAGGTGAAGACTTTTTTTGTGCTGACCATCGTAAAATCGACATCGTGCTGTCCTACACTACGCACGTAGGTACAATGCCTTAATTGAGCCAGACGGCTGTTACATCCACGATTCCGAGATAAACAAACCGCATCATTGCTCCAGACGGGTGCTTGGAAACTGGCTTCCTCGGGTCGTAACGCCCATAAGAGGGACGGGGAAATGGGGGGAGGGGGACCTGTTGAAACCAATTGTGATGCTAGCATCTGAGAAATGTCCAGCTGTCGACTATATATGCATGCATCTCTTTCCGGACAACAAGTGTTTCTGTGACGTTGCTGCTAGACACACCCAACCAATATTGCTAGCGTGAATTTAGTGATGGGTTGCCCTAAGGTTTTTCTAAAAATATTCTGACACTTGCCCTGGCGTTCCTAACACCATATATAGTAAGTGATATGAAAATCTTAGAGCAACCCAAATCGCTAACTACCACTAGTGTCGTCACCGATGGTGTGCCCCTAGTGATACCAATATTGGTTGGGCAGTCAAATCCGCCTAAGTGGGAATCGGATGAGTGGGCACTAAAGTGGGGCGACTTTGGAGAAACATTCGTAGAAACTGTCCTAATATTTTGTTCTAGCATAAGAGGGATTCCCAAATTAATAGATTATTGGGAAAATTTTGCCTGCTCCCGACCATTCTCTCTTAAGCAAGTTCAACTGTGAGTGTCGACTCTAAACGGCACCTTTTCTTTTTCCATCTTTCCGATCCATCCATCTTTGGGGCATTTACCTAGATAAGCCGACCGGACCAGTCCTAAAAGGCGTTCAAAGAGAATACGTAGGGTGGTTAGTTAAAAATTAAAATCCCGAGGGCCACAAGGGACCAAAGAAAATTGTGCTAGTACTTCCACTGTGTCTTTTAACATAAGTTTTTTTTATCGGAAAGAAAACACTGCTGTACTAGTGCTACTTTGGCCCCTGGATCGAAACTCTGAGGGGTGACTGATGTAGGTACTGCACCCCGAGACTCACCCAGCCTGTTTTGGGGTAGGATGTGTCTGCTCACATCACGTGAATTGTGAATTGCGTAGCGGCAGAGACCCCTTCTCCTTCTCCTTCAAAGGCCCGAAAAAATTCTCCTCTTTCTCCTCCTCAATTCCACACCAAACCGAGTTACGTAATTAGCCTCCTCCTCCTCTTCTTCTTTCTCTCTCCCACATTTTCACTTGAGAATAGTTCTACTGCGCAGTTGTACGTAGTACAGTACTCGTGGCCGTGGACTAAAAGGTGACAGATTGTAAAACATAGCACACAGGTACGTAGTACTGTACATACTTCAACCGCCTCATAGTGGCACAAGAAGGCCTTTTCAAGTGGATCATCTCAGGGTATCAGCACGTAAGGAAGAATATCTTCGAAAGATTGGCTATCGAGGACTTATGCTCAGCGTTGGTAGCATGTACTGTACTACAGAATTGAGGGAGGTATGCTCATGCAAGACGTGGTACTTGGGTGCTCATATCCACAGGTATGGGACCACGGTTTAAATTAAGGTCTCTCTCTCTCTCTAGCATGTCACCAAGGTCACCTTTCAAAGACTTCAAGGCGGGGTGAGGGTGGGCGCGGAGGGGTGGAAATAAAAATTAAACAACTATAAAGCCATGAATACATATGGGTCTGGCAGGGACGATTGTCTCCCGTCGGAACCCAACACCGTGACTTCCTTATCGCCCCCTCCTCCCCTCCTCTTCTACGACGAAAGACCATCTGGTTGTGTGGGGCCATCATAAACTCTGTCTCTGTCTCTCTGTTCTTCTCTCTCGCGGATGTGATGGTGCCAGGACGGCCACGGTCAATTAAGGGAATCACCCATTAAACGGGCGCCGCTCTTTCACATTCTACAGTACGGTCAACTTTCGATATATTTATCTAGTGTGAGAAACCTTTAGATTATACTGCTATAGGTATAATCTGTAAATACAGCTCTGGCAACCAACTTCTTTACTAGGCAGTAAAATGCTTTCAATGTAGTGAAAATTTTAATATAAATAACACCTTTCTGCTGACGGACGGCTTCACCACACATACCGGAGGTTGACTGTAGTGCAAACTATCTTTGGATATTCGGTGACTCTAGTGGATTATTATACCTACTCTCGCAGGTATACTAATGCACGTTATGGATATACCAAAACGTCGATTGAAAAAGGTGTGAACCAACTTTTTCGTTAGTACAGTACAGTACACGTATTTTCATTTTAGTAAAGAACCTCAATTTAGTAAGCTTTTCTCAAAACTCCGTTGATTTTACTAAATGGAAGCTCTGAGACAGTTTTCTCAGTTGATCCGAAGATCTTTTTTTTTGGTGGTGGGGGGGGGGAAGAGAGACCGTTCGAAATTGAAAACCACACCCTGCAGTCGTACTTACAATGTGCAGGGTGCACCACCACAAAGTTGTTGACGGAGAGGGAGGGGGCAATATTTTATGGTCAGATGATGGCTATTCGTAAGTGCACACAGGTTTTTGGACGATGCACTGCATCCTTCTCTCTCCCTCTTCACACACACACACACACACACAGGCAATGGACCCCACAGGAAGACTCATTATTGCAAAAAAAGCGGTCTAATCCTCTTAATTACTGCCCTTCCACCTCCGAAAAATCTTGAAGCAATTGCTGACATGTGTGTGCCTGTCTAGTACAGTCGACATTTGATTTACGCTCGTTGATTTTAAGCAATTTGTTAAATTTTGACAACTTTGTAAACTTGACACTTTCTCACTGTACTGGAAAAATCTATTCACTATAGGCAACAAATTTTATTTAGGCATATTCTTTTTATCGTGACAGAAGGACTTGTCTAGAAATCAAGCATTGACTGTAGTACTATGTACAGTAGATTGAGGAGCGCGCCGTTGTGTCACATTTGGGACGTCCTTTTCGTTCCAGTGTCAATAGTTTATTTTTTAAGGCAGGTTCTTTTTCAAGACTAAGAGATGCATGGGGATGCAAGCTGGTCAACTCTCACTCATGCCATTTTCCCCCAAGGGGATTGGTGAAGAAGGAGGAGATGTTATTAAGAAGTCACTGTGGCCCTGCCCCGCCGGCGAATTGACGACTCTCGGCTACAACAACAACGTCAAAAAAAAA
>JAAUYM010010315.1_pt1 | contig 10627 bp, 14 predicted proteins | sample 7278001 | NCBI WGS metagenome assembly JAAUYM01 (sample SAMN14350224, study PRJNA611818) | marine sediment metagenome | isolation source: surface marine sediment (1.8m) | place: French Polynesia: Moorea | collected 2018-08
GAACCGGTATCGTAACCTGGTTTTTGTACACCGTTGAAGGTGTAAAGTTTGACTGATTGATCGATCGCTCCAATGAGCGCATCAACTTGAGCCTGGGTATATTTATCCAGGTCAGTAATGTCCGCTTCCACACGATTGTGGACCAACGGAGCTTTGCCGGCTAAGCCAGCGTTGAGCTGTGACAGATTAATACCGCCCAGGTTAGTCAACGCAGTAGCTGGCGTAGTTGCACCTGTGCCACCCTGATCAACAGGGATGGTATCACCAGGCTCAAACTCTGCCAGTGCCGTAGTGTCGCCTACGGTGCGTATAACCTTGAGTGGGATAATATCTGCCATTACACAAGCCCTATGTTGTCCGGTGAACCATCCGCATTGAAAAACGGAATCTGTCCGGCAACCAGTTGAATATTGTCTTGAGTACCATTGGCATTAAAAAACGGGATAAACCCGCTGAGCCCTGTACTGGATCCGGGATCATTTTCTTCCCAGTTCGCCAAGAACGTTCCAACTGTTTTCTTACGAAAGATTTCCCCATTGGCCCGGAAATAAACCGAGCCAACGGGGGCATCAGGCTCCACGTTTTGGGGTTCGTCTGTTCCACCGAAGATGAGTATCTCCGCACCTTCTTCGATGCGGAGAAGAAACGCTTCAGCTTCAAAGGCGTCATCCAGTAGAGCCACCACTTAACTCCGATTACCAGGTAAAGGCAGCAGCTGGAGCGTAGAACTTGTTCGCGTTGCTGTTCATGACAACTTCGCGGACTGCGTTCACAGTACCTGAACCTGCATCTTTTACCTCGAGAACCATGTCAGTACCGGAAAGAACAACGCGAACATTAGTTCCGTTGCCGTTGCCGATACGCAGCTTGGCGTACTTGGTGAAATCTACGTTAGTAGCCGCGGTAGCACCGTCTTTGTCGTGGGTAGCCAGAACTTCCCATACAACAATGTCAGTACCGTCTTGAATGTGAACAGTCCACTTGGCAGTTAACACTTCACCGGTTGGAACAGTGTCAATTGCAGTAAAGCTTGTACCAGCAGCAGCATCAGTAACTTGACCGTGTGCCTGGTTCAGAACTTCATTCAAGATGTCCAGGTTGTCCCAGATGGCTTCTGTCTGATCAACCCAGCCATTGGTGACAGGAGCACCGAGAACACCGTCCAGTTCGCCAATAGCTGCTTCCAACGTACCGTTCTGGGTAATGTTATTGGCATTGGCGTAGTTCGGTACTTCAGAACCAGCGGCATCTTTACCGATGAATGAGCGAATGAAACCGTCTTCAGAAGAACCAGCTTGCAGAGCGATGATGTCGTCAGCATTCTGTTTGATCTGAGCATCCAGCAACAGGTCAGCATTGTGCAGAGATTCGCCAAGAGCACCACCGGTAAAGTCAGCAGACTTCAGGTAGTTTGATGTCGGATGAGCAGTGTACGTCCCGCCTGTACCCAAACCAGCACCAGTCTGAGTAGCATCCAGTTCAGACTGTAGACCAGAAATGTCACTGTCGTTGCCAGAAATCTGAGTCTGCAAACCGTCAATTGCGGTATCCAGATCAGTCAGATCTTCAGCTACTGAAGCGTTACCGTCGATATAGTTTGTGCCAGTGAAAGCAACGTAGTCGCCATTGGCATCAACCATGGCTCCCAAAGCAGCTTCGATAGCATCAACTTCAGTACCCAGGTTGGTAATGTCAGAAGCATTGCCTGCAGCAGCAGTAGCATTCAAATCTACCTGAGCATCCAATTTACCGATGGCAACTTCGAGCGTGTCATTGTTGGCAACGTAATTGGTTGAAGTGTATGCCGGCAGTTCTGAGCCGTTGGCATCTTTACCGATAAAGGCACGGATAAAGCCGATTTCAGAAGAGGTGGAACCACCTACCTGAACCCAGGCAGAGCCTGTGTAAGAGAACTGCTTGTCAGCATTCGTGCCTTCTTGAATAAAGATTGCATCGCCATCAGAAGCAGCGTTGCTATCTTCGACCAGAGTAGCGCCAGATCCAGGAGTACCGGAAACGATGAACACATTTTTGTTCTCACCGGTAATATTGTCGTAGAGGATTCGATCGCCATCGACAACCGCAATACCATCTACCGAACCACTGTTCATGGCGGAAACCGCCGCAGCAAGGTTGGCGTATGAGGTTGAATCAAATACTTTGGCAGGTTCACGCCATGACAGACCACCAGCAGTGGCGTCTACGTAATCCTTGGTAGCTTCTTCAGTCCACTTGTCAGCACCTGCGCCGGCAGCAGTCTTGGTGTATTTCGTACCATTGGTGTAATCGAGAGCAATCGAGCCAGGACCAGCAGCGTCTTGTACGTCACCGTCACCGCCAGGTGCTCCATCAACAGGCAATACGTCAACGGTAGTACCGTCTTCGAGTTCGATTCGGTAGCCTGCTTCTACCGTAAAAAGTTGTTCAGACATTGAAGTATCCTCACTAGATTAAAATTGAAATTCGCACAATATCAACCTTGAGGTCTTCGGTGTGATTGTTCTGTATCTTGCACCGAAACTCGCCGCCTTCTATTACCACCGTAGTACGGTATGCTAAAAAGTCACCTACTTTATTTGAAACAGTAAAAGTAACTGTACTGCCATTCTGAATCGCCAGTACTTCGGCGACATTATACAAACTGTTGACCGCATCAGTAAGCGTGATCAACCATTTAGCTGATCGTACCTGTCCTGGGTCAACACTATCGACTACCTCTTCGGCGCCATCGGCGATCGTTGTAGGGTCGAGTGCAACCGCAGCATTACGTAATTCTGCAGTTGCCATTATTTACCCCGTCGAATCTGTACTCAAGTCATCCTGCAGATCTTCGATCTCATCTTCGAGATCTTCAATTTCCCACTGCTCACGCTCAGTACGTTCTCCTTCTGGAATACGTTTCAGCTTACGGAGATCTCTCTTGAATTCTTTGAGATCACGCTGTTGAAAAAATTCTTGCAGTTGACCTTGGGCCACATACTCAGTATCGAGATAGTATTTACCTGCACCGCCCACTGCTCCGCTGCTGATAACTACAATGCCCAGAACCGCACTTATTTCTTGTAATGTCATGATCCACCTTTTTCGTTCATTACCAGGTCGGTATAGAACTTGAAGTAACCTACAGCGCCAAGCACCAGGCCATTCATGATCCATTCTGCATCAGCAGGATTCTCCAGACCTTTCATCCAGTTGTAGGCATCCCACACGATAAACATGTAGAACGCTGCAAAGATAACCGGCAGCGGATGTTGGGTGAATCTTTCGATAAACGGTTTCATGGTTCAAGTAAAAAGATCCGCAGTTCTACTCGAGAGAACATCATTTCATCTCGAATTGATTCTGCGAATTCAAACTCCTTCATGTTCTTAGCCATTAATGCACAAACCGGCGTTTTGCCGGTCTGTGATGCATACACGAGAGCTTGTCCGATGCACTCATAGTGCTTGGGGCTCTTTGCCCAATCGAATTCTACCACTGCAAATTCAGTTTCGCAGTCTGGTTTTAATCCAGAAGGCAAAGTAGATGGGTTGCCACGAAGCTGACCTTTGCAGATTGCATCAGAATATACTGATTCACGTTCCCAGCCGTAGCCAGGATACGAAACCAGCGCCAATAGTGACAAAGACCATACTAACCATTTCATCGGAACATGCCTTTAATTGTTTCAACTGCCCGTTCCCCACGAGACATAAACCACCAGGAAACTGCCATGATAAACAGGTAGATAACTGACTGTACCAGATATACGTATAACTTCACCAGTAAATCTGTGTCAGCGGCTACGATGTCACCAACTTTCCATTGCAAAAAGCCGAAGAGAACCACGACAAAAGCAAACAGCAACCAGGTAATGAGAGGACGAGTCAGAGCTCTAAACTTATCTACCCCGGGATAGCCGGTAGGCGCCTGGGCAGCTTTTGTACCTTCAGCAAAGGCAGCAGCTTCTGATCTGGCAACATCTGCTGCACTGCTGGCTTCAATAAGCTCTCTTTCAATCTCGCCTTCTGCCTGGGCAATGTCCAGCTTGTTTTTGGCGATCGATATGGTGGCTCGAAGCTCAAACTCTGACTGCTTGGCATCTACATCAGCCATGGCAATTTCATGCTTGTACTTCTCACGCATGGTTTCGAGATTGATTTTTTTGGTTAGGTATCCGCCAACCAGTCCGGATATACCAGAGAAGATTGTGCCGATGCCCCCACCACCGAATAGGTCAACTAAAAATTCCATCACAATATCTCCAGTTCAAATGGTTCACTTCCTGTAACTGAGTTTAGCCTACGAAGAGCAGGCCGGCTTGAAAGTACCGCAGGTGCATTGCCCAACATGCCTGGCCTGGATCCCAGGATCAGACAGCCGCGGGAGTGTGACACCAAGTTACCGTTATGAATGAGAATGCCAGATCTACCGGTCACATTTAACAAATGGTAACAATTGCGATACTTTCCGGATCCGCTTCGTGGAAGAAAGTTTACCCGGTAGGTTCCCCCGGGAATGCAGGATACGTTTCGACGGTTATCAAGCCAGGGTCTTTCGATGGTATAGAATGTTTCACCGTCAATGACAAAAGCACCCAGGGTGTGGGTGCTCTTGCGTTCATATCGGAAAAGTTTGGCTTTAAGCATATCTCTGTCGCAAATACGACTTCAAGCCCGTCAAAAACATCAGTGCGATAAATCGGAGAATTGATTTCACGATTTACCTCCTCGAGCCGATTTTTTCCGAGCAGCTTTTTTGACAACAGTCTCGGTAGCTGGGTGTTGAGAAACAGGAGCTGCAGGAGCTGCAGGAGCTGGCGCCAGAGAAGACATGATCTTCTGAGTGAGAGCATTCATGGCTGCTCGTTCCTGATGACCTGTCAGAGTCACTCGGTCCAAGAAGTCCATGAGCACGGTTACTTCATTCTGAGTAAACATCGATTACCTCGTAGTGTTAAGTGGAGTGGTATACTTTATTATACCGACTCCGACTTGTCTACCGGTTTCGAAGGGCTGCTTGCTCTTGAGCTCGGCGAACCTGCTCATTCTGAATACGCATTCTCTCATTAGCAGCTGCCAGGCGCTGTTCTGGTGTCATAGCAGCTCTGGGATCTACTGGTTGTTGAACAATGCCGCCAGCACCAAAGCGTGGACGATTGTCCCAGGCTTCTCGAGCACCCTGAGCCAACATGTCCAGTAGACTGGGGTTTGGAGGCGTTCCAGGAACAGGAGCCGGTGTCCCGGGTTGACCTTCTGCGTTGTAGCGCCGATCAGTAGTTTGAAGTGCTTGACCGATTTTACTGCGGTCTCTCATGTTCTGGATCCAGGCTTTGCCCATATCCACTAAGCTTTGGTCTGCCATATCAATTCCTCGTGTTTAGCCCCAAATTTGTAATCCTGATACAGAACCACCGCCAGCGCAAGGTTCGCATTCAGGACGATCAACAATATATGCTCCTGCCTGACCACCGTTAAACGGCACTATCCACTGTTGTTCACCAGCGTAAAAATCCCATGGAGATATTGCATTTCCGGGAGGAGCTTGTGGTGTCGCTGTAGTAGTAAAATCTGCAGTAGGGATTAAGCCATATGCAGTATAAAAGTACAGGCATACATCAGTAAATCTGACACTATCGATAGACCCTATAAACTGAGCATTGTAAGTTGTCTGACAACCCACTTTTATTTGGTTGAAATTAACACCGGTAGTGAATAATCCTAAAGTACCTTTGACTTCACCATCAACCATATAACTGGCAGCTTGTTCTCCTGCTTTTGTAAAAATAGCTATGTGATGCCATTCATCAGGAGTAACTGTAATTGCTGGCAAACTTCCAAACCAAGCACTGTAAAAATGAATTTGATTTGAACTGTTCCAGTAAACCTGATGAAAAGTGCTGTTGTCATGATGCATTTCAAGCAAGACTTGATTACCAGTGCCGGTAGGTTTTTTAACCCACAGCTCTATAGTCCATTCAGCATTTACATTATCCAGCGGTGTGACCAGGTTGGCTTCAATACCGCCATCACCAACACACTCTAAAGAGCCCGCACCGAATTTTGAATCGGTAGTGTCAATAGAAGCAGTACTGCCTGATTCGTTAGCCCAAGTCAATGAACCTACTTCATCAGTATAAACAGTACTGCCGTCTGCCTGATCATCAAATTTTAAAAGTGCTTGTACCGTCATTAGCCTGAGTTCGCGTCAAATTTAAAAGCGTATTGAGCAGTATTCCAGTTGTTGACAATATAGTTGTCAGAATTAATAGTAATGATTTGGTGATCAGAAAAAACTGTAGCATCCCCTAAAGTACGAAGAATATTTGGAAGAAACCCTAATAAAAAATTTGGAGTGTTGTAAGTTCTGATACCATATCGCTGCCAATAAGATTTGCCATCAGCAGGGTTTGGATTTTCAAAGCTTGTGCTATCGAAATAGCCTTGTGCCTCTTCACCGCCAATGCCTCCAAACAATGCACGATCGTCTTGCATGTACCAGTTACCGTTTGCATTATCAAACAATCCGTAACGGTAATCGTTAGTCGATAACGAAGAAGTATCGCTCCAACCCGTCAACAACGTTGGGCTAAAAGGTGCAGAAGGATTAATAAGATCAATATCACCAAAAAACCAACCAGACGGATATGAGCTGCCGACAGTCCAGTAGTAAATCCATTTACCATCATTATCTACCAGCATATGCCAGTCACCATATACTCCAGAGCTGGTATAACGCTTTGGTAGAAAATGATTTTGACCTGCACCCATGCTTGTAACATTTGGAACCTGATCTGTACCTGTATTGATATCCGTCATGGTTCGAAACATATACGCATGACACCACTGGTACGACAAGTTATCGATAATTTTGAGATACGCAGAATGGTGTGGATTTTTTAACACCATTGTTTTATTGCCGGCATCGTCAAAAGGTACAGTCCAGCCACCAACCGGTGTGCGAGATCCGTAACCATCGATCAGTACAGCTTTCAGCAAATCGTAAAGCTGACCGTTTCCTGAAGTGCTCATGACTGGAGCACCGGCATCTGAATAACTGTAAAGAGTGGCTGGCATATTAGTTTCTCGTATAGTTGATTGTGACCATCAGATCAGAACCAGGTGTGGTCGATCCTACCTGATCTACGTCAACAGTTAAATAGTCAGGGTCGAAAGGACCGGCAGACGGTAAAGTATCGATAGCATTAAAATGATCCGTAATTTCTTGTTGAGTCAGCTCTCGATCGTACAATGCCACCTCATCAAGTGTGCCTTGGAAATACTCATTGTTTGCCGTACTGGACGCAATTCGGCTGGGATTGAAAGCGTATGCTGCTGCCGGGCTGTTTGCATCCAATACTCCATCGATATAGTACTTTACGTTAGCGCCGTCACTGGTCACAACAATATGATGAGTTTGGCTGACAGTCAGCGTTGCAGCTGATTCCTGGGATGGGTACATCTGAACAGAAGCACCATTCAAATACAGTCCATGACCTTCTGCTGGATAATTACTGATTAGCGTTTGATATCCACTGAGCAGGTTTGGTTTTACCAACATTTCTACAGACCAAGTAGTGCCTGTAAAAATACCTTGCGGAATCGTTACTGTACCGTAACCGGCTGATCCAAACAGCGTAGCAAAATCAGAATCACCGTCCTGCAACGCTGTTTGACTTTGAGTGTAGTCACCTGAATATGTGCCATCATTTGATCCAACATCATCTACCGCGGTAGTTGTGGTATCGCCTAGTCTCCACAAAACATCCGGACTATCTGCAGATACCGTATCGTAATAAATATCACCAACGTCAGTACGCAACAATTCAATATTGGTAGTGACAAAATCAATAACATTTTCACCAGCAGGAATGGTTAACGCTTGAGCAGAAAGTCCATTTTTATTCACATCGATATTCATGCTGGACCCAGTTGGAGCTGTGCCAATTGATGCTCCAATACTGGTAACAGTAATATTGGCTGGTGGATACCAACGAGCTGTACCAACAAGAGTAATAACTTCGCCAGGCATACTCAGTGTTTTTTCATAAGCGCCTGCGGATCCACCACCAGAAGAAGCTACAATCTCCCAGGCATTATCTTTTCGGGCATACTGGTTGCCATCAGCTGGAGCATCAGAGATGCCACCACCTCCGCCTGCAGGTGCTGCCCAAGTTCCGTCAGCTCTGAGAAAATTAGTTGTACCGCCGCCTGACGCCGGGGCTAAGCCTGCTGCGACATCAGTAAATGCAGCATAAGTAGTATCAGTAAAAACAGCGCCAGCCGGAACATTCGTGAGTACTTGTGCATCATCAACTTTTCCATCCAGGGCAGACTGTAAATCCGTCTGAGCTGAAAGTGTGCCGGTAATCGATCCCCATGTACCTCCTCCACCACCACCAGTAACAATGGCCCAAGCACCATCCTTGCGAACATACTCATTTCCATCGGATGGAGCGTCCAGCAAATAAGCCTGTAGATTAGAGATCTGTGACTCGGTAATGGAAATGCTGGCCTGAGTAAAATGAGTGGTAGCATCAGCGATATGAGTATCGATCTGAGCATGTGTGTTTGACCCCACATTTGATAAAGCTGTGTGATCTGTTGTATCTGTAAAAACTGCACCAGCTGGTACGTTTGTTAAAACTTGCCCATCATCTACCTTGCCATCCAACGCAGTCTGCAGGTTGGTAACATCAGAAATATCATGAGAATGAATCAGAGTGGCATAGCCTGCCAAAGCAGCTACTGTCGCTTTAAGATCGAGCTCAGCTTGTAAATCTGTTTGAGTAGACAACGTACCGGTAATCTGACCCCACACACCTGTATTTGGCGGTGTCTGCCAGGTTCCATCAGCACGGAGATAATCGGTAGTGTTTCCGGGAGAGTTGGGAACTAATCCGTTTACAAGGTCAGTAAAAACATCGAGAGGAGCTTTAAGATCTAACGCTGCTTGAAGATCCGTTTGATCGGAAAGCGTACCAATGACTGCACCCCAAGCCACACTCGCTGTAGCAACACCTGGAGCTGCCCATACACCATCCGCACGAAGGAAAGCAACATCTCCACCAGGAGAAGCAGGGACATAGCCATCGCTAGTGTCGTCAAAAAGGCCAAAACCAGAAATATCTGATATGACATGTGAGTGAAGGAAAGCAGCCTTTCCGTCCAGAGCGACTTGAAGTCCTGTAGTGTCTGCAATTGCGTGGGTGTGAGCAGCATCTGCTTTTCCATCGAGTTCAGTTTGTAAGCCGGTAATGTCAGCGACAATATGACCGTGAATAGCATCCGCCTTGGCATCGATCGCCGACTGCAAACCGGTTACGTCAGAAATGTCATGACTGTGTGCCAGGTCAGCTTTGCCGGCAAGCTCTGCCATCAAATCTGCCTGGTCAGTAATAGTTCCGTTGATCGATCCCCAGGTTCCGGCTGTACCAGAAATATCTACCCAGTTAACGTTATCGGTTCCACCCTGGAGCTGATACGTGATTGGAGAACCTCCATTCTCCACGTAAATCAACATGCCAACGTATCTTGAATCTACTGGGTATGCATCCCGTTCCGTGTTGTCGGCTACTGCGGGAATGTTGAAGTTGAGACCGGTGATGTTACCGGTAAAAACCAGAGGCGCACTGACCTCTATCGGGATCGGTGATTCCCGGGGAATGTATTCTTCGTGGATGTGGTTGACCAGAGCAAATGGTCTACCCACGTTCTCATGATTATTCTTGAGAGTCGTGCTGATCTTTTTCATTGATCACTCTACACAAAGCCTCGATCTTCAAACTTGGTAGAGTGCAGGCTGTCCTCAGTGTAGAGACCTTCCATCTTGATTCGATCACAGCTTTGCTCAAAACGCATGTAATGAGTGTTGTTCTCAGATTTGATATCACCTTTGAGGGAGCCATGACCCCGATAGCCAATGTAATTGAAGAGAGCTTCGTAAAATTGGGGTGGAAGTTGAATTTCAGCTTTTTCGTGAGTGAGGAACTTGGGTGAGCCACGGTATATTACACTTAACTGCTGACCGTCTGTCTCCTCGGGTACTTCCAGGACGTTGTACCGCGGAGTAGCAACTCCGAAAGGATCGTTCTCTTCGTTGATAGTCATCAATTGACCATCGTAATCGTAGACTTCATCGATCATTAGCAAATCATGATCAGTCAGATCCATGGTTACGTTTGGATCCGTGCCGTCCAGGGTGTAGCTGTTCACCCCATCTACCATGTTGATAACGGCTTCTGCCTGCCACAACACAAAACGTTTGTGGATTTCGAGAACGCCCAAATTGATGAAACCACGAATGGCTACTTTATCGTCTTTGACCGCCAGCTGTTTCAGCTCGGCCTCTTGGACCATATCAATGGCGTCGCCAACATTCATAGTCAACCCCCGGAAATTGACCTGATACTAGCATGAGGTATTAGAAAACTGTACTGTTCTTGTAGATGTCGGAGTCGTCTTCGTCCTGAATCCAAGCGAATTTACCATTCTCACTATCTACGTATTCCGGGGTGGACTCCATACTTGGTTTGAATGGATTCATTTCCATCAGCATTGAGATCATGTCACAGGCATCATCATGCTTGGATTTGAATCCCTCTTCAGTGGCGAAGCGGAGCTCTTCCAGGATTTCTGTTACGAGCTCA
>JAAUYM010077021.1_pt1 | contig 10625 bp, 9 predicted proteins | sample 7278001 | NCBI WGS metagenome assembly JAAUYM01 (sample SAMN14350224, study PRJNA611818) | marine sediment metagenome | isolation source: surface marine sediment (1.8m) | place: French Polynesia: Moorea | collected 2018-08
CGCGACCGTGCCGATGATGTAGTAGGTGTTATCAACATTTGTCACCCAGTCGCGCATCGCTTCTGACAGCGCATCTTTGAGGGTGCGCGAGCCGCTCGTCACGGGAATGACGTTCGCGCCCAGCAGCTTCATGCGATAGACGTTGAGGCTCTGCCGTTCGATGTCGTCTGCGCCCATGTACACGTGGCACTCGAGGCCGAATCGCGCCGCTACGGTCGCGGACGCAACGCCGTGCTGCCCCGCACCGGTCTCGGCAATCACGCGCGGCTTGCCCATGTGACGTGCAAGCAGGGCCTGGCCGATGCAGTTGTTGATCTTGTGCGCACCGGTGTGATTAAGGTCTTCGCGCTTCAGCAGAATCCGGGCACCGCCGCAGGCCTCGGTCAGGCGCTCGGCAAAATAGAGCGGTGAAGGACGGCCTACATAGTTGACGAGGTCTTCCTCGAACTGCCGGTTGAACGCCTCATCTTCCTTGAGCTGGGCGTAAGCCTGCTCAAGCTCGGTCAGTGCACCCATCAGGGTCTCGGAAACGAAACGTCCTCCGAACGGGCCAAAATGCCCGGTATCGTCCGGCATCGCGGCGTATGTTTCGTTTTTTCCTGCTTCACTCATTAGTGACTCCATCCGCCGCGGCAACCGCGGCAGCAAATGCTTCCATTTTTCGTTTGTCTTTGACGCCCTTGTCGCGCTCGATGCCACTGCTGACATCAACCGCCCATGGTCTTGCGATTCGCATCGCGTCACCCACGTTCTCGGGCGTCAGACCGCCGGCCAGAATGACCGGCTGCGGCAGATCCCGGGCCAGTCGCCAATCGAACTGCTGGCCGGTGCCGCCCCACTCTCCCTCAACCTTGGCATCAAGCATGAGAGCTTTGGCAGACGTGAAATTATACGCGTGTTCTTCGATATCGGCCGTCGTCGCCACGCGAATCGCCTTGATATATGGGCGGCCATAACTGGTGCAGAGGGCTTCGCACTCCTCCCCGTGAAACTGCAGCAGGTCAAACGCCAAACGCTCGCCAATCTCTTTCAGGTAATCGTCATCCGGATTGACGACGAGCCCCACCGTCGTCACAAACGCGGGCACAGCCTCCAGAAGGCGCTCACAGTGATCAATATCGACGAATCGCGAACTCTGTGGAAAGAGATTGAAGCCGATTGCGTCTGCCCCGGCCTCTACGGCGGCGGTAACATCTTCCGTCGAGGTGAATCCGCAATATTTGATCCGGGTGCGCATCTGTGAAATGCCGAAAATTAAAGGCGCGGGAGTGTATCAGCTGGCCAGAAACGAATACAGGTGGGGAAGATCCGGGCCTTTCACGACACCCAGCGCGTCCGGATAGCCCACATCGACCAGGTAAAGGCCGTTTGGCGGTGCAGTCGCTGCCCCGACAGATCGATCCTTTCTCGCGAGCAGGTCAGCGGCCCAGCTGACAGGCTGCGTCCCTGCACCGATTTCAATCAGCGTCGCTGCAATATTCCGCACCATATGGTGCAGGAATGCGTTGGCACGCACGTCGATTGCGACGATTGAACCTTCGCGTCTGACCGCCAGCGAGTGGATGTTCCTGTTGGGTGTCCGGGCACTGCAGGAGGCCGCCCGAAATGAGGTGAAATCGTGCTCGCCCACCAGCGCCTGGGCTGCATCGTGCATCAAGGAATCGTTGAGTGTGCGCCACTCGTGCGTCAGCTCGTGGGCCAATAGAGGCGACCGGACCAGTGAGTTGTCGATCAGGTACAGGTAGCGACGCCACTCAGCGGAGAATCGCGCGTTGAAGTCAGGCGCCATTTGACCCGACCAGGTGATTGCAATGTCATCGGGCAGGTACCGGTTGGTGCCGCGGATCCAGGCACGGTCGGGCCGGGCTGCATCAGTCTGGAAATGAACAACCTGGTGGGTCGCGTGAACGCCGGCGTCGGTCCTTCCGGCACAGGTAATCTGGACAGCAGAGTCAGCAACTCGCGACAGCGCGCGCTCGAGTTCGAGCTGCACGGTCGGCAGCTCGTCATTCTGGAATTGATAGCCGTGATAGGCCGTGCCCCGATAGGCAACAACCAGCGCAATCGTGTGGGTCAATGATCCGCGCGTTTAGATCTTTTCGAGGAGTTCGCTGGCTTCGGCCTTCTCGGTCTCATCGCCTTCCTTGACGACTTCCTCGAGCACGTTGCGCGCACCGTCGGTATCACCCATGTCGATATAGGCGCGAGCCAGATCCAGCTTTGTGCTGGCATCTTCATCAAGATTGAGTTCGTCATCACCGCCCAGGTCGAGGTCGAGATCATCATCGTCACCAAGATCCAGCTCGATCGCGCCATCATCGCCATCGTCATCCAGGTTCAACTCGATCGCGCCGTCGTCATCGTCCAGATCGAGGCTGATCTCGTCGTCGTCACCCAGGTCGAGGCTGATTTCATCATCATCGCCGAGGTCGAGGCTGATCTCGTCATCGTCACCCAGATCGAGTTCGATCTCGTCATCACTCGCTTCGGCCGCTTCTTCGAGCGCTGAATCAAGGTCGAGGTCATCGTCGTCATCCAGGTTCAGCTCGATGGCGCCGTCGTCGTCATCATCGTCGCCGAGGTCCAGATCAAGACCGTCGTCGTCCCCGCCCAGATCGAGTTCGATTTCATCGTCGGAAGAAGCTTCTTCGGTGTCAGCCTCGAGATCGAGATCCAGGTCATCATCACCAAGATCAAGCTCGATGCCGTCGTCGTCATCTGTGCTGTCAGCCTCGAGATCCAGGTCAAGATCGAGGTCGTCGTCGCCACCCGTATCGTCATCAAGCTCAAGGTCGATATCCAGGTCTTCAGCGTCGTCGTCGAGGTCGAGATCGTCGTCCAGCTCGATATCGTCGCCAAGATCGAGTGAATCGTCTTCCGTTTCGGCATCGAGATCGTCGAGGTCGAACGAGAGATCGTCGTCATCGTCTGCCGGCTCATCGATAGCGGCAATGGGTTCGCTGCTGACAACGGTTGCATCCATTGCGGCGGCAGCAGTTTCGGCTGCGCCGGGGATTTGCTGCTGGAGTTCCATCGCCTGGGCGGTTGCGCTCTCGTCACCCAGCCCCTTCAGTCTTTCCAGCTGCAGGTTGAATGCGGTGGCGTCTTCGGTCTGGACATACACTTCCAGCAACTTGAGCTGAATGTCGGCACGGTCAGGTTCGGATTCCATGGCGTTCTGCAGGAACGTAATCGCCTGAGGGAAACGGCCGTAAGCAATATAGATTTCCGCCTCGCTGATCACATCGGATGTTTGCGGCGAAACATCTTCCTCTTCTTCCTCGAGAGAAAGCGCAGGCTCGTCCTCGTCCGCGCCGCCCTCTTCGGCGACATCAAGATCGTCATCAGACGTGATGGTCGCGAATTCTTCATCGTCGAAACTCTCGGAACCCTGGCGCTTGCGGCGCATGTAGATCATGCCGCCTGCCGCCGCCCCCACGACGAGCAGTGCAAGGCCGCCAAGCACCAGAGGATTCGTCAAGAGTGAAGCAGAAGACGCGGTTGTCGGTGCAGGCTGCGCCGGTGCGGCAGCTTCAGCCGCCTGCATTCGCTGGACCTCTGCGCGAAGTGCAGCCAGCTGGTCGTCTTTGAGCTTGACGATTTCGTTAAGCGTCTCGAGCTGGTCTTCCAGATCAGAGAGGCGAAGGTTGAGTTCAGAGTTGGCGCGACGCGCACGATCGAGATCTTCTTCTGCGACCGACAGCTGGTTCTCAAGCTCGCCAACAAGCGCACTGTCACCGCCGCCCTGGCCCGCGCGTTCGCCACCCGTGCCGCCTTCAGATGCCAGCAGTCGCAGTTCACCATCCTGGGATGAGGCACGACCGCCTGAGGTCGCGCTCGGGCGTCGCGGAGACGCGTCCATCTGGGCCGTTGACTCACCGCCGCGATAGGACTCGAAGGCTTCGTTATCCACCTGTACCTTGGCGACCGCCGACTGGAAGGTCTCTTCGCGAATCTCGCGCTCACTCGGTATACGGAGCACGTGGCCCGCCTTGAGCAGGTTGATGTTGTCATTGATAAATGCGTCGGGGTTTGCTCGCTTGAGCGCCAGCATCATCTGCTGGACAGACACTGAACTGTTGGGACGGACTTCCAGTGCGATCGCCCAGAGCGTATCGCCGGGTCCTGTCATGCCGTATTCCTCTCCGGTACGGCTACCCTGGTCCAGGCGGCTCGGTCGGGTGGGCCGTGTCGGTCGGGGCTCAGGCTCCGGTTCCGGCATGGTGAACTCGAGATCCAGCGGCTGTTCCATCCGCGTCGGTGCAACAATTCTTTCGATCCCCTGCTCGCCAAAAACGGGCGGGTCGAGCAACACGGTGTATTCACGCAGAATCCGGCCGCTTGGCCAGAGCACCTCAACGAGGAAATTCAGGAACGGTTCGACGACCGGGCGAGTGCTGGTAATGCGAACGGCGAGCACGCCATCGTCATTGGTGATAACAGAAAAGCGGAGATCAGTGAGTTCGTAGGTACGTTCGATGCCAATGCGTTCGAAGTCTTCCTGTGATGCGAGACCCGGGAGGATTTCCTGGGGCTCGAGACCCCGCACATTGGTCAGCAAGATCTCTGCTTCGAATCGCTGATTCAGCGCAGAATCGAGTTCGATCTCCCCCAATCCGACCGCGAAGGCCGTTTCGCTTCCCAATGCGGCGATTGCGCTGAGCAACAAGAGCCGTTTGAACATTTTTATACTTCTCCTCACGCGCAAAAACCGGCACTTAACATTTGCCCGTCGACTTCGTGCTTCCCACCCGATCCGAATGCTGCCCTCCGCAGTATTCGGGCGCTGGAATTAACCTCGAAATAGTCTTTGGATGTTGCGTTAAGTACCGCTATTTACAGCCTTTTTAGCAGAAGTTCCGCAATTTGTATACTGTTCAGCGCCGCACCTTTGCGCACGTTGTCGGACACAATCCACAGATTCAGACCGTTAGCGTGCGAGATGTCCTCGCGGACGCGTCCGACGAACACCGGATCGGTGCCCGCGGAGTCGGGGACAGGTGTTGGATAGCCCCCGTCTGTCGCCTCATCCATGAGTTGCACGCCCTCCGCTTCGGCCAGCAGCTTCCTCGCATCGGCCGCAGACAGCTTTTCCCGGGTTTCAATGTGGACCGCTTCCGAGTGCCCGTAAAAGACGGGAATGCGCACACAGGTCGGGTTTACCTCAATCGTCTCGTCTTCGAAGATCTTCTTCGTTTCCCACACCATCTTCATTTCTTCTGTGGTGTAGCCGTTCTCCTGGAAGTCCCCGATATGCGGTATCGCGTTGAAGCCGATCTGTTTGGTAAACGTCTTTGACTCGATCTCCATGCCGTTCAGCAGGCGCGCGCTCTGGCCCGCCAGCTCCTCAACGCCGCTGCGCCCGGCGCCGGAAACTGCCTGGTAAGTGGCAACATTGATGCGTTTGATACCGACCGCGTCGTGAATCGGCTTCAGGGCAACCACCATCTGTATCGTCGAACAGTTGGGGTTGGCAATGATGTTCCGGGTCGAATAGTCGTCAATCCGGTGCGGGTTCACCTCGGGGACAATCAGTGGAATATCGGCATCCCGGCGAAAGTGGGAGGTATTGTCGATCACCACACACCCCGCCTCCGCGGCGCGCGGGGCCTGCACCGCGGAAATGCTGCCGCCGGCCGAAAACAGGCCGATTTGCGCCTGGCTGAAATCGAAGTCATCCAGCGTCTCGACAGACACGCTCGCGTTACCGAAGGACAGCTTGGTCCCTGCTGAACGCTCACTGGCCAGCAGAAACAGCTTGTCGACCGGGAAATTCCGCTCCTCCAGAATCTCGCGCATCACCTCGCCGACCGCACCCGTTGCGCCGGCGATGGCTACGTTTACCTTTTCCATCATCAACTCCTGCTGGAATCCGCCTGTTTCAGAGCGCGCATGCTAGGATCATTCCTCGCATAACTCAAATTCATCTTGTTCATTGATTCGATAAGCAGGTGGAATCCAATGCTCGACCTGGATGGCCTCAAAGCCTTTGTCATCGTCGCGGAATGCCAGTCCTTCTCTCAGGCCGCAGAACGCCTGCACCTGACGCAGCCAGCCGTCAGCAAGCGGATCGCCCTGCTCGAATCGCAGGTCAATGCACGCCTGTTCGACCGGATTGGCCGGACGGTCAATCTCACCGAGGCGGGCCGGCAGCTTGAGCCCCGGGCCAAAGATATCCTGGCTCGGGTTGAGGACACCCAGCGGGCCATCGGCAGCCTCGCCGGTGCTGTGACAGGCCAGCTGTCTCTCGCAACCAGTCACCACATTGGCTTATGGCGCCTTCCGGAAGTCCTGAAGGAATACTCGAGGCGTTACCCCGAGGTGGCCCTCGACCTGCACTTCATGGACTCAGAAGTTGCCCACGAGCAGATCAAACAGGGCAATCTGGAGCTGGGCATCATCACGCTGGCTCCGGTGGAGCACGAGCGCCTGGCCTCAATTCCGGTCTGGAACGACAGGCTCGTGTTCATGTGCGCGCCGGAGCATCCGCTGGCGAAACGCGCAAGCATCGATATCGAAGACTTTGCGGACTACCCCGCGGTCCTGCCCGACATGAGCACGTTTACCGGACGCATCGTCAAAGACCTGTTTGACCAGCGAGGTCTCAAGCTCACGACAAGCATGTCCACGAACTACCTTGAGACCATTCGTATGCTGGTAACGACAGGACTCGGCTGGAGCGTGTTACCGCGCACGATGGTCGCTGACGACATCATCGAGCTGCACGTGCCGGACATTTCAATCAGTCGGGAACTCGGCGTCATACACCACAGGAACAGGACGCAGTCGAACGCCGGGCGCGCCTTTATCGACCTGATGAAGGAATACAGCGATCTAGATTGAAGGACCGAGCGGTTCGACGCCCTGGTTCTGGCCCCTGTTTCGCAGCAGGTGGTCCATCAGCACAATCGCGACCATGGCTTCGGCAATCGGCGTCGCGCGAACGCCCACGCAGGGATCGTGACGCCCTTTCGTGACAACCTCGCGAGGCTGGCCGGACGTATCAATTGTCTGACCGGGTTGTGTGATGCTCGACGTCGGCTTGAGGGCAATGCGTGCCACAATGTCCTGGCCGCTGGAAATGCCGCCGACAATGCCGCCCGCGTTATTTGAGGTGAAGCCGTTGGGTGTCATCTCATCGCGATGTTCTGAGCCCTTTTGCTCAACCGAGGCAAACCCGGCTCCAATCTCGACGCCCTTTACAGCGTTGATACCCATCAGTGCATAAGCCAGTTCGGCATCGAGTTTGTCGAAGACGGGCTCTCCCAGGCCGGCGATCATGCCGCTCGCGACAATCGTGACTTCGGCGCCAATCGAATTTCCTTCGCGACGGAGCGCATCAATCATCTCCTCGAGCTTCGGCACCAGTGCCGCATCAGGACAGAAAAATGCATTCTCGTTGACGATGTCCCAGTCGACCGTCTCCACTTTGAGGTCGCCCATGCGGGACATGTATCCCCGAACCGAAATGCCACTGGATTCCAGCAGGTACTTTTTGGCGATCGCACCGGCGGCGACACGCATGGCGGTCTCCCGAGCTGACGACCTTCCTCCGCCGCGGTAGTCGCGCACGCCGTACTTCTGCGAGTACGTGTAGTCCGCGTGCGCAGGACGGAACATATCCTTGATGTTGGAGTAGTCTTTGGACTTCTGGTCGGTGTTCTCTATCACCAGTCCGATTGACGTGCCGGTCGTCTTGCCCTCGAACACGCCGGACAGGATGCGCACCTGGTCGGGTTCTTTCCGCTGCGTGGTGTATTTGGACTGACCGGGTTTGCGCCTGTCGAGATCAACCTGCAAATCTTCTTCGGTCAGGGATATTCCCGGCGGACACCCGTCGACAACGCAGCCGAGTGCCGGACCATGGCTCTCGCCGAAAGTCGTCACCCTGAACATTTCGCCAATACTGCTTCCCGGCATTTCCGTTTACGTCGTTACAGAGACAAGGGCGCCTATCATAAGTAATTCGTCGCGCGTTTACTGCCCTTCTCTTTGAGAATCCGCACGCTCTTTACCGCCTTTCGGCAATGGCTTAACTTAACCGGACACCGCTCTACACAGCCGACATGAGGTACACACCATGGAAGACAGTTTCCGGAAGATCCTGGAGAGCATCGGCGAAGACCCTTCGCGCGACGGGCTCCTGGACACGCCGAAACGTGCTGCCGATGCGATGGAGTTCCTCACACGCGGATACAGCCAGACGCTGGAAGAAGTCGTCAACGAAGCGCTGTTTGATTCAGACAGCAACGAGATGATCATCGTACAGGACATCGAGCTCTACTCGATGTGCGAGCACCATATGCTTCCATTCATCGGCAAGTGCCACGTTGCCTACATCCCGACGGGAAAGGTACTTGGCCTGTCAAAGGTTGCCCGTATCGTCGACATGTACGGCAGGCGCCTGCAGATTCAGGAAAACATGACCAAACAGATTGCGGACGCGATTGCGCAGGTGACCAATGCCGCCGGCGTGGGTGTGATTGTCGAAGCCAAACACATGTGCATGATGATGCGCGGTGTCGAAAAACAGAACTCGGTCATGAAGACGTCAGTCATGCTTGGCCAGTTTCAGGACATGCCGACACGGATGGAATTCCTCAACCTGATCCAGACAGGCAGCCAGGGCTAGTGCGCGTCAGGGTCGCTCGTCGTTGCTGATGAGCACCAGCTCAATCCGATCGATGAGCTTCCGGTCAACGGGAGAAAGCGGGCCAATACCGTGAGCCTGCAGCCGCGTCTGGTTGATGCCTGCTTCAATCAGCTGCGCTCGATAGTCGCTCGCGATTTCCCCGGATCGCGCGATCGCCTGCTCGACCGACTCACCCCGCTGTTTTCGTTCATGAGCAACAACCGCAATACGCATCAGCGGTTCAATTCCCATCGCCTCGACAACCGAACCGATGGCTGCATCCTGCGTGCCTGAATCCATGACAAACCGGCCTTCGCTGACCAGTGCGTCGACAATCACCGCCCCGGTCACATCGGTGTACTGGGATTCACTCACAATCACATCGGTGTGTGCGTAGAGCCGCCCGGTTCCGCGAAGGTTGAGATAGACAGCCACGTAATAGGTCACGTCCTGATCGACGCGAACAACAAGGTAGTGCTGCCCCTGCGGCGGACCAAAGATGATCTGGCGTTTGAAGATCTTGTTTGCCCAATGGTTGCTCGAGCCACAGTCAAAACCCTGGCACTCGAACAGCACCTCGCCCATTTCAGCGAGGCGGCTGCGGTAAAACTCGTAGACCCGGTCGGTTCTCTGCTCATCGGGAATTGACCAGGTGCTGGCAACCCGGCTGCCCGTCACAAACTCGGAACTCTCGGGAACTGTAGTGCCGCCCCGGCTGCGGAGGGAACCGGTCACGACCTCATGGATTGCGACGGTCTGTGTATCCTCGAACTCGACGAGTTCCGCGCGAGGAAACTGTGGCAACAGTTCCGTAACGGCAGCTGCCGACGCGTAGACATCAGCGGTAAACCAGACCAGACAAACGATCAGGCTGTAATGACGCACTCTATTTCACCCCATCCAGGCTTGAGTATTTCAGTTTCGATCACGAGCAGCGTTGCCGGGCGGATCAGCGGGCTTTCACCCGTCAGCCATTCCGTCAACAAGCCAATCAGCGGCTGGTGCGTCACGAGGAACACGCCATCCGTTCCCTGAAGTCGACCCAGTACAGGATCGACCGCCGTCGACGGGACAAGTTCCTCCCAGACCTCCTGCTGGGCACCACCCGTGACCGACGCAACCAGTGCCGCAGTCTGACGGGTGCGCTGGTAGGGGGACATCGCCAGCAAAGAAGGTGTCCCGAATTTCGAATGAAACTCCTGCGCCACCCTGGAAACGTCAGCAATACCGTTGGTCACGAGTTCGCGACTCGCGTCGTCCAGCCGCGGTGATTCCGCCTCACCATGTCGCATCAGCACAATTCTCACGGCGACTCGTCACCCGCGACAAATTCCACATCCTGCGGCTGCTCCGCACTCATCAGCGCAGCCACTACCCCTTCTACGCTTTCGCCCTCAAACAGGATTGAGTAAAGGCCGTTCACGATTGGCATGTAGACGCCGAGTTCATCCGCTTTGTGTTTGACTGTGCGAACCGTGTTGACGCCTTCGGCGAGCCGGCCAAGTTTTTCAGTCGCGGCTTCAACGGTCATCCCCTCACCGACATAAAAACCCAGGCGGTAATTGCGCGACAGCGGCGAACCACACGTCACCATGAGATCACCAACCCCGGCAAGCCCGAGAAACGTCATGGGTCTTGCTCCCATCCGGTGAGCAAAGCGACTCATTTCTGCAAGGCTTCGGGTCAGCAGCATGCCCTGTGTGTTCTGTCCCACACCGAGTGCCGCAGCGAACCCGGCCGCGATTGCGTAGATATTCTTGAGCGCACCGGCCAGCTCAACCCCATAGATATCGCTGCTTGAGTAGACGCGAAAGTAGCTGGTTTTGAGTATCTCCTGGACGGTGTCGCAGACTTCCCGGCTGTCACTGGCAATCACTGTTGCCGTGATCTGTCGCTGGACAATCTCCTCGGCGAGATTCGGGCCTGACAACACACCACCCGGATTGTTGGGCAGTTCCTGACGCAGCACCTCGCTCATCAGGTCGAACGACTC
>JAAUYM010081108.1_pt1 | contig 10624 bp, 15 predicted proteins | sample 7278001 | NCBI WGS metagenome assembly JAAUYM01 (sample SAMN14350224, study PRJNA611818) | marine sediment metagenome | isolation source: surface marine sediment (1.8m) | place: French Polynesia: Moorea | collected 2018-08
AGAAAATCCGACCGAAACTTGGGAAGAAAGAGGAGGAGAAGAGAGGAGGGACCCTTAAGCTGGGGTTCTCACCCAAACAATCATGACTTTCTTTCCCTCTTCCCGCTCTTGACTTTCCCAAGAGATTTCTTTTTTACCCAGGCCTTTCCGCTTCCCCCCCCCCTCCTTTCAACAAAAAGTCTTGGAGCCTCTCCTTCTCTTTTCCACCGCTCTTATCTTGAGCAAACAGAGTGCAAAGATCCCCTTTATTGAGGAGAGAGCGAGGCAGGAGAAGACACAGTGCACAAAAAAACATGAAGGCAGCAAAACGGGGACAGTCATGTCTTCCTTTTTCTTCCGCCTGTTTGCTTGTGTCGTTTTTATAGGTAACTTATACCATGAGAAACGGCCCCTTGGTGGTTTTTTCGTCCTTTCTTTTGCTGTTTGCGCACTATTTGTCGTCGTTTGGAAGTGAAGTCAGGGCAAATACTTGCTTTTCCCCTTATACAGTATATTGTTTTGGGTCCCACGGGCAAGTAGGAGCGACACCGCAAGTCTTGGCTATTTTTTTCTCCAGTGTGGACTAAGTTTTTTTCACTTACAGGAGGGAAATGAGGAAGAGCCCAAGAAAATCTCAATGGTGCCAATAATACCTAATATTACATACTGCACACCACTGTCGTCATTTTACTCTGAATTTTCACACAGAGAGAGAGAGAGAATTTTATCACGTCTTCGCGTGGACAGTTGATTCCCCACATGCACATCTTGGTAAAATTTCAACTTTTTTTACTCCATTCTCCTCCTACTGACACGTTCTTTGACACGCTCCCTTGGACCCAAGGTCCCATCTTGATCTTGTTCACATGACGTGAAAGCAGGAGGTGGGGAGGTAGAGGGTGGGCAGAAGTGTCTTTTAGAGTCAGCCAGTTGGCCAGACTTGGCCAAGTCTGGCCCTCTTGCCTTGAAAGCCACGTTTAAGGGAGCGATTTTTATCTATCACTGCCGGCTGACATTTGGGACGTTGGGGGATGAATGTTCTCTCCGTGCACTGACTCGATAGTGGCGAGCCCATGTAAGGAGGGTTTTAGAGAAGGTCTCTTTCAAGGCCTTCTAGGGGGGCCACATATGGCCTGCCTCTCACAAATACTCGTATGACCTCATCATTGACTTATGAATAGATATTTGTTATTTACGAGAAGGCAACAGAAAAAGCTTTAACCGGCCGAGTGTGGCCCTCAGGCCAAAAGATTTTGCACAACCCCCTCCTTCACTTCCTTGATCGAAGAGTAAGGCAAAAGCCGCATTTCTGTTCCCAGGGGAAATCGGTGTGAGAGGACGACAGAGGGGAGGAAAAGACGTGGGGAAAAAGGCTGTGAAAAGAGAAGACGTGTGTGTTCTACTGCCAGTGCAAAGGAGGAAGGGGCCGCCAATCTTGTACGTACAAGTCACGTCACTTAAGTCGCCCGACCATGTTCTGGTAGCAAAGTGCAGAAGAAAGTGCCCTGTAAAGACAGCGAGAGAAAGAGATCAGAGGGCATTTCTTTGAGAGCACCGCCTTCAATCTGAAATAAAGTCTCCGTCCGTAAAAAGCTTTTTCACTATCTTTTTAAAAAGAAAAGTGAAGCTGCTAGACATGGGTTCCCAACCTTTCTTTTAGTTGGCGTACCGCTTCCACTAGGTAAGAGCATAGGTATTAAAATTGCACCGGACTATAAAACTGCACACCGCGTACTCGCCCGAAGCTGGGGAAATACTTCCCAGGACAGGGGTTCTCAATCGCAGTCTGCTGCTGTTTCTCTTTTAGGCGACGGCCTTCGCCGCTCCGGCGCGGGAATCCTCAACCGCGCCCGCGCGCGCACCCTCAAGATGACGGTGGTCATCGTCTGCGTATTCATCTTCTGCTGGACGCCATACTACATCATCGTACTATGGTGAGTCACATGAGAAGAGAGGGAGGTACTGGACCATGTAGGTACTGTACGTATGTACAGTCACGTACAGTAGAACTCGACTAGCGACAAGTCTGGAAATGCCTCAGTTTCCCAACTATGTACGTGGTACAGTACCATGGCTTTTCATAGCAACGTACGTAGTATAATTTCTGTCTAAAAAATCCTAATTGACCAAGATTTCCTATTATAACCAAGTTCTGATCAAAAACCTTGTAATCGTCGAATTTGACTATATTGTAACTGAAAACCGGGAAATGTTGGCCCGGTAATAAAAAATTGCCCGTTTTTTTTACTATTAGCCAAATTTGCTCCGCACGAAATCTAGTTTTATCTTTTGGCACTCCGCATACTATGTAGACGGACATGCCCTACGGGTTAGGCATTACTTGTGACGCACACACACTACTTGGTGGTCCCTCTCAGAGGGACCACACTTGGTTAATCGGGACAGGTCAGAGGAAGGCCAAATTTTCCAATCATCTGGAGTTTCCTGGAGACCTTCTGTAGTGACACAAAAATTCTGTTTCCTTAATACTTCCTAGAATGTTCCGAGTATACTAGTGTACAGTACTAGAAACCTTTCCAATTAATCGAGATTCCCTATTAACCAATTAAATTTAAGTTTTATTGCACAACTCGTCTCAGGTTTCTGATCGACAAGGAGTCTTTCTCCCACGTTGACCAGCGGGTGCAGAATCTGCTCTTCATCTTTGCCTGCACCAACTCCGTCATGGACCCCATCGTCTACGGATTCTTCAATCTGAGGAAGAGCACGGCCGCCTCCAACGCCAGAGGAGGAGTGCAGTTGCAGGTCAGTCAGTCTCCCAATCTGACAATCTGACCTAGGAGAGGTACGATACATAGTAGGAATCACTCAAGGTCCAAATTTGGTGGGGGTATCGATCTCTTTCTCTCGCTGACAACATCCGACCTTTTTACTAATCTTACAGTACGGTACACTGTCGCCAGCCCGCATATGTACGGTACATTTGGGGGCACTTTGGGGGGCACTGATCTGAGAGGTGTTGAAGGTACACTTCTCCAGGGAGGGAAAACCATTTTACCCACTTATCTCATCCTTTTCCTACCCGTACTCATACGGGTACACGCGTACACACCAGTCGTTTCTTCTAATACGATTCATGCTGACCTCATTTAGTTGATTTACCTGTTGTGTATACTATCTTGACCAATCTCATCTGTTGCAGATGAACCACACCACGGCCACCAACACCACAGTTTTTAACCACCACCACCACCAGCAGCAGCAGCAGCAACAACAACAACAGCAGCACGACGTCCACGTGACCTTGACCAGCGCTGGCGTCGCTGCCACCACCACCTCCTCCGCGCGGAAGCCCTTTGCCATCTGCTCCTCCTCGTCCCCCTGCCGTTCCTCCAAGGCCGTCACCAAGTCTGTGGCCACGCTCACTATTAATGCCAAGCAGGGACACAACCACCAGGTGCGACACAACGGGTGTCATGTGTGAGTGAAAAACCTGACAACGATGATTCGGACACGATCCGTGAGGAAGATGGGGTGCTCAGCAAAAAAAGAGCGTAAAACAAGTGGACCTTTGACTTATCAGCACCTCCCTTAACTTTCCTCCCCCTCAGGAGTGCCCATCGTCATTGAGAGACGGAGAGAGGGATTCCTCTTGTCCTGTTGCAGTGTTGTAACACGATCGGAATACGAAATGAAACTGTTGTTGTACTTAGAACTTGAGGAGTACTGTATTTCCGGAAACTTTACTATGTATATTTTCGTGAACGAAACTTGTACGGACCAGAAGTAGTGACGTTGACAATTGCATTTCTTTGTTTGCTGGTTTTTCTCCCCGCACTCAGCCCACTTCGCTATTATTGCGAGTGCTACTTTATATGTACGTACAGACGACATTCGAATTGGTGCCAAAAAAGTTTTTTTTTGCGTTGCGCAGATTCGATACCTCTTTGAGCTTATTCCTCCTCCTCCTCCTTTCCGGCCTTGTTTGTGAGGAAGGAGCCACTTTCTTCTATCAACAACGCAGAGAGAGAAAGAGAGAATGGTGGGGATAAGAAAAGGCCACTCCGCCCCCTCCTTTTCCTCTTTTAGAGAAGTTGTTTTCACGGTAAGGAAAAAGGCAAGTCTTCTCTGGCACCTTATCTCTCTCCCTGTCCTCCTCCTCCTCCTCCTCCTCCTCCTCCTCCTTTACCTCCTCTCTCTCTCTCTCTCTCCCTCTCCGCTCTTCCTCTTCCTCCTTCTCCCCACAAAGTGCATACAAATGGATCCCTTTTCTCTCATCGCTTCGGACGTCCCTCCTTGATTGGGAGAGCAGGAAAAGGCTTTTTCCCGCAAACGCAAACACAAAAGGAGAAAAAAGAAAGAAATGCCCATTTTTGGTCTCTCTCTGTGTTTTTTTTGGGGGGGGGCCTCTTCTACTTTGTCTTGTGTTGACGAGGAAAAGGGGAGAACTATCGGCACAAAAGTTCGTTCTCCTCATCACCACCTCCTTCTCTCACCTCCTCACACGGCAAAGGTGCTCTCACAGGTGGCTCAGGAGGAAGAAAACAATTCCTCTTCTATCTCTTTTTTTTTTGCACATCATCTGAAAGGGGAGAGATAGCGCCCCAACTCCTAAAGAAGAGAGAGTTTTTTTGCCACGACTTTCAAAGACTTTTTCACGAACTCTGTCTGTCTGTCTGACGACCTTCTCCCTCCCCCTGTCTAAAACTTCGTCCACATCAGAGGCTCTTCACCCCAACCTCTTCTTGCTCCTCTTCCTCCTCCTTCTCCTTTATCTGTTGAATAGGATCGGTCACTCGGATGAAAGGAGAGGAAGATTCGATTGTCTCCCTCCTCCACCTCCTGTCAAAGTAACTTCTTTCTACTTTTCTCGAAAATGAAGATGAGAGCGCGGGAGTTTCAGATCTGTCTTTTCTTTTTTTTCTTTTTTGAACATCTCTCTTTCATACTAACATGTCCTGGTATGGGGGCCCCAACGCACACACACATATTTGACACTTTCGCAAACTTTTTTTCTTTTAGAGGCAGTCATAGCAGAGTAGTGGTGGTGGGCAGAAGACGTCAGAATACTTTTTCCTCTCTCTTTTCCCTTCCCTGTCACACGAACGTCCCACACGTTTAATTTTCAGAAAGCAAACCTGACCATCCCCGCCACCAGGAGAAGCAGTGCCCAGACGCTTTCTCTCCTCCTATGAGCGGCGCCCCCGGCCGTGTAGGGGCTGTCCTTCGGGTAAACGTCGTTGCTGTCCTCCTCCTTCCTCCTCTTCTTGTCTCCGGGAACGTTGTTGGAGTAAGTTTCCTCGTGCAGCAACTCCGGGTGGATGATCTCCTCCCTACTCAAGTTCTGCAGCTCGGAGGAGTCGTCCGGGTACTCGTACATGTAGTTCTCGTCGTCGTAGCCGTAGTACTCGTCGTCGTCGTCTTCCTCCTCCTCCTTCTCCCCCACTTTGTCCTCCTCCAGGACGTCCGCCACCGATCGTTGCCTACCCAGGTAGTCGTAGATGTCCTCCTCCTCCTCCTCCTTCTTCCCTTCCCTCTCGTCCACCGCCTCGAACGAGGGCGCCGCTTCTGTCGTGGTGGTGGTGGTCGTCGGTTCCAGCACGTCGATGGTGATTGCGGCCTGGTAGGCGGAGGGCGGTGACTGCGGCTCCACGGACTCGCTCTTGGCCTGGCACCGAAGCTCAACTTGGCCCTCGTCGCTCGCCTGCAAAGAGAGGAGTTTTCTTTAAAGAAGTTTTAGAAATTTTAACTCAAAGATGCTTTTTTCACTAAGTCATTAACAAAATACGAGAAAATCATTTAAATCTGGTAAAAATCTTGCACATGGCCTTAATGGGGGCACAGACGGCCGAATTTGGCCCGCACTCTCGTCTTATCTCGCGTGATCACCTTGGGCACGAAAGTGATTTGCGCCCTAGCCCTGCCGTCCTCCACCGAGTACCGGCTCTCCACCATCTGGTCTCCGAGGTACCACTCCAGCCTGGCCGGGGGACGGCCGGCCGGGACGGCCGAGCAGGTCAGGCGGCGCGGGCGACCGCCTGCGCGCAAGCGGGAACCTGGACGCAGCCCGGAGATCCGGGGCGGACCCGGAGGGTCTGCGAAAAAAGAACATTGGGGAGTAAGCAGTACAGTTAACATGAGGAAGTCAAGCAGAGGTGCCGACTGGCATATTCCAAAGCTAAAAATCATAAGTTTGGCGACTTATTAATCCATTTATTTAGCACTGACCACTCGACCGTTTGGCACGAAAAACTTTGTGCCACACTAAATAAAACCGTAAACCTGTCAAAATTTTTGTGGGTAACTTGACAAGTGCTACTAATTATGTATGATTGTATCTATACGTGGATGAAGGTTGGCAACATTGAAGTCAAGGAGAGTTCGTGGTATGTAACGTGTGGTAGTACAAAAAGAAGGACGGGGAAAGGCGCAAAAAGGCTCAATGCATGTTTTGCTGGAAATTAGCAGAATATGCGGTTTTTCTTGAATGTCTTTAGCAAAAACAGCCGGAACTCTGAATCGTCCCATTTCCAGAATTTTTTTGCATCCAATCTGCATTTAAACATGTTTACTTTTGCTTCTTCCTACAAGCGAAAAGTGTCAGAAAGTTTTCCTTAAATTGCAAAACTTCTCTGTAGGTACAGCAAGAGCAAGAGAGAGAGAGAGCAATTCTTTTGTCCTGTGTGCTAGTAAATTGGAAAGTCCCTTTTCTCTGGCTCTTTCTCCTCTTCTTTCTCCTGTCCTCACACAGAATCTCAATGACGTGCGCGTAGGCGATGAAGTCCTGCCCCAGCGCCGGGTGGGAGGCGAAGCACTCCACCATCAGGTCCGGCGTCGTCATCGTCATCGTCATCGCCGTCGCCGTCACCGTCGCCGCCGCCGTTGCCGTCCCCGTCGTGTCGTTTTCGTCCCCCGGCAGAGCCAGGCCGTGCGCCCGGAGGAGCCTCCGGGCGTCCAGCTCCAGCATGGACGATGCCCTTGGGCCGCGCTCCGTCGGGGTCGACTCGCCAGGGACGCCGTCTAGCTCCACGTGCACACCTGCAGTGCCACCACAAGATGCAGCTTCAAACTTTGCAAGAAAAGCTTGTAAAAAGTCGCAAAAGTCCCAACGACTTTTTTTCTCTGGAATTTGCCAAGCTAGCTTAATGTGTACCCCTGCTAAATACATACGAGTACTAGTAGATCTCGGATGTGTTTACCATTTCCACTTAAGCGGATTCTATAGTGTAAGTACCGTACGTGTAGTAGTAAATTTTGTGTGATTAAGAAGAAAACCTGATTATTTCCCACCTGTGGGCAGCTGCACCTTCCAGCTGAGCTTTGCTTCCGGTATGCTGGGCGCCGACTCGCAGGTGAGCTTTGAGGCGTCGGCGTCGGAGGAGCGGAGCTTGGACGGGCCGCTCACGGAGACGTATTCCGGAGCGTCTGTGGAGAAAAGCGGTGCAGTAGCATGTCTCGAAATTGCCGTATGTCCACTGCTTGAAAAAAACTTCAATGCATTAGAAATTGTCGATTTTTGAGAAGAAATCTCGATTTTTTTTACCATGGCTTTGCTGCTGGTCGGCAAGAACATCGTAAAAGCGAGATTCCAGCGTAGTATGTGCAAGCAGTGCTGCGTGCTAGACTGACGACTATTTGATACACACACCGCATCCTTCACGGATCTGGCACTAAGCATCCAAAGATCCCAAGATCGTTGGAAACGGTTGAAAAAGGTCAGCGGTCACTTTGGGGTAGATCTTTAGATAATTTAGATCTTATTTTTTTGTGGGGGTGGTGGTCTGGTCGTGGAAGGGAGGGTAAACGGGAAGGCCATTACACTGATTACAGATGGTGTGTGGGTTGGGATACACACCCATCCACACACACACACACCACACACACACTAGGTAAACACGAGCGTGAATTGCTGAGTCGTGTTGGGGAGAAAGAGAAGAGGAGACCCGACAAGTGCCCCCTCTCAACGTCAGACGCAGCAATTTCCTGATCCTTCCTTATTTCCTCCCTGCGGAAGTCAGAAACTGAATACGCCACCGCTCTGTATACTATCTCAAGAGGTGATCAACTGGTTTTGGGTCAGCGATCCACTTTAAGACCACCAGAGCATCCAGTGACCCACTCTTCTCCTTAGTATTCTGGTGAGTCTCCTCTGATTTTTTTCCCCCTGGCTACTACTGTTAGTCTATTACAACCTACTAGGAAAGGGGTATAGACCTACTACCTTATACTTTAAGTCGCGACCCACAGGTTGAGAACTTCTGTTCTATCTCATCCGTGTTATCTCTCTCTCTCTCTCATGTGTCAAAAACACACTGACCTGGTGTGCAGTACAACACGTATTATTGCATATTTTTCTCCCTTCTTCCCCTCTGTCTGCGACGCATTGCGACTGCGACCGTGAAAGACTCCCCCCCACACACACTTGTGACACAAATGCGATTACTGTCCTTTGCACAAAAGCCCTCCGTCCCCCCCCCACCCCAAGTTTCTTCCTGAAGATAGCGACGAAATGCAGTTCCTTCTTGTTGTATCAAACGTACCAGTAGTAAATCAACTGGAGAGCTCCCTTGTCCGAAAATAGACCTCCCTGTTGACGTAATGCAAATTTATACCAGCAAAGGGCGACGCAATACAGTACACTGGAATCCGCTTACAATCCGCCCACGAAGTTTTATGAAAGTGCGGATTTTATGTACGTACTAGGGACTGCACCTTCTCATCTTTTTCCCCGCACTTACACTGCATTCCGATGGACACCTCGTCCTCCACCTCCTCCACCTCCTCCTTCTCTGTCGTCGTCTTCCCCAGGCACTTGATCCTGGTGACCGACCCCTGCGGCGTCCTCCTCCTCAGCTCCTCCGCCGACATGGTCACCTTGGCCCCGCCCGTCCAGGTCGACTCCCGCTCAGAGCTGAGGTCGCTCCAGGACTCGGACGACAGCACCAGGCGATCCAGGCCGGAGTCCACAACCTCGTCCGAAGGGTTGATCTAGTAGTAGTCCATATAAGTCAAATTTTCTTAGCCCGTTATTGTTATCAATAAGAGCAACATCGTCCGTGACGATGACTACCTCGTAGGTGGTCTCCTCCTCCCTCTGTTTCTGGATGACGACGAACCTGAGCTTGGTGGCGGGGTTGCTCGGCCCGGAGGCGCAGGTCAGGGTCACCTCGGAGTCCTCGGAGGTGAGGGTCACCGAGCGTGGCCCCAAGATGCTCACTCGATCTGGAGGGACTGGTATGAAGGAAGGGGAAGAGGACATTCGTAATAAAAAAAAAGGAAAGATAAATGATGATGTAGTAGTATTTAACGTGCGTGCGTAGCAGTGGGTGTATGTACTGGATGCAATTATTACTTGTCGTGCACGTTTGAGGCATGTGTCGTATATTAGTAGAGCAAGCAAGCTGCGTATCACAAGCATGCGCTAGACTGCAAAATGACAAAGAAAGTTAGGAACATACAGTAAACACGACACACTGTCCAGAGTTCGTGCATCAAAACGTGACAATTTAAGCCGCTTGTCACAATCGGTTTGAGCGAGCAGTTAGGCGCCACCCACGAAGTTCTGGGAAGTCCCCCATCCTTAATGACGACGACGACGATGAAATTCATGCTCGTCACGTCCGACATGAGGATTCGCCCAAAGGACCCTTCCAATAGGAGAAGAACAGTGCACAGCAGAGATGCCAGTTTGGCTTTTAAGCAAATTGGCTTTTTCACAACTTTTGGCCCGAAAGTTTGCTAATCAAACTCAAAAAGATTTTAAAATTGGGGTTTTTTGGCCTTTTGGACATTGTCTTATTTACCGTACATCTTGTTTTTTTTAACCATTGTTTGCCAATTTTTTTACTTGGCCGACCTGGCAACCCTGGCGCACACGCCTTGTTGAATGGAGGAGACAAGAGAAGGTTATAGAGAGTGTGTGAGAAAGAGGGGAGAAAGCGACCATGCAGGCATGCGGAAGGAATGGCGAGTGAGTGAGTCGCGTCCACTACCGCAGAGCAACGGAAACCGAAACCGCAACGGGAAGGGAGGGAGAAGGGCGGGGACAGAAACCATGCAGGCGAGAATGAAGCGCCAAAGCAGTGGCGCACTCACAGAGGACGCGGAGGACGAGGTCTGGCGTGGCCACCGCGCCGGGGCCGACGCCGTTGTCGGCCGCGCAGGAGAAGCGGGAGAGGTGGTCGGCGCGGGAGGCGCGGAGCTTTAAGGCGGCGTCAGCGCCGCTTGCGCCGGCGGCGCCCCCTCCCTGGAGCGGCGCCCCGTCCCGCCAGAACGCCAGTGCCGGCGCAGGATTGGCCGCAGGGTCGGCCGAGCAGACGAGCCCTACCAGCTGCCCCTCCGGCACCGTCAGTTCCGTCCCGGAGTGCAGTTCCCCGGAGACAATGGCCCTGAGTCGGGGGACGCTGGGCGGCCCTGAGGAGGGAGGGATGGCATCGAGAGGGGGACGAGGGAGGTGGACGGTTGGTAAAGTCGCTTATGTAGAAATAATTAATGCTAAGATTACAGTCGAACTTGAATAATCGAGATAGGTTGGAAGGAACATGTTGTCCCATTCAGCGGAGTGGCCTTATGTATGTAACGGGTGCGTAGACAGAATCGGAGCAGTTGTTGGTTGGGTTCTGGCGCTTTTTTGGCGCATTTTTTCGACTTGGCGCATAAAATAGAAAATGTGCAGAAGACTCTG
>JAAUYM010055379.1_pt1 | contig 10622 bp, 11 predicted proteins | sample 7278001 | NCBI WGS metagenome assembly JAAUYM01 (sample SAMN14350224, study PRJNA611818) | marine sediment metagenome | isolation source: surface marine sediment (1.8m) | place: French Polynesia: Moorea | collected 2018-08
AGTTTTGTAGGTACATCTTCATGTCCAGGTTGATTCCGACATTAAAAAAATCGGGGATAACACATAAAATTATTTGAGAAGCAATGATAGGAACACTTGTTACGAAGTACACTGCCCTCGACTTACCATGCTCTAAGAGTGTTTAGGGTCATTCTACGTAGGTAGATTTCACAGCTTCACTCTGAGGAATATCTGAAGAATTTGCACACTTGCTCGGACGTCCTCCCCACTAGCATTTCTCAGCGGTCACTGAAGAAAGAAAACTCCTCTCTGCCGAGAATGGTGCGAAAGATACCTCACTCTCGCTTATGCGCTCAGGAGTGGGCACGTCGGTTGGTGACCGCTTGCCGGGAGGGGAAAGAAGGGGAGGACCATTGATGGCATTATTGGGCAGAGGCGTCGCGACGGCGGTCAAAAGATCTAATGCGAGTTTTCTGAGGGCATGTACGTATGTATATACTATAGTAAAACGAGAGGGGGAAACCGGTTGACGAATGGGCCAGAGAGAGACCGACGACCACTTGGTGGTCCCCCTTCCTCACTACCACACACACACACAAAAGGAGGCTATAAAGATTCGCCTCCCAAGTTCATTAGTGACTGACCGCAAAAAAAGTGAAAGAACGAGGATGATGCCAGCCAAACACATCGTTGCCTCCGAAAAAACAACACGAGAACAAGGCCCATCTAGCAAATTGGCGATCCACTTAATGGAACTGCTCCCTCCCTCGGCCCGCCTCCTCTTCCATCTCTGTTCGATCCCCTTTTTTTCCCCCTCCCTCTCTCCTAGCGCCACTCAAGCAAAGGAAGAACGGTGCCAAGTCGAACGTGAACAGGTTGGTGGTTCGCACGCAGGAAAGCTTAATTAAGTCACAACGTTTTTTGCAGCAAAATAAAATAAAGTTCAATAGAACAGTTTTTGTATATAGGTAGAACATATAATAGACAAACATCGCTCTTCATGCATGTCTCGATCGGACTCCATTTTACCACAAAATCATAAGGCGCAGAAAAGAGACCAAATTTAGAAAAATCACAGCTCATATGAAAAAAAGGTCAACCAACCCTCTTGAGGCTGCCGTTGTTGTCTGCCTTCTTCATCCCCCTCGCCCTGAACCTCCCTCCTCCTCCTCCCGCCTGTCTTCCCTGCCTCCGCCTACCCCCTTCTCCCCTGCCGCCCTGGTGCTGCTGCTCCTCAGGGTGCCGGGGCCTCTCGTGCAGGCCAGCATGGAGGGCCAGCGCGTTCTCCCTCTCTCCCCCAAGCACCCGCTCGAGGTCGTCCTCACCGAACTCCAGCAGCTCCCGTAGGTCGAAGGCGGCGTTCAGCAGCCCGAAGATGTTTCTCGTTGTCACGCCGGGCAGCTTGGAGACCTAGAAATGGTGGGTGGGAGTTATTGTGCAAACCTTTTGGATCATCATCTTAATTTCTCCCTCCTCACAAAATCTCTGATGTTGGCGTTGTACCGGTGGTCGCCGCCACCCTCCGCCTCCTCAGCCACGTCTGTTGTCAACCCCGCGGCGGCGGCGGGATCTGGCTGGGGCCGCCCCTTCTTAAGTTCCTCGAACAGCTCGGCGGTGGCGTGTGGCCCGGGGGACCAAAGAATTCGCAGGGAGGGAAAGTGGAGAGTCAGCAACTGCAGGCGGGCCACCAGGTCCGTGGAGGCGATGTCTCGAGAGAGGTAGTACCTGATTGCACACAACCAATATCGCTAGTGTGAATTTAGTGACGGGTTGTCGTAACATCAGGGCAGGTGTTAGAATATAGCGAAAAAAACCATTAAACCAACCCAAATTTTGACCCCTACCACTAGGTATATTACCACTAGTGGCGTATCCGTTGGTGTGGCTCTAGTGGCACCAATAATGGTTGGATGGTAAAACATTAATGGCAACTACTTGTGCATTTTGTACAATCGACCCGAGATACCTTCCTTGCAGGGCAAACGGCTTGTTATGATCGAACTCGATGAGCAGCATGGGCCTCGCGTAGAACCTGGTCATGTTGGTGGCCTGGTTGTACAGCCTGCCGTTCTGGAGGGAGCCGATGAGGTCACTGACGCTCTTCCTCTCCACGCAGATCTCCGGCGTGAGGATATAGTCGCCCACCTCGATGGTCACCGGGTCGATCTCCACGCCGCGTCGGTGGATGAGAGAGGGGAGCTCACTGCGGAACTCGCGCATGTCCACCACGATCCTAGGAGTCGGCTCCGAAAGAGCCCCTTGAACGGCGAGCAAGAAATTAGGGGATAACTTTGCCATCAGAACATCGCGTACTCACTACACACCTCCTCCCTTCCTGGTGACCTGGTTGGCCCCTCCGCCCGCGCCCACGATGGCGTCGCTCGCCCGGTCGGATCCCCTCAACAAGTCTGAGCTCTCCTCCTCGCCCGGCGCAGCCATCGTTCTCCGCTCCTCCGCCAGGTGCTCGAAGGCCTCCTTCTCCCTCCGCAGTGCTGTCAGATAGGCCTGCTCCTCCGTCGACCGGTCGAATGTCAAGAAGTACACCCGCAGGCGCAGCCCGTCCGGGTTCCGAGCCTGGTAGGCCTCCAGGGCGCGCACCGCCGACACCTCTGCGTCATAGAGGACCACGAAGCGCGGGCGCAGCTCGTTGACCAGCCGGGAGAGCTGGAAGTCTCCATGGTGGGTCGACTGGACGAGGACTTGCGGGGACTCTGGGATGGAGAGAGCCCCACTCGAGTCCTCTTCGTCCTTCTCGTCCCCACGCATCTGCGTGAGGGTGAGCGTCGTGGCTGTGCCTGCTTCGCTCCTTTTGCCCTTGCCCTTGCCCTTGTTCTTTGCCTCCTTCCGTTCCGGATGAGCACTGTCTGTTCCGCTGTCCGCCTCGGGGATGTGGCCGTGCCTCTCTCCCAGGAACCTATTGTACAGCCTGACCATCAGGGCCTCCTCGCCACGCTCCAGCAGCTCCTGCACTTGGTTGGCAGTGCGCTCGTCCGACGTCAGCACCAGAATCTTCTCCGTCAGCATGGCCGGCCCTGCCGGAGACGTCCTTACGGCCTCCCTCGCTTCCTCCACCACCTCCAGAAGCGCCTTCCACTTAGGGCTGCTCTCGAAACGCATCTCGAGATGGCGGCCCTGTCCCCTTCTTTCCTCCTCTTCCTTGTCGTTCATCTTGGGCTTCTTGCTCTGCCCTCCTTCCTCCTTTTTCCCAAAGACCCTCTCCCTGGCGGAGAGGAAGAGCACCTCCGCCGCATCTCTCAGCATCCACCCGCCTGACCTGCTGGCGTTCTCCGTGGTGGCCAGGGCAGACACGAACGTGTGGAAGGTTATGCAGTCATACTGAGTCAGGTAAGTCAAGATTGTCCTGAGAGTTCTGAAACAAGAGATTAAGTACTGTGAATTCATCTGCACGCTGCAACGTCACTCCTGCACTACTGCTCTCAGTTTACGGCACTTACCTGAGATCTTCCACGAGCTGTTTGGTCTTCCAACTGAGCTGGTGCCAAACGGGGTCCAACTCCCGCTGCAGCAGCGTGTGAAACGACCTGGCCAGCGAGTTCTCCACCGTCAGTTCCTCGTAGGAGTCCAGACTGGGGTTCAGGCGCCTCAGCTCCTGTATCGTGAATGCTACCAAGTCCAGGATCGAGGTCTGGATAGACGTCATGGCCTTCGGAGAGAGAAAGAACATTAAGAACCTGACGGCCAGGATAGTAACTACATACCTAGTACCCACACCTAGTGCTAGAACGTTTTTGCGCTACCTGAGTCATGTCAATGTGCATTTCTACGACCTCTGGCGAGCACCGCTTCAGGCAGTCGTGCACAGACGCATGAAACCTCGGCCACAGGTAGAGGTTCTTGACGAAGAGGCCTCTCATGACGCGGGACACCTGGCAGAAGCCCTTCCTGAAGGCCACGGGGGAGGAGGAGAAGGCCTTGATGAATCCCGCAGCGTTCTTCTGCCTGTAAAGCCTGAGCACGAAGGACTCCTGACAGGACTCTGCCGTCCTGTGCGCCCTGCAGACCAGGATCCCCGTCACCAGGTGAGCGGGCAGCCTGTCCGTCAGCAGGTCCACCACCAGGATGCGCGTGGTGACGAAGAGGACCCCGCCGCCGAGGTAGATCTTCTGCCTCTCGGCCGCCCCGAACTCGGAGGTGATCCTCTTGGGCGCTACCCTTCCCCCGCCGTCGACCTCCGCCGTCCTGATAAAGTGTTCCTCTTCCCTGTCGTCCATCCCCATGACGAGCACCAGGTTGCCCGGGTCGGCGTGGACCCGGATGAGGCCGGCCAAGACCTCCTCCATCCCGATGCCCCTGGCGGCTATGAGGAGCCCGTCGGCCGACAGGGCGTCCAGAAACATCTCGTTCTCGTAGGCCAACATCGTCTTTCAACACGTGCGCCAGGAGGAGGACAGAGTTAGAGGACCTCCCGCCCTCTTGTTCAGTAAGCTTGGTGCCGACTGCCGACTGTTTTTGTTTTTGTTGTGTTGTGACTTTTCGAGTTCAGGGCTGCCAGACCTTTATGATTAAAAGGAATAAGAACAAGCCAAATTGTGTTTTCTATTCTTGTTAGCAAGATTTCAAGTTGAAGACTTTAAAAGATCCAAATTAGGGTTTTATATGGAGTCATCTGACAACACTTTTTTAACGTCATGCAACATGCGACTGGCATCTGCGACAGGATTAAAACTCCAAAGTGGAGACCGTTAGTCTACAAAGAATATGAAGGGGGGAGGGATACTCTCGACTTTGATTATAACTACAGTACAAGAGAGTTTCTTGTAATCAGATTTTCCAATTTATCTTTTGCGCATAAATTTGCGCATAAATAAGGCAAACACATATACTTATGAAAGAGGGAAGGATTTATGTACCTAGCATGCACGTAGTTGGTGAGAAGTAACTAGTTCCATGTGTACGGGTACATACGTTCCTCCTTTCTCTTCTCTACCTACCTAGCACATGGGCGCGGATTTCATTCAGGAGACGGACGGAAGGGGAAGAGGAAAGCGGAAGAAAGAAAGGAGGAGGTCTTGTCTTTCTCCTCCTCCTCCTCCTTAGGGCGGCCTTCCTCCCCCCCCCTCTCCCTTTCTTACGCTGGAGGAGGGTAGGGGGAAGAAAGTATGAAGCCAGGTCTGGGAGACTCTGCCTTTCTTCCATCGCCCTCCCTTTCTCTTTCCCCCTCTCCTCTTCGCGTTCATCCCGCCCAAGGGAAGCTGTTCTTTCTCGCTTCCCCCATATCATCGGCCATATTCCTATCAACTCGTTCGGGGCTTTTAACTTGTGTGTGCTCGTCTGCCTCTACCAAGCTGGGGTCAGCATGTCCGGCGTCAACCTCCTCTCCGTCCTCCTCCTCTCCGCCGCCTTCGGAATAGGTACTCTCCACACCACATGTTCTTCACTACCCCGACGGGACTGTTAAACTTACAAGCGTAACAAAATGTGCCATTTATACGGGATTCTAATGACATGTTCCATTGCATGTTTAAAGCTGGAGTTGTTACGCTCGTAAGTTTACAAGTCCCGTCGGGACGTACTATAATCTCCTCTATGCATTGCACGCACTTGCATATATACGTACGTATGCTGCTCGTGGTGTCCCGAATGACGGAGTCTGTTAATGGTGCTGCGTTCTTGATTATCTCTCTCTCTCTCTCTCTCTCAACCCCCCCCCAGCTCTCTGCCTCGAGTGCCACCAGTGCAACACGGCAGAATCCACCAAGTGCAGAGATCCCTTCCCAACCCACCATAGAGGTAAGGAAAGGAGGCAGATGAACGCATTTTTTTAAAGAAGTTGACTTATTAACGTCCTCCTGTTTTCCCCAAGGTTTCCTGCTGCCCTGCGAAGGGGTGAAGCTGGAGGACGGGACCCAGATCGAGCACAAGTTCTGCAGGAAGATCTACCAGAACGGTGAGTGTTTGAATACTTTTTTTCTAAATTTTATTTTTCCGTCAAACCGTGTGTTGGCATTTTCCCCCCCTTTTAATATTTCGTCCTTTCGTCGCTTTGCTGGTCAGTGAGGGGCGACGAGAGAATCATCCGCACCTGCGGCTACGAGGAGGACCCCAAGAGCAGGGAGTGCTACAAGACGGTGCTGGAAGAGTACAACACACTGGTGTGCAGCTGCAACACCTCCGCGTGCAACGCGGCCAGCAGGTCAGGGGGTCTCTTGCCGAGCTCTGGCTTGGTCCAGGCACATATTTTTCTCCTCCCCTGTCCAGGTTCCATCTCGGCTGGTCGATGGCGCTCGCCCCGCTGCCCCTCTACTTCATCAACTAAGTTCCGAGCCACCTCCGAGCCTTCTATAAAATTCTAAACTACATAGTAGTACATAGGTCTTAAATGCTTAACTCTCAATCCACTCCTACACCTCGTAGCACAAGAAAACCGCAATTAATTAACATGTATGCATGAGTGAGGGTGTGAATCACGGTTGGCTGAAGATAGGGAACGAAAACGACAAAGTGAAGAAAAGAAAAATGATGGTGCCACTCACGAAACACAGAAAGTTTGTTCACAGAAATGCTCATTAGTACTACACTGTTCCCGCTCTCGCGAAAGGAAAATAAATAGACTTTCCTGATCTACGATTACCTACATGTGTACTAGGTAGTAGTGTATTTTGGCCTTGAAGAAAATGCATTGCTTACCTTGGAGGGGCGGGGGGGAAGAAAGAAAAGGGTTTGGGGTCGGGGTTGACAGTCGTCACGTCCTCAATACTGTAACATCGTACGTACACGCATATAAACTTGAGTTGCGCCCCCCGCAGGAATGGAGGCGGGCAGAACAGGAGGAGGCAACGATCTCACAATCACAGCGACAGGGCTTTGAACATGTTTCATACGTACATGAACGGAGACAGAGATGAGATTTTTCTGGAAATTGCATTGCCAAAAAAAGGAGGGTAATTCACAATTATAGGTGCTATTACCTTCTGCAAAAGCGGAATGGAAAAAACTGATGAAAATGCAAACATAATAGTATGGAATTACTTACAAGATATAACTTCATACTCGTGCTTCGGGGCAAAAGGGCCCTCCCTCTATAAGTATAAATGCGGTGGTGGTAACGGCGGTTTCGACGATGGTTGGTTTTGTTGTACTGTGTTTCGCCCTTTCTCAGGACTTGCTCGACTCCTCCTCCTCCTTCCTCCTCCTCTTGTCCTCCTTCTTCATCTCCTTCATCCTCCGCCTCTCCACCGCGTTCTTCGGCGGTTCCCGCCCGTACGACTCCAGGTCCAGTCGCGCCTCGCTCCTCAGCACCCCGGGCTGTCTGAGGAAGGCAGCCACTCTAGGGTTCCTCCGGTAGGGGCAGTTCACTTCCTTCCGCCGGTTGAACTCCCGGACGGAGGCGGAGAGCGCGGCGGCTGCGCGCAAAGCGAAGATCCTCTCGGGCCCATCCCGGGACTCGCGGAGGTACTTCTCCTTCGCCACGAAGAGGTCCTTGTAGAAAAGGGAGAAGAATGGGATGACGGCCCTGGCGCGGTCGTCGGTGGCCGCCTCGGACCGCGCGATGGCCGCCGTCAGGGTCGAACGGTAGCTAGAGAAGTTGGAGGCCGGGTCCATCTGGTGCTCTAGCACGGAGAACTTCTCGGAGTGGACTGCCTCCCACTTTAGATGAGAAATAAGAGGGAAATGGTATACGAGTACTACGGTATATCTTGCACTGAAAAATAAAAGACCTAAATCTTTCCCTCACCGTCTTGGTCAGCCGAGAGACCGGCGCCATGTTGAGGCCAGTGATGACGCCCATGAGGGAGTTGAAGTTGCCGATGTTGATGCACTGTCGGGCCACTTCGATCCAGTGGCGGACGGTGCGCACGCGACATTTCTTTTTCTTGGCCCTGCACACGGTGGTGGCGACGAGGTACGTGAGATGGTTGAACCACTCGGTGTAGGCATCCAGGTTGCGGAGTCTGCGTTCGTTCTTGACCCTGTCGTCGCTGCCAAGAGAGTTCAGCAGCTCCTCCGGACCCAGAAAAGTGAGGTAGTCCAGTTCGATCCTGGTCAGCTCTCTGGCCGTCTCCAGGGGGCACAGGGAAGGCAACTGACGGGGAAAGGGAGCAGCACCATCGATGTCGTCGTCTCTCTCCTCCCCAGGATCACGAGGCTCTTCCTGGAGGAAACCCACGTGCCGCTCCAGGACCGCCAGGTGAGACGCCAGGGTGGACAGCAGGTGTGGTCCGACCTGCAGGGGAGGCCTGCACAGGAGCCTGGCCTCCCGCAGGGTGCCCTCCTCCGCGAAGTCGGACGGGAACCACTTAACCCATCTCCTCACGAACCTGGCGAGCCTGTGGTCGGGTCTTCGTCGCCGCAGGCGCCTGGCCAGGTCGCCCGGGGGCAGGTGCCACCTGGACCAGAGGAGCAGGTTGAAGTCTACGTCCTCCTCCTCCTCCCCGCTCTCTTCCCATTGGGAGTCCAGAGCCTGGTCGAGGTGCTCCACGAAGGTCTTCTTCGTCTCGCCGCCACTGTTGCTGCCGCCGCCGCCGCCGCCGGCGCCGGCAGCGTCCCTCACCGTGAGGCCGTTGACGAGCGTTGTCCTGTTGGCCGCGTGAGAAGAATGCTAGGGCGGAAAAACCTGGATTAGCAACGGCGCCAACAAATTCCAATCGTTCTTCCTCTCATGGGGTATCTCACCTCCACGTGTGAGGCCGAGTGCTCCACCGTGTCGCCCCGCCCTTCCGCCGAGACGATCCTTGACGCCGTGGTCGTCACCCTGGACACCTGCAGGTCCGTCGTCACCAGGTGCGACAGGCGCGGACGCAGGATCAGGCCGGCCTTCATCAGCTGGCAGGGAGACAGAGAGAAAAAAAGAGAGGTAGACAATGGGGAGGATAACTATAAGCGCTTCTTTAAGCGACCTACCAGGTGGTTGATGAGGTCCTGGTCGGGAATAACTCCCCTGAGCAGGCACTCCCTGATCCTGCCGCCCTCCTCCCCGTCCAGGCCGACAGGCCGGCCGTTCACCAGCAACACGGAGGAGGAGGAGGGAGAGGAGGCGGCGGCGGCGGCGGCGGCGGCGGCGGCACCGCCATCGACAGGTGCATCCGCAGTGGATGCACAGAACACGGCTTCGCGCCTGCTCTCCTCCTTCTCGATCTGAAAGAGGACGGGTGGACAATTTGACATAAAAGAAAAGAGCACATTCGCGACCACCAGTCTTCCTCCTCCTGACCTTGACCACCTGGTGTCCTGGACCCAGCAGCCTCTGCAGCTCTCCCTCCGGGTCCAGGTACGAGCCCGGGAGGGGCGAGGAGGGCGAGGAGGGGTCCACCCTCAGCCTGGAGAGGTCGAGGTCGAGCTCAGGGTTGCTCATGGTGGCGAAGGGGACGGAGGCATGGTCGACCTCGAACGGAGACAATTTTTCAGTGTGACCAAACCATAGAGAAGTGATGGAAGTCTTCCTGGCTTTCCTGTGCTGTGCTGTGGTGCTGTGCAGCAGTGTCACCTCTTAACAGCTGCTGCTTCAGCTACCCAGGCAGAGGGAGGGGAGTTCGCTTGGAGGCAAAAAACAAAGTGTCTCTAAGGGTAAACTATAATCTTTTCTCACTTTAGATGTAATTTCCTTATAAACGAGTTATGCTGAAGGAATATCATTTTAACACAATCCTGATATACCTTTTCTGAACATGCACACCATTTTTAAGGAATGAAACTGTATAAGTCAAGAGATATTCAGGCCTGAAGAAACCAGACTCCACTTTTTTTTATTAAGGGTCCACTTGCATTTGCTCTTCCTTTTCGGTTGCTCAAGGCGTCACCTAGCTGTTGTATTGGAGCAACCTCCTCCAATCGTGATCTCCTCCTGCCAATATTTGTGCAATGTAACTAGAAATCCCAGCAAGGAAGCTTGATCATCTTGTACAATTGTACTACCACCACCTATAACATTAAAAAAGATTTTACACGATTTGACCAAACCTTTTTCTAATGGTTTACATGTGTATACTATTAGAATAGTAGTACTTATACCGGTATACATGTGGTGTGCACCCCAACAGTAATCGACTACACCAATGGATAGAGACAATAATATGAGGACTCAGAGAAGCACTTTTATTTTCGGCAAATTGTTGCAGGTATTGTTGCAGGTAACATCTCATCGAAAATGTCAAGTTTATTGGTTTGTTTTTCGTTGCATCAGAGCATAAAAAAGAGTCTGACACTCCCCCTAGTAGAGGAAAATCTTCCTTCCTACTGCACATGTGGGATGAGATTCCCAGCACTCTGAACAGGCCCTAGTGTCCGCACAAGAAGCACAAGAAGGCCACATTCCTCTTCCTCTCCATGCAGATGAGGCAGAGGCTGCCCTCCCCCAAGTCACATACCTTGGCTTCGAGCTCGAGCTCCTTTTGCTTCCGACACTGTAGTCCTCCTCCTCCTCCTCTTCCTGGATGACTTTGCAGGTTGCTTCCAGTTTTGTACTACTATACGTATAGTTATGTTTATAGCAGGTTTCTTTTTGTTCAATCTAAGGAATTTCCCCTTTAGATGAACGGCATGAGTAGAAGTCATAGTGGTATTGGTTGGGAATCATTGCATCTGCATGGAATTGTGGAACGTGTCAGGACCATTATACCACAAAACCGAACTAAATGTACTACATGTAGTAGGTACATAAATGTCTGTTTTCTCACTCTCACTGACAGTGAGTGTGAAAAAAA
>JAAUYM010015599.1_pt1 | contig 10620 bp, 11 predicted proteins | sample 7278001 | NCBI WGS metagenome assembly JAAUYM01 (sample SAMN14350224, study PRJNA611818) | marine sediment metagenome | isolation source: surface marine sediment (1.8m) | place: French Polynesia: Moorea | collected 2018-08
ACCAACCAGGTAAGAGTTGTTTGTTATAAGTAAATACTTTCTCGTTTAGAATGGTATGCCTACGATCTGTGCGGATCGTTTTCATAAGTTCAAAAACGGCGTCGTCTTTTGATTCAATAAATTGCAAATAACGACGGTTAAAGAAAAACAGGTAACCAGTTATGCCGATGCGTTTATTATTTTCCGCATAGTCATCTGCCATCTCATTTAACCTGGCATTGTCTATGTGTCCTACGGATAAACTGGAATAGATTATTGAATTCATGACAGTGTTTTAATTTGAATATAAGTACCCATATTTATAGATAAATGGCTTAAGACTTACAGAAACCTGTGAACGCAATTGGCATTGAACAGAACATTTGGGTGGACAGTTATACCTGACCCAATGTAATCACATATTCTAACGTAAACGGTTTGTCTGATATTATTGTAGCCATCATCAATGCCTGCTCGGTTTTGGACTTAGCCTTTAAGAGCAAATCTGATTCATTATATTCATTTCCAGGGAAATACATTTGAGTAGTAAGATCAGTATAACCTCTTTTTGATACTTTGAAATGAATATGGGGTGGGCGTGTCCATTTCTTATTAACTGGATATGCACCAGGAACAATAGTTTTAAAATTAAACGCACCGTTCTTACCACTCTGAACAATAGCCCAGCCCTGGAAACCAGGATCAAGCGGGGCTGGATTTGCATCATGCGGGTGTCGATATCGCCCGGCTGCATTGGCTTGCCAAATATCAACCGTTGCATCTTCAATTGGATTAGAATTTTGATCTACTACTGTACCTTGTATAAAGACAATCTGGCCTTTAGCCGGGTGATTGATGCCATCAATAACTGTTAGATCGAAGTCTTTATCTTTCTGTGGTGTCACCGGGTAAAACGGGCCTTCAACTTCTGATGGGGTAATCGTTTTTGCCAAACTATCTCTTGAAAATAATGCTGCCATGCTTCCGAAGACGGAGGTCTTGATAAATCGTCGACGATTAAAACTATTCATTCTTTTTGCTTCGTCTAAAACTTTCTATAACAGGCTGGTTTAACCTGGAAAGACGTTGGTCGATAAATAACGATCGCCACGGTCACAAACAATAGAAACAATTACCGCGTTCTCAACTTCACTTGATAGTTGCAAAGCCGCTGCCATTGCACCGCCAGACGAAATCCCTGCAAAGATGCCTTCCTCTGCGCCGAGCCTGCGGGTGGTTGCTTCGGCGAGTTCCTGGCCGACATCAATAATGCGATCCACCCTGGGTGGTTCGTATATCTTTGGCATATAGGCCTCAGGCCAACGCCGTATACCCGGTATCTTGGCACCATCCTCTGGCTGCACGCCAATAATCTGTATATCGGGATTCTTTTCTTTAAGGAATCGCGAGGTGCCCATAATGGTTCCCGTGGTGCCCATGGAGCTGACAAAATGCGTAACCTTACCCTGCGTGTCGCGCCAGATTTCAGGGCCGGTGCCTTCATAGTGCGCGCGCGGATTATCAGGGTTGGCAAACTGGTCCAGTATCCTGCCCTTGCCGCCTGCTTCCATCGCACGCGATACATCTATCGCTTCTTCCATGCTACCGTCTGCTGAGGTCAAAACCAGCTCTGCACCGAAAGCCTTCATGACCGCGCGACGTTCCAGGCTCATACTTTCCGGCATAATCAGGATCATCTTGTAACCCTTGATCGCCGCCGCCATAGCTAAAGCGATTCCGGTATTGCCACTTGTGGCTTCAATCAAAGTGTCGCCCGGTTTGATTTCACCACGCGCTTCAGCATGCTTGATCATACTCAGTGCAGGCCGATCTTTTACAGAACCTGCCGGGTTATTGCCTTCGAGTTTGCCTAGTATCAGATTGCTGGTTTTTCCCGGTAGGCGCTGCATGCGCACCAGAGGGGTGTTCCCTACATAGGATTCCAGCGTGGCTATATCCGGTAAATGATTATCCTGCTTCATGTTGGTTCTTTTCTTTCCTGTCTGTGGTTCGCGCCAGTATCAACGCATCTTCTCTTCCTATTGTTGCCGGATAATAGTTGCGACGAATACCAATCTCTTCAAAGCCAAGATCCATATATAGCTTGATAGCGGCAAAGTTGGACGGCCTGACTTCAAGAAACGTCATGTGCGCGTCATGGTCATTGGCCACCGTTAATAAATGTGACATCAGCATTTTACCCAGGCCGCGCGAACGAAAATCCGGGCTGACACACAGGTTCAGCACGTGGGACTCACCGACAGCCACGGTCATGATACCGTAGGCAACAATGGCATTGTCACGTTCCAGCACCCAGCAGCAATAGCCTACACGCAGGCAGTCACGAAAGATCTGCGCCGACCAGGGAAAATTGTAGGCCTTTTCTTCCACCAGCATCACGCCATCAATATCGTCTTCGTCCATTGGACGAATATTAAATTCCGACTCTTTTAATACCGCGCTCAAGACTGCTCACCATATAAACGCATGGCTTTTTTCAAATCTTCCCAGACCTTACGTTTTTCCCGTGGTGAACGTAACAGGTAGGCAGGATGATACGTCACCATCACCGGCATATCCGAACCTGGCAGTTGAAACTGTTTACCGCGCATCTTACCAATAGGCGTATCGACCTTAAGCAGATTTTGCGCAGCTATCCTGCCAACACATAAAATGATTTTAGGATTAATCAACTCAATCTGACGCTTAAGGAAATGATCACAGGCCTGTACCTCGTCCGGTTTTGGATCGCGGTTATCAGGCGGCCGACATTTCAGGATATTGGCAATAAAGACCTGCTCGCGCTCTAGTCCAACGGCCAGCAACATGGAATTCAACAGTTTTCCTGCGCGACCTACGAATGGCTCACCTTGTTTATCCTCATCAGCGCCGGGCGCCTCACCAATCACCAACCAGTCGGCGCTTGCATTACCAACGCCAAACACCGTTTGTGTACGTGTTTCATGCAAGCTACAGCTGGTGCAGGTTGCGACCTGGTCACGCAAGGCTACCAGGTCTGGACTGTCGTCAATCAGACTGATGGCACCTGTTGCCACAGGTGCAACAACCGGTACCGCTTCCGATCGTGCAACATCACGCTCGACCCAGACATCGATGCCCATTTCTTTCAGGTACTGGAGACGAGTTGGATCCTGGTGCATGTTGCTATAACCGCTGCGGGTGTTCCCGTTGCGATGTCTCCATTACTTTATTCAACGCATTGATGTACGCCTTGGCCGAGGCCATCACGATATCAGTATCAGCACCCAGACCATTGACAATTCGGCCAGCCTTATCAATACGCACGGTAACTTCACCCTGGGAATCAGTACCGGTAGTAATGTTATTCACCGAGTACAACTGTAAGTTGCAACCGCTGTTGACCATGCTTTCAATCGCTTTAAATGTAGCGTCCACTGGACCACCACCCTCAGCGCTGGCGTGTTGTTCACTGCCATCGATCGCTAACGTGATCTCTGCTTTTGGAACCTCACCTGTTTCAACACTTGCCTTTAATGACACCAGTTTTATCTTTTCATCCGATGTTTCCTGGATCGTATCACTCACGAGTGCCTGTAAGTCGTCATCAAAGACCTCATGTTTCTTGTCGGCAAGTTCCTTAAATGACGAGAACGCAGCATTAAGATCTTCTTCCTTGTCAAAACTTATGCCCAGCTCTTCCAACCGTGTCTTGAATGCATTCCGACCTGAGTGCTTGCCCAGTACCATTCGGTTGGCATGCCAGCCCACGTCTTCTGCGCGCATGATTTCATATGTCTCGCGGCTCTTTAAGACGCCGTCCTGATGGATACCAGACTCATGTGCAAAGGCGTTGGCACCAACAATCGCTTTATTAGGCTGTACCGGGAAACCGGTAATCGTCGATACAAGACGGGAGCAATGCATGATTTCGGTTGTATCCAGTTCAGTATCACAACTGAAAATATCGCGTCGCGTGCGTACGGTCATGACTACTTCTTCCAGCGCTGCGTTACCGGCGCGTTCTCCCAGCCCATTAATCGTACATTCAACCTGGCGCGCACCGTTCAAAACTGCGGCCAGTGAATTACCTACCGCAAGACCAAGATCGTTGTGGCAATGTACCGAGAATACAGCCTTGTCTGAATTCGGTACGTTGTTAATCAGTTTACCGATGAGCTCACCAAAAAACTGCGGCAGATTATAGCCAACGGTGTCAGGGATATTAACAGTCGTTGCACCTGCATCGATCACCGCCTCAAGCACGCGACACAAAAAATCAAACTCGGAACGGCCTGCATCCTCCGGTGAAAATTCGACATCATCAGTATAATTGCGCGCTCGCTTCACGGCCTTGACTGCGTTTTCTACTACCTCATCTGGCGACATGCGCAGCTTTTCTTTCATATGAATCGGCGAAGTCGCAAGGAAGGTATGGATGCGCGATGAGTTAGCTGGTTTTAGTGCCTCGGCAGCATGATCTATATCTTTTTCCAGTGCGCGTGCGAGTCCACAAACGGTACTGTCCTTGATCAGCTCGGCCACGGCTTTAACAGACTCAAAATCGCCGGGACTGGCAATAGGAAAACCTGCCTCGATGACATCGACTTTCATCTTCTCGAGGGCCTTGGCGATACGAAGCTTTTCGTCTTTTGTCATCGATGCGCCGGGTGACTGCTCACCATCGCGCAGCGTCGTATCAAATATAATTAATTTGTCCTTCATTTTCTCTACTCCGAATACTAACCCAAGTCTATTTCGTTAAACTGGGCAATACAAATAGGATTCTGGCGTCAGTGACGCAGGTAAAACAGCGTTGTTGAGTGAAATATTTGCCCCTCAGGGCAGTAGTAGAGACAGGCGAGTAGAGACCGGCTGCATGATGCAACCAGCAAAGGAAATAATGATTATGGCGTCTCTGGAATTCATAACTGAAATATAATCATATTCTATCGAAATTCAAGTGCTAAGCGTCTTCAATACTGGTATCGGCCGACTGACGCGCGGCTTTATGCCTGCGTATCGTCAAAAGTGTCAGGATAGGGCCAGATATCGCATAGATGGTCGACATACCAAACAGGATTAATGACGGTTGGATAGCAATCAAGACAAAGACCGCAATTGATAAAAGAACCGCCATAAACGGCACGCGTCCTTTCAGGTCAATCTGCTTAAAGCTATGGTAGCGAATATTGCTGACCATCAGGATGCCTACCAGCATCGTAACGGGCAGACAGAAAACGAGGAAAGCATGGCCATCCGAAAAACCGTAATCGGTAGCCAACCAGATAGTACTGGCGATTACCGCAGCCGCTGCCGGACTGGGCAGGCCCTGGAAAAAGCGTTTGTCGATACTCTTCGCCTGCGTATTAAAGCGCGCCAGTCTGAGAGCCGCAGAAGCGGCATAGATAAAAGCAGCCAACCAGCCAATCTTGCCCATTTCAAACAGCGCCCATTGGTACATGACCAGCGCTGGTGCCAACCCGAATGAAGCGAGATCAGACAGACTGTCATATTGCATGCCGAAATCACTTTGCGTATTGGTGAGTCTGGCAATACGGCCATCCATACCATCCAGCACCATGGCAATAAAAATGGCGATCGCGGCCGCTTCGTAGCGGTTATTCATGGCCGCAACAATCGCGTAGAAGCCGGCGAACAACGCGCCGGTCGTAAACAGGTTGGGTAGCAGGTAAATACCGCGTCGACGATTACTCACAATGTCCTATCCGTGTTGTGCTGTTTTCTTTGTGAGTTTAGCGAGGTTATCCCGCGACTTAAAGGAAATGACCGAATAAAAGGCTATTCAACCTTGGGTATAACGCTGGCAGCCTCGGAATGGATCAGCTGCGCCAGTATGCTACTGCCCGATTCCACTTCCTGGCCAACTTCCACCTGTACCTTACATTCCAGCGGCAGAAAAATATCGACCACGCTACCAAAGAAGATATAACCGCAACGTTGTCCGTGCCCGACGCGTTCGCCAGTATGCAGGTAAGCATGAAAAGTAGGAATGATGTCACGTAAACGGATAGCCGTAACTATGTTGTCGCCCTCGTCTGATTTGATCTGAAAGTCAAAGTGTCGACGGGATTCAACCTCGCACGGACTGGAGCACCAGTGCTGCACAATCTTACCCTCGATAGGACTACGCAGTGAATAAACATCGTGTATGCGCGTGTGAATCTGGATCCGCATCGCGCGCGTATTTAACCTGACATCATCGGCCTCTTCAACCAGCGTTACGACACCGTAAACAGGGCTGAGTACCGCCAGTGGTTGCGATGGTATCGGACGAGTTGGATCACGGAACAGGTAAGCCAGGCAAGCAAGTAAAACTAAAAAGAACAGCATTGCCAGCGTATGAACAAAGAGTTGCGATAGCACTGCCAGGATTAGCAGTGCTATCAAAAACGGCCAGCCCTCACGGGCGAAAAAGGGGTATCGATTACTTGGCATGATGTTTAGACCAGTATTCCCCCAGAATACTCAGCCAGATCAGTTCTTGCTGTGGTCTACCAGTTTGTTGTCCTTAATCCACGGCATCATCGATCGGAGTTTTTCACCGACAACCTCAATGCCATGTTCACGACTAATACGGCGTTTTGCTTTTAGCACGGCCGCGCCGCTCTGGTTTTCCAGTATGAATTCGCGGGCAAACTCACCGTTCTGTATTTCAGACAGAATTTTCTTCATTTCGCGCTTGGACTCTTCAGTCACCACGCGTGGGCCACGCGTGAAGTCACCATACTCCGCAGTGTTGGAAATGGAGTAACGCATGTTGGCAATGCCGCCCTCGTAAATCAGATCTACGATCAGCTTGGTTTCATGCAGACATTCAAAATAGGCCATTTCAGGTGCGTAGCCGGCCTCGACCAGTGTTTCAAAACCAGCCTGGATTAGTGCAGTAATACCACCACACAGTACCGCCTGTTCACCAAACAGATCCGTTTCGGTTTCTTCCTTGAATGACGTTTCGATGATACCGGCACGACCTCCACCATTGGCAGAAGCATAAGACAGCGAGATATCCTTGGCTTGACCAGATGCGTCCTGGTAGATCGCGATCAGAGATGGAACACCGCCACCGCCCTGATAGGTTGCACGCACCAGGTGTCCCGGGCCCTTGGGCGCGATCATAATGACATCAAGGTCGGCGCGAGGCTGGATCTGCTGGAAATGAATATTGAAACCATGCGCAAAGGCAAGTGCAGCACCCTGCTTTATATTCGGTTCGATTTCGTTTTTATACAGTTCGGCCTGGTGCTCATCAGGTGCGAGGATCATGACAACATCAGAACTGGCCACAGCATCAGCGATGGATTTAACATCAAGTCCGGCGTTTTTCGCTTTCTCTGCTGAAGACGAACCTTCACGCAAACCAACGCATACATTTACACCAGAATCATTAAGATTGTTTGCATGTGCATGGCCTTGTGAACCGTAACCAATAATAGCAACCTGTTTACCCTGGATCAGGGACAGATCCGCATCTTTGTCGTAATAGATATTCATAACTAGCTCTCGTTAATAGTAATTATTTTTAGTTCAGGAAAGGATGGCCTTGTCGCCACGTGTGATCCCCGATACACCTGAACGCACCACTTCCATAATCCACTTCTCGTCCATTGCCTCTATAAAGGCATCGAGTTTTTCACCGGTACCGGTCATTTCAATTGTGTAGGTATTTTCAGTAACGTCGATGATACGACCGCGAAAGATGTCTACCATGCGTTTCACTTCTTCGCGGTTATTCTTTTGCGCCGATACCTTAATCAACATCAGTTCGCGTTCGATATGGCGGTATTCATTAAGATCAACAACCTTGACCACGTCAACCAGCTTATTTAACTGTTTGTTGATTTGTTCGACGATTGCATCTGACCCATTGGTCACAAGCGTCATTCTCGATACTGACGGATCTTGCGTCGGCGCTACCGTCAGCGATTCAATGTTAAACGCACGCGCAGAAAATAAACCGGATACACGAGACAGCGCACCCGCTTCGTTTTCCAGAAGCAAAGAAAGAATGTGGCGCATGTTAGGCCAGTTCCCGTTGTTCGGAAGACATTGACGGCGACAGGTGCATCTCGTGATGACCCTTACCTGAAGCAATCATCGGATAAACGTTTTCAGTCTGATCGGTAATAACATCCATCAACACCGTTCTGTTTTTCTGTGCGAGTGCCTCTTTCAATGCGTCTTCAACATCACTGGTCTGATCAACACGGATTCCGATATGGCCATAACTCTCCGCCATTTTGACGAAATCCGGCAAGGCATCCATGTAAGAATGTGAATAGCGGCTGGAATAGAAAAATTCCTGCCATTGACGAACCATACCCATGTAACGGTTATTCAGGCTGATGATCTTTATCGGCGTGTTGTATTGCAGACAGGTAGATAACTCCTGAATACACATGACGAGACTGGCTTCACCGCTAATGCAGCAAACTTCTTCATCCGGGTAAGCGAGTTTCACACCCATTGCCGAAGGCACGCCAAAGCCCATCGTGCCCAGACCACCCGAATTGATCCAGCGACGCGGTTTATCAAACTTGTAGTACTGTGCGGCCCACATCTGGTGCTGTCCAACATCAGAGGTAATAAATGCATCACCCTTGGTTAGCTCCCAGAGTTTTTCGATGACATATTGCGGCTTAATCACTGACGTGTTGGTGTCGTATTTCAGACAATCAATCGCAGCCCATTCATGGATTTGTTTCCACCACTGTTCCAGCGCACCAGCATCCGGCTTGGTTTTCTCTTCCTTGAGGATGGCTAATATATCCTTGAGCACGTGCTTAACGTCACCAACAATAGGGACATCAACCGGCACGTTCTTGGCAATCGATGAAGGATCGACGTCGATATGAACAATCTTTGCGTATGGACAGAATTTTTCCAGGTCGCCAGTAACTCGGTCATCGAAACGCGCACCGATGGCAATCAGGACATCACAATGGTGCATCCCCATATTTGCCTCATACGTTCCGTGCATACCCAGCATGCCGATGAACTGCTTGTCAGTGGCAGGATAAGCACCCAGGCCCATCAGTGTATTCGTGATGGGGTAACCCAGCATGCGGGTAAATTCGGTTAGTTCCTCACTTGCCTCGCCAAGGATGACACCGCCACCGCTATAAACCATTGGTTTTTTCGCAGACAGGATAAGCTTTGCTGCTTTTTTAATCTGGCCCGGGTGACCTTTAACGACAGGTTTGTAGGAACGCATATCGACCTGTTCCGGGTATTCATATTCACAGGTATCCGCAGTGATGTCTTTAGGAATATCAACCACAACCGGGCCCGGACGGCCGCTGGTTGCGACATAAAACGCCTTTTTCATCGTCGCTGCGAGTTCTTTAACATCCTTCACGAGGAAGTTGTGCTTGACGCACGGGCGTGTAATCCCGATGGAATCAACTTCCTGGAATGCATCATTGCCAATCATATGGGTCGGCACCTGGCCGGTGAATACGACCAGTGGAATAGAGTCCATAAACGCGGTGGCAATGCCGGTAACGGCATTGGTGGCTCCCGGACCCGACGTTACCAGCACTACACCAGGTTTTCCGGTAGCGCGCGCATAGCCGTCGGCAGCATGCGTCGCGCCTTGCTCATGCCGCACCAGGACGTGCTCCACGTCAGATTGTTTGTAGAGTTCGTCGTAAATGTGGAGTACAGCTCCACCGGGGTAACCGAAGATGTGCTCAACACCCTCATCTTTTAACGCTCGGCAGAATATCTCTGCGCCTCTAAGTATCTCTTTTTTCTTAGCCACTGCTCAAAACCACGCCTTAAATTTTTATTGAACGAAACTGCCGGAAGTTACTGAGAATCCGGGGTCAGGTCAAGTTAAGTCGTCGTTTCCGGCCACGATCTACCGGATTTTTGACGATTCTGACTTGGGCAATAACAGCAGGCCCGTATGGTACTTACCCTGCGACAATTTGTCGTTTATAGTGCCAACCCCTGAAAACGATACTTAATTAATGACATATGGCCTGCTTTTAGGCTGTTAAACCAGAATCATAAGCAACAATGAAGACATCTCAGCTGTTACTGGCAACCCTGCGCGAGGCTCCCTCTGACGCTGAAATCGTCAGCCACCAATTAATGTTTCGCGCCGGCATGATTCGGCAGCTGGCACGAGGAATATATACATGGTTGCCGCTGGGCCTCAGGGTGCTACGTAAGGTCGAAAGCATTGTTCGCGACGAGATGGACAATGCTGGCGCACAGGAATTACTGATGCCCGCAGTGCAGCCAGCAGAGCTCTGGCAGGAATCCGGTCGCTGGGATCAGTACGGCCCGGAACTATTGCGTATCGATGACCGCCACCAGCGCGAGTTTTGTTTTGGCCCGACCCACGAAGAGATCATTACCGATGTCGTTCGTCGGGAGATAAAGAGTTATAAGCAGTTGCCTGCCAATTTTTATCAGATTCAGACCAAGTTTCGCGACGAGATTCGACCGCGCTTTGGCATTATGCGGGCTCGCGAATTCCTGATGAAGGACGCCTATTCGTTTCACCTGAGCGATGAGTCTTTACAGGAAACCTATGACCTGATGTTTGCGACATATACCCGGATTTTTGAAAGACTTGGCCTGCATTTTAGTGCCGTAATGTCTTACTAGGGTAACATCGGTGGCAATAAG
>JAAUYM010018462.1_pt1 | contig 10620 bp, 14 predicted proteins | sample 7278001 | NCBI WGS metagenome assembly JAAUYM01 (sample SAMN14350224, study PRJNA611818) | marine sediment metagenome | isolation source: surface marine sediment (1.8m) | place: French Polynesia: Moorea | collected 2018-08
CAAATGTTATTTTATTGTGCCACCCTGTATATGGCATCCTTTTTGCACCAGAGCTCTTTTTTGGTCTGGTTTGGCATGTGTAGCGATTTGGTTGCCCACCCCTGTATATACGAGCATTTAACAAGTGCCTGCTGTTTTAAATGAGCAAGATTTTCGCAATGCATAGGTAAAAATTTGTAAGAATGGTCCAAAAAGTCTCAAGATTTGTGCATTCTGGTAGCAGTAATTTCTCTTCTTTTTGTCTCATGTTCTCTTCTACCCGATTCGGTTCTTTATACATATTTTGTTGGCACATTATTTCGAGAGTGTAATTTGTAGAGGGGATAAACAAAAAAAATATATTATATACCGGTAGTACAGTACATAATACATAGGTGCATTATTACTGCAAAAAAACATGGAATGCCCTATAAATTCTAGAATTGTCCATTTATTTTCGTTAATGACTAAGAATTGTATGTTTCCTTTCACCGACGGGTCACCGACCCTAGTAAAAAAAAATCCGGCTCCTGTCGGATTTTTGCCGATCCCAACGAGGTTTCTAGTGGATATCTATGGCCGATCCCTATTGTCGCTTTTGCTTGCGAAAGGCCAAAGGGAAGTCACTGGTTGCGAAAAGATGGGCGAGGTCCGTCGTCGTAGACGAGTGTAAAATAATTTCAAAACTAGGTATTTAGCGTCCTCTAAGGAAAAAGAGTAAAATTCACCATGAGCATAAGAAGGATGCGAGCAGCTTTGACTTCGTCCGAGATCGACTCAACCTGTACCGCCTTGCCACATAAAGTACACACTGCATATCTTGCATGCATTATATACCTCCCGTACCTGCTAAAAGTGAGGTGGGAGATTGTCGGAAAAAAAGTGGGATTAGAGGGAATGAACGGACTTGTGGGTCAAGTCGGTCTTAAGGGAGTTAGAATGGATATGAACAGGATGAGGATCAAGTGACGAGACAAAAAAAAATACTGCAGTTGAGTATGAAAATGACACAGGCAAAAGATGATTCAAGAAACAGCAGCAAGAACCGACAGAGGGCGCTCCTTCAGGCTCACCAGAAGGGATGTGCACATCTCCGATCCTACTTTTTGATGGGCGGAGGAGAAAAAAAATCTGCTTTGGCGATGCGCACTAGGGGGAGGGGGCGGGCGCAACTCGACTCGGTCTTCCTTACTGGCCACTGCTCCCTCCCACAGTCGACGAGTTCCTCTGCCCCGTCCCTACCCCTAGCTGGCACCTTCTCTTCTCTCCTGTAGCAGGGAGAAAGGTGAATCCGCAAGTCAGCGACAAGGGCGCCCCTGGCGGGATGCAATGAGAACTGCATAGAATGCAGGGCAAAGGCTTAGGTGCTTTTTTTTGCAGCTTATGAACATTTATCAGTGACATGTAAATAAAGATCAAAGGAGGATGTTGAGGGCCACCAAAAAAATAGGGTTTATAGCATGAAGTTGATATTAGCACTTCATTTGAGCGACTAGTTGATGCTTTCTAATATTAATTAGAACCATTTTTCTTTTAAAAGCTTGTATAGTCCAGCATTAAGGATTTCCTTTTCCTCCGTGTATAACCCTTATGCCCTGTAATACTGTAACTTATTCTATGTAGCTTTTATTGCACCCTGCCAGGGGCGCCCTTGTCGCAGGCTGGCAGAATCAGCTGATAGATAGACGCAACCTATTTATATTTACTTTTCTCTGCCTGCACAGCGGAGGAAGAAAGAAGACTTGGTCTGGGGGAAATCAGCAGCCCAAGTTTTTTTTTGGCAAGAGGGTGAGGTGAGGAAAGAAGAGAAAGAGGAAGGGAGAACAAGCTGGCTGGGGGTGCTGGAATGGAACTGTGTCTGTGTGTGGAGTGGATGGGTGGATGGAGGTGAAGGCGGAGGAGGGAAGGAGGGAGAAGAAAGTGAGAAAGAAAGGCTGCCTGAACTGAACTGCTCGATCTCTGCTGCTGCTGCCGCTTCTGCTGCTGCTGGATGATAGTATTCCACAAGAAGAGTGACCTCCGCCCTTCTGAGGTTTCCATTTGGCCACCCGTCCCCACCAACACCACTACCATTGTTACTCATCGCCCAAAGTCTTCGTCACCTCCAGAAGAGAAGAAGAGCACCTATCAGAACTTTGGCCTCCTCAGCGGGAGCAATTTCCTTGTGCAGGCGCCATCGCGGAGGCAGCTCTAAAAATAGGCAAGCCCCCGTCTTCCTCGTCCTCTGGAGGAACAAGATGCCTCCTTCTCCGCGGTGACCAGCAGCAGGAGGAGGACTGACCTCCCTCCTTGATGTGGGGAGAGGCTGGTCTGGTTCGCCATGAGCAGCCTTTGTTCCTCCTCCTCCCCTCCCCCCGGAGGCGGGGGCGGGGCCGGGGGCAAGGGAGGCGTGGAGATGTCTCCTCTGGTGGAGTGGGTGGAGATCATCGAGCCCCGCACCAAGGAGCACATGTTCGCCAACCTGACGACCGGCGAGTGCGCGTGGGACCCCCCGCCCGGCGCTCCGGTCAAGAGGACCAGCGACGACCAGTGGTGGGAGCTCTTCGACCAGAACACCTCCAGGTTCTACTACTACAACGCCGCCAGCCAGCGGACCGTCTGGCACCGACCGGAGGACTGTGATATCATCCCGCTGGCCAAGCTGCAAACACTCAAGCAGAATACAGAGGTCAGCAGGGAAGGGAAGGGCGAGGAGGAGGGGGAGGAGGGCGACCATGATGGTGGGGATCGCCTAGGGGCAACGGCAGCAGCAGGAGGAGCAGGAGGAGGAGGCGAAAGTGCGGCGACCCAGACGGCGGAGGTGCTCTTGGACAGGATGCCCAGCAACGGGAATTCCTCCTTCCGTTCGAGGACCAAGGCCTTCCTCTCCACCATCACGCAGACCTCCCCCACGCAGTCGCCCAAAGCCGCCAGGAGACCGGTCCGGCCTCACAGGCATCACCACCAGCATCATCTCTATCGACATCACCACCACCAGCACCAGCAAGAAGCGCTGTCGGAGCCACGTTCGAGGCAGCAGCAGCAGCGCCAGCTTGAGGAAGGAGGAAAGATGCGGCTGTGGCAGCAAGAGCAGCAGCTGCAACAGCAACAGCAGCAACTGGACGAGGAGGCCTCGTACTCGTCACCGCAGAAGAAGAAGAAGGTGGTCGCCGGGCGCTCCTCCGAGGACCGTCGGCGGACCACAATCGGGCCGGCGCAGGCAAAGTATTACAGCATTCCCAACAGGGGAAGCAGCAACACCGGCGGAGGAGGAGGCACCGTGGGCGCCCGGGGCCAGCAACAGCCACGTGGCTCAGACTCGTCTTCCAGGCAGCAGAGGAGCCTCAACACGGAGCAGCGGGCCCTCTCTGTCGCCGCCGCCCCGAACGGGGGCCCCTTCTCGTCGAGGGACCGTCAGCAGCACACCTGGGTGGCCTCCGCCGACCGGTCGCCCTTCTCCTCCGTCTCGAGGTCGATGAGCTTCGTGAGTCGGCAGCAGCAGGCGAGGGACGCCGAGCAGCAGGAGCAGAAGCTGCAGCAGTCCGGCAGGCAGGCGGAAGTAGTCAGTCCGGTGGAGGGATTCTGCACGCCCATGATAAATCGGAAACAGAGGCAGCAGCAACAGCAGGAGGCTGGTGGGAGCAGGGGAAGGGGAGGGGGAGGGGAACACAATCGTATCTTCCAAGACGGGTTTCCAAAGCGTCGACCTCAGCGAGGAGAAGGCGGTTCCAGAAACTACGAACAGGTGCAAGCTAGTCAGAGCAGCCCACCGCGGGAGCAGCAGCAGCAGCCCTCCATCTCCGAGCTGGTGGACAGCGGCCTGTCCACCCTCACCGACGGAGCCAGAGCTAATCACGCAGCCAAGGGCGTCGTGATGAACAACAACGGAGGAGGAGGAGGAGGAGGCGGTCGCAGTCAACAGGTTTCGCCTCCTAAGCCTTCGTCCCAACATCTCAAGGACCAGAATAGATTGCGGAGGAGCTTTCGGGCGGACGCGACGGCACCGGCCAAGTCGATATCGCCGCTGCAGCAGTACATTCTGGAGCAGGCGAAGATGTCCGGGTACCGGCTGGGCGACCATCACCACCACCACCCAGGACTAGACGGCGACCGAGACTCGTTCGTCGAGTCGGAGGACGATCTGAACAGCGTCCGACACCTGGACAGCAGCGACGACTTCGCCGACGACGAGGACGGCGGCGTATCAGCGGACGAGCTGTCCAAGGCGTCCTCCGTGGACGAGGGCGACGACGACGACGGCCGCTACCTGTCTGAGGAGCCCACCTACAACAACCTCGATCCGGTCTGGCTTCGGTCGCTGCACGGCTATCAGCCGAGGAGCGCGGCGACGGAGCACAGGGTCCCACTTCCTCACGAGCAACACCAGGCGGCGAATTACTCCCAGCCCTCTCCGACCTTGGAATCCACGCAGGACGTGGACGCCTTCAGCCAGGAGTTTGACGTCCAGATGCGTCTGAGTCACGGTGAAAGGGTAGAAGGAGGAGGAGCCTCCACCGTGGACGGCGGAGGAGGCGGAGGACGCAGCCGACCGCCAAACTCCAGCACGATGCCTCGGCCGGCGTCGCACCAGCCCACCTCGTCACTTCAGCATCAACCCCAGCAGCAACATGTCCTCCACCACCAGCAGCAGCAGCAACAGTATCAGCAAAACCCCAACTTTCCTGTTCCGTACGAGGTGCTTCATCCATCACTCCAGCGCAACACCCATTCGCTCATCGAGCCACCGACATCTTCGTCCACCATGCACCGCACGGGAGGACATGGAGGAGGAGGAGGAGGAGGAGGTGGTCGCCAGAGGCCCGGCGCCGTGGCAGCGGGCAGCGTCGGGAGGGGCTCCTCGTCCCTCTCCGTCTCCGCCAGCCTGCACAGCGAGAGCGACATCGAGCGCTATGCGCAGGACAACCTGAACGTAGGTCGCCGCGGCCTCTTCCGCCGCAAGGTGTCGGTCCGCGACCTGCTCACCTACACCCGCGAGCCCATTCGGCGCCCGCTCACCTGCCTGGCCGACAAGCAGGCCAAGAAGGAGGCGGTGGAGACCTTTCGCCTGGTGCAGATATACATGGGCGATCGGCGGGCCAAGCCCGGCATGACCATCAACAGCGTGGCCCTGGACGTGACCACTCGGGGCTTTGCCGGCTCCGACGCCTTCAGGGACGAGATCTTCGTCCAGCTGTGCAAGCAGACGACGGACAACAGCAACAGCGCCAGGGAGAGCCTGAGGCGCGGCTGGGAGCTCATGGCCATCTGCTTGTCCTTCTTCCCGCCCTCGCACCGGTTCGCGCCCGCACTCCATGCCTACGTGCAGAGACACAGGGACCCGGCCTTGGACTTTCCGGACGTTGGGAGGTCAGATTTTTTTTGTACTATGAGTTAAGTTATCATGCTTAAAACACCACCGCTCTTTCTTTGTCTTAGGTGGCCTATTCATGTCCAAATCAGTCACTATGCCGGAATCTGCGCCAAGAGATTGGACCGGATCGGAGTCGGGGGAAGACTTCAGCCGAGGAAGCCCACGGTCGAGGACATTGACCAGGCGCGCCTACAAATATTCAGGCCATCTATGTTCGGCGGAACGCTGGAAGAGATCATGGAGATGCAGCAGGACAGGTTCCCTCAAAGGTGAGAGAGAGGTCTGCATTTCGGAGTGATTTAGATTTCCTGCAAATTGGACGGATCATCATGGACTCTGGATTTTTGGCAAAATGCCGCCCTCCATCTACTCGTTATTACTTTTGTCTCTCTCTCCTCTCTCTTGTGCAGACGCCTTCCGTGGATTCTGACAACGCTGGCGGACCAGCTGCTGAAGTTGGGCGGCCCCACTACGGAGGGCATCTTCAGGGTGCCGGCCGACCTCGACGAGGTTATGTCCATGAAGTCCCGCTTCGACCAGTGGGAGGCGCCCGTCTGCGTGGACTGCCACACCGCCGCGTCGCTCCTCAAGCTCTGGCTGAGGGAGCTGTACGAGCCGCTGATACCGGATCAGCTCTACGATAGGTGGGTGACCTTGCACCACCACGTAAACACCATACGCTACACAATACACATGTACACGTGTAAGAAAATATTTGGGTTCCAACCCAACATCCTTCCTGACACATGACATATACTGTACGTATATTTGTTTCCAGGTGCGTTGCCGTGGGCGATCTGCCCGACTCCGCCGCGTCCGACATCTCCGCCGAGGTGTCATCCATCGTCTCCCTCCTCCCGGAGCCGAACCGCCTCGTTCTGGGGTTCCTCGCCCGCCTCCTCCAGCTGTTCGCCCGCCTGGACGTGGCCGCCTCCACCAAGATGGACGCCTCCAACCTGGGCACCGTGTTCGCGCCCAACTGTCTCCGCTGCCCGTCGCAGGACCCCGCGGTCATCCTGGAAAACGCCCGGCGGGAGATGGGCTTCGTAAAGGCTCTCATCTTCCATCTGGACACCTCCGGCATGGAGGGGGTCTTGTGATCCACCGGCCGGCCTCAAGACAAAAAAAAGTCTGTGGAGGGGAGGGAGAGCAAGAGTGGCGTGGACCCCCCCTCTCAATTGAGTCAACAAGACTAATCTCAAAACAGTCGGAACTTTGTATGGTAAAACATAGTCAGAAGGAACCAACCACAAATTAGCCCCACCCTTCCTCATCCCACCCCGGTCCAACCGCGGGCGCAAGCGAACAAGAAACACAAAAATAATTAATTTATTTGCTCTCCCTACCCTTTTTCTATCCACCATACTTGCTAGTACAATTATACATTACTTCAAGTGTAAAAGTAATAGTCTACTCCTCTCCAACCAACAAGCGAAACAGTGCTTCGTACTCTGTCACAACAAGGAAGAAAAAAGATCTCTCGCTCAGCCTCTCTTTTCCCCCGCTCCAGGTTTTTCATGCATGCTCTACTCTGTACGTGTTTCGATTTTCTCGCCCGCCTCCCTCTTTTTATACGCGATTTTTAAAAGGACCCTGCCCTGCCAGAGAGAAGAGTTCAAGGTATTTTTTTTCAAGAACAGTTTTAAGATCCTCCCCCCTGTTCATGAAGTCAGCCATTGTTGATTTACACACACAAACACGGCAAAGCCATTATTATGCAGCTCTCTCTCCCTTTTTTAGGAAACCCCCCTTTGTTGTAATGGGCTAATATGTTGAAAGTATTACTCTCATAGTAATTATCCAAATCTATATGGAATATTCAGCTAAGGAAGTTGTCTCGGAATGACCAATAAAATTGATGATGATGATGCTAGTTCTGGATTAAGCAAGCGCTCCAGCTGAGATTTTGACCAGAATGATATTTGGAAACAAATCTAAGTCGACTAAAGGCAACCTGCACCTGTGTGTGGTCAATTTCACAGCCCTTCTGTGCTTTGAAAGGGCATGTGTAAGTAGTACTAGGTAATTTGTGAAGACATACCTCCCACTAGTACTATGTGTACCTATGCACGAGTAGATAGTTCCCTTTGCGGCTTAAACCTGGCTCACAGTCCTACTGTATAATGAGAGGCCACATGATCTCAATCGAGATGACGCTGAACTCCACTAGACTGGCGTTGTGGAAGACAGGAGACAAAGCTGAACTTGCCGAGCTCAAATCCAGACTCAGACGTATCTCTCTCTCTGCCTTTGCAACAGGATCATCAGTCAGAAGTTGCATGATCTCTTCTCTTTCTTACCTCCCTTGGGTGCAGTGACAAAGTTCGCCACAGATCCGGTCAAGCCAGTCCAGGGAGGGTAAGGAGGAGGGGAGAGAATGGTCAGATATTCGGAGTCCGTTCTGCACTTCACTCTGCTAGAATCGTCCGCTCCGTGGAGTGGTGTCGTTGTCGTCGACGTCTTTATCGTGGCCATGTCCGGAAGCGACTTCTTGCTCCTCTTCATCCAGACCATCGTCTGCGTCTGGGACTTCATCACCTACCCCATCTACCAGGCACTCCAGAGGCCGTGGGAAAGGAGGAAGGCCATGAACAGGATCCGCGCAAAGGTGGTGAGATCGTCGGCGGAGGAGATCGTCTACGAGTCTCCGGAGATCCAGTGCGCGGCGGACAGGGATCTGACCCGGGCCAAGGTGGACACCATGGACAAGGCCTGGTCATGGGCCGTGCGCAGGTACGGGCCTAGGCCGCTTCTTGGCACGAGGGACATCATGGCGGAGGAGGACGAGGTCCAGAGCAACGGGAAGATATTTAAGAAGCTCGAGCTGGGAGATTACAGGTACTCTTCCAAATGTGGCCAGATTACTAGTGTCATTCTTCTATGTAATTCTGTAGGTGGCTTTCGTACGAGGAGGCAGACGACGCTGCTAACTTCTTTGGCAAGGGAATGCGAGCATTGGGACTCAATCCTGGAGAAAAGGTAAAGGGTGAAAAATAGTGTCTTGGTATGTACTAGTACGTAGCTTCTCACCCTTTCTTTTCTCCAGATTTGCATTTTCGCTGACACCCGCTGCGAGTGGTTTCTAGCTGGTCAGGGCTGTTTCAAGCAGAGCTTCCCTCTCGTGACGCTGTACACCAACCTGGGCGAGGAGGCGGTGGTCCACGGAATCAACCAGACCAAGGCAACACATGTCATCACATCGCACGATCTTTTGCCAAAGTTCAAGAACATCTTGCCACACACGGACACTGTCACCAACATAGTATTCATTGAAGATCAGGTGCGAAATATTTACTTTGTACGTATGTAAAAGCGCAGTGGTTAAAATGTTGATGGTGGTTTTTGCTGTTGCTGCTGTTGCAGTTATTAAGTTACAGTTGTAACCTCCTGCTACTACTTGTAGATCAAATCCACCGACACCTCCGGTTTCCGAGACGGTGTGACCATCACCCCGTTCTGGGAAGTTGTCAGCATGGGCAAGAAGAGCGCCGCGTCCGCGGAGAGCCGTCCCCCGACCCCAGAGGACACCGCGATCATCATGTACACCAGCGGGTCGACCGGGGTCCCCAAGGGCGTCGTCATCAGCCACAGGAACCTCTTCTTCACCATGAGGTCCGCCATGAACTCGATCGAGCTGGACGCCAGACCGGACGACATTTACATAGCGTTCCTCCCGCTGGCGCACATCCTGGAGCTGGCCGTAGAATCGTTTGTAAGTACCGTAGTAGAGTAACAGGGCAGAGGTTCTCCCCCAACCACCAACGGTGGTATGCAAAATGGGAGCTCAGTTGGAATATAGGTAGTCGACATTGCATACACGTTTTTGCATATTTGGTGCCCATTTATATGCTCAGTCGGTGGTTCTTTTTTTACAAAATTTCTGCTTCAGAGCTCAGTCGGAAGTTTATTAAGAGTGCGTTGTTGGTTGGGTCAGCTTTTACGCATCCACTTTAAGACTTTTACAGCATTAGCCGTCCCACTCTGCGACCTCGCAGTTTGGAAGCCTCTGTTACTACGTATAAGGTCATGAACTGAAGCAACGTTTGGCTATTGTTCATTTGCTTTCGTCCCAGATGGCCATGCTTGGAGTGCGGGTTGGCTACTCCACCCCAAACACCCTCCTCGATCGCTCAACTATGGTAAAGAGAGGATGCAAAGGAGACGCAACGGTTCTCAAGTAATCCGTACTACAATTGCACGCCAGTTTCCTGAAGAGTGACGAACCCACAAACCTTCTGCTCATGTCCAGACCGACGGTGATGGCGAACGTACCCCTCATGCTTGACCGCGTGTACAAGACGATCACTGACGCCCTGCGCAAGAAGGGGCCTGGATTTCAGAAGATCTTCCGCTGGTGCTACGAGTACAGGAAGGAGGCGGTCGCGAGAGGAGAGAGCACCCCGGTCATGGACCTCCTCCTTTTCAACAATCTCAGGGCTCTGTTTGGAGGGAGGATCAGGCTCATGGTCTGCGGTGGCGCGCCGCTGTCCAAGGAGAGTCAAGAATTCACTTGCACCGTGATGGGATGCCCAATTCTCCAAGGCTACGGACTCACAGAGACATCAGCTTGTGCCACGCTGTGCAGGTAAGTAATGATTTAAGAGCTGCATCTACTTTTGTACATGCATACATCGTAGAGCCTCGAGAGAAACTTTGTTTTCCTACATGCATAGATTTGACATGAACCAGACCGAGGTTGTCGGGCCCCCCAACGTCGGGATGCAGATCGCGCTGGTCAACTGGGAGGAGGGCAACTACAGGGTCACGGACAAGCCCAGGCCGAGAGGAGAAGTCGTCATCGGAGGAGGTTCAATCACACAGGGGTAAGAAAGGAGAGGAAACAGAATCTACGAAGGGCAGTCAAGGAAAAGTCCACTTTCCCTACAAAATGTAAACCATGTGTACTCTAATCACGAAGTAACTGGTTTGTTCATTGCACACGTGTTGTTGTCCTTGGCAATGGAGCCGGAGTTGTTTCCAAGAGGAAACAAGTTTGCGCACATCGTATGTGCAAAGAGAGGGTTTGGACTTTGACGTGTACTCAAGTCCGTCACTTCTGATTCTTGATTTTAATGCCGGTTGCAACGATTTTTTTTTCTTCCTGCAGGTACTTTGAGATGCCCGATAAGACAGCCGAGGACTTCTTCGAGGCTCACGGGCGAAGGTGGCTACGGTCAGGGGACATTGGACAGGTGGGGAGCAGCTCAGCTCGGACACCTCAGTTCTACTGTAGTACTAGTTCAACTGTTGGCCAAGTTTTTGACTATACTGTACTGTACAACATTATACTG
>JAAUYM010004692.1_pt1 | contig 10618 bp, 16 predicted proteins | sample 7278001 | NCBI WGS metagenome assembly JAAUYM01 (sample SAMN14350224, study PRJNA611818) | marine sediment metagenome | isolation source: surface marine sediment (1.8m) | place: French Polynesia: Moorea | collected 2018-08
CTGTCAACTCTGTCTCTCAGCTCTTTTGTTTTCTTTTTCTCAAGAATACAGCTGTTTTTTTCCATGTGGCGCTGCTACCACCAAGCCTCACCAAGGCATCACTCGTCTGTTCACATGCCACGCGGCAGGCTGCATAGTAAGGGTGGGCGCGAGCAAGAATTTTCGGGCCCGTAAGGGGCTCTCTACTGTTATCTTTCAAATAGCCTTTTGTAATACCCTTTTTATAGTAACTGCTTTATAATAACAGTCCTAGTAAGTGGCCCTCAGGCACTCACGGACTAGTCCGAGCTGGAAAAAAATCTAACCCGTGGCGGGCCCGGCTCGGCCCGCCATTTGACGGACCGGGTTCGACCCGCGTACACCCCTACCGCAAGGCCTTTGACTCCCTCTCTCTCGTCTCCTCAGTCCTCATCGGTTAGCACCTGAGAAGCGCCCCCCCCACACACCCCCATGTCGGACTGGGACGAGATCCGCCGGTTGGCGGCCGATCTGCAGCGTGCGCAACTGAGCGGGGCGGCGCAGAAGCTGTCGGAGCGGAACTGCATCGAGATCGTCTCCAGGCTCATCGAGGCCGGACTCGTGGAGGTCGTGCACACCGCCGACGGAAAGGAGTACCTCACTCCACAGCAGCTCCAGAGGTGCGTGCCTTCTGTTGTGTATCGTACTCTCTACACTAATATCTGCGGGTACTAGTCATTAGAAAAAAATCTTTTGATGCGTCTCTTTCTTCTCTTCCTTCCTTCTAGAGAAATTCGCGATGAGCTTGCCGTGTCTCGCGGGCGAGTCAGTCTGGTGGACTTGGCCTCCACCCTCAACGTGGACTTCTCCCACGTGGAGGCGCAGGGACAGACTGTGGCTAGGCAGGACGGCCACAGGACGCACCTGGTGCTGGGGCAACTGGTGGACTCGGACTACCTGGACTCGCTCTGCGAGCAAGTGAACGAGGGACTGCAGCTGAACGGGACCATCTCCATATCCACCCTCACCAAGGAGTACGACTTGCCGTCAGAATTTCTTCAGGTACGCACAGCAAAGAGTGAAGAGAAGCGCTCTTCCCTTGTGTCGAAGTTTGTCCTCATCTTGTCCTCTTGTTTGTCGCCACCCAACCCGGCAGGAGGAGGTCGGGAAGCGCCTCGGAGGAATCATCGAGGGCTTCCGAGACTCCCAAGACCCGCGCATCATCTTGACCACGTCCTACGTGCAGCGCAACAGGGCCAAGATCAGGGGAGCGCTGTCCGCCGTCACGGTCCCCACTCCGGTACTGGACATCGTCAATAGGTTTAGCATTCAGGTAGGTGTTGGGTGCAGGAGCAGCCTTACCTACTTCAGGACTGATGGTGGGTGGCACGGTTCCTAGAGACCTGACGGGATTTTTGCTCATTTTGTAGAAAAAAAAATAGTGATCTAAAGACATGTTCCATTACGTGTTTCCAGACGGAATTTGTTGCGCTTGTAATTTCTTGTGGTGGAATCAGTCGTCCCTGCTACCATGTAACTAGTGGTACTAGGATGTACAGTCATACTGCCACTGTGTCCTGATTTCCGTACGTTTCTGATATCAGGAGCACCTCTTCTTCTCCCTTGCGGAGGAGCTGATCCAGACCGGTCGCCTCCGGGGCAGCCTTACCGGTGGGAGGCGCGCGGCGAAGGCCACGTTCGTGCCCGCTGTGTACTCCAAGGCTCAGGTCAAGTGGGTGGACGACTTCATGGCCCAGAACGGGTACGTCGAGTTCGAGTCCGTCCGGCGCGTCGGCATCTCCGATCCGGTCAACTTCCTCAAGAAGCGTTTTTCGGAGAAGGACGTGCACTTCCTGTCCGGGTGCTGCCTGGGCGCGGAGGCACTGGACATGGCCGAGAGCGCCGTGGAGGAGGCGCTTTCCGGGTCAGTGGGGTCCTGGGTGGACGTGGGCCCTCTGCTCCCGTCGGCGCTCTCTCAGGAGGACGCCAAGCAGGTCCTGCAGACGATCCTTTCCCGCCGCCCGGCTCTGTCGGCCATGCTCCTCGCCGACACGGTGGCGGTGTCGCAGTCCCTCGTGCACAAAGTCCAGCAGACTCTGGAAGACCTCATCCCTGAAAAGGCCAAGGGAGACCTGGACAGCGGGAAGTACGAAGCGCTGCTCTCCGGTGGGGCAGGCGGGGCTTCCATCAATGTTGAGGAGGAGAGGGTCGACCGGTAAGACCGCAAATATAGTAGACGTACTACGTACTTTGCAGTGCAGGAATAAAGATATGGAGGCCCTCTAACCTCTTTTTATTGCAGGAAGGAGGAAAGGCGGAAAAAGGCGGCTACAGGAAAGGGAGGTGGAGGAACTCAGGGCAGAGAAACAAAAACCAAGTCCACTAAAAGGGGTAAGGGGAACAAGAGGAGAGGGGATGACAACTGGGGCGACGACTCCGACCAGGAAGTCCACCAGCAGCAACACCAGCAGCAAGGAAAAGGGGGGTCCAGGCAAAAGAAGGGCGCAGTGTCCACCACTGCCAAGGTGGAGTTCATGTCCTTCGCCGACTTGAAAGAGAAGATTGCGGCCGTGACTCAGTTGGAGGACTGTCCTGAAGAGGTAAGTTAGTATTAGTACATCGGTGCAACACAGTTGCGTGTGTGTGTGTACATGTACTGTAAGTACAAATATGTACTACTAGATTGTAGTAGAACGTTGGCCTCTTTTTCTCAGGTGTTTGGCGAATTGGCTGGTCAGATCTACCCGGTGCTGACGCAGAGGTATCGCGAGACCCTCTTCGAACTGCACCGTTCAACCACGGCTGCCAGCCTCCACGACCGGAGCAAGGCCCATGCGGAACTGCAAGAAAAGTAAGTTTCTTTGACTATACCGATCGATCGTCAGCTTTGCTTGAGTTTGAGCACTTTCCCACCCCGTCTCCCCCTCCTTCTCTGCCAGGTGCAACGTGGCCATCTCCCACATCCGCCTGTTTGAAAAGGGCCTCGCCCACTTCGAAGGGCAGGAGAGGCGCGGTCTCGAGCGACACCTGATGAAGACGCAGTGCACGGAGCTGGCCAACTCGCTCTTCCGGTTCCACGCACAAGAAGACCAGGCAAAGAAAGGCGCCTCCTCCGGCATGGGCTCGGAAGAGAGAGTGCAGGTCATCAGGAAAGTGGGGAAAGAGGAGGGAGAGGCGCTGCTGGCGGTCCACAAGGCCATCGCGGCAGAGGAAGTGGCCACCTTCATTGAGGTCTGGACTCCTCCCCCCCCCCTCCTTAGCCGAATCATCCTTGACGCAATGCAACGTAATGATTATTCATCTCTCCCTCTCTTCAGGTGTTTGAGGAGAACGCTCAATCGGCTTGTGACGTCTTCGTCCGCAAAAGTGACAAGAAGAAGGATCGTCAGTTGGCGTTTGGTCACCGGCAGTCACTTCTGGAGAAACTGGAGGCCTGCCAGGAACCCGCTCTGTGCCTACATCTGGCTCTTTTGGTAAGTTAGGGAAGAAAAATTTTAAACTCTGCTTGGTACTGTACGGATGCATGAGTAGGACAACTTTTTAATTAAGCTCCTGAATATCAATTTGCTTCTTGTCCCAGGTGATGTTTCAGACAACATTCAACTCCATGTTGCATGCCAGTGGAAAATTCGTTCCTCAAATTTTGGCCAAAGTGGCTCCTCTAGTTGAGGACGCAGAAGCGGACTTTCTCCATACCTTGCAGGTACTACTACTGTAGTAGTATAAAAATCTACTGTCGATGTGTGTGTGACATTACTAATGGAAGCAAATGCAGGACCTGGTTGTCGGGCAGGCAGCAGGTGACGAGAGCGACCAGAACGCGGAAGAGGAACTACAAGGGCTCTTACCTAGGCTAAAAGAATTAGCTGGAAGAAAAAAGAAGGGCAGCAAGAATGAGGACCATTAAATACTATTGATGAGAAGTTTACATTTGTGCGAATATTATAAATTACAATAGGTATGGATTTTGACCAGGCGACCCATAAAGCTAGACCCCGACCTGTTGGGAGACAAAATATAATTGTCACTTTTTTTAGTTGTCAGTTGCAGTAAACCTCTATGTAGCGAATTTCCACTTTGCTTTGCTTACCAAAATGCTACTGTACTAGTACAGTACATATGTATGTACGTAGTACAGTAAGTAGATAGTAAGTATCTTGATTACAAATATCACTAACGATGTTTCTCCTGCTGACCAACAATATTGTCATATCTAGATTTCATCACACTAGGATCAATCTTTGATGTACCTGAAAGTAGTGGCTATCAGTACAATTTGCTTCTGCCCCCCTGGAGGAAACGCGGCGTCAGCCTCCGTGACTTCTTCCTGGAACGGCATGCTTGGTCTTCCTCAAAGAGATTCCTGACATTGGCAGCGACGCTGTCACCTGGTATTCCCTCCGCAGGAACTGTTCGACCTTCGCCCCGATGTCATCCAAGCTGACGGACCCGGTTCTGGCTCCGTTCGGTGGCACTGTTGTCTCTTCAGGATCCTGTTGCTGCTGCTGTATGGTGGCCAGGCTCCTCAGCTGCTGCAAAGTGAGCCTGATCTCTGAGACGATGAGAAAGACGAGGGTGGCCACGCACAGGTAGGCGACCAGCCTCAGCAGGCGGGCCTTCATGACTTCGGCGGCTGCGGCGGCTGCGGCTGCGGCGGCTCCGGTGGCCACAACGGGGGCGCCCAATATTCTGGCCAGGACATCGGGGAAGACTCCCTTGTTATTATATCCGACAAGCGAGGTCTTCCGCCCACGTCTGCAGTTCTCGATTGTGCGATCTATGAACTCTCCTTGACCAGTCATTTTCTCTCTCTCACCCATTCAATGGCCACCTGTTATTGAAGAGTTGTTATGGTCACAGAGGAACTTCAACTAAAGCTCACCTCGCCCTTCTTTTTGCTGTACTGTATGTGTGATTAATACACGTCGTACATGGTCAACAGCAGTTATGACACAGGTGTGTGTGCAAGCAAGTAAATCTGCCGTTCGGTTTCTGAAGTTTTCACTCTGTAAGTTTCTGTTACAACACATGTACGTAGTACATACATACAAGTCAGTGTTGCCAACTGGTACATTTCATAGGCAAAAATTGACATTTTTCTAAAAGTGCTTCTCCTCATTTTTTACTTTCTCTTTTTGTTTGAGGCTTCAACATACTTAGCTGACATGGTTTGTCCTAAAATGGGTATAGTGGCGTCTAGAAAAGTTGGCAACTCTGGTACGAATACTGCGGCAAATAACACTCTTCCCTCCCCCTCGACCCCCCCCCCCCATCAATGCCCGCAGATGTCTCTCCCCGCCGCCGCCCACCCGTCCGACTGTTGCTTCCATGCCAGGGGCACCGCCAGCTCCAACTCCATCCGCAGGGTGACCATCCTCTGTGGAGGACTGTTCGTCATAGGCGCATACCTCGCGCTCCAGAGGTGAGCTACAGAGGGCTCCGATATGCACAAGCAAAATAAGCATATCTTAACGCCACTGCTGTGGTTTTTTTTAATGTATTTTGCTTATGTGATGTTTTGCTCTAGTGGAGTTCGGTACATGGTTAACTTGCTAAACTTGTATGACCGCAGACAGTTGGAGGCGAGTCTGCCCGACCCTTACCGGCGTCGGTCGCTCCCCAACACCAACTTCTTCTCGCGCGCGCCCGCCATCTCCAGGACAATGAGGGAGATGGAGCAGGCGGAGATGGAGGAGGCGACGGCGAACAAGGCGAGGAGGAAGACCTTCCTGGTGGTGGCGGCGATGGCGGCGGCGACGGGGGACAGGGCGGCCAGGGATCTCCTCAGGCAGACGTGGGTCGGGTGGGGAAAGAGGCTTCAGGTGATCATGACGCAGGATTTGGTGAAAAAAATTTAGGGTTTGAATAAAATGGATCGTTCAGTTAGATTTCGTCAACCTGTTCTTCCTGGAAGGCTCCTTGACGGATCTGCCACCCGATCAAATGGAAGGTGTGCTACCCCTGATCAAATTGCCATGAAAACGTGACAAAGTCCACCCACTTATTCCTCCCTCTTGCGTCTACTGCAGAAATTTTCTTTGAGAACATCACCAACAAAGATCTGATCTTCTTGAGGAGAAGAGAGGGAGGAGAAGATCAGGGAAAGGCCCTCACCAGAATGATTCTGAGCGCCATGACCTATGTTGACCAGAACTTTGACTTCAGTTACCTGCTGAAGGTGATAAATTTATTATTAAGTTTCAGTACATAGACTATTATCACCAGTGTCTCCTGAGCCAAATATATTGCTACAACTGTATGATTTTGCTTAGTACAATGTTAAGAAGTCAAAAGGTCTAGAATAGGTACCTACAATCAAAAGGTTAGTAGGGCCAGTAGAATGTACTGACTGTAGAAAAGAAAAATCACCAAAAAGACGCTCTCCTTTCCTCAGGTAGACCTAAACGCCTACGTGAACCTTCCGCGACTGCACAAGGAACTCCTCCTCCGTGGCGACAACGACTCCAGGCCAGGTGGCCAGGGCCTCTACTGGGGCTACTTTACCGGCAGAGCCAGGGTGGCCAGAGATCCCAGGAAGAAGGAAGGGGAGCCAAAGTACGTCATGTGCAACAGCTACCTGCCCTACGCATTCGGAGGAGGTGACCTAAACACTACCTATGTACATAGTACTGCCTACCTACCGTAGTAGTAGTACAAGAGATATACTGTATGTTGACACCCATATTATAAATGTTGACACCATACTACAGCGGAAGCAGATTCTCCTTGCCGCCATATACAATGTAGATAAATGGAATGTGTAATGTTTAATGTAGTACTTTTTCTGTAGGCTACGTGCTGTCTCGCGATCTTGTCCGGTACGTCTCCGACAACGCCGCCCATCTGCAGACATTCAAGAGAGAGGACGCCTCCCTGGGCACCTGGCTCGCGCCACTCAACATCACCAGGTGTGCTATGGTTGCCACTGCAGAATTTGAACTCATTCTTTTAAAATCTCTATCTACTCCAGTAGAAGGTCTTGCAAGTTCAATTTTTTTCTCGCACTATGTGGTCTACTATAATACCGGAGTCCAACTGTCCTGTCCAAAACTGTCTGTTCCGTCAGGGAGCACGACGTGCGCTTCGACACTGAGCCCGAGTCCCGCGGCTGCAGGAACAACCACCTGGTGACGCGCTCCCCCTTCCCGCGGGACCTGGCCAGGGAAGAGTGCCATAAAACCTCTCTGTTCGGAACCACAGGCAGAAGGCATTTTTATTTGTTAGTGATAAACAAAGCCCTCCATGAATGAAGCATTTTGGGTAAAGTTTCAAGGGAAAAAACATGTTCTATTTGCGACAAATAGCACACAAAAAACGTTAAAAATTAAAATGGAATTACAAACTCTGCCGCTGTTGGTCATGAACAAACCCTACCAACCCCTCTGTATAAAGGGTTCGTTGTTGGTTGGGCTAGAAAGGGCTTCATTCAATATGAAGCTACTAGCTTATGACTACGAATGAAGAGGTTTTTGTAACTGGTGCCAGGTGGCAGGAGAGGATGGACAGGAATCTGTCCATCTGTGGAGACCACCACAACCAGAAGAACAACGTTAGGAGTCCGTACAAGTACGACTGGGAGAAGCCGCCCGCCCAATGCTGCGACGAACTAGTGGAAGAAGATCAGGGTGGGGAAGTCAAGGAGAAAGAAAAACCAAAGCAGAGATTATGACACCTCTCTCTCCTTCCCACAAGGTTCCATAATAGTGATACAGATGTCCTTTACAGTATGATATAGTCGATGGTCTTCAGGAACCATTTTGCCAAATCGAGGTTCCTCTCTAAATTGAAGGCCTAGAGTAGTGTAGATATGTTAGGGACGTTGGCAAACAAGAAAATCTACTTCGTACCTATGTACATCTATCAAATCGAAGCTCGACTGTAAGTTTTGCACTTGTGTTACAGAAATGGCGGTTGTACCGGTACTGCTACTTTACCTGTACTATGTTCAAGTCACATGTGTGTGTGTGTGTGTGCGAGGCATGCAGTTTGCAACTGTGAAATAAATCTGGCTCATCACATCGCCGCCCGTCACCTCGTCATGCTGCTCAAGTTGTTTCTCAGACTGTTCGCCTGGGATCGCAAGACAAAGACTTCCAAGTCTCACGCCAGGGAAATCCTCGTCGTCGTCTCACTGATCTGCGTCACCATCTACTCCAGGAGGAGGGGCAGAGACATCGGAGAAACTCGTAAGATATGGATTTCAAATTCGGTACTTATTGCCGAGTACGTATGTACCGCAGAATCTTGATTTACGATATTGTTCATAAATATACGGTAATAATTTCAAGATTTATCTAAAAACTTATCCTAAAAGTAAAAGTTTTATTTGGTGGTCACACCAACACTGGTAAGCTGGAAGTTATCGTAAAATGGCAATTCTTAAAAGTGAGATTTCACTGTAGCACTCTGCGAATTTAAATCTTCCTTGGCTCCAGTGTACGTAGATGAGGAAAGAAGGCTGCAGCTAAAGGTGGAGAAGGCTCAGAGCCTGCTGCGGTGGCGCCCCGACCTCCGCCGGGTGAAGTCTGCCTCCCAGGCTCGCTACGCCGCCAGGAGGGGTGCCGTGGCCGTCGCCTGTGCTGAGATGACGCTGGAGCAGCGGCGCCGGGCGGCGTCTTGGCAGCGGGACAGGGCGCCGGAGAGCTACCTGTGGTACGACCGGGAGAACGGGTTCATATTCTGCGACATACCAAAGGTTGGTTGGTTTGACCTCTCGAACCTATCTACTATGCTCGGATTTTTGTGCCTGAGAGTTCCTAGCCCCAGCCATCATTTTTTAACAATAGTAAAGTTAAGGTGGCTTTCTTTGCATCTATCAGGTCGCCCAGATCACTTGGCGACACCACCTACAGCAGCTGAGGGCGGACCGCCTGTCGAGCGCAGATGGCAACAACAACAATAACAACAACGCCACTGGCCTCAGGCTGGCCTTCTACTCGGTCCCCAGCAGCTCCACTTTGACCGACCTGTCCGGGTTGGCGGCCGTCTCCTTCGCCTTTGTCCGACACCCACTGACCAGGGGCGAATCCCATAAATCCTTCTGACAGAGGTTTATGCGCGGAAGCTTTGTTGCTTGTACAGTTTTTATGGGAAAATCAAATAACTACATCACTAGGTGACTCCAAAAAATATTCTTACCTTGGGTACTGTCCAAATAGTATTACTTAAACTTAGTTTTTAAGGCAAGGTACCATAGATTATGTCTACGAATAACGTGTTTAAACTAAAGGATGTAAAAAAATTTGAAGTTAGTTTGCTGACTTTCCCACAAAAATTGCACAGAAGAAGCTTCGTCACATAAACCTTCGTCGAAAGGCTTTATGGAATTTGTTCCAGGCTGGCTGCCTTCTACTCGCGGTGGTTCTTCGTGCAGGGCTGGAACAGACCCTCCCTGGCCGCACACAAATGGATCAGGGACTCCTGCCTCAGGGATTACAGGTTTACCTTTCTTCTTTGTCAGATCAAATAGTTGCTTGTCACAGTTTCTATTAGCAACTGTGACGCCATCTTTTTCAATTTAGGAAGATCAAAGTTTTTTTTTTAAAATAATGGCGATATCATTATTGTGGTAGGAAAGGCAATGTTTGCAGCATCTCTCCGTTTTGTTCTTGTGCTTGCAGGCACGTGAACCCGTACAACAACAGCAACCTGTATCCCACGTTCACCGAATTCGTGCAGTTCGTCCTGGACAAGGCTAAGGTGAAGTTGTACCCCTATAGTACAGTGGAATCTCGATTTTTGCGATGGTGTTGGTTAACACTATCATTTAGGTAGCAGTCACATCAACATTGTAAAATCAAAAGAAGCAAGATTTTTACTGTACCGCCTCACCTGCCGAAATCAGCAGGGCTTGCGTGGAGTGGGCAGCATCGGGCACCTGCTCCCACAGCTTGCGCCGCTGCACCACTCCTGTCCGTTCTGCCAGCTGGACTTTGACCTGGTGGGAAACCTGGAGACCTTCTACGAGGACCTGGCGTTTATCTCAGACAACCTGCGGCTCAAGGTCCGCTGCCATCACGTCTCAAAATAACCAAAGAAAAAAAAGAGGCCTGCTTTTAGTTTTACCAAAGACTTGGAAATTGATTTAATTTCTTTCCCCAGCTCGACTTGGACGCACACGTGGTCGGCCTGTTGGGCAAGTCCGCCAGAGAGTCCGAGTACGAGGCCTTTGTCGGCCAGCTCTCAGAGGGGCAGCTGGCGGCGCTGGCGGACATGTACGACGTCGACATGAAGATGTTCGGGTACTCGGCCACCGTCGGGAGGAGGAGGACGGCGGTGGAGGAGGAGGAGGAGGACACGGAGATGGAGGAGAGGGGCGTGGGATCGCCGTCCAGAGGGGCGAGGTCAAACAGGATCTGGAGGGTGCCCGAACTGGATCAGGGAGGAGGAAAATTGTGATGGAAGATGGAATCTTCCTGTGCATATAAGAACCTGCTATAATAAATGGCATTCCAAACAGCACAGAGAATTGTAGGTACTACTTACTGTACGTACCTAAGAAACATTTATGTCAACAAACCTAGGAAGGTTTTCAGTTGCTTTTACTACCAGATTTCTTTGTTGTGACATTGGAAACTGTCTTTTTCTGTCGTACAACGTCTACGTACTCACTACACAGTAGTTTAATGCCTCAGCGCGGTCTTTAAGCCGAGGCGTGGAC
>JAAUYM010007303.1_pt1 | contig 10618 bp, 14 predicted proteins | sample 7278001 | NCBI WGS metagenome assembly JAAUYM01 (sample SAMN14350224, study PRJNA611818) | marine sediment metagenome | isolation source: surface marine sediment (1.8m) | place: French Polynesia: Moorea | collected 2018-08
GAGTGAGTGAGTGAGCGTAGCGGGCGTGGTTCTTCAGTACCCCATCCTCACATGAAAATTGTTTGAAAAATGCAGCAAAACTCTTGAAATTTTGACTTATTAAAACTCCATGTCCTCCATACCCCCTCCCCCCCAAAAATTGGGAAAAAAAAATCTTACCCCGGATGTTCCCACCATGAGTTTCCCCCTCCCTCTCTTCCCCTCCCCCCCTCCCCCCCCAGGGACGTGTTCATGGAGAAGCACTGGAAGGCCGTGATCTCCCGGTCCGTGTGCGACTACTTCTTCGACGCCCAGAAGAAGGCCTCCTCCTCGGCCGACATCCCGCCCGTCATCGCCACCCCGCACCACTACCTCATCTCCGTCTTCAGGGGGAACGTCTTCTTCGTCGCCGTGTGCATGTCCGAAGGTCTGCGGAGAGAAATATATTGCGAATTTTATTCGACCTGCAGTTTCCCACATGTCTCGGGCGGAAAATTTGGATTTATCATTAAGAGAGGCCGCCGAGTTTGCACCGATTTTTTTTTTCTCCTTCTCTGTGCAGTTCCCCCGCTGTTCGTGGTCGAGTTCCTCCACCGAGTGATCGACACCTTCGAGGACTACTTCGGCGATTGCACCGAGAGCATCATCAAGGAGAACTACGTGGTGGTCTACGAGCTCCTGGACGAGATGCTGGACAACGGCTTCCCCCTGGCCACGGAGTCCAACATCCTGAAGGAGCTGATTAAGCCGCCGAACTTGCTGACCAACGTCATCAACACGGTGACGGGGAAGTCGAAGTGAGCCGTCGTCGACTAGAATTTAAAACAACATGCGATTTCGCAAATATGTATTTCTTTTGGTGCTTTTTTTTGTTGTTGTTGTTGTTCAGCGTGAGCGAGACGCTCCCGACGGGCCAGCTGTCCAACGTGCCCTGGCGGCGGTCCGGGGTCAAGTACACCAACAACGAGGCCTACTTCGACGTGGTGGAGGAGGTGGACGCCATCATCGACAGGTCCGGGGCAACCGTGTCCGCGGAGATACACGGATATGTGAGTTGTCTCAACTCAGTGGTGCGCATAAGGTGACCAAACCAGCATTCGTTCAACCTCCAGATCGACTGCACGGTGAAGCTGTCCGGCATGCCCGACCTCACCATGTCCTTCATGAACCCGCACATGTTCGACGACACCAGCTTCCACCCCTGCGTGCGGTTCAAGCGGTGGGAGGTGCGTTATTTCCCAAATTATTTTTTTTTCTGCTCATTTTAGTCGCGTGATCATTGCGCAACTTTTTTTTTTTTTTTCAATTTTCCATGCAGTCTGAGAAGATCCTGTCGTTCATCCCTCCGGACGGCGGCTTCCGCCTCATCTCCTACCTGATCGGCTCGCACAACGTGGTGGCCATCCCCATCTACGTCCGGCACAACATCACCTTCTCCGCGGGGACCGCCAACTCGGGCGGCCACGGCAGGCTGGATCTCACCATCGGGCCCAAGCAGACCATGGGGAGGCAGCTGGAGGGGGTCAAGGTCAGACCAGTTCCTCAAATTTTCCTTTTACTTGAGTTTCTCAATTAACTGAGTGGTGTAGTAACGTGTAAATTTTGCTCCCTAGAAAATTTTCCAAATTAACTACGTAGATATAAATGGATTTTTTTAATTAACCGAGTCTCGATTAACCGAGTTGTAATGCACCTTTTTGGTTCCTAAAGGTGGAAATCCCGATGCCCAAGAGCGTGTTGAACTGCTCCCTGACTGCCACCCAGGGGAAGTACGCCTTCGACCCCGTCAGCCGGGTGCTGACCTGGGACGTGGGCAAGGTGGACCCGCAAAAGTTGCCCAACATCAGGGGGACGGTGAGGAGAGTTGGACCAGAAACATACCCGAGATATTTTGCTCATTTGTGGTTTCCTCCCAGATCAACCTGAACAGCGGCGCGTCCGTGCCAGACAGCAACCCGACGGCCAACGTCTCCTTCAGCATCAGCCAGATGGCCGTCTCCGGACTCAAGGTCAGCAGGCTCGACCTCTACGGGGAAAAGTACAAGCCCTTCAAGGGGGTCAAGTACGTCACCAAGGCGGGGCGCTTCCAAGTCCGGATGTGAATTAGATGGATCTTAAACCTTTGTTGAGTTTTATGATGGAGAAAAGTATTTATATAATGTAATATGCCAGATAAAAGGAACAAAACAACATCCTGTGAAGCTTTCTTTTATTATTTGTGCTACTGTTCTCACAGGTACGAAGGTGGGAGGGAGAAAAAAGAAATATCCTCGTTCTGGCTGACAAATGTAGTAGTAAAATCACCAACCGACTCGACTTGGCTCAGACGTCGTGCTCCTCCTCTTCCTCCTCTGCTACCCCCAACGCGGCCAGCTGCGAGAAGAGGCGGTCCAAGTACCCGGCGTCCGGGTAGCCCGGGTTCCTCCCGCCGACGCCGATGCCGCCGGCGAACTCGGTCTTGTGCTCCAGCAACGGCGACCACTCCACCACGTCCGCCTGGCCAGTCACCTCGTCCATGCCTATGGTGAACACCAGTCTGAAACGGGGAAATCGATCAAATGTTTTTTTTTCAATAACAGTCGAACTAGTAAGTGACTAAATGAACCCAATTTAAGAATCTGGTCTGACCGATATCCTTCTGTTCACCCCATACCTCCTCTCGAAGGCCTTCTCCATCAGCTTGAGCGCCCTCCGTCCCTTCTCCGTGTCCGGGAGGAAAGCGACCCGGGGGAATCCGACGGCGTAGTAGGGCTGGCCGGGCAGCGGGTGCGCGCCGGCCTGCACCCCGCTACCGAAGTTGTACGTGATCTGGATGGAGTGGTAGTTCTCGTGGCCGGGCAGCCCCTTCGGGAGCACCTTGTAGGACATGGAGCCGTTCGATGGCTGGTCGCCCCACTTCTCACCTGCACACACAGCACGCACTTTGGTATATAGTACAGTCGACGATTTTCAGAGGAAACTTAATTCTTAATACAGAGGAGCTTTAATTTAGTAAACATCGATTTAGGTTAGTAAAGACCCTCGCTTTAGTAGATATCTGAAAGCATAATTATTAATCCATTATCCAAAAGGATGCGTACCCAAGATGGTGTTGCACTTGGGACACTGAATGTAGTTTGGCCCCCCCGCCTGGTTCTCCGCGAGCGACTTGAGGCAGGCCAGGTGGGCCTTGTGCTGGCAGAGTGCCAGACAGACGACAGCGGCGCTGCCCTCCACTTCGGCGTCGGCGCACGGCGACGGCTGTGCCAGCGACAGGTGGCACACCTTGCAGTCCTCCCCGGCCGACGGCGGGTCGATCACGAACTGCGTGTAGCGGAGCACCAGGCGGTCCACCGGCGTGTACTGCGGCGGATGCTGCTGCTGCTGTTGCAGTTGCTGCTGCTGTTGCTGTTGCTGCTGCTGCTGCTGTTGTTGCACAGCCTGCTGAGGTCGGTGGATAACGGTGTTGGCCGTGGAGGAGGTCTGCGAGAGGGTCTCCGACAGCGAGGTGTTGAGGATGGACCGCGGCGTCGGCACCGGTCGCTTCTTAGCCGGGCTCTTTCCGGGGGAGCCGAGGTTAGCTGGGATCCCCTTCTCGGCCAGGCTGAGGCCGCCTAGGGAGAGGCGGTCGCCGTCGATGACAGCGGAGGAGCCGACGCCGCCACTTACTACGGACGGGTCTCGGCTGTGATGGGCGGAGTCTAAGGGCAAGAAAAAAAAAACAAGTTCGATGCAAGGATGAGTTGCTGCAAAGCCACTTACTGTACGTAGGCAATAATTACCTGGGATAGAGTTTTGACTCTGAAAGAGGGCTCTCCTGCTGCTTCCGCTGCCCAAGGCAAGTGCCCCCTCCCGGTCGGTGGATGCGAACGGGCCCGGACTGCCGGCGTACGCGTACCTGTAGCGGCCGACCGCGGCCGCGGCCGAGACGTCCTCCCTCAGGTCGATCTGATTGACGTACAGCCCGCCATCCTCGTCATCCTCCTCTTCGTCGTCGTCGACGTCAACGTCTCCGTTGGCAACGCCGTTAAAAGCGCGCTGTTGCTGTTGCTGTTGCTGTTGCTGCAGGTTGATGTACTCGGCTCCTCCTCTTCCACGTATGGGCGACGAAGGAGAGGAGGTGGCCGCATGCAACGGCAGGTTGTCCTCCCTGAAGTGGGAGCTGATCTCCGGATCAGAGAGGATGCGGTGTCTCGGATAGTGCGGACCGCGATTCTGAAGCAGGATTCGCCGCCCTCCTCCTCCACCGCCACCGCCGCCGGCAAAGAAGGCCTCCGCGCCGCGGGCTGGCGGCGGGGCGGCCGGAGGAGGCATCGGCATTGGGACCACGGGCTGTTGCTGATGGTGGTGGTGTTGGTGGTGCTGCTGTGGCTGGTGCGAGAAAGACCGTTGGTGCTGCTGGCGGTTGGTCCCGCCGTTCATGACTGACACGGAGTCTCCTAGGCGGAGACCTCCGTCGGAGTAGCTGTCGTCCGTGAAGACGCTGTCGGCGTCGCCGTAGACGTCGAGCAACTCCTGAGATCCGAGGGAACCCCCGTAGCGCCCGTAGACGGCGCCACCGCCCCTGTTACCAGCCGCGGCCGCCGCGGCGGCGCCGGCACCATAGTGGCGCCGGTAGAACTGCTTCTGCGCCGACTCTTGGCTGAGGTAGGTGGAGATGGTGTCCACCGAGGGGCGACGCACGATGCCGCCGCCGCCGCCGCCGTCGACAAAGTTGCCGCCGACGACGAAGGAGCCGCTGCCGGCGTCGGAGAACGAGGAGAAGGAGGAGTCCGGCATCCGTCGGTAGTGTCGCCCGTGCTGCAGCATGTGGCGCCCGGTGGGCAGGTTCGGGCCGGGCCTGCCCGCCACCCTCCTGCCCACCACCGGGTAGGCGAATTCGGAGGTGGCGGACGGATGTCCGATCGCAAACCTCCCGGCGCTGTTGCCCTGCTGTTGCTGCAACTGCTGCTGCTGCTGCTGCTGTTGCTGTCTCACCCGCATAGCCGCCAACCGTTCCGGACTCCCAAGTGTGTGGTGGCCGTATGGGGCGGACACCTGCCTCCGATGGCTGATGATCATCTCTCGCTCACCGTCCTGCCCCTCGTCTCTCCTGCCGGCCATGTTGAGGTTGTGGGAGGAGGCGGAGAGCGGCGTCCTCCTCGAGCGCAGGTCCAAGTCGACAGGGCCGGAGAGGGGCCGCCGGCCGGCTCCGCTTGCGCCGCCTCCACCGCCGCCAGAGGAGGACGATCTCTTGCGCAGAAAGGCTATCCCTCCTCCTCCTCCTCCTCCTTGTCCATGATGGTGATGGTCCTTCTTGGAGGAGTGGTGGAAGATGTGATTGACCAGCTGCTTCACCGCCTTCACCTTCTCAGTGGTCGTCTCCAGCATCTTGGCCGGGTCCCTGCTGCTCTTCTTGCTGCGGGAAACAAACAGCCTCAAATTCAGCCTCAAGGCAGATCAAAGTTAGAAAACAAAAATCGACCCACGTCTTCTTGGCCATGGCAGCGAGCTTCCTCTTCTCCGCAGCCAGCGCCAGCTCCATCCTCCTGGCCTCCTTCCGGTGTATCATGGCGGCCACCTCCGCCTGCGTCAGCCTGACCGCCGGGTAGGCCTGCTGCGCGGTGCGCCTGATGGGCCTGACCACCCCGGTCGTCGACTTGACCTGCGTCAGGTTGCAGAAGTTCATGATGTACGGCCAGCCGGGGAAGTGGGCGCTGATGTCGATGGTCTGCTCGCCCTTCGACCAGGCCTCCTCGATCACCTGCGAAAAAAAAGAAAGTATTGAGAAGTTAGGGGAACCTCCGAGAGGGTCAGTTCTGCGACGTCGTCGAGACCCTCACCTCCTGCACCTCCATGTCGTACACGTGCCAGTCGTCTTCGCCGACGACGTCTGCGTTCAGGGGCGAACTCGCGGCGGACACCAGGTTTCCGCCTCCGCCTCCGCCTCCTCCTCCGGTGCCCCACTCCCACCGGGCGCCCTTCCCTGCCGGGGACGACGTCCCGGAGTAGAACTCCCTCCGGACCGAGTAGACGGCCCCGGTGGGCTCGCAGCGCTGCTCGAAGGAGGTCAGGTCCACGCAGTAGTCGCTCAGCAGCGGGTCCGCGTCCTTCAGGTAGATCTTGTTGAGCTTCTTGGCGTGCGCCCGCTCCAGCAGCTGCGTCACCTCCGGAGTGTAGGGGCGCCAGCGGCGGACGCCGGCGCCGCTGCCGGTGACGCCGGCGGCCACGTTGCTTGGCCTGGACTCCCACTCCCAGACGACGACGTAGGTGGCGCGGGTGTCGCTGCCCGCCGAGGTGGGGCTCAGGTCGGCGGCGGAGAGCGACATCCTCTTCGCTGTACTATGGCACCAACTTTGGACTGTTGAGGGCTAGTTGAGTTCTCTTTTTGTACTACAGTACACTGTCTGAACACTAGAACTTTGAGCAAACTTTGTTGAGGTCCTCTAGAAAAAAAAGAAGCTTTCTTCACTACTGTTTCTTGAGCTAAACTTGGTCCCTTGTGCTTGGAAGGCGTCTCTTTCTCATTTGTTCTTCTTCTCCACGAAGACGTCCTCCAGGACCGCCCTGAGGGACAGCCAGACGATCTTGGCGTTCCTCTTCTGCCACTCCACGTTGTAGGAGACGTGGTCCGCCCTCTTGCGGTTCAGGAAGTCCCGGTAGAACTCGGACATCTCCTCCGACGTCAACGTCTTCTGCGAGACCGCCCTCCCCTCGCGGGACTTGACCACCTTCTGGACGAACTCGTCCTTCTCCTAAGCAGGAAAATTTGAGACGTTACTTTTCCCAAATAATTTTTTTTAATTTTATTTGCCCGCCCTCAAATAAATTTTAAACAAACAAATCGTATTTTGTATTTAAATATTGTGTCGGTTGAGCAAGGGCAGACACAAGGTTCATTTTCTTCCGTCACCTCCGCAAAGTCCCTGTTGTGCGTGGCCCAGAACTGCTGGTTCCACTCCTGCGTCTCCCGGCGCAGGTGGCGCAGCCTGCGGCGCAGCGGGGACTCATCGGGCGGCGCGAAGAGGCGCACCGGGCGCAGGTGGCTCAGGCGGTCTGGGGGGCCAACCAGGTCGCAGTCGGTGGGAGGAGGCAGAGAAGAGGAAGAAGAAGAAGAAGATGGAGGCGAGGTCGAACCGGAGGAGCCGGAGGAGCCGGGCTGGAGATAGCAACAGCGGAATCACCAATCCGACCCGATCAAGTGGTGAATGAACACACAAGTTTTCCCCACTACTTCCACAATTTCACCATGTTTCTCTAAAAAAATGTCCAATTTCACTTATCCAATTTTTCTCCTGTGGTTTTTTGGCCTGTACCACTATACTATCATCATTTGGTCCTGCCAGCCAGTGAAGAAAAGTTCTACTGAGCAGTTGATGGTGTCGCACCCAGCCACCCACCTATAATGACGACAGCATCATCCTTCTTCTCTCTGTTCTCCCCTCTTTCGCTGGCCCCTGCCCATTCTTTCCTCCCATCCACCTGTTATGCTAATCGACGCCCCATCTTTTTACCTGGGTTGGAGGCGCCGCCGCCGCTTGACCCCTTCCAGCAGCAGCGGCGGCGGCATCTTATCCATCCTCAGACCACCTGAGCATCCATCTCATCTTTTCTCATCTCACTCACCTGCGAGGACGAGGACGACGCCTTGCTGGCGAGACTCCTGCAGAGGGGCCTGAGGAGGAGTCCCTTGGAGTTGCCCGTCCTCAGCATCTGGGCGGCACCTGATGTCCTCCTCGTCTGCTCTTTCTTCGCTGACCACCAGTAGGATCTCCTCCTCCTCCTCCTCCTCCTCCTGGTCCTTGGCAGCAGCAGCAGCAGCAGCAGCAACTTCCTCTTCTTGCTCGCCCCCCTTGCTGCCGCTGCCGCCGCCGCCGCCATTTGAACCCCTCCCTCCTCTGAGTGTGCTGCACTCTCTGTAATGTTGCTACAGCTGAGCTAGACAGAAACAGCAGAGAGCTTCTGGCTCTGCCCCAACAGACGTAGAGACGACGTCGCGAAAATGCTTAAAAATAATGCGCATTTTTGAGTCCACCTGCAGATTTCGTTAATGATATTTGCGCCATGCACAAATATTGCGCATTTTGAAAAAAAAATTACTACTACGCTTTCTTTTTGAGTGGAATAAAACCTGCTTTTTTTTAAGAAAGGAACTTTTCCTGAGGCTTACACATTTTGATAGAAATGTCTGCGCACATGAGGTGAAGATGTCTGGTAACACTGACGGTTCTGCCAGTTCTGCACAGGAGTCAGGGGCATTAAGAGAAGAGCCAGTAGAGAAGAAACAACACCATGTAGAAAATAAAGAAGAACGAGGAACAAGTAAGAACCATCACCATCACCACTTCACCAGGAAGGTTGACACAGATTGTGGACTTGAATTGGTTGGTCCTGGTGAAAGAAGACACCTGACCTGGACTGAGGACTGAGTCTAAGGAGGAGGAGAGGACAGACAGCTGAAAGGAGGAGGAGTTTCTCATCCCCTGAGAATTCTAGAACGAGATGAGGAGGTTCCCTCGCACCGCCTGCCTTGTCCTTTTCCTGTCCTGGTTGGGCCAGTCCGTGTCCGTCCAGGAGGTGCCCCTCACCCCGGGCAAGCCGCTGCCGGTGCGCCTCCTCCCCAACTCCACTGTCGTCCTGGTGGCCTCCGCCGAGGAGGACACCGCCTTCTGGGTCTTTGAGAGCCACACCCAGGCGAGGTCGCTCGTGATGCGCCACCTCAACTCCCCCTCCTCCTCCTCGCACGGCTCCCACGCCGGCGTCGTGGTGCACGGCGGCGGCGGCGGCGGCGGCGGCAACAGCAGCAGCAGCAACGTCTCCGTGGAGCTGGTCAACCCGCACGCTTTCCCGACGTCCGCGCTGGTGCTGGCCAGGCCGTACCAGTCCGGCGCGCCGGTGCCGGGGGCGTGCAGGCCGGGGGGCAAGGAGAACTCCACCGAGTTGAACTTCAGGCCGGGGGTGCTGCTCTTCTACGACTCCAGCACTGTCCACTGTTGAGTTGTTTTTTTTTTAAGACTTTCTGGATTTTGCCAGGTTTAGTTCACCCCCCCTCTCCCTCCTCTTGGCAGTGACCCTCCACAATGCTGGCCTCCTCAATGCCGCGGGGACGGGTGTGACCTGCGACGACCAGAAGAACATCGAGTACGCAGTCTACAGAAGGTTTCTGGATCACAGGTGAGGAGGAGGAGGAGGAGGAGGAGGAGGAGAATGATGGTGATAAAATAGGCAAAGAAGTAATAGTATGACATTTTGTGCCTAGGAACTTCAAGGAGGACTATTTCCTGACTGAACTGGCAGAGACGATGCTGCTCGTGGAGGACATACAGAGGAAGGGGTCCAAGGTCAATCCGGACTTTGTCAAGAAACCAGATGGTGAGGAATGCGCTTTACTATTTTTTTTTTTTTTTTTTTTTGCTGCAAGGTTGTGAAAATTGTTTTTGGATCGCGGATGGTACCTGCGTGCGCACAGGGTCGCACCTACAGAAGGTGGTGTTTGCATCCTACCCGGAGACGGCGTCGATCTTCGCTGTGGTGGCCACGGTCAGATACCCTTCTGCTCGCCAGGGCGGCGGTGGCAGCGCCAACAGCAGCTCCGTCGTCTACGTGGGCTCCGCCACCTACGGGTGCGTCCTCGGAGGCGCGGACGACGGCGCGGACGACGACGTCGTCGTTGGGATGCAGTGCGACGCCGCCTGGAACTGGATCGAGGTGATGGCCATGACCTTCGCAGTCGTGATCGGCCTCTGGCTGTGTCTGCTCGGTCGCCACTACTTCGCCCTGTCCCACGTGGCGTACGGCTTCCTGTCCGGGGCCGCGCTCGGGTGCCTGGCGGCAGAGGCCATCAGCTCGGTGGCCTTCGGCTTCAAGGTGGTGGTTGTGGTGGCCGTGGGCATCGTGGGTGAGTGTAGTCAAGATCCCTATCGCCTGTGGTATCCACACACTACAATCAGTTTTATGTTCACAGGCGGCGTCCTTTGGCTGAGCCAGTGGCTCCTCCTCGGGTGGCCGAGGTTGTCCCTGGTGCTGCCCGGCCTGATGGCGGGCGCGGTCCCAGCCGGCGCAATGCTCTTCTCTCCGGCGATGAACACTGAGACTTTCACCTACAACGGCGCCTTCTGGAGCACTGCGTTCGGTACCTCTTGCTCGAGTGTCCATTTCCTGCGACAGATGTCCGTCATTTTTACGTACGACGACTGCTTTCCCTTTTCTCCTTCAGCCATATCTGCTGGCCTGGCCTCCCTGCTGGTCCTGTTTCCCCGCCAGGCCTCCGTGGCCTGCTCGGTGGTCCTTGGGGCGGTCCTGCTGACGCTGGCTGGGGACTACGCCATCACGGGGGGCGCGCTCAAGTTCTACCTCGTCGTCAACTTCGTCCGCCGCGCAGCCGGAGTCGACGGAGGAGACTTTGCCTGGGCGGTCACTGGGTTTCCACTACAGGTGTGAAAAAAGAAAAAAACCCACACAGTATAGTTTTATAATGTGCCACATGAGTATTTCGGCCCTCCCGTCCATTTCAGCCATCTGATTTCGAGTTGCTTGGCTTCATATTCTTCGTGGTGCTTGTGTCTGGACTCCTCCAGGCGTCCGTGGAGGCCGGCGACGATTTTCCAAACAACAATCTCAAGTGAGGTGTTTTAATATATTATTAGTATAATAAACCTTTCCCCTGGTTTGAGGTGTCCCC
>JAAUYM010014853.1_pt1 | contig 10617 bp, 8 predicted proteins | sample 7278001 | NCBI WGS metagenome assembly JAAUYM01 (sample SAMN14350224, study PRJNA611818) | marine sediment metagenome | isolation source: surface marine sediment (1.8m) | place: French Polynesia: Moorea | collected 2018-08
ACCACATGCAAATTTTGGTGAGGATCGGTCCAACCGTCTGGCCCGCAACCCCGTTACAGACAGACAGACAGAGAGACAGAGAGACAGACATTCGCCTATATATATATAGATTCCATTAATTCACAGGCACCTGTTGAAGAATGAAGGCGCCTCCAGGGTGATGATCGTGGACTTTGACGTGCACCACGGCCAGGCCACGCAGCGGGAGTTCTACGACGATCCCGCGGTGCTGTACGTGTCCGCGCACCGGTACGAGCACGGCCGGTGCTGGCCGCACCTCCGCGAGTCCGACTACGACCACGCCGGGCGGGGAGAGGGGGCCGGGTTCAACGTCAACGTCGCCCTCAACGAGACGGGGCTGTCGGACGGGGACTACCTGGCCATCTTCCACCAGGTTGTGCTGCCGCTGGGGCACGAGTTCCGCCCGGACTTGGTGCTTGTGTCCGCCGGGTTCGACGCCGCCCTCGGCTGTCCGGAAGGGGAGATGGCGCTCAGCCCGGCCGTCTACGGTCACCTGGTGTCCTCGCTGACGTGCCTGGCCGGAGGGAAGGTGGCCGCGGTGCTGGAGGGAGGATACTTCTTGGAGTCGTTGGCCGAGGGCGCCTCCATGACCCTGAGAGCTCTCCTTGGCGACCCCTGCCTCCCGCTGGGCCGACTCGAAGGTCCCAGGGCGTCTGCACGCGACTCCGTCCTCAACAGCCTCTCTGTGCATCGCGCCCACTGGCAGCTACTGAGGGTGCAGGAAGAGTACTCGATCTCGACGTACGACGCGGACGTCGACAAGGACTGCCACGAGCCCACGCTCTTCTTCGAAGGGCACGCGTACGCCAAGGACAGGGAGGCGAACAAGGCCGCCTACGACCCCAAGCACTACTACTCAAAGCACAGCGGCGAAAAGCACGAGGAGTTTGTTGACCTCTTGGCCAGGCTGAGGCAGAGGTACGCCGGCCAGCTCGGCAGGCCTACGACAGGCAGGAAGAAAGTTGCCCTCGTCTATGATTCGGCCATGACAAAGCATTGCAACCTTGACGAACCCGGACATCCGGAGAGGCCACAGAGGGTCGTGAGGATCATGGAGACCATCAAGAAGTACGGGTTGACCAAGAGGGAGGACCTGATGCTGATCGATTCCAGGAGGGCCACCAAGGAGGAGATCCGTCTCTGTCACGACGAGAGGCATTTTGAAGAGATGCAGAGTGTCCCGGGCCAAGGCCGGAGCGAGCAGCGAGCGATCGAGAGCAAATTCGAGTCCATCTACCTGAACGACGATTCCTTCGACAGCGCCCTCCTGTCTTGCGGCTGCCTTCTCAACATGGTGGACTGCGTGTGCAACGGCGACTCGCTGAGGGGCGCGGCGGTCATCAGGCCTCCCGGGCACCACGCGGAGGTGGACGAGGCCTGCGGGTTCTGCATCTTCAACAACGTGGCCATCGCCGCCAAGTACGCCCTAAACAACCATGACCTCAAGAGGGTGCTGGTCCTGGACTGGGACGTGCACCACGGAAACGGAATCCAGAACATGTTCTACGACGACGACAGGGTTCTGTACATCTCTCTCCACCGATTTGACCATGCGACCTTTTTCCCGAGGAGGGAAGACGCCAACTTTTACTTCGTTGGAGAGGGAAACGCAGAGGGACTGAACATCAACATTCCGTGGAACGGACCGGGCATGGGTGACGCGGAGTACCTCCTGGCCCTATACAACGTCATCTTGCCCGTGTGTTATCAGTTCGACCCTGAGCTCGTGTTGGTCTCCGCCGGGTTCGACGCCGCCAGGGGCGACCCACTGGGACAGTACAAGGTCTCTCCCGAGATGTACGGCGTCATGACGCAGCAGATAATGAACCTGGCCGGGGGAAGAGTGATCGTGGCCCTGGAGGGCGGCTACAACCTAAATTCCATCTCTCTGAGCATGACCATGTGCGTGAAGGCCCTGCTTGGGGACCCGATTCCGCCCATCCAAAAAGTGGAAGAGGTGAAGCCGAGTGCTGTCCAGAGCATCAGGGACGTCATCCGGGTCCATTCACCCTACTGGAGCAGCCTCTGCTTCGGCCGCAGGCTGCCCGACTCCTTCGAGGACTTGAGGGAAAGCTTAGAGACCAACCTGAGGAGGGAGCCCAGTCCGAAGAAGTCGACGTCCTACATTCCCGGGGAATACGGACGACACGCCTCGTCCTCCTGCATCAACACCATGTCTAGCGCCAGGCAGAAGACCGAGCCCCATGAGACGGACGTGGGCAGCAGCGCCTCTCCGGACAAGAAGGTGACAACGCTCACTAAGGAACTGGACAACTTGGCAGTGGCCGACAACAGCAAAGAAGCGTCTGTCAGAACGACGGCCACCGAGTACGTGCCCTCGGAGTACGGCTCGTCCAGCCTGGGCAGCCACTTGGTCAACACTTTCTCGGACGCGCACACACCGCTGAAGTGTGAGGTGACGGACGCCCCGAAGCAGAGCAGCGGGAGCGTGGGAGAGGGGAACGAAGAAGAAGAAGGCAAAAAATCTGAAAAATCAGAAAAATCAGAAGCGAAGTGATCGAACTCTTTTCACGATAATTATGATAACTTTGCATTTATTTAAAGGGCGAGCTCTATTTTTCTACTACATAGCACCCCTAACAGTCTCACTATGTAATCTCTTGATACAAGTACCTACTGCGTTTTAAAATCAGGGACGGGAGACAAAATTGTATTAAAACACGCTAACAAAAAGCTTTCCGCCTACCCAACCAACAGCCAAATTCTCATTGCAGATGTTGAGCAGTCGATTTGTCCTGCGGTACCTCTCCTCTTCCCCACTCCGACCTGGTCGTTGCAGTTACAGCAGCAGCGTGGACAATTCCTCAGGAGGCGGACAGAACTACGTCGGCCCGGGCAAGACGACGGTCAGCATCCTGAACGAGGAGACCGGCCTCCTTATGGTGGACTCCTTCAGCGTGAGGGGGTTCCGCCTGAACAATGGCATGTTCGCGTTCGGCCCCATCGCCATCTTGCCGACGTGCGTCCTCGCCTGGCGCAACGTGCGCGGCCCAGAGGACATCTCCCCCGCCTCTCTCTCCCTCTTCAGCCTGCTGCACCCTCGCCCCGACGTCGTCCTGGTGGGCGCCGGCGACCGGGGAGGAGTTGATATCATCCTGGGAAAGGACAGGAAGAAAAGCGACAAGATGCTCACGCGGTTGCGCGAGATGAGGTTGAACGTGGAGGTCCTCCCGACTGAGCATGCAGTGTCCACCTATAACTATCTCTGCACGGAGGGGAGGGCGGTCGGGGCGGCGCTCCTCCCGCCGGACACGGTCAGAATGATGGGGGACGAGGACGTGATAAAGCGAAAACTGGCGACGACGGAAGACATTTTCTACGACAAAAGAATATTCACCAGAGATGACTATGCGGGCTCAATTATCGACTATGAGAAAAAGAAGAAAGGTGATCCTTGAGCTTGTATTTTTATTTTTAGTATTATTGAACATGTGCGTGAGAAAACTGAATGGGAAGTTTCAAGGCTTGCAATCCTCGTGGTACATCTCCAAGGTCTTGTACTCCCGCCAGGTGGGAGGTAAGTTGTTGTGCAGGTGGTTTCCGCACTTTTTGCAACTGTCTGTGAAGAGGGTGATGAAGCTGTGCAGGTACGTCATGAAGGACTTGACCGAAAACTCGGGATAGACAAAAGACTGAAATAAAAAGAAAGAAGAAAAGTTTAACATGTGCTTGGCTCGTCAATATGCTCTTACTTACCTGGAAGTTAAGCATAGCAGCGCTGGCATGATGGGTGCACTTTCTGAAGACTTCATACTTTGATTCGGTCCAGATATCCACCTACAGGGAGGAAAAAAACAAACAAATGTTATTGGTGAGACGTTTCCCAACTTTTTTTTTCCCGTTTACCTGTCCGTCAACTCTTGCCGATTCCTCAGTCCATCCCCTGATGACGACCCATTCAATCATCATCACTTTGAAGACCAGCACCGCTTTCAGTACTTTTCCTAGCGACACCTTAAAAAAAAGAGAGAGCAACAAATTTGATTTCCCGGCTCTAGGCTCAACAACGTATTTCTAGCAGCTAAAACACTGACTTCAACGATGGCGTTTAGCTTGGTTCCATTCGGCCTGGAGACCACCAGCTCCATGTCGGGAAAGAGGGCGCCGATCTTGGTCATGACGTTTTCAAGGCCTCCCGGTGGGATCGGCTGAAGAGTGTTTCCCCTTCTTCTGTGCTTCACCATGGAGACTTTGGCGTAGGACCTGGGACGACAAATAAAAAGAATAGTCAGATATGTGTACGAATTTGGGGCTTGCAGTCGAACTGCTCACCTGTTGAGGCTGTTCTGACTAAGCAGAGAAGCTGCTCCCCCTGAGTAGTCGTGGGCCTTGTCCATCCATTTGTAGCTGGAGACCAGCCCATTGTAGACGGGAAAGTTCTCCAGCGCAGTGTCCAGGCAGAGGTAGACGCTGTGGCCCAGCGGCAGGGGATTGTTGATGGGAGGCTGTGAGTGTAATCTCTGCTCCAGTTCACTGAAACATCAATATAGGTATGTACTAAGGAGCTATAAAGAATGGTTGAGCTTTTTCATCCTCCGCTCTCCCTCACCCTATGTTGGAGGCGACACCGTCCAGGAGGGCCTTGAGGTGCGAGAGAAACCTCTTTTCTCCCGGTCCCACCGGCGTCTTGCCGCCGGCCTGCTCGCTGCTTGGCGCCGGCCTCTTGACGCCCGTCTTGGCGCCCTGCGCCACTGAGCGCCAGAGGGTGCCGCTGAGGTTGCGCACCTCGGACACCACCAACAGGCAGCGCTGGAGGTTCTCCAAGTCGGTGGAGGACATGGTCGAGACTCGAAAGGGAGAGAGGGGAGGTTGGTTGGGGAGGCAGTGCAAGAGCGAAATTGTTCTGCTGCCTCTGCCAGTTTGTTGCTTACGTGCCAAATATTTGTACAGAAAGCACCAAAAGTGCACCAAAGTGCAATTTTCATGCACAAACATTGCAGTGCTCAGGCAGTTAGATCTTGTGCAAAGTTTATATACAAACTTATATTGTATCCTATCATGATTGCAGATATAACAAGGTGTGCATAATCGGCAGACATGTTGAGCTCCTTGAAAATAGCAATAATAATGCAGTCCACTTCGGATTAGTGGGACTCCTTGGGAGCAAAGAAAAAATCCCTCTAATCTGAAATCCCGCTAAACCGAAGTTGCTTTTGTGTGTAAAATTTTTCATTTTTTATGTATATACCTATTCTTTACAATTTTGGTGTTTGAGTGTGTAAAAAGTTTATTCATATAATTTTTTTTACATGTACCGTATACTACTCATATGAATTAAACTTTTTACACACTCATAATAAATTGCAATCAAAGTACTCATACAGTACAAGAAAAAGTGTCCCGCTAATCCAAAGTACCATTTAAAAATCCCTAATTTACAGTAATTTACTGCATAAAAATACTGTTCCTAGAGAAAAATCCCCCTAATCCAAAAATCCCGCTAATGTGAAGTTGACTGTAGTTACTTTTTTTTTTTTTAGGTGTGAAATGATGCCACATTTGGTCACTTGGCGCTTTTTCACGAAACCTCGTTGTTTTGTGTTTATGTGTGTGAGATGTTGTTTACAGACTCTACTACAGTGGAATCTCGATACAATGTGTTACAACATATTGCAACAATGAGATGGTACTGCATCTACGTACAGCAGCATGCTACGCTGAGCTTTATGAACGTTACTACAGAGATTTCACTGTTCTAGACAGGTGAAAAGTGTGAAGCAGAGTTTGGATTAGAAAAAGTCAAGTGGTCCACGTCTCCCAAAAAGACGTCTCTAATCGGTGCCTGTTGACTATGACTGCGTAGCTAGCACGAGCTTGTGACGTCCCTGACGATGTCTTCTTCCCGTCTTCCCGCGCCGCCGCCTCCCCCGACCATCTCGGACGTCTACTCCTCCTATCAGGCACACAGGGCGAGAGAAGGTGACATCCCTGCTCACCTTGACGAGGAACACGAAGAGGAGGAGGAGGAGGAGGATCTTTTCGTGCGTCCTCCCACAGCTGCTTCCCCCCCCTTGGCGGCCCCTCCTCACCTCCCCGTCGTCCGCGCCCCCGTTCGCCCCCACCGCCTGTTCGATCGCCCCCCCGTGGTCTTCGTGGCGGCCGAGTACTTCGCCTGCGCCAGCTACCGGCAGCTGACGCACGTCGGCGCCCACTGCGCGGTGCGGTTGGAGGCGGAGGCGGACGGCGTCAGGTCCACCGAGGAGCTGAGCTTCGTCCGCAGCGCCCGCCCGCAGCACTTCGTCGAGGCCTTCGCCAACCGCCCGGAGACGCTGGAGGAGATGGGGTTCAGGCTGGACCCCAGGAGGGGCCTCGTCTCCATGCACACCGCCGACGGCGGCACTTGCAGCGTGGAGGAGATGCTCGTCGACTTCCTGGCCTTCCTCGCGGACTGCAGGGGGGAGGGCGACGGGGAGCGGCAGCCGGACAAGGCGGTCCTGGTCGTCTTCAGCGACCAGCACGACATCTCCAAGTCCCTCCTGGTGCAGTTCGTCATCCTGCTGCTGGCGCACCTCAAGCACTTCTCGCTGGAGGACGTCTTCCTGGAGGAGGTTGGCAACGTGGTCGACCTGTACGCCTTCGCCTTGCGCAGGGGCGTCCTGGCGCAGCAGGCAGACTGCAGGCTGAGCCACCTGTTCGACAAGGTGTTCAGGTCTCCCTGCCCTCTCGAAGCCGGCTTTCTGCCGTGTGACGTCGTGGCAAACCTGCTTTCGATGACGGCCAAGACGGAGGCGGTCTGCGGGAGGCGGCCAGAAGGAGGCGAGCTGGAGGACGCTCTGCTGGTGGAGAGCAATACTCACTCCAGGTACGTGGAATCAGCGAACAGATGTAATAGATCGAACATTACGTATTAACATATTCAACATTTTCAACGTAACGATAAAATCTCAATATACTCTTATTCATTATAGCATCTGACCTTAACGATAAATTTTGCTATAGCAATATTTTTCTTGCTGATGAACAACATCATTGTATCGAGATTCCAATGCATACGTAACGTTTTAGGCCTACCTCTATCGTTTTCCCCTTTCCCCCACCCCCACCCCCTCTTTTTTCCTTGCTTAGGGACCTCCGGTACCGCGCTGAAGTTGCACCTGCTTGGCCGGACCTGAAGCTGAAGTGGATGGACCGGTGCGTCGTGGTGCGCAACTGGGAGCCCCACCGGAAGCCGGAGCTCAGGTTCGGCAGCTACTTCAAGTGCTTTCCTCGCCACCGGCCCGGCTGGGTTAAGGTGTACATTGATCCCGACTCCGAGGAGTGGGTCGGCGTGAGGAACGTCGACTCTCCCAGCAGCGACGAAGAAGACGAGGAGGGCGGCGGCGGGTCCCCACCTACAAGAAGGAACAGGAGAAGAAGGAGGCGGAGGAGGAGATCCAGGGAGAAAGGCGGAAAAAAGGACTCGTCGGAGTCGGAGGTGAAGCCCAAGCGAAGATTTGTAGAGGTAAAGGGGTCTGTCCCCGCCTCCGCCCCTCCCAGGGATCCGGCGGAGGATGCACAAGACGACGGCGAGGTGGTGGTTCTGGCTGAAGGAGGGGGCGGCGACTCCGACGTGAAAGGCAGGGGAGAGGGCGACAAGACTGACGACGGCGCGAAGGCCTTCGCCGCCTCCCGGAGCCCAAGTGTGGAGTGCCTGGACACCCTCGTCGATTACGACGGGTCGTCGGAGAGCGGGAGGTCCATGACGATCCCACTGGTGTCCGATCGGTCCCGTTCGTCCTCCTCCCGGTCGGACTCCGGTTCGCCGAGGTCGGACGCCATCGAGGCGGGCGACGGCGACGACGTCGAGAAGAGCGACTGGCTGGGCGCCACCGACAAGTTCCTGGACAGGATGAGGCAGCCCCACGTGAAGGTGCTGAACCGGACCTGCGGAGAGTGCAACGAGGCCGCCACCTTGGAGGGGAGCTGGCCGCCGGAACCGTGCGGAACGTGCCCCAAGTTTGGGGTCCGCCTGGTGACCTCCAGCTGGGACAGGGACGTCATGCGTCATCGGGAGGCCACGGTAGTACCATCTACCACTGCTCTGGAATCCAAAATGTCTTTTTGTCATCACCTTTTTTTTTTTCTTCTTCTTCCCCTTCTGTACCAGGATGGATTACTCCTCTGTCGAATAGACTGGGGCTCCGATGCTATTAGCCTCGGGGAGGTGACGCGGGTCAAGTTCTTCGGCTTCGTGAAGTCCTGCGGCAATCTGCGCTGCGTCGCCGAGGTCTTTGCCAGCCAGTTCTTCCTCGTGGCCGAGCCCAGGGCCTGGAGCAAGAGAGGAAAGTTCACCGCAGAGAGCATAGGAGTTTGCCAGGTGCGATCACGAGGACCATCCACGAGGAAATCCCAACTATCTTAAACCCATCATCGCCGTGTACCTGCCACAACAGGTCCTGAACGAGTGCGACGGCACCACCACCTCCGCCAGGTGCGGCACCTTCAGACAGTCCTTCCTCAGCCATTACTCCCTGACAGCCGTCAAGGGGAACTACGTCGTGGCGGTGGTCAACAAGCCCGTATCCGGGCGGTGCGTTAAATTGGGTCACGTGCAGGTGAGTGGGGAGGGAGGCAGAGAGAGAAAAAAAGACCATACGTGTACTAATACGTTGTCCATCTGCAGGAGATTGTGTACCGACACCTCCCTGGCCTGGACGTTGCGGACGCTTTCTCTGCCGTTAGGCCGCACGCAAAGATCTCGATGAACATGGCGCTGGAGGGGCACAGCAGGGTTGTCTTGACGGAGTTGCTCAAGCTTGAAGGGGTCCACCTCTTCACGTTGCGGTAGGAGCAGCATCGTGCTTGAACCTGACTGCTGGCCAGGCCTGACTCGTTGAGTTGCTTGGAACCTAGGTGTGTGGACGTCCGCGAGGCCGCCAGGTCCTTCGAGCCCTCCTCCCGGCGCATCCCCGAGCTTCCCCCCGACCACACCGTGCACTCCAACTGCCTTCCTCGCTACCACGGCCAGATCCGAAGGAAGCTCCACGCGGTCGGCCTCAACCTCCGGGAGTCCGAGCTCTCCTTCTTCGTGTACCCGACCAGGTACGTCGACGCGCCCCACGAGGGCGGAGAACAGAGTCTCCTGGCCAGGGCCCTAGGATGGAAGGCCAAGAAGAGGCTTTTTCTGCGGGGAATGCGCCTTCCTCCCCCACATTCCCAGGCTGCGTGCGAGAGAGATTGGAACAGGTGAGCGGGAAATGGTGCAGTACTACTACTAGGTGCTGCAGTACTACGTACTACATTTAAGCTAATGACGCTGCTACTCACAGGCACGAGGTCTGCGGAGAGTGCGACCAGTTCCTGGTGACCGCCCTCCATGACGCCATGCTGGAGAGGGGCAAATCCAGGACCCTCCTGTGCCGGGTCATACCCGCCAAGAGTCTGTACTCCGACGGGTCGAGGAACGTCAGCGCCTCACACCTAGCCCTCTTCCCCGTCCTGGAGGAGCTGTCGGACCTGGACCGGCTGTGCAAGGTGCTGGTGCACAAGGACCTCAGGGGCTTCTGCGTGATCACGCTCACGGTCAGGAAGGCGCAGCAGGGCGAGGCCTTTCGCGTGAGAGCGGGATCCCTACTGGCGGTGGGACAGAGGAAAGAGCTTGAAGAGGAGGAGGAGGAGGAAGAGGTTTCATTCAAAGTAAAGCTTGCCAGGGACATCACTCTCTCTGCCAAGAAGCCTTATAATCAAGCGTTTGTGGTCCCCTGGGAGACTCTCTCAATTCCGCATTGCCCAGCATACCTGGCGTTCAACAGCGACTCGGGCCTCAGGCTGCTCTCCAAGGGGGTGCCCTACTTCCAGAGCGGGAAGATGACGACGGTGGATGTGGCGAGGGCCGGCGAGTCGCGCAGGTCCAAGAAGGAGGTGGCGCTGGAGAAGGGCCGGGTGGTGGCCACGGCCAGGAGCATGGACAGTGAGAGGAGCCTGCAGGCCTTCCTGGGAGAGGGAGGGAGGGCGGAACTGTTTCCGGAGCGGGTCCTCAGCGGAAGAAGGAGCACCTTCCGGCTGCTGTGCTGCGACGACTTGTACATGAGCGCTGGCATGAGAGCCACCAGTTGGTGGACAAAGGTGACTCCGGAGCTGCCCGTGGACATGCAGAGGAAGGAGAAGCTGATGAGCCTGGAGGTGACGGCCAAGCAGGACGGCAGTGGGAAGGCAAGCATCAGAATCAAGGAGAAGAAACCCGTCAGGTGAGTGTCCAGGCTCTAGCCACAACTCCTACTAGCACTTTACCATAACCAGTAAATGACTAAATGCGTTGTCATTAGCGCTTGCAATGATTAATCAATTAACTGATTAATCATCAGGTTTTTCAAAAAATGATTAACTTTTAATCAAATGCAGTAGTATTAATATATGCGTTCCAGAGCATTTCAATTTTTTACAAGGGGGATCCCTGGTGAAATATTACTATTTTTCTATTTTGGTGTGTGCGCACGCATATAAAATCCGCCTAAGCAGCCTACAGATCTTACTTAGTCTTTACCTAGCCACGGAAGTCTCGGACCTGGAAAGGAAACTTCTCAAAAAATGAAATTATTCAAAATTTGGGCATTTCAGAAACTTTTGACAGTAATATAAATTATTCTGTGTAATGCA
>JAAUYM010041785.1_pt1 | contig 10615 bp, 10 predicted proteins | sample 7278001 | NCBI WGS metagenome assembly JAAUYM01 (sample SAMN14350224, study PRJNA611818) | marine sediment metagenome | isolation source: surface marine sediment (1.8m) | place: French Polynesia: Moorea | collected 2018-08
GTACAAGCAGAAAATGGATTTTCCTGTCCAGGTAGCTGGCCACTCCTTTGCGCGTACCTGGACTAGGTGCCCGAGTCCGTAGTTTAAACGATCTTCTTCCCTCTGCAAGCTTGCTGCTGGTGGCGGTGGCCACTGCTTTGCACGTGCGGATGTGTAAGGCAAGCAAAGTGAGAGAAGAAGAGTGGGAGGAGGGGGGAGCCTGATGATGGTCTGGCAAGCAGGCATTGTGGTTTGCCTGCTTCTCCCATCTTCCTCTCCCTCTTCTTCGCTCTCTCGCACCGTCACCAGCATGGCTGGTTAGCTAATATTTCTACTCTCCTTTTTTTTAGTTTGAGTTTGCTGCTGTAGCGCGTACTTGTGTGCTACGTAGTTCGATGCGTAATGCTGTGCCATCTGGCCGCGAAGAAAGAGGGGGAGGGGGGCGTACTCATTGCTCGAGTTGACCTTGAATAAGCGCTTTGGTTTGCTCGGTCCTCCTCCGTTGATCCTTCTCCCTTCCCCCGTGTCTCTTACCGTAGTGTATGCTGGTGCTGACGAGGGGGGATAGCAGCAGCCAGCCGTAGCTATTACAAGGCTTAGCCTTCTTGTTCTTGCATGTGCGTGGAGATTGGAAGAGAGGGGGAGGTAGGAACCTCTTTCCTCCTTTTGCTGCTGCTTCTCCATGCTACTACCCCAAACAGAGCTTAATCAACTACTGCGGTACACGCGCTACTCCTTTTGAAAGCGAGAACGTGCGCGCGAGAGATAGAAGGCCTTTGCTTGCATTTGCGTATTGTTTTGAACACGAGTGATAATAGGTAAAACAGCCTTGCGAGTGTTTGCAAAAAAAACAAGATAAGAAATGCTAGTGTTTAAATGTCTGGGGGAAGTGCTACGGCTACTGATGCGTACACATGAAGGATTTACCCGAATTATTATTGCTTCTGTCATTGCAGGCCATTACCAGACCACCCATTACTGATCTGAAGGCGGGTCAGGTGCGAAGCTGTTCCGTGAGTAAACACTTAGTAGGAATGGCACCTGGATTCCGAACCTTACCCGTTGAGCGCAAAGATTGTATGGACAACAAAGACCACGTGAATCCAGCAACATGAGTTTAATCGTGCAAGTGAACTCGAAAAGCGGAGGAAATGGTGCTGCAGCACCGACGCCGGCGGCGGCGGCGGCGGCGCCGGCGCCGGCGGGCGGGCCTACTCCTGCTGTATTGCCACCGAAGAAGCCTCAGCCGACGAGTCTCCCGACCTCTGCGGCGACCACTGGCTTGGCAAGAGCGACGCAGCCGCAGCCCATCGTGCCGCCCCAGCCTTCCACCATCACCATCACTTCGATCGCCGAGCAGCAGACGCAACAAGCGGCGGCCGCTGCCGCTGTCGCCGCACAGCAGCAACAACAGCAGCAGCACATCGTGCAGCACCATCCGCCTCCTCTGGGCCTGGGCGACCCGAGGCTGAGGATGATACAGGTCCCGCCACTGCCGCAGTCACCGGTGCGGCAGTCTGCTCTCCCGCCGCGCGGCCACTCGCCGATATCGAGGCCGCCGCTCAGGCTACCCCAGTCTCCCGTGAGGCAGCACCAGCTCCCGCAGGTGCCTGTGGGCGTGGGGTCTATATCGGCGGCTCAGCAGCAGAGAATTTTGGCCCAGCAGCAGCCGACGCCGCCCCCGGCGCACTCGGGACAGCCGCAACCGCTTCCAGGCGTGGGGAGCGCCGCCGATCGTGGCCGCTCTCGCCAGCCGCTGCTCGTGGCCTCCGGGCGCGTGCCATCTCCAGCCCACACGCTGTCAATGCTGCCTCAGTCTCCGACGCCCGGCATCCTTCCCACGGCGCCCTCTCCGGATGTGCTGCCTCCTGGTGCTCAGCGAGGAATAATGCCTTATCCTCCGTCGAACTTGGTGCCACAGCCGCCCCCGCCGGCGCCCCCGCCGTCGTCGTCATCGTCGTCGAGCGTGCCTAGCGCCTCTTCCAAGATCCTGACTCCGTCGCCGAGCGTCCTTCACCAGCAACTTTTGGGCTCAAGACCGCACCGAATGCCAGCCTCGGTCACACTGAGAGCTCCAATGCACCCGAAGTCAAGGCATAGGAATCACTCAACGGAAGAGTAAGTAGCGTTGATCATATAACATTAGTACGTATCTTCTATGCAAGAAATCTTTTTTGACTTTGTTCATAGCTCCCCTTGGTTGGTAAAAGTGTAATTCAATTCGAATTAGGGGTGCACGTTTTTGTTGTTGTCTGCAGGGTTCGCCTAATTTTACATTTTCGCGTTTCTTACAATCATGAAGGTGACAGAGGACTGCTTGAGGATTAGTCCTTTTTAAAAGGGCGTGTCACGTATCACAACACATGTAGGGAGACTGAGTTATGACAACTGTGTATCAAATTCATGAGTTATTCCTATTTCAAAAGGCCCCTTCCCTTCCTTTCCCTGGGAACAACAGCTGCATGCAGGCCAAGTTTCTCTTGGGAGTGAATAGAGAGAAGGGCGAAAGAGCTTCTCACGTTCGCGAGACTTGAATTATAAGAAAAGCCAGGTGTCGGCTTCTGTGTGCGGGGGTGTTCTGCGTGGCAAAAAAAAAATTGCAAAACCAGTTTAGTTAGGGAGGAAGATGTCGATAGCAGTGTTTGGTGGTGAAAGCAGTCCTTGGGATGGCGAGAGGCGAAACCACCTAGCCGTGGAGAGGAGGGGGAGGGATTTTTCCCTTTCGAGACCGAATTCGATCCTGACGACGCCCTGCTCGCTGCCTGCCGACGAGCCTGCCAAAAACAACAGGCCCAGGAAGACTTGGTACCGAATCAACTGGTCCTGTCTTTCCAGGCTTGAAGTGACGGAGGCGGGCGCCAACATGCGTTCGCCTTCAGTGCCGGGACGCCATCCAGTGCGCTATCATCAGCAACCGCATCATCACGGAGGAGGAGGAAGGGGGCATCACCACGTCAGGGGGAGCCACCACAGCTCGTTGCGGGGAAGGACTGGCGGACACGGGAACAGAAATCAAATATGGCAGGTGGGTTGGGGATCCTTCCGACGTAATTATTTTCTACTGTACTTACTATTTTTGTGAGTCTTGAGAAAACGGTGGTTTAATTTGGGCTTGAAAAGAAAGAGAAAACTTTTGAACATAATTGTGTTTAGAAGTATACCGGTAGAATTATTTTTTGACAGGAATATTATGCAGTTCTTCAAGAATAGTGGCTCTAGCACTATTGCATGTCGCTAAGCAACGACTGGAGCCTCGTAGTACGGTACTACTACTACCCAAGCCCCTAGTAGTACTAGCAGAGGCACGCTAGCAAGCGTGTGAGAAAGCTTTTCTTCCTCTTCCTCGTTTGTCGGCGACAGTCATTATTCTCCGCTCGTCTAGCTAGCACCGTAACCTACTTTTCTCTCAAGAAAAAAGGCGAGGACCCTCTCTAACGACACCTTTCTATTTCCTTCCCCCTTTTTTCTCCGATATAAAAAACAGTGCGTGGCACTCCAAGATCACAACTACGCGTCTCGCCCGCCACCGACGCCGCCGCCGTCGCCTGGGAGGGTCGCGGCTGCGACCGCCGCGCAGCACGCGGCCGCCGCGGCCCAGGAGGCGGCAGCAATTGCCGCAGCGCAGCACGCCGCCGCCGCGGCGCCTAGCAGCACGCTTCTCTTCAACCCTCTGCACCCTCCTTCTTCGGCGGCGTCCTCCGCAATGTCCAGAGTGCCCCAGCTCCCCCCACATGCTAACCAGAGGCAACATCAACAGCACCCACCTCTCCACCCTCACCCGGGCATCCCTCCTCATTCATCGGCGTCTTTCAACGGTACCTTCGGGATTGCGGGCGGCCTCCTTGCCGCCGCCGCCATCGCCAATTCCAACCCGACCACGGCGGCGGCGGCTGCAGCTGCGGCGGCGACCGCAGCTTCGCAGTCTCCCCTGCCAGTAGCTCAATCCCCGCCCACCTCCCTGCTCCCGCCCTCGATGGTGGTCAGCAACCCCAGTCCCGTGCCTTTGCAGCCCGCCACGAGGGAAGAGCAGAATTCGGTCAGCATAGAGGAGGCCGGAGTGGGGCCGATGACGCCGCTGGTGGACACCGCGAGGGCGGTTGGGGGTGCCCGCGGAGAAGTCAAGCCGGCGACCGACGAGGACGAGGAGGGAGACGGGGGAGAGAGATCGAGCAATGAGGAGGGAGGCGAGGAAACGGAGACGGCGCCGGAGCCGGAGGAAGAGGAGGACGACTCCATCACCAGGTGCATCTGCGACTTCCTTCACGACGACGGATACATGATTTGCTGTGATAAATGCTCGTAAGTATCCATATTCATAAATTTAGTATGCATCATGGTAGTAAAGACAAACCTTATCTGGTGTGCGTGTGTGTGCAGGGTATGGCAACATGTGGTATGCATGGGGCTGGACAAGAACAACATTCCCGACGAGTATCTCTGCGAGGTGTGCAAGCCCCGCCCGATCGATCGGAAAAGAGCCAGGGCCCTGCAGTCGAGGCGACGGACCGAAATCTTCCACAACTCCAGCTCCAGCGACAGTGAGTCCACGTCCAATGCAACTGGTGGAGGAGGAGGAGGCAAGATCGCCAACAGGAAGAAGATGGTCTCCAAAAAGGCCAAGGGGGAGCATCCAATGAAGGTGCTGGCCTCCAAGACGGACAAGATGAGCAAGGTGAAGGGGGGCCGGGCGTTCCTTGCGTCGGGCACTCTCAAGGTGAAGACGCTGAAGGAGGACAAAATGAAGAAGCAGAAGAAACGAAAGCCTTCTGAGAAAGGACAGGACAGAAAGTCCGTCAAGAAAGTCATCCGCCGAAAATCGTACAACGACGACGAGGACGACGACGTGGACGAGGAGGACGAGGACGCCGACTCCGACGCGACGCTGCTGGAACCCCGCCTAGACGACAGCCAGCAGCTTCGGTCGTGGATCGACCAGTACGAGGAGGCCGTCACCAACCACTACTCGCCGGAGTTGAGGGCACGCCTGGGAGGGAACAAGTTGAACAGCATCGCCTCCGATCTCAGGCCGAGTGTCATCGGGGGACCGGTCAAGTGCAACGTGTCGCTCAAAGGAAACGGAGTTAAGGTGAGGGTGCATTTTCTTTGTTCTCGTAGTAGTACATGTACTGTATGTAGTGCTACATGTATACGTACAGGCACTTTGGACCACCCTGAAGTCAAACATCGTTAGAGGAGACTTGTATTTTGGGTGGAGTAGGTTCTTGCGCAGAAAAAAAAGGTGTCGGAAATTGTGCATTAGTCGAGGAAGTAAAGAGTTATGTATATGTTTTTTTCCAGATATTAACAGCAAGCACCAACGTGCCAGTCAACACTCCGATCATCGAATGCAAGGGGCGGCTGATGTTGACCCCCCAGTTCCGGGTGCAGTCCTCGCCCTCCAAGTCCAAGGGCGGCAGCGACAAGAAGACCCCGGCTCACGTCTTCTTCTACCAGCTGACGGAGAACCTGGAGATCTGCCTCGACGGCCGGACGTACGGGAACGACGCCCGGTTCTGCCGCCGGTCGCACAACCCCAATGCGGAGCTTCGGCACGTGGTGGACAAGGGATCCCTCCACCTGTTTATCGTCGCCGTCAAGACTCTGGAGAAGAACAACGAGATCCTGCTGCCGTTGGAAATGCAGGGGGCGACGACCAGCCAGCAGCAGCCTCTGCCATCGATCAACGCCGACCTCAGGGAGATCAACAAGAAGCCCGTCAACGGTCTGGTGAATAGCTCCTCCGGAGACGAAATGCCCAAGGAGAAGAAGAAGAAGAAGAAAGAGAAGGTGAAGAAGGTCAGCTCGAAGGAGAAGCAGGCGAAGAGCAAGGCAAAGAAGCAGACTTCGGGCGAGGAGGACGAGGACTCCTACCACTCGGAGAACGAGGTGAACGGAGAAGCTGAGGTCAACAACCCCGTCTCTCCGACCAAGACCAAGCCTAGCCCCGGAAAGATGGGGCTTCCTGACAACAGCGGGCTTATCGTGGGAGTGAACACAATAAACTACGACGCTGCCAGCTCTGTGCGGAACAAGGGGAAGGTGAGGACTTTTTTTCTTTCAGTACGAATGTGGTACTATACTGAAACGTTTGTGCAAGGAACGTATCGCCTTACAAATTTGACGATTGTTCCGTGTCAGAAAAACAAGCTTTTTCTTCCTTTTTTTCGAAACGACCTTGGTCGTAGCAAACAAACAAACAAAATGTGGGAAAAACGCAGTTTGCCATTTTTTCGCCAACGACCGTGACTTAAAAAGTGTGTGGTTTCGTTTCAGTCCCGAGAAGAGCGGAAGATGGAGATGATTATGAAGGCCATCGAGGCGATGGAGAAAGCAGAGCAGCGAAAGAAGGAGCAGTCGGAAGGCCACCACTCGGGGGACAGGCAGGGCTCAAAGAGGCGCAGGAGCACCTCCACCAAGAACAACCAGAACACTGACTCTGCTCTGGAGGTCTCCTCGGCCGACGAGGGGATGATGGGCACCAAGCAGGAGTCGTTGAAGCGGTCCCAGAAGTCCAAGAAGGGCAGGAAGAGTGGCCCGTCGACCCCTCAGCGTAGGCGGTCCAGGGTCCTCTCCGGGGAGTCGGCGTCGGCCGTGTCCGAGACCGAGGCCGGGGGCGCCGCCGGAACCAATGTCGAGGCCCCCTCCTCTTCCACCCCGAACACTGCCAATAGCGCCGGCAACAGCAACGGGCCATTCAGGTTCCCCAAGACCAAGAAGTCCCTCATGTCCGACTGGCTCCAGGAGAGCGAGGGTGGTGGGATGGAGGACGACGACGTCTCCGGGAGTTACCTGCGCGGGAGCCGCAGCCCCCCGGGCATCGCCACGCACCTGCTGAGGTCGGCGCCCCACAGCCCGATCAAGTCGGTCTGCAGCGCCAAGAAGAGGTGGCTGCGTCAGGCCATCAGCGAGGACCACTCCGAGGAGACCGCCGTCATGGCCAACGGGGGCAGTCCGACCGAGAGCTCCGGCGACTACGTGACGCCACTCAAGAAGAGGCGACTGGCCAACTTCACGGACGACGTCGAGCACCAGGACGAGAACGAGAGCCCGGGGATTGGGGGGTCGGCCGGGGCCATCGAAGCTACCAGCCCCGGGGAGGCTGCCAGCCCGACCTCGCAGCAGCCCGGCGGTCTCAAAAAGAAGCTTCTGCACAACATGGTACTGGAGGCTGTGCTCGACAAGGCAATGGAGGACATGCTCGGCGGCGGGCGTGCTGCCTCAAAGGACGAAGCCGACGACGAGGTCGGGGAAGAAATGGAAGCTAAGGAAGGGTACGTCGAGGAGCGACCTCCCCTGGCCAGGACTGTTGAGGAGGAGGCGTTCTCGTCACCTGTGGAAAAAGACGACAGCGTTGAAACCGACGCTGCAGCCACATCTCCCGAGTCGGCACCAGCCTCGAGTGAGGCAACAGCCCCCGAGATCAAGACTCCAGAGCCAAGCTCCGTGTTTAAGTCTTACTTCAAGTCGACCGTATCCATCGAAGAACTGGAAAAGCAGATTGAGGCCACGAAGAAGGAACGGCAGGAGTTAAACCTAGCTGCAGCTGCAATCGGGAATCCAGAAGCCACTGGAGGAGCTTTCGAGTCCGGTGGTGGCAATGACGACAAGCCACTGGATCAAGAAATCAAGACAGAAGAGGCGAATTCTCTAAGTACGGATTATCCCGAACCTGGCGAAGGGCCTCCGAGTCTCAAGGAAGAGGTGAGGGAAGTAGAGAGCCCCTCTGCGGCAAAAAGCGACGTGAAGTTCCAGATCAAAGAGGACGATGCTAAGCTGTCCGAATCCCAGATCATTCCATCTCAGTTGCCGGTGGAACAAAGGAAGGAAGAGCCTCCTCAGGGGAAACCCAAGGAAAAGCGAAGAGTGTCTCTTGCTGACTACAAGCGAAGGAGGAAGCAAGACGGAAGTCAACAAGCGAAAGGTGCCGTTTCTTCGACAGACATTTCCACCAAAGAGGATGGTCCGGGGACGCCCACACTTGACGAGCAGCGTGTGACCGGAGGTGCTGTGCCAACCCCAACTCTAAGTACTCTTCCGCTCTTCGAAAAGTTGGAAAAGCTGGAACAGCAGCAGAAGGCGAACAAAAAGAAAGGTTAGAAGTAAAGTGCAGTATTTGCCATTTTATTCACTTTGTGAATGCAACTTTGATCCTTTTTTCTGTTACAGTTCAGACATCCACTTCTTTGGGCGATGAGACCATGCCCGAACCCAAGAGAGAGGACCTGACGGAACGGCTGAAGAAAGAATTCGGTTTGACTGTTGACGACGACTCCGACAACGCAGCAGGCGCCGCCGTGTCCACCACTGATGCGGCATCAGCACCTTCCACAACGGCAGGAAGACCATTGCCGGCTGACGACGGCGACTCCACGCCAGAGTTGGACGGGGGCAACTCCGAGAAAAGGACGGTACCCCAACCAGCCAAGCTTGCATCAGTTCCTTCGCTGTCTGGTCCCCCCCACCCGCCACCGTCTGGGTATTCCTCGGCCAGCACTTCGAAACAGGGATTCGTCCCGACGCAGTATCCCAGCTATCCGTCTAACTTTCCAGTGCCACCTTATCCTAAAGGAAACCTGCACACGAGACCACCGGGGCCACCCCACCCACCACCTCCACACTCGTCCTCCTCAGTGCCACCAATGACGAACATGCCCGCTGTGCCCCATTACCCACCGCCACCGTTCCCTTCTTCGTCAAGGTCGACTTCGTCAGGAATTCCACCTAGAGAATATCCAAGGGAAGATGGAAAGAGGAGAGAGTACTACACCACCTCCAGTGCCGCTTCCAGCTCGTCATCGTCGCACAGTCCGGGCAATCGAAGCTACTTTGAGCAGCGAGGTGGAAGCCGAGGGTCAGATGGTCGCGATCGAGACTTGAGGAGAGATTACCACCGTGACTACCATCATCGGGAGCGGGACTACCACCACCATCGAGGATCGTCTGACAAGTCGCGAGATTCGAGGCAGAGGCATGGTGAGAGGGGTGGCTCAAGTGGTTACCGCAGTTACTACGGATCACAGTGATAGCGGTAAACTTGAACTGTCTTACACACCATTCGAGGATTTCGTCTCAAAAAAAGTGTGATTAGAAATATTTTGCTTGAGACACACTGCTACACGGGTTTCAGTGGAAGAGACTTAAAACTGGGATTCTGTTGTATTTCCGAAAAAGTTTTGAATCAAACTGAAGAATGAGAAAAAAAAAAACCACCTTTCTTCGCCAAAGGGAAAGAGGGAATTTCGGGGAACTGCATTTCAACGTTTTTTCTTTTTCCTCTCAGCAAGGACCTTTTCTACACGTACCTTCTTTTAAAGGGTGATTGTGTAGTTTCCCCAAAACTCCAAGCAACACGACGAGTGCGCGCAAGTGTACGTAAGTTTGGGTATTACGAAGCAACCGGTGAAAGTTTTGTTTCGAAACCACGGTGTGGAAGTGTTGCTTTGTGGTGGTTGAGAAGGCCTAAAGAGAGGAAGCAGTGCAACTTTAAAAATGAGTACAAAATGTTTTTGTTTTGACTACGTAGCAAGAGGCCAATTAGCACTGCAGTTCCAACTGCTTCAGAGGGCCCCTTTGATTAAAAAGACTTTATGATTATATTCTTCAACTAAGATATGTTGTTATCCAAAATATAATGAAGTGAGTCTTTGTGCGTACAGTACACACATATTACATGCCGCAAGTGTTCCGATTCTCTGGAACTCGTGCTTATGAAGCTGATGGTAACGGATATATTTTTGGAAGAGTATACGTTATATTAGAGAGCGAACGGAAGACTCATTCTCATGCTACTTCATTGCGTCTGTACTTGTGAACCTGTCAAATACAAAAGAAAATGCTTAAGTCCGTTAATACCAATTCATTCAAGTTTCAGGAACATGTTTAGATGTTCCTAACGTAGTAAATGTTAGTAGTTTAATAAGGGCACTTTTGATCATGTCGGAGGAGCGGTCGTCGTTCCAGGAAGCCAGCAGTTCACGGTCTCGTCCGGGATCAGAAACGCGTCGTACACCTCCCTTGGTACAGACAACGTCTGTTCCAGCGTCTTCCAGCCTCCTCCTCCCTCGGGATCAAATTTCCAGATAGTGCCTTAAAAGTAAAGGGCGTTTTTCTTTGATAAATACTAATGGCTTTCGTGATGGGGCAGTTATTGTTATAAATTCTGTCAGGACTTTGCCTGCCACCTTCGTAATCGCTGGAGGAGCTTCCGACAATGAGGAATGTCCTCCCTCCGGCGTATGGCACCGCCTTGGCGCCGACCAGCGGCCCTGGCAGGTCCGGCCCCTGCGTCCACTCGCTGTCCAACCACTCGGGCCAGTCCGTCCCGGCGGAGGCGGCGGTCTGGAAGCGGCGCGTCCAAGTGCTGTTGCTGACGTCGCCGTCTTCAAAAGAGTAGCCGCCGCCCAGTAGGACGAAGGTGTCGTTCGCGGAGTCTTTGTAGGTGCCGCAGATCAGCTTCATGCGGTCGGTGCCAGCTTGAAATTTAGAAGGGTAGCACAATTTGGTCTGCAACTAAGCGGCACGTTTCACAGTACCCCACAGTTCAAAAATTATGTCGCAACCCTTTTTTTTCAATTTTCTGGCTAAAAAGGCAGAATTTGGCAGAGTTTATAAGCCAAAACAAGAGTTTAGATGAATA
>JAAUYM010070195.1_pt1 | contig 10615 bp, 9 predicted proteins | sample 7278001 | NCBI WGS metagenome assembly JAAUYM01 (sample SAMN14350224, study PRJNA611818) | marine sediment metagenome | isolation source: surface marine sediment (1.8m) | place: French Polynesia: Moorea | collected 2018-08
CGAAGGCTGAGAAAGGCCATTATTGGTCGGGGGTAGTGTCGTCACCGATGGTGTGCTCCTAGTGATACCAGTCAATATTTGGTTGGGTTGCAAAAGTAAACAAATTCTTTCCCGCTGCCGCCAGACCGGCCAGACTAGACTAGAGCCGGAAAAAAAATGCGAGCTTGAATCGAGTCAAGCTTTTAAAATTTTCGAGTCCGTTTCAAAATCTTAGTTTTTTTCCCTCTCGGTAAACTGTGCATCATGAGAACTTTAAAAATATTTTAGTTTAGCCAAAGTTGCTAAGGATCAGATGTGGTAAGGCGCTTCGTACCCCCCATACTAGGACATTACCGATTTTGGCGACTCGTTATCCCGAGATTTATCGTTTCATGTATTTGCATTTGTTATGTCTAAGGCGTCACCTTATCTTCTTCCCCTCACCCCGATTTCTTTGGTCGTCCGGGTCGTCCCCGGTGTGGTCGCTACCCGTCGGTGATAATAACCTCTCTAATGTTGCAGTTCAGCTTTCCTTTTTTTTCTGTGTCTGCTGCTGGGTGCTGGGATGGGATGGGATGGGACTGCTGGCTCTGCTCTGGCTGCTCCTGCTCGTCTTACTTTTCGTTTCCCACCCCCGTTTTGTTTCCCAGTTTGCAGGCGCCGGACCAGGTTTGCCAGGAAAAAAAAGAGTTAAACAATTCTCCGAAGAAAAAGCCAGACAGTATAAAAAAAAGAATGACCCAAATTGTACCTTTTTCAAGTTTCAATGGCTCTTTGCTAACAATTTTTTTAACTTTTTAAAATTAAATTAAATGTCTCGAATGCCAAGGGTGAACAACTGGTTTTTATTATCGCAACGTCTCTTTCTTTCCGTTCTCTAGCTCTGATTCTGTTCTCCCGCAAAAAGATTTAAAAAATGCGTAAAAGAACGCCTAGTAGTGTCTTTGGAAAGTCGATACGAATACGGCACGATAAGTACGTGCCGTATTCATAAACTTCGATAAATTTTTGCTTAGCCCGAATATATAAAACTTTTATTCATTGCACGCGTAAAAGTGAACAATCCTTTGAAAAAATGCAAAAATTAGCCTTATTGCGATTTAGCACTCTATGAAGTCACAAAGTGGTTTTACCATATTTTTTTCAGTGCAGATATCTTATTCATGGAAGACTCAAGTCTGTAAGGCTTTCATGACTCTTCACTTTAGTTAACAAATAATATTACACGGCTTTTTTATGAAGCAAAAAATTATTAATTGCAGCAAAACAATTTTTTCCCGACCTTCTCGCATTGACTGCGCCTTAAACAGCATTACTACAGATGGCGCTAAACGTCTAGGTGTTCGCACGGACCTTCGGTGCCACCGATCCTTCCTTCTCAGCTGAAGTTCTCTCTCAGAGCGAAGAAAGAAGGAGGGAGAGAGGAGAGGAGCAGAGAGGAAGAGGAGGAGGAGGATCTGAAGAGAGGAAGTGCCGAAGGCCAAAGAGAGGAACAGAGAGAGAGAAGAAGAGAGAAGAGAGGGAGGAAATTCTTCTGTTTCTTCTTCTTCGCTCGCCTGTTGAAGTGGCAGTTGGCGCTAGGGAGAGGAACGGGGCGTGACTGCCCAACGTGACAGGTGCATACAGTAATTGTTATTCTTTAACGTGTCCGGTACATGTGACATTTGCATCGTTGGATGGACTCTTTGAGAGCCTGCTCTCGATTGCTCCGAGCTTGACGGGTGCGAGCCGGGACCGGCCGCATCACCAACTGCAGACGAAAAATTGGTCTCCGCCACCGACGGAGGAAAAAGGGAAAGTCGACGGACTCTTTTTCCTCCTACCTACGCGGGTTCCTCCAAGCGAGAGGCCGCCAACGCCAACGGGGTTCCTCTCAGGAGAGGCCGTTGGGAGGAGGAGAGAAGGTGGAGAAAGCCCTTTCTTTTTCCTTTTTTCCATCGAGGCCGCCAGGGCAGAACCAGGCCCGACCCCCACAGGAGGAGGAGGAGGATCGGAGGAGACCACCACCACGGCTAGCACCAGACTTCTCCTTCCTCCCTCCCTCCCCCGCAAGATTGACGTGTGACGATCGGAAGTGGTAGGAGGTCCAGTTTTCGGGAAGAGGAGGGAGAAGAGAGGGTGTCCGTCTGGTTGGGAGGAGGAGGAGGAGGAGGAGGGGAAACCCGGTCTCATCATCGTCATCCGGGGCGAGGGATCGGGGGACGGTCGACAGTGTCTAGCTCAGTGACCGACCGTCGCCGCAGCGAGCAGCCCGTTGCCCAGTGCCGCTCCTACTAGTTATAAGGGGGGGAGGGGGAGGAGCCATATGGTAACTGTGAAGTCGCCAGTTCTTGGATTCGGACTCCTTCTCCTCCTCCGTGTCCGGTGATGTCTTCTCCTTCGTCCTCTTCCCCTTTCCCGGTGGAGGCGTCCCCGGCGCCGTCGACCACCAGCTCGTCGGTCTTGGACGCCGCCAACCAGTCCTCCTCTTCCATTCCTTCCGTGACGACCGGGGTCCCGTCCGGGGTCCTCCCGGAGTTCAGCTCCTCCTTCCTGCAGGAGGCGTCGGGGAAGGGAATCTCCGGCCTGTTCGCGTGGGCGGCGATCTTTGTCACCTGCCATCAGGTAACAAGGAGAGATGGCTGCTTTTATGCAATGTCAAATGACCCAATCAATATTTTTTTTCACTATTTCAACACCTACTCTGGCTTTAGTACAACTAAATGTATGCTAGTTGTATTGGTTGGGGAGGCAACTTGACAAAAACTATTTGTTTTTTTCTCTCTGTCTCTGTCTCAGATTTATCAGTACCTCCGCTGGTACACGAACCCTGCCGAGCAGCGATGGATCGTCCGCATCCTCTTCATCGTCCCCATCTACGCGTTCGAGTCCTGGCTCAGCCTCCTCTTCTTCAACGACAAGCACTTCTACGTGTACAGCAACGCCGTCAGGGACTGCTATGAAGGTCAGGGACACAATTTATGTGGTCTGTTACCCCCCAGAAAATTAAGATACGAGAATTATTCATTCTTCAATTTTTCTTCTCGCTCGCCAGCTTTCGTGATCTACAATTTCCTGGCCCTGTGCTACGAATATTTGGGTGGCGAAGGCAACATCATGTCCGAGATCCGCGGGAAGCCCATCAAGTCGAGCTACTGGCACTGCACCTGCTGCCTGGCCGGGCACTCCTACAACATCGGGTTCTTGCGCTTCTGCAAGCAGGCCACCCTGCAGTTCTGCGTGGTCAAGCCCATCATGGCCTTCATCGTCATCCTGCTGCAGAGCTACGACCTGTACGAGGACGGAAATTGGAGGTAAGACAAACAGGGGACTACTTCTAAACGATGTTCATCCTGGTGCGTAAGGGACAAAAGTCGTTCTCCAAATGTAATTTGACCCTCTCCGAATTGAAACGGGCTATCGCTGAGGACATTCGATATCCTTTTCTTTTTTTCAGCGCTGGCAAGGGCTACATCTACATCACCATCGTGTACAACATCTCCATTTCTCTGGCCCTGTACGCCCTCGTTCTTTTCTACGTGGCTACCAAGGACCTCTTGAGGCCCTTCGACCCGGTTCTCAAGTTCTTCACCGTCAAGTCCGTTATCTTCTTGTCGTTCTGGCAAGGTAGGGGGTTAACGAAATTTGCAATCGCTAAAGTGCTCTTGGACCCTTTTCACCTGTTCCTGTGCAGGCGTTCTTTTGGCCATCCTGGAGAGTCTGGGCTACATCCTGCCCATGGTGGACGAGACCGGGAAGAGGGTGGTCCTGCCTCCGGGCGCCGTCTCGGCGGGATACCAGAACTTCTTCATCTGCATCGAGATGTTCTTCGCGGCCGTCGCGCTCCGCTACGCCTTCCCCATCGACGTCTACGTGGGCGAGGGCGCGGACGGCGTCGGGAGGTCCGTCACCATGCAGAGCATATCATCCTCGTTAAAGGTAAGGGCCGAGGTGACTTTTCTAATAGGTGAAGGGCTGACAGTTTTACAATGGAAACTTTACTTTTGTAGGAGACAATGAATCCCAGGGACATCATGACTGATGCCATCCACAACTTTCACCCACAGTATCAACAATATACTCAGTACAGCTCGGGTGAGTGACACTGTGTTTGCATCCCCCTTTCCTTTAAACGTCCAGCCGCTTCTAAGTTCGTTTTTACGTTTTAATGTTGCTTTAGTCCAGTTCTGCCACGCTCCTGAGTCTCTTCCTCCCTCCCGAATTTTTTGGGTGCCTAAAAAATTAAGTCTTAAGTTGTCTCCAACGGGACAGAAGCATGAACGTTGGCTTAAAACCTTTTGTACGTAGCCCCTATGTTGATTTGTTTTCGGGCAACCCCCCCCCCCTCCCTCGTTCCAACAGACAATCGAAGATTCCAGCAGCAACCCCCGTCGCAAAGCAACGGCAACCATCAGCAGCAGCAACACCCCTCGGACATGCCGCCACTCCAGCAGCAGCAACAGCAGCAACAGCCACATCCGGCCGCCAACGGTGGAGTGGTGCTTAAGCCCACCACGCAGGCCGAACTTGAATGCAAGTATCCTCCCCCTCTCCTTTCTCCACGTCAACGGCCTGGCTAAAAGGCCTGGCTGCACTACAGACTTAAAAATCAGTCCGTTTTTAGTACTTGGCTTTTGTTCTGGGAAACGCGTCGTTTTTGAGTGCAGGAAAAAGTCACTGTGTCATGCATACGAATACTACACAAGTCTGTGGTGGTGGTCGGGCCTTTGAAGCACGCAATAACCATCAAGCCGCACTCAGTCGTGGTCTTTCTTTTGCTGGCATCTCTCTCTCTCTCTCTCTCTTTCTCTACTTTCCCCTTCTTCCTTTCCCATAACAGACTTTGACGACTTCTGATTGAGGGAGGGTAGGAGTTCTTCCCCACCCAGTGCTTTCTTCTCCTCCTCCCGCCGCTCCCTGCCTGCCAGAAGTTCCTCGCACCGTCACGTCAAGGCTGGGCTCCCTTCTGTTAGACACAAAACACACACGTATCTCTTGCCCGCTCTATTTACAAAGATTACACACATTCTCTTTTACACCGACAATAAATGCACGATTATTTTAACCTAACGCCTTTGGTTCTTTTAGTTTCCTTTGCATGAGCGTTCATCAGAGAATGTACGAGTACTAACATCTCCCGCGTGAAAAAAAGGCTCAAGTGCTTAATGCTTTAAGTAGCCCTTTTTTAAATAATTGAAAGTATCTGACAACTGCATCCCCATAGCATACGTACATAGTATGACAACGTTTTATTGCAAGAGTTAGGCACTTGCGTCTTTCAGAAAAATGACATGAACGACCTACTAACCAAGAACGCCAAGTTAAAGTACGGCCTCAACAATTTGCAGCCTCCTACAGTCGCTCGCTGCACGACCAGGGCCTGACCTCTGAGTACTCTTTCGAGAGAGACAAGAACAGGCCCCAGCAGCAGCTGCAGCAACAGCAGAAGCAGCAGCCAAAGGAAGAGGCCTCCTCCTCAGTGGACGAGCCCTACAGCTCCTTCCGCCGCGAGCCTGGCGGGAGCACGTCCGTGGTGGACGAGCAGGACGCCGGCGGACACAAGGATAAGGCCCAGAGGCGGCACAAGAAGGGACACGGCGGGAAAGGCGGCGGCAGCAGCAGCAGCAGCAAGGGTGAAATGAGTTGTTCCTCTCTTTCTTCGTGGTTGTCTCCGTCGTCGTCGTACTCCTCCACCCAGCACATTTTCGTTCCTTTACCACCCACCATACGTTGACGTTGCTGTTGCTCCTTCCAAGATGAAGACAAGAGGCGGAAGAAAGGACGATCGCCGCTCTCGGTTCGTTGGCTACGCGCAGTTTCGTATTTGGAATGGAAGTGCAATTATGTTTACTCCACACAGCGTGCACCACTCCACCAAACACAGCATGTACTACAACAACTAGGAGTAGGATGATGACAGGAGCGTGAATGGTGCTCCTACTACTACGCACGGTGAAGGATTTAAAAAAAAAACCAATTTTTAAAGCGAATTCGGATATTGTGTATTTGCACAATGTTGGCACTATAAGCACTAGTACTGGTGGTGGATTTCTTTTTTAGATTTAATGGTGGAGGATGAAGATAATTTTATTTGTGGACTATCCTCTTTTGGTTTTCAAGTTTCCCTACTTTTCTTTTTAGGTGGCCGCCACAAGCGCAACGGATCCTACGAGGACGGTGCGGCCAACGGGGGCGCGGGCGGCGACGGCGACGGTGGAACCACCTTCACCAGCAGGGGGGGCGGCGCATCCTCCTCCTCCTCCGTCGCCGGGTCCAGGAAGACGTCCTCCGGGAAGGCGGGCGCGTCCGCCGGGGCGGCGTCCGCGGGGGGGGCGGCGGCGCAGGGAAAGGCGAAGAAGGGGCAGCAGCAGCCCAAGGCGTCGAAGGTGACCAACAACGAGAAGACACTGCTGCTGTCGTCGGACGACGAATTCCAGTAAAAAAAAGGAGGAGGAGATCGCGCAAGAAGCAGGTACGAGATGTTACACTTCAACGTAGCGATACAAGACTCTTTTATTCACTTATAAGGATATGTATCGAAGGGAGTATTCTGACAAATCGCTTGGCTGACATGAGAGATTGCTAAGGTTTCTTTGTTTATCTCAGACTTGAACAGAGCTCGGTGCTATGAGCGGCCTGTCCGCCGCGGCCATGCTCCCGCCGCTCTCCTTGCTGCTGTTCAACGTGTCGTTGATGTAGTTTATGGGAGGGGCGGAGGGCAGTGCGGCGACGTCCGCCGGAGTGGCGTAGCTCTCGGGCCTTATGGCGTCCGGAGGCGGCGACGGCGGGGAGGCAACCGCCCCGCCGCCTCCTCCCCTGTCCCCCGTCACGTCCTTCTCCGGCGAGGGGGACCGGTTCCTGAACGTCGGCCTCAGGTACCCGACGATGTCGGCAAGACTGCCCGACGTAGTGTCGAGACAGAGGCCGTCGTCCCCTCCGCCTTCACGGCCGTCGACGTCGCTGTCGTCGTCATCTTCTTCTTCCATGGCTGCGTCGGCGTCCTCGTACAAGTGGTCCTTGTTCGGGTTTGCGCCGCCGACGGCGCTCCTGCTGCTGCTGTTTCCGCTCCCGTTCCTCAGGGCAAAAGATTCCTTCCTCTTGCCGCTTGGCGTCCGTAGGAAAGACGATAAGGAGTCTGTCTGCGGCGGAGGCTCTGGTAGGCGACGACTCTGGATCTCCACAACCTGCGACAGATTTCATAAGACGGCTTAGAGTGCTGGTCTTCAAAGGTAGATGACATCTTTTCTTTTCCCCCCACGCGAACTTACCTGGCTGGTCCACCTCGGAGTGAAGTCGCTTCCAGCCAGCGTGAGGTCGGTGGCAGTGGAGACAAAGGTGCTGTCGCCGGCGGAAGCGTTTCCGTTGCCGATGACTTGACCCGACCGACCCGGCGGGGAGCGAATCGGACTGAGGTTCATCATCGACTGCTGCTGCTGCTGAGGCAGTGGGGGCGATATCCTGGGATATCCGCCACCTTCTCCTCCTCCCCCCTGCTCGTAGTGCATCTTCAACTTATTGACCTTGATCTTGTAGAAAAGCACGACGACGATAACGACCAGCACCAGCATTGCCAGCCCCAGTCCCAGCACCACTACCAGCGGGTCCGTCCCGCCACTTTCTCCGGATACTTGGTGCCCCATCTCCTCATTGTCTGGTCGGTAGTTGGTTATGGACCAGGGCGTGACCACACTGGACGGAGCAGGGGTCGAGGTGGCCGTCGGAGAAGCCTTCTTCGTCCACACCGAGGATATGGACGAGTAGTTGGAGGCCGTCTCCACGTCCCGGTTGGTGGTCTGCACCTCGAAGTGGTACCGGGTGTCCGGCTTGAGCTGGCTCGGCTGCCAGCAGACCGACCTGTTCCACGCGGGCTTGTCGTCCTCTCCCACGCACCACTGGTTGCCCGGCACGTCGTACCAGTTCAGCCAGACGATCTTCTTCTCGTCATCCCCCTTCCCGACCCTCACGACGTACTTCTGCACGAAGCCGGTGGGCGGGTAGGCGGGTCTCCACCGGAGGTGCACGGAGTTGGTGGAGGGCAGGGCTTTCTCCAGCTTTGGAGGACGCGGGGTGGACGGCAGGGTGCGAGATCTGAAAAGACACGGATTCGTCAGCGAAAAAACTTCGACTCCAGTTTGCGGTGAGCCCCACCTTAGCTCCAGGGGAAGAGCCTGGTTCCACTGTCCTCCAGCGTTCCTGGCGTAGACCCTGAGCATGTAGCGGGTATGCTCCACCAGCCCGTCAACGTAGGCGAAGTTCACGCTCTCCTTCTTGTTGTGCCTCCAGACGGCCCTGCCCAGGTCTCCGTTGCCGCCCTTCCCCTCCACTGCCCAGCTGTCCAGCGCCCACAGCTCCACGTGGTGTCCGTCCGCCCTCCCGTTCCTCCTCTGGCACAGCTCGTCTCCATCTCCTTCGCCCGCCTCCGGCTGCATCCAGAAGAACTTGAGGGCCTGTTTGTAGGCCAGGGTTGGCTGTTTCCCCCGGCGGGGCCTCAGTTCCGGCACCCCCTCCGGCGTCCGGAAGGAGAACTCGGGCGACGCGGCCACGGCGCCCCGCGGCAGCAGCGCCGTCACCTCCGCCGTGTATTCCGAGAACGGGTGCAGCCCCTTCAGTCGGATGGACTCGGTGGCGCCCGTCTCCTCCACCGAAGAGGAGGAGTTGGAGCTCCCCTCCGCCGCCCCCGGCGGGCAGGCAAGGAAGCGCCTGTGGCTGAGGTAGACCTTGTGCGAGAGCACCACGGGACATCCCACCGTGCGCCACGTCAGCTCGACGCTGGTCGGCGACACCGGCTTGGGCCTCAGGTCGCGCACCGAGCAGAGGACGACGTCCGACACTGCCTCCTCGTCCGCCGCCGCCACCGCCGCAGCGGCGGCAGCGGCAGCGGCCAGGAAGCAGAGCAGGGCGGTGGGCGGCTGGGTGTTTCTCCTCCGCCGCTGCTTCTTCTTCCGCCTCCTCCACGGCCTGCTGCAACAGTTGGAGTCCCACATCATTGTCGGGCTTCCAACGTCCGCGACAGGAAGTCGAGAAATGCTCCTCTCCTCACAGACGCACATCGTACGCCGCTCTGGCGACAATCCTTTTGAATTGTCAAAATTAGTGCATAGGCCCAGAATCTTCTTCCAGTTGCCAGTCTGGCACTATACTACTATACATTGCTAGAGGTTCTCTCTCTCCCTCTCTAGCTGCATGCTGCATATCGCTTTCGTACAAGCACGATCTGGAGAAGTAGAGAGGGTAGAAATTTGAGTTGAAATCCGACTCCTCCTTCTTCCACTTTGGCGAATCTTGTCCGAGAATGCGGAGCAAGCAGCGATATTTTTCGCGACTCTCTCTCCTTCATTCCTTCCTCCTCTCTCCCTCGATCTGGTATAGGAGAGGGAGGTCTTCTTCTGTCCGGGGAGATTCGCAATTCCTCGCACTATGGTACCATGACCGAAAGGTGGGGTGGGGTGGCAATGGGCACCCACCCTTCACCTTTTTAGTTTTCTTCTTGCCCCTTCAGCTGCTACAGTACTTCTCGATCAATCAAGGGGTGCTGTCCAGTCCAGTCCAGTCACTGGCAAGGGGGACAAGGCCTCAAGGCAGCAGCAGCAGGAGGAGGAGCACAGGTAGCTGCGGCCACCACCATTAAATGGATAGAGCCTTCCCAGTGGCGTCGCCTCCTCCTGTTCCCTCGTCTACGTATACACACACACACACACACAAGGTGGTTCCAGTCTCTGTTCCCTCCTCTTTCTGTGACTCAATCGGGGATTTTGCAGCAGCAGCAGTAGGTCTGGTAGACGAGGGGGAAGGAAGGAGGGGCTGTCCGGGAGGGGGAAGGGGGAGGATGAGAAGTGGCTCTTGTTACCAGGTCTGTGTGTCTGTGTAGCTCTTTGTGGAGAGAGAGGAAGTTACGAAAGCGGGAATTTTGTACTCTGCTACTACTGTGTATACATACTAGGTAGATGGAGCGATAACAGAAATTTCTTCTGCAGGGGTAAAATAAATAGTACGTGGAAGTAGTTTACTAGATATTGCAACTTTTTTTGGCAAATTCCAAAGAATGCCGCTGAATAATAAGGTAAAAGTAGTTTTGGTGTTTTTTTCTTGGCTAAACCCCAGTTCTGTTCTTTTTTTTCTTCAGATTCTGCATACAACATACCTACGTATACTCTCAAAGCCGTCATCAACAGCAGCTACTACTAGTACTACTACACTCGGGCGAAAAGAAGAAAAGAAAAAAGAAATACCCTTTTTGATCCGCCCTCAAATGGGCCACTGACCTGAAGCATTTTTCGAACCACATACTCATATTTTTAAGGACGGGAGGTGGATGATGAAGAAGAAAACCCCTCAAGTTATGTACTGTATGCTATTGTTCGTGTTTACCCTTCGCCCACACAAGAGGGGACAATGACGAGAGAACTACCACCACTTCTGCTGTGTACCTTGCATGTTTTCTTATTTTGGGGGAGGGAAGGGAAAGAATTTAGAAAACTTTCGGTCTATTTGGGAAATTGCATTATGTTTGAAGCCATCTCTCTAAAAAAAAAACCCGGACAATTGCTTATGTCTGAAAGTTAGCCTCCATGCGAAGTCTTTCCCCCCCTCCCCCTTCTCCGATGGTCGTTGTTAGGGGCTTAAATCGGATGCGTGAAAGAGTCTCCAGATTCTTGTA
>JAAUYM010089121.1_pt1 | contig 10615 bp, 13 predicted proteins | sample 7278001 | NCBI WGS metagenome assembly JAAUYM01 (sample SAMN14350224, study PRJNA611818) | marine sediment metagenome | isolation source: surface marine sediment (1.8m) | place: French Polynesia: Moorea | collected 2018-08
ACCTGGATGGCCGTCTTGTCCTCGGTGAGCAGCACGACCTGCATGTGGTCCATGGCCCACAGGTTCAGCTCGGCCCCTGGGAACGTGGCCACCTTTGTCGCCGTCGACACCTGACTGCCGGGCACCTTCCACACCTCCACCTGGTCGTCGTAGAACTTCTGCACGGCCAGCCGGTCCCTGGATGACCTCACCCACTTCACCTGTGACACCAGAAAGAAAGATTGAAGCTTATGCAGCATGTCCATCCTCCAGAAAAGCTGAAAAATTGGTGGCTTCATTAATCAAATGCTGAACATTCGTCATTTGACTACCAGACGTTGAGGTCACAAGTTTTCTTACATTCTGGAAAAAATGTCCAAAAAGTCCCGTTGGGTTCAAGAGGTCAAGAAGAACTTTTCTTGCATTCTGGAAAAAAAGACCAAAATGTCCCCGTCTGGTTAAGGGTCACAACTTTCCTTCTTTCCTTCTGGAAAAGTGACCCCCAAAAAGTCTCTGCACCTAAATCAAACTTTTCTTGACCCCCCTCCCTCCCCACAAAAGAGTCCCGTCGGGTTGGGCTGCTGGGCTCCTCTTACCCTCTTCTTGCAGTCTATGGTGTGCCTGAACCTTTTGGGCGCCACCCCGAAGACGTGCACCTTCTCCCCGCCGTCCTCCAGCACCAGCAGGCGGTCCTGGTCCTCGGAGGAGAAGGCCGTCAGCCAGTCCTCCTCCCCAAGCATCTCAGTCTGGGCCCTCACCCGGCCCTCTCTCAGCAGGTCCTCCTTGGAGATCTGGCACCTGGATTTATCCACATTTGTGGGAAATAAAAAATGACTTATGGGGGGAGAAAAAAAAGTCATGACAACCTGACCAGGACGAAAGTCTTGAGGATGATGGATGACCTCTGACAACACACCTGATCTCTTCCAGCCTGGCCTCCACGTCCTGGTCAGTCTCTATCGTGGCCTCCTCCTCTGACCTGGGCTGCTCCGCCACCACCCCCAGCAGCTCCTGGTCCTGGTCCTGCCCCCCCTGGTCCTGGCCCATGGCTCCACCTGTGCCACCGAAGCAGCAGCATCCCTCCCCATCGGATGCTGCCATCTTTGTGTGCTGAGCAATGAGTGAGTGAGTGAGATGATGAACACAGTGGGGGGCTGTTGAGTGTCCCGACCAACACAGCGTGTGGAACTGGTCATGTCGCGCGACATGTCCTGCACTGTGTCAGAACAGTTCCTGATCATCTGGTGACACCATTGCATGCTGGTCACTGTGCTGGTTGTCATGCTGGACCATTGGGCCACACACGGAACATGCACAAACACTCATAGATTGTGCATAATGTGCACTACCGGTATTGTGTTTGGCCAATGTTTTAGATCAAAATTTCTCTGTGCTGTGTGTGTGTGTATGTGTTGGTCGGGATGTCGGGGGAGGGGCGTTATCTCTCCTCCTGTTTCCCCAGTGAGGAAGGGGCTGAGAGTGATCTTCTGTCTATTTGCTTGCTAAGAGGTGACTATTCATTATTTTTCTGCTCGTAACTTGTGCAACTAAATTCACATTGGTTTTTTTTTCACACAATCAATACCTTTTTTCTCAGCCATTCTCTTCTTCCTTGGCAAGGGCAAGCCAGATATCTTTCTAAATAAAGGTGCTTTAAATTGTTGATAAGATGTTGATGCAGCAGCAGTCGCTGCTGACAAGATTTTGCCTTTTTTCTCTAGGTAAATTAGCTTATGTGGAATATAACTTGTTTCCTCCTGTTCATAATAAACTATTTGTGGGCAGTAGAATGCAATTTCCATCCTCTTCCTCTACTTTTGACATAAGTGTGGCGGCAAATGCCTTTCAAATTTTTGTCAAAACATGTGTAGCACAGTAGCTGTTTGCAACATGCTGAAATGGAGATATGGATTTATTCTTCTTGGAACTTGCATCACATTTTCTCTTTCTTTGAGAATCTATGGAGGCAGAGTAGTGAGGTCAACAGACAAGATGAAGTTTCCACATCACTTGCAACTACTGATTCATGATCTGTTGTTCTGTGGAGCCAGCCTTATTGCACCAAGGTGATCAATCATGTGCTCAGGATCTTAACAGGTGTGTTTGACTGCACATGCACACTGTTTCAGAAGAGTTCTCACAGCAGCACACTGCTTGTACCACAATGAGACGTGTCAACTTCAAGAAACAGTACATAACACAAAGATCATAGTTTATGGAGGGATGTACAAACGTGATAATGTGGAAACACAAATATCTTCAGAGGCAGAATACTGGATACCCCACATAGAGTTCTGCAGGCTTTACAATGGCACTCGTACATCAATAAATATTAGTAAGTTGATCAATCAACTTTTCTCCACATCTCTACTAGCATTAAAGACAACTTTAAATGTACTTGTAATCCTCTTGTTTAGACTTTGACATTGCAGTTGGGATCTTGGAAGAATCCCTGGTGAATGAGCCTTTTTCCACACCAGTGGGAGTTGTTCATGACATTGGCACCAGTGATCCAGCAGCTCTCAAAGCCAGTCTCCAAAGGAAAAATTTGTTCATTGCCGGCATGGGTAGACTTGTAGAGAATCCAGGTGGGTAAAGATTTCAAGTCTCTCATAAAGTTGCACAGGATACACACTTCAGTTGCTGTGTGCAAGTAGCTAGGGTCTTAGCATGGTTTTTGAAGACAACACTAAAAATGTGTGTGTTTTACCATTGTATCAATTAAAAATCCCACAGCTAGCATGGTGTCACCACTAAGGAAGAAGGCAATGCTCTCTCCTGCCAACCAACAAAATTGGGTCTACGGTCATCAGATGGCATTTCGGCCCAAAAACCTTATCCGTGTTGGAGTTCCTATAGAAGTAGGGACATCTCCAGACATACCTACTAAAATGTAGCAAAGCTAAGAAAGTTTTTGAAAAAATTGCTAGTAGACCTCTGGAAGCAAAACTCTAACTTTGGCGGAAGTGGATAAATCAGAAGGATGAAACTTGGCAGCCAGGGCAAACAGTGCTAAAGGCAAACGTATCTGTAGTGGCATCGTACTACAGGTACATCTTCTGGGACAGAAGCAGGCTAATGGGGCAATTTTGTCCACAAAGTACTGCACTATCTGCCTCCCAAGCGTCCTTGGGACGCAGCATGCTGGTACTATCAAGTTTCCTGTGTTGTAACAGGGTGACAGCGGAGGAGCCCTTGTCTTCTATGTCCTGAGGAGGCCTAGGGGTGGCCCTACAGTCTTTATTTATCATCTGGTTGGACTATTCTCTACATTTTTCTACAGTAAGAACTTTGAAAGCTTCTTGCAACAACTTGCTTCACCAAGTATACTAGTAAATATTTCACTTGGTTTCCCAACAAGGAAAAACTGTGTGCTGTAGGATTTTAATCTTCCCATAAGTGGAAACATCTATGCAAAATTTATTTTTCTCTGAGCTTATTTCCAAATTCACCTTACACTACTCTAAGCCACACACATTAGCAAGTATAGTATGCAGAATTTTTTGACTTGACTAAATCTTCCTTAATACTCAGACTGCACCTACGACTGCCACCTACAACCAGCCATAGTGCTGCACAGAGGAACAAGCTGGTTCATGAATGTGTTTGACTTCCACAAGTGGATACAGGTCTGACTATCTGGACTCATGCCATCGAGATAATGTGTGCAATGTGCATGTTGCTGCATTTAGGTTCCCACTGAGGTTAGGGATGATATAGTAGGTAGGATTCTTTAACAAGATGTGCCAAGGAATAAAAATATCTCAAGGTGTGATAATACTTTAAGAACCTAACCTTATCTTCACCACTGTACCTAGTTCAGGACAATGCAAATGTGACTCTGGCGTTTGGAAGCCACCTTCCCAGACCAGTGGAAAACTTGGCTGAGTCCATGGGGAGTTTAGAGGAGATTCTGATATGGATGGGCTTGTTGCTGCTGTTTGTTGGATTATATAACTGATGAAATTTCTGGACATTTCTTGTCAGAAGTGTGCTGGAGACAAATAAACAACACTCTTACATGACTGGAATTCAGTTTGTCACTCTTTTTCACAGCACACAATAGTTATAAATAGTTCAACAATCCAAACTAAACACGTAGCTGCAAGGACATAAACAGTATGTAGTACATCATATATGTAGGCAGTCGGACATAACTTTGTCATCTTCTGCAGTAGAAGCAAGTTTCTCTCTGTCCATCTACTTTTTTGTGTGGCGGCAAGTGCCTCTTATGTTATGTCAAAATATGTTGAGAACAATAACTGTTTTCAACATGTTTAAATGTGGGTTTCTTCTTTTTGAAACTTGCTTCACCTTTTGCCTCTCTTTCAGAATCTATGGAGGTAGAATAGTGCTGCCAACAGACAAGATGAAGTTTCCATATCACTTGGAGCTATTTATTAATAATGGGTTGTTATGTGGAGCCAGCCTTATTGCACCAAGGTGATCAAACATGTGACCAGAATTGCAACAGGTGTGTTTGACTGCATATGCACCTTGTTCCAGGAGAGTTCTCACAGCAGCACACTGCTTGTACCACAATGATACCTGTGACCTTGTAGAGACAGTACAAAACACAAAGATTATAGTTTATGGAGGAATGTTTGTACGTGATCAAATGGGAACTCAAATTTCTTCAGAGACAGAAAACTGGATTCCCCATGAAGAGTTCTGCAGGTTCTACAATGGCTCTGTTGCATCAAGAAAGATTTGCAAGTGTCTTGATTAAATTTGCTCAACATCTCTACTAGGACCAAAGATGCAGTAACTTTTTAAACGTGGTCCTTGTGTTTAGGGTTTGACATTGCAATTGGGATCCTGGAGGAGTTCCTGGTGAAGAAGCCTTTCTCCACACCAATAGAAGTTGTTCATGACTTTGGCACCAGTGATCCAGCTGCTCTGAAGGCCAGTCTCCAAAAGAAAACTTTGTTTATTGTTGGCATGGGTACACATCAAGAAATACCCTTGGGTAAAGATTTTGAGTCTTTCATCTGCTATGCTCATATACTGTACGTGTGCATGACATTTAAGCCAATTGCAAGCTAGAATCTTAACATCTTAACATCTTAGCATTTTAAAAAGCGACAATATAAACATTTTACAAGTTAGTCGAAAAATTGTGATATTTATGCTAAAAAATGGACCCTGAGACTAGACCATAGAGAATGGAATGAATCTGTTGAAAAATGGTGACTAAATATCTTTTTTGTGATAGTTTTTAATAAAAGAGATGCATGACCCAGAAACAATTAATACGGGTACACATTGTACCATTTTCTCCCATAGCTGGCACAGAGTCAAGAGTGCGGGAGAAGGCAATACTCGCTCCCACAAATTGCCAAGATTGGGCCTATCATCATATGATGATATTTCGACCCAAGAACATTGCCCGCTTTGGACTTCCTCTGTTTGTAAGGACATGTACAGTTTGCAGGGAAAAGAATCATAGTGGAGAAGTTTGTCAAGGTGGCAGAAAAAACAAAGATACAATATTGGCGTATTTATGCCTGGGCATAAATATTGGGGCATGCACCATGGGTGTACCTTAAAGAAGGTTTCCAAAAATTAAAACATGTCAATTTTCTGTTTATACTTTTTATTAATTTCAATTTATTGCTTGGTTGCAAGCATTTAAATATTTCCTGATTGTCAGCTTTAGCACTTGGCAGATAATAAAATCGCAAGTGGTTGCATTTTTAACAGTGTGTCAAAAAGTCTTAACATGTCCATTTCCTTATTTTTTAAGACAAAAATTCGTTTAAAGACCACATCAATGCCTCACAATTTTTTTAAAGTCCCAAGAATGTTTGAGTTAATAAGTAGGAGGCACCTGAAAAATACAAAATTTGGATTTTTTTACCTACAGTGAAAATGAGATAAGTTTTAATTAAAAAGTTAGAATTTAAAGCTATGAGTTTATTGACATAGCACAGAGTAAGTTTGTTGTATTGAGACAGGGTGACAGTGGAGGAGCCCTTGTCTTCTATGTCCTGAGAAGGCCTAGGCATCATCACACAATCTTCATTTATCATCTGGTTGGAATCTTCTCTATATTTTTTGCCAGTAAGAATATTTAAAGCTCACACCATCAAGTAATATTCACTTAGTTTTGCAAGAGGCTGCTTTAGAAAAGGATTGATTATTGCATAAGTGCTCTGAGCTACAATATATTAAAAAACTCTTCCCACTACATCTGACTTTTTTCCCAAGTGGATTTTCTGGTATTATTCTTTGCATTTTTACACTATTTTGTTTTACATGCAACAGTCAGTATTCAGAAATCTGACTTGACTATATCTTTCTTGATACTCAGACTGCACCTATGAGTGCCAGGTGCAACCAGCCACAGTGGAGCACAGAGGTACAACCTGGTTTATCAATGTGTTTGACTTCCACCAGTGGATACAGGTCTGACTATCTACACTCATGCAAGCAAGTTAAAATGCGCAATTTACTGCATGTGGTTGCAAATAATATAAGTATAATTCCTTAACAATACCTATACTTAGATGTAAAGAAAGAAAAAGATGTCAACATGTAAACATATTTTAGGAAAAATGTATTTTTTTTATTAAAATGCTTATGATAGAAAATGTTTTCCTCCAACATTTCTGCACCACTCTTATTCAGGATAATGCAAATGTGACCCTGACGCTTGGAAGAAACCTTCCCAGGCCTGCAGACAACTTGGCTGAGTCTTTGGGGAGTCCAGGGAAGATCCTGACATGGATGGGCATGTCGCTTCTGCTTGTTGGAATAAGCAGCTGATGAAATTACTGGACATTTATTGTCAGAAGTGTGCTGGAAACAAATAAACAACATTCTTACATAACTTGGAAGCAACCTTCCCAGGTCATTGGAAAACTTGGCTGAGTCTATGGGGAGATTGGAGAAGATTCTGATATCGATGGGCATGTCACTGCTGTTTGTTGAAATATGCAACCAGTAAAATTCCTGGACATTTCTTTTTGGAAGCTTGCAAACAACATTCTTACATAACTGGAACTCAGTTTGTCGCTATTTTTCATAGCACGCAATACTTCCAAAAAAAGATTCCAACACATGCAGGTTCTACAAGATCATATTCACTTGGTTTCACAGTAGGGTAAAGCTGTGTACTATAGGATTAATCTTTACACCTAAGTAATATTTACTTTTCAACTACGTCTGATTTTACTTCCAACTGAATTTTCTGCCAATTTGTTTTGTTATTATACTCTGACTGCTCTGTGCCTGACACACCAGCAAGTTTGCAGAAATTGGCTTCACAAAATCTTCCTTTATTACTCAGGCAGCATCAACAACTGCCACCTAACTTACAACCCAGACATGGCAATACATAGGGGAACTAGCTACTTCATTAATGTGTTTGACTTCCACAAGTGGATACAGGTCTGCATCAAGTTAAAATACCCACAGTGGAAAAAAAACATTTCACAATCCTTTCTGCACCACTGTTATTCAGGATAATGCAAATGTGACCCTGACACTCAGAAAGAACCTTCCCAGGCCTGTGGAAAACTTGGCTGAGTCTATTGAGAGTTCAGAGAAGATCCTTGTATGGTGTACCATGTCACTGCAGCTTATTGGATTATTCAACAGATAAAATTGCTGAACATTTCTTGTTGAAAGTGTGCCGGAGATAAACATTCTTGCATAACTCCAATTCACTTTGTCACTCTTTTTAATACCATACTTTAACTGTTAGTAATGCGTATGTAAACATGTCGGTTTTCACACAATCAAGACCATTTTTTCACCCATTCTCTGTTTTTTTTGACAATTGTAGTGTTCATATGTATGCCTGGTTACTCCCATCTCTCCCTCCATCTGTAATGTAATGCTGACTCACTAGGGGTTAATGGGGGTTACAAAGAAAGGAAGAAAAGAGAGAGAGTAAATACAGCAGTATCCCACATATGGTCTTCCCACTTACTCGCCATACACACCAGCAATAGCAAGCCACAAATCTTAAGAAAATGTTGCTTTATGGTGTCGACACTAGAATCTACCTAAAAATGTGGCAGCAAGTGCCTTTCACGTTTTTTTTTCTAAATAAAATAGCTTATTATGGGTATTTTTGTGAAAGTGTGGCGGCAAGTGCCTTTCATGTTTTGTCAAAACATGTGTAGCACAATAGCTGTTTGCAACATGCTGAAATGGAGATATGGATTTATTCTTTTTGGAACTTGCATTACCCCTTCTCTATCTTCAAGAATCTATGGAGGCAGAGTAGTGCTGCCAACAGACAAGATGAAGTTTCCATATCACTTGCAGCTTGTGATAAATATGAGTAATTGGTGGTTCTGCGGAGCCAGTCTTATTGCACCAAGGTGATTAAATGTGTGATCAGCCTCAACATGTGCGACTGACTGCACATGCTCTTTGTTTCAGGAAAGTTCTCACAGCAGCACACTGCTTGTACTACAATAACACTTGTTACCTCTCTGAGACAGTGCTAAATAGAAAGATTATAGTCTATGGAGGAATGTTTGCACGTGATGAAGTGGAAACACAAATATCTTCAGAGGCAGAAAACTGGATTCCTCACGAAGAGTACTGCAGGTTCTACAATGGCTCTCCTGCATCAAGAAAGATTTGTAAGTGTCTTGATCAAATTTGCTCAACATCTCTACTACTCTAGTATCAAAGAAAACTGTATAAATATGGTCCTTGTGTTTAGGGTTTGACATTGCAGTTGGGATCCTGGAGGAGTCCCTGGTAAAAGAGCCTTTCTCCACACCAGTAGGAGTTGTTCATGACTTTGGCACCAGTGATGCAGATGCTCTGAAAGCCAGTCTCGAAAGGAAAAATTTGTTCTTTGTTGGCATGGGTAGAAATCAAGAAATACCCTTGGGTAAAGATTATAAGTCTTTCATCTGTTATACTTATACATAATTGATAAACCAGTTGCAAGACACTAGTGTTTTAGCAAGGTTTTGCTAAAATAATGAGTCAACATTTTTTGAGATAGTTTTTAATAATAAAAAAAATACATGACCCAGGAACAATTGATTTGGGTACACCTTGCACTTGTTGTTGTTGTTGTTGTTTGAGTGGGAGGGGCTGCAGCATGATGTTCACCTTGCACTATATTCTCTCCAGTAGCTGGCACAGAGTCAAAAGTAAGGGAGAAGGCTATGCTTGCTCCTGCCAATCGCCAAGATTGGGCCCGTCATCATGTAATGATATTTCGTCCCAAAAACATTGTCTGCTTTGGACTTCCTCTACTTGTAAGGACATGTACAATTTGTGGAGAATAGATCCATAGTGGAGGAGTTTGTTAGGTGGCAAGCAAGCAAAGATACAAAATTGGCATATTTATGCCTAGACAGATATTGGGGCATGCACTATGAGTGTACCTTTAAGAAGGTACCCATAAATTAAAGCATGTCAATTTCCTATATTTTCTACTGTACATACTATAATTGTCTGGGTGGTTCAAGCACTTAAATGTTTCGAAACGACAAAAGTAGGCTAATATGGCAATTTTGTCCACAAACTACTTGAACAACAGCAAGCTTACTTGAGAGGTAGCATACTGTAACAAGTTTGCTGTATTGAGACAGGGTGACAGTGGAGGAGCCCTTGTCTTCTATGTCTTGAGGAGGCCTAGGGGTCATCCCACAATCTTCATTTACCATCTGGTTGGAGTCTTCTCTAGAAAAACACTCAGTAAGAACTTTTAAAGCTCACATCAACAACACAAGAGAGCAAAACTGTGTGCTATAGGATTAATCTTTGCATAAGTGCAAATCATCTATGTAATATATGTTTTTCAACTACATTAGATTTTAATGCTAAGTGGATTTTCTGCCAATTTGCTTTGTTATTATACACTGCTATGTGCCTGACGCACCATCAATTTTCCAGAAATTCACTTCACAAAATCTTCCTTTAATACTCAGGTGGCATTAACGACTGCAACCTACAACCAGGCATAGCAATGCATAGGGGAACTAGCTTCTTCATCAATGTGTTTGACTTCCACAAGTGGATACAGGTCTGACTATCTGCACTTACGCCATCAAGTTAAAGTGTGCAGGTTAAACTACTGTACTGCCTGTGGTTAGAAATGACATAAGTCTAATTTTTCAACAATGCATGGATGCTAAGAAATAAAAAGACGTGCAAATATAATTTAAGAAAAATGTCTATTATTAAAATACCTTGTACAGTAATAGAAAATTCTTTTGCACACAACTCATATCCAGGATAATGCAAATGTGACTCTGACGCTTGGAAGGAACCTTCCCAGGCCTGCGGAAAACTTGGCCGAGTCCATGCGGAATTCAGTAAAGGTCCTAATATGGACTGCCACGTCACTGCAGCTTGTTGCGTTGTTCAATACATGAAATTACTGAACATTTCTTCTTGACAGTGTGCTGGAGCTAAACAACATTCTAACGTAACTCCGATTCAGTTTGTCATGCTTTTTAATACCACACTTTAACTCTTCATAACTAGTGACTTTAGAGGGCAGAAGCCATAGGTAAAGAACCAGTTGTTCCCAAAGGAGTATGTACAGTCGAAACTCGATTTTTACGTATTTTTCCGTCAGCGGGGAAAAGTACGTAAAATCGGGTCGTACGTAAAATCGAATCTGGTGGAAAACTCAAATATATATTATACATAC
>JAAUYM010154184.1_pt1 | contig 10615 bp, 7 predicted proteins | sample 7278001 | NCBI WGS metagenome assembly JAAUYM01 (sample SAMN14350224, study PRJNA611818) | marine sediment metagenome | isolation source: surface marine sediment (1.8m) | place: French Polynesia: Moorea | collected 2018-08
TATATAATACACTCCCGGGCAAATGATAATAGTACAACATTGTGGCATGTTTCCTTACGGCACACTTAGGAGATACTTGCTTCTGAATGGTGTGTATTAAAATGTAAAGTTTTTACTTCAATTTTACTTCAGATTGCATTCAGAAGAAATGCCAAAGTTGTGGCTCAAAAAGAGAGGTTGGATATACCCACTTCACGAAACAAAATTAAATCTCATTTTTCCCCTCAAATTTAGGTCTCATTTGCTGTGTGGAGTGAAACTGCATGCAAAACAATATTCAATAATATATCCTTACGTAGGGCTGCGATATACCTATACCGTAAAGTCCTTTGTTATTCATATGTGCGGTAATGTCCTGTTACACTACCATGTGGTTTCTGTAGGGCTGCCGTTCGTAATGAGTTCCATGCAAGCCGGCGAAGTGGTACCGCGGTCTCGATTGGAAAGCGAGTTTGGCCACCAGCTTAGAGCACGAGTCTTCCTTAAAGTCTGGTCTGGAGGAGGTGCTGTTCGAAATGCCTAAGGAAAAAGTACGGGTTCCAAATATATTGTATACCTAGATATATTGTAGAACTACAGGAGAACAGTCATTTTACTTTTAATGATATTTACCTTGAGGCCACTGTGAAGTCAAGAGAACGTCCACACCCTGATAGTTGAAATCATCCCACCTGAGTTGGACCTAAAACAAAAAAAAATCAACATACTGAAAACATTGCAATTTGTACCAATATGCAAGTAAGAGATGAGACCATCCCCGCAAGATCCTTACCTGCATTTCTTTGACCTGCGCATAGGCATGTGAGAATGGCTTTCCCGCGTCCTCCCCGCTCCCTTCGCTGCTGCCGGAGAGGTAGGCGACCCTGAGGCCCTCCCGGGTGGTGTAGCACCCGTGCCGCCCGAGATAGACCAGGTTTTCGCAGATCTCGTATCCGCCCAAGTCCCCGAAGTGCGCCGTCTCCGCCTGGCTGTTGGGCCCCAGCAGGTAGACCGGGAGGGGCAGCCGGCGGCGGCCGCTGCGGACGTCCTCCAGGGCGGCCTCGTCCTCGGCGGAGGAGGAGTCGCTCGGGGAGAAAAAGGATCCCACGCAGAGGGCCAGGTCAAACGGCCCGGCCTTGCGGCAGACGGACTCGAGGCGCTTCAGCCAGGCGGAGAACCGACCGACGACGTCCCCGCAGGCCAGTACTTTCAGGGGTTGCGCGTTGGACATGACTGTAGAAAGGGGAGAGGGGAAAAAATATACTAGGACAGTCATCGAGACAGTACTACGTACTGCACACTCCATATTTTATACAGAAATAATTAACGTTTATCACAACACACGAGAAATACTGCCATCATTCACTTCATGTTCAAACACTGGATCGAGTCCTTGGTTATCAAGACGAGACTCCCGTCGGTGGCGGCCACTCCCAGCACTTGCTGAGAGTTGCGACCTTCGCCCTCCCCTGGGCTCTCCAACGTGACCACCTGCTGCTTGGCGACCTGGCTGACCCTGCGGCCGCTCTTCCTGTTGCGCAGGTCGAACTCTGACGCGATGGGCGTCGGCTGCCTGTAGAGGTAGACGCGCCTGGCCGCTTCCACGATGGCAGAGTAGGACATGGAGGGCGACGCTACCGTGAACCTACGCTGTTCCTTAGACGCCTGGACGTAGCCGAGGGCGGGGAAGGTGCCGACGTGGACGAACCCGGTCTGCTGGGAGTCGCGCTGGGGTTGCCAGACAAGCCCGTCAACGTCGTGTCGGAGGCAGAGCGCGGAGGGGCGATCGGCCACGGTCTGCACGTCGAACAGGTGCTGGTGGCCGCTCAGGTTTACACGGTGGGTGACGGCGCCCTCGCCACTGATGGCGAACAGGGCGAAGGAGTCGTCGGGGAGGGCGTCGCACTCCTCCAGCTCCTGGGAGTTGAAGGCGGTGGGGGGCCCATCCTCCTTTTCCTCCACTCTTGCTCCGCGAGCGGACTCTTGAAGGGAGTGGGCAATGATGTCGTCGATGTCCTCCGGCTGGCTGATCTCCAGTCCGTCACTCTCGGGAGAAGAGAAGAACCTCTGCCAGATCAACCCCTCGTTGGCCTTGCACACGTTGACTTCCAGCTTCTTCCCTTGGATGGTCCAGGTCATGGTATCCGTGTCCAATACATTCCAGAGCTCTCCTCCGATCGCCTTCTTATCCCTCAGCGTAACAGCCATCTCCCTCGGCTTCAGCTGCACCTTGATGTCCCGCTTGGTCCAGGTCTCCCCTTCATCCAGCGGCACCCACACCACCATGTCCTCCACCCCTTGGAACCAGTAGAAAGGAGGAGACCGATCTTTGGACTCGTTCTCTTGCTTGAGCTCGTCTTCTTCCATCTCCTCTCCCGCGGCGGAGTCGTAGATCCTGACGAAGGGCTTCTCGGTGGTGGCGTAGAAGCTCTCGCCCTTCCTCTCCAGCTGCAGGTAGTCCACGGAGCCGTAGAACACGAACCTGCGCAGCCTCTCCAGTCCCCAGCAGTCGCCGGCGCATGACAGACTCATCCACTCCACCACGGTGACAAAGTTTACCTTCTCCGAGACCGTGCCCAGCTTGAGGCCCTCCACTTTCTCCTTCTCCTCCACGTACTTCACCAGGCAGAGGATGTTCCTGCCCGTCTCCGCCTCTTTTCCAGCGGCAACGGCGGAATTGATCAAGAAGGACCTGCCCTGGCCACAGATCTGCTCCCCAAACACGGACCTCCACTGTCTTGGCTCCGTTGAGTTTCTGTCCCCGGTCTCTAACACGTGCAGCATGCCGCTCCCATCGCTCAGGACGGCCAGCTCGGCTCCGGCAAAAGCGAGCGACGGGTTGTAGTCTCCAGCATTGTGATGCTTGTCCTCCGGAATCCACACCGGGAAGATCTCCGGTGCCTTGGACACGCCCTCCTTGTCGAAGAGGACCCTCCAGACGCCTCCCCTTTCGGCATCCAGCAGAAAGACCAAGTCTGGGTTGCTGGAGTCCAGCGTGAGCAGGTTGGTCTCCGAGAAGAGCTTGGCGTGGAGGAAGGAGTACTGATCCTCGCTCGCCTGCCTGACCCGCAGTGGCGTCTGCAGCGACGCGGACGACGGCCCCGCGGACTCGGACACCCCGACCCTGAAGATCGGAGGGGAGTCCAGGGAGAGCTTGTAGCTCTCAAAGTGCGGATCCAGCAGGTCGCGGTCGGGACGTAGTTCCAGCTTCTGAATCTCTCGGTGCGCGGAGGTTGGTGACGAGGAAGAAGCCATCTCGGAGCTGATCGTGTCCCTGTGTGTTAGTGACGAAATCGCCGACTTGGACGTGGACGTGGATGTCAACGTCTTTGTCGTCGGCACACTTAAATGTTGATGCGCATGGCCAGAGTTGCCACAAGTTACACCGGCGCGGTAGCACGTTGTTTTTAACCGGGGGCAAATCCAACAATTAATTTTTTAGCGTGCTATGATAGACGCCATATAACTCACATCAAATGCAGCAAAATTCGAGATGGCAATTGAACAGTGCGTAGTTGCGGTAGCGATATGCCAGTTTGGCAATCATAGTACAGCGACAGCTGAAAAAAAAAAGCATCATCAACGACAGTAACAGGCACAGCAGCAACATAAAAAACGGACGCTTCGTTCGGGGCTCTTTGCTCAAAGCGAGCGCTAAATTTATTATCCTGCATTAAATTAGGCAGAGCAGGGGGCGGGAGGCTGTTCATATCCTGAGGGGTGGGTGCAGTGCTACAGTACGACATGGACGAAGGTACGTACAGGGACAGAACATTGTCTCAGCAAGTCCAACTCCATGGGGCAACATTTTCCTCGTATGCTTACTTTCTTAGACGCGATAACCCGCGTTTGTTCCTCATTGGCTGCGGCCACGGAGGAAAAGGGGGAGGAGGAGGACGATGACGACGACGACGACGACTGCTCCGACGTGCACATCTGCGGCGCCTGCGGGAACAGCTTCTCCAGGGTGCGGGAGTTCATGACACACAAGAAAGGGTGCGCCGTCGCCAAGCAGAGCGCGGCGGCGACCAAGGCTAACAAGAAGAGCGACATCTCATCAGTGGTACGTGGGAACTGGGAAGCAATGTCCATAAAATGCCGTTTGTCTCGCTATTCCCATGTTGGCACGTATGCTAGTAGCAATGATGCCCCTGCAAGTGATTATTTTTTTTTACGTACAATCTCTTGTCAACATTTGCCGCCATTCTTCTGTTTTCCAGCTTCTGTCCATCCCTGAGAGCGACAACCTGTTCGACGTTCTCCGAGACTCAACGGGGAAGGGGGAGCGCAACGAGGAAGAGGCGGAGGAGGCGGTCATCTCGCTACTGGCGTGCGGCTTCAACGCCACCACGCAGAAGCCGACGACGAAGCATTCAGAGGATGGGGCCAAGGGAGGAGGAGGAGAGAGGAGGAGAAACAAGTACCGGTTCGTCAAGGCCGACCTTTCCCTCTCAGTCGCAGGCGACGGCGACAACTTGGTCATCGACGGAGGAGGTGGGGGAGACGACGACGACGGAAATGGAGGAGGAGAAGGCATTGACCAAGACTCGGAGGACCAACTCTCGGCGTTCAAGGACGTGGTGGCCACGACGACCAGCGAGCCTGCCACTGGCGCCTCCTCCAACGCAGCCAAGAGGCATGTTCGGAAGGACGAAAAGAGGAAGGAGGCGAGGAGGACCGGCAAGGCCTTCAACCTGGCCATGGCAGATGGCGAAGCGGCGACGGCGGCGAGAAAATCCTTCGACTGCCCTGTGGACGGATGCACCTTCGCCGCCTCCTACGCCAAGGACCTGAAGAGACACATGAGAAAGCATACGGGTTGGTTTCCTTACATAGCTTACATGATTTTATTTCCTCCCCACCCCCGTGGTTTCACTTTGTTGATTGATTTCAGGAGAGAAGCCCTTTCCCTGCTCGTTCTGTTCGAAGCGCTTCTCCCGCAAGGACAAGGTCCGCCTCCACGAGCGGATCCACACTAACGAGAAGCCGTTCCGGTGCGGCGAGTGCGACTACGCCTGCAGCGAGTCCGGCTCCCTGAAGAAGCACCTCCGGGTGCACAGCGGGGAGAGGCCCTTCCGGTGCCAGATGTGCCCGTACCGGGCCAGGGACAGGTCCCAGCTGACGGTGCACCTGCGCACCCACACGGGCGACTGCCCGTTCATCTGCACCTTCGCGGACTGCTCCTCCTCGTTCAAGACCAAGTCCGACCTCACCAGGCATCTCAGGACCCACACCGGGGAGAAGCCCTTCCAGTGCAGGCTGTGCCAGTACAAGTGCGCAATAAAGTGTGAGTGTGAAGGAGAACTCGGCAGATGTTTGCATAAGAAGCGAACGAACGTACGGTTGATTCAAATTGTCACGCGCCCGTCTCCCGCCCTCCCTTCCAGCCAACTTGAAGAACCACATGCAGGTGAACCACAAGGACGCGGAAGCCGCCTTCTGCTGCAAGGTCTGCGCTTTTCGAGCCGCGACCAGGACGGAACTGAGGCAGCACGAGAAGGATAAGCACTCAGGTATATGTAGTATGAGATCTGCAACCGGGTATTCAATTCCTGGAATATCTTCTTTTTTTTTGTCGTTCCTCTAGACACCCTGTTCCGTTGCTCCAAGTGCCAGTTCTCGTCGGTGCGGCAGCAGGCGCTGGCGGCGCACGAGAGCAAGATCCACGCGCCGGACGCGAAGCACAGGTGCGCCTACTGCAGGTTCACCTGCAGATGGGAGGGGGCCCTCTCGGCGCACATCAACAAGAAGCACTCCAGGGAGGGGGAAGGCGGAGGCGGAGAGGGGCGAACAAGAGATGGAGGAGGAAACGAGTCGAGAAAGAAGAGGTCGACGGCAAATAGGACCAGGGAGACGGAGGACGACACTTCCACCAATCCGGCTGGGGAGGAGGAGGAGAAAGGAAAGAAGAGGCAGAAGCCGGTCTTGAAGAAGGCCATTTGTCAGACGAACTACAGCTGTGAGGACTGCGGGGCCGCCTTCGTCAGAAGAGACTCCTGGCTCAGTCACGGGAGACAGCACGCCAAGGGTGGAGGAGCACGGGAGGCGGAGGGAGGTGACAGCGCGAATGCCGCGGGAGAAAGTGACAAGACTTCCGTAGAATGCCAGGGCCAGGCTGCTGTCCTCCATCAGGAGCAGCAACAGCAGCAGCAAGTTCAAGCGATGCAACCAGTTCAGCAACAGCAGCAGCAGCAACTGTTGCCCCCGTCTGTCCATTATGTGAAGACGGACCCGGTGATGGGCAGCGCAGTCTTGCACTACTCTGACCAGCTCCTCGTCCAAGTCTCGCCGACCAAGGAGATGACGACGCAACATTCGTCAGTCTCCACTCCTTCAGTCCAGCTTGCTCCCATCCTGCAGCAACAGCAGCAACAGCAGCAGCAGCAACAGCAGCAGCAACAGCAACAACAGCAGCTAATCTATCTGAGCACTGGGTTCGGCGGCCAAGACAGCCAGGTGGCGCAGCTCCTCAAACTTGACGACGTCGTCGCCACCTCCTCCTCCTCCCCCTCCTCGTCTTCCCTGGGGGGCCTCGTTCCAGGTGCCCCGGTTGGTCAGCCCAACCAGGATTCGCTCTCGTCCCACACTGTCACCTACGTGGTCACGTCCTCCTCCTCCTCCTCACACGAAGAGGTCGCCTTGCAGCCTCCCTCCTCGGCTGGGCAGCAGCAGCAGCAGCATCTTCAACCAATCGTATTGCAAGCCACCGGAGAACACACTTTGCCCGTTCACATCGACAGTAGCAAATAGTATTACTAAGCTGAAGCGGGCCACCGTGTGATGTTGATGTATCTCCACACTGAAGTATAAAAGTAATTAATTTAATGTTTTTGCGTTCACTCGTAAGTTTTATATAAAGAATTGAGCAACGCTTCGTTTCTAAGTAAATTAAGAGCCCTACAGTAGCAGTCGTGCACTCGCATACAGTTCATAAAGCCATGGAAGTGTCTCAAATCTCGAAAGGAAAGCTTTTTTTCCACCTGTTTGGACCTTGTGTAGCTTAAAGAGTGCACTAAACAAGAAAATTTATTAAATAATAAATGGAAAGCTAAAAATTTGTAGACAATGTTATTTATAACTTATAGTGCTTTTGCTAAGATTTTTTTAAAAATCGTATGTGCTATACAAAATCAGGATAACTTTAATCAGATTTACTTCAATGACTGTAGTAAAATTTCATGTGCCTTAGTTAACTTAGTATTACTATCAAGAGAGTCTAAGATGACTAAATTTTAAATTACTTTTTAAGAGCTGTCCCTTCTATACTGTAGGTCTAACACTCATGAAAAAAGCTTTCTGCGGAACCATTTTGCTCAGCAGATGGCAGCACTGCCTCTAGTGAGAGATTGCGCATGCGCACAAGGGAGAGCGCCTTCAACAGCCGCCGAATCAAACAAAACAACAGAGCAGCCGAGTCAAGAAGGAGGCGACGGCAGCAACAGCATTCTCCTTCTTCGACTTCAGCGCACAAACAACGGTAAAAAGTGCCCCCCAAAAATTGCAAGCCCCATAGTCTGCAGTCTTCTGTCTCCACTCTTCGGGAAAAAAATATATCAACTGAATTTCCCGTCCCAGAAGTTTCGGAACAATATCTCCCTCCGGCGTGAAATGAACAAGGTTTTGTGATCCCTTGACGATCAAGATGACTGACGTGGCCAAGGTGAGTAGTGCTTCAGAGAACGACTTTTTTTGTACTACTCTATTATAACATTGTGGATTTTTGCAGATGGGATCCAAGTTTAAGACGACCAAAGAGCGGGCCAACAGCTATGTAAGTGCCAAGTAACGACGAGGTGGGACTGCTTACGCCGTTTCAGTTTTGGCCCCTTCATTGCAGAAACTCATCTCCGCCCTGTTCGCTTCCGCGCGCAAGTCCTACACGTGCCAGATCTGCCTGAAGAAGTTCTACTCGGAGGAGGAGATACAGAAGCACTTCCACAATGCGCACAAGGATAAGGCCAAGAAGGTGAGATCAGATCACAAATGTCTCCCCAAGTCATTGTGCACATTTCCCCCAACGTCCCGTGTCGGTAGATTTTTCCCAACTACGTCGACAAGAGCTTCAAGTGCGCCAAGTGCGACTTCATGGTCGGCTTCTCCTCCGAGGACGACATCCGCCAGCACCTCCGGCAGATGCATCCAGATCCACCTGTCGACGGCGGCCCTGGCCAAGTGGCCGCCGCCTCTTCGTCCTTCCTGCCCCTCTTTCCTCCCCTCGCGACGGACCTGCCCACGTGGTACCTGCAGTGTGCCGCATGCGACAGGTTGGGTGCGACGTTTGGCACTATCCTCTTGCTCCCTCTTATGACGATTGTTCCTCGACTTGACCAGGTCCCACCTGAGCCGCGAGTCTCTCCTGCAGCACATCCGCCAGAGGCATCTGGATCTAGCGCCGCACCACTGCGACCACTGCGGGGTGGCGTACTCGTCAAGAAAGAGGTGAGGAGAACTGATTGAAAGAACTCTCCCGCACACTGACAAGTAATGCCCGTCAAGGTGGGACCAGCATCTGTACGCGCACCATGGGTCGGCGGAACAGCAACCTCCGCAGCAGCCACAGCCTCCGCAACAGGACGCGGCCGCGGACGCAGAGGTGGTCACCAAGTACGTCATTCAGGACGCCAGCGGGGCCAGGGTGCAGGTACTGCAGCAGCAGAACCAAGAGGCCAAGGCCCCGGAGGCCATCCACACCTTCAGGCTGGAGGGGGACAAGCTCATTCAGATCAGTGGAGGAGAAGGGATACAACAGGTACGGAAAATGTGACGGCTTTTGGCAGGCTGAGTACGGTGAGAGTTCTCCTTCACTTTAGATGGAGTTGGACTCTTCTGCCGCTGCCCTGGCACCACCTGCCAGCAAGAAGATTCGCTACGAATACGCCGGGACGACGCAAGAGGGAAAGCAAGTCGTCAAGGAAGTGGTGAGGATAAAGAAAGTGTGCTTGACAGAGAAAAAGTAACCGCAAAACCTCGCTCTCTTCCACTGTATGTACGTAGCTGTTGACAGAGCCCGACGGTCAGTTGAACGGCCAGCAACAAATCATGGCCTTGAATTTGACTCAAGGACAGCAAGTAAGGCTTAGAATAATTTAAGCATGCATCTACGACGACTCTATACTAAAGTTGATGTCAAAAGGAGCAGGTAATCCAGCAAGTGGTCGACGAGACCGGAGCCCAGATACACTACATCAATGCAGCTGATCTGCAACAGGTAAGAGATGTCATAGCATTAATAAAAATGGAGTCCTTGTAGCAGATTGGTATAAAAAATTGTCTTGCCAGGTCATTTCCCCTGATGTCCAGCAAGGCACGACCACCACCACTCAGATGTACAAGTGTCCCATCTGCGACCACCTCGAGTTTGTGGAGGCGAACATCGTCGCTCACATCAAGCAGGCGCACGTCATAGAGGAACAGGTGCGGATGAATCTATTTTGTTTCCCCGAAAACAAACAAACGAATTAAAGGAACTCCTCAACGGGTCCAGCTGGAGTCCCTCGGCGGTCCGAATCACCCACGGCAAGAGGAGACCGTGCAGTACCGCTGCCAGCTGTGCAACACTCTGCACGTGAGCCTCGTCGCGCTGGGACAGCACCAGCAGCAGCAACACGGGCTCTTCCCGGGCGCGCAGGACGACGCAGAGAGGGAGGACGTCCTCAGGATTATACAGGTTCGATATGTGGGAGTGCTTGCTAGTTGGTGTGCTTTTAAACAGTTATAAAAACACGACCCAAAGAGAACAGAACCAATCGTATCATACACATTCTACACTTGCTTCTCCTTGCAGAAGGCTCGTGAAACCACCAACCAACAGCTAGTACTACAACAGCAGCAGGAACAGCACCAGCAGGTGATGATAACTGATCAACAGCCCGAGGATCAGCCCGGTCTACCCACTAACCAGCAGGAGCAGCAGGAGCAACAGCCACAGCAGCAGCAGCAGCAATGCTACCAGTGCTCTGTATGCGGGATGCAGACCAACCAGATGACGACCATCCTGCAGCACATGAAGAAGGAGCACGGCGTGGCCACCAGGGTGAAGTGCCCGCTGTGCGCCAACACGTACTCGGACCAGCACGGGCTCAAGAGGCACTTCAAGAAGTCTCACGCCAACGCGCCGGCCTCGGCGGCTGCGGCAGGTGCGGCTCCGGGCCTAGGGGAGGGGCCATCAGTGTCCGTGGAGACGGATGTGCTTAGTAGCTACAATCCCACCTTTCTGTGAAGTCTTACATCATATGTGGATTGAACGTATTCATTATAAGAGGTATCCGAATGTGTGTGTGTTTGTACCAAACATCGCAAAAAAAAACCAATTACTTGTGTGAAGTTATCTGTTCTGATTCTTTCCATGTCTCTTCTATCACCACCTGGTGTCTTCAAACTGGTCGCATATTCTAGTACGTAGAAGATGCAACATAGTACTGTAGGTATACCCCTGCTGTATACGAGTAGTACGGACCGTGCAACAAAATGCCTCAAAACTAACCATACCTGACGTTTCATACTACTAGATTTTGGCGTCAAGTGTAAAACTTTGGACGCTAAAATTTGTCTGCGTCGCTGTCTAATTTTAACCTAGCACCTTTTACACACCATTTCGAAGTAAGAGTATCGTCTTCCCCACTGGCGTGACTGTTCA
>JAAUYM010067942.1_pt1 | contig 10614 bp, 13 predicted proteins | sample 7278001 | NCBI WGS metagenome assembly JAAUYM01 (sample SAMN14350224, study PRJNA611818) | marine sediment metagenome | isolation source: surface marine sediment (1.8m) | place: French Polynesia: Moorea | collected 2018-08
AGAGAGAGAGACAGCCGATACACGATACGATATTCGACTTGCCGAGTCGATACACGATACAGGCCTGACTCGTGTATCGCGATACACGAGTCGAGTATCGCACAGCCTTAGGATGTGTTGTTAATTCAGTCTGCAAACTAAGACTTGCCTTTTCTGTCAGGGAATTGGAGATGACATGAAACTCAATGAGATTCCTCTTCTCTTCTAATTTAGCAGCCTCATCCCTTGGAGCATGTTCTGGTAAAATGGCCTGCTCAAAACAAATTAGTTGTATTAGAAAGTAAATTGCACTCTGATAAAAACTAAATGTATGACGCAAAAGTTGCGCTTGGGGTCTGGAGAGTCTTAATTACCTGAGGCCCAAGCATCCTCGTTTGTTCATCGATAACAGCAACTACCTCTGCAATGGTGGCATCCAAATCATCATCAATGCCACTTGATCGCTTTTGCTTCTTGCCACCTTCACAGAGTAAAAAAAATTAAATTATTATTGTGAAGCAGACTACTTCAACCAGACCTTACTCACCACTTCCACTTTCATCTTCCACAGCCCTCTTTCTAGATGCAGCGATGGTGGCCAGACCCATGGCAAGACTATCTGAATCGCTTGACTTGCTGCTTCCTCCCTGCTGCTGTTGTACATGAGACGGAGGAGCCTGCCTAAACTCAGGATCCCAGATTGGAGAGTTGGATTCATAGATCTCTTCTTCCAGAAGTGAGAGAAACCTTGGAAAGTGTGTGAGAACAAGAGTCCGCTTCTCAGGTGGCATCTTGTCCTTTTCGGCACGGAACTTGCTCAGCAGCTGTTTCCGCATTGTCTGAAATTAAGAGATGCTTTATAGACAATATTGTAGCATGATTGATCCATGCACAGCTATACCTGGAAGACAGATTTAAGAAGTGTCCTGCCGAAAATGATAGTGGTGTCATAGTGAGGAAGAGAGTCACAGAAGGCAGGCACATGGCAGTAGCAGAGCCAGCGTGTGTAGTTGACCTTGTATGCAGAGATGTCATCATTGGTCATGACTTGTCGGCGGGCAGCTGGAGTCTCAAGCTTCCAGTGGTTCAGGCAATGAAGGAACATCTTGGCCAGGTCATACATGGTCTGCCAGTCACGTGGGGGAAGCTGAGAAAACTTATAAAGGACAAAGTTGGTGACACCCTTGGCAATACTGGGTCTCTCGAAAGGAGGATGTCCAAGTGGACCCTCCACCACTGGTCTGCTCAACTGCAAGATGCTCTTGCGAAGGAGCTTAAACAGGTAGAAGTAGACCTAAAGAGATGACTTTGTTCAGGTAAAATTAAATGCACCTAAAAGCAATATGCTTTGACCTGTTTGGTGTCAGAGTCTTCCTCTTTGTGTACACACATGAAGAGATTCTCCACATCAACGACGACACCTAACAGTCGATCCAATTCTGCATCTGCAAGGCCCTCCAGGTGGGAGACATGGGCTGAGAGCTAAGACAGAGAGGGAAACAATTAGGACTTAAAAGATCTCACACACTGTACTACTAAATCAAGAGACTGACTGGATGATCACAAGATCGACAGAGGTCGTCCTTGCTTGCCAGAGGTTGCGGAGCATCTGGTCGAGGTGGGTTCAGTGGAGGATTTGGGTTCTTCCACCCATTGCACTTGCACTCGACACTCCCAGAGACATCCTCACTGCCACGCCTGAGCAGACAAAAGAAAGGGCATTTTTTTATTTGAAGAGAGAGAGAGAAAGAGATGAGATGAGAAAATTGTTTTTTACCTGCACGCGGAGTAAATGGCCAGTTTCTCGATCTTCTTCTCTTGCGGCCACCCCCTCACCGCCTGCTTCCTCTGCTGAATGCGCTGTAGGTTGGACTTTCTCTGCTGGTTTCCCCCGCTCCCGGAGGCGTCTCCCGGCCCCGAGGGGTCGCTCGATGTGGACGGACCGGGCGAGGCCATCCTCTGAACCTCTTAGTCCTCACTCCTCCTGCCCTTGTTCAACCGTGTACTGGTACTGGTACATCTGAAGACTGAAGACACCTGCGACACCAGAAGTAGTGTCCCCGTCCGAGAAGGTGGTCCCCGTCCACGCTCCTGTCTGCTGTAGCGTGGCCGCGTGGGCGTGGGCGTGGGTGTGGGCCTTGTACTCGCAACTCGCAAGACCCTCTCTCTTGAGCCCAGTTTGAGCTTTGTCTTTGAGACCGTCCGTATACTATATCAATGTTTGCCAACACTCAACCAGAGCCAGACTTTAAAATGCCAAATTTTAAAATGAAAAGTGTATATGCCAGATTTACAGCGTTTTATTTACAAAGGCACGAAATTTTGCATGTCAGGTGGTAAGTAAGCTCCCCTCTTTATAAAAAGAGCATGCCAATTTCAGAACTTTTGCCTTACAACGGGAATTCAAATATGCCAGATTTGGTGTTTTTTTCTCTTTCGCTAGGTTGTTGGCAACACGTGTACGTATTGTACTGCACGTAAATAAAGGGGGAAATCGCAATCCAGTTTTGAGCAATCTCGAAACCTCGTCTCGTCTTTTGGGAGAATTTATCCACGTGAAAGAGTACGGTCATACACATGCCAGTACGTGTAACAAGTAACTTTCTTACGTACATGTACTAGCTTTACAGTTTACCATTCTAAGCCATATTGTCACCCAAAGGCCTAGCATGTTCAGAGAAAAGAATGTTCATGGAACACTCGAACCACTCTTAAAAAAATTAAGGAAAAATGCGCTTAATACGCGATTTTTATTGATGCTGCTTTATTCTTTTTTTTCTTGCATTTTTGTCCTTACTTCCGTTTCACACTGCTGCTGCTCTCCTATAATAACTCTCCACCCGCACAAAACACGCGGTAAGAAACGGACTTTACATATTACATGGCTCCTTACTTTTTTTTGCCGCGGAAGTAGTGGTGATTAGCACTGGAAGATTATTTCGGCAAGGAATTTGGGGGGGGGGGGAGGAAGAGAATTTCTGACTATGAGGTGCACACTGCAAACGAGCACAATTAATTCAGAGTCCCCCCCCACACACAGAGGGAGTGGTGGCATCCCCCTTTATGGTTCCCCGCACATTTGTAGAAACTAGTCAACATTTAGTGTGTATGCGTGATGCCTTGAGAGACAAGGACAAACAACTAAATAATTATTCCTTTCATGAAATGTGATATTACTTCTTCTAACGAATTCGAGTGCATAAGAAAGAAAAGAAGGCGACCCCAGGGTTAAAAACGAGGTGCCAAAAAGGTAGAAAAGAGGGAGGGAGAGTATGCGGTTGTCATGCTTGACTGCTTCTTTGCTTCTTGGCTAGGACTTCAGAGACTTTGACATCCTCTTTATTCTCATCACAGCTGAGTCCTCTGGTTTGAGGGGAGCTGATATCCACTAGCAGCGGAAGAGGAAGATGCCGTTGAGTGGTGCCTAAGCAGGTGATGAGGGTGATGACTGGAAGATGCGGGTGAGGCGGAAGCAGACGAGAAGTTCCCAGCACTGTTGCTGTGCGCCAGGCCATAGGATGAGCCTGTGGAATTCTCTTCGCCATAGCCAGGTTCATTGGAGCTCTCCGCAATAGTCATTGCACTGCAAAAATAAAAGATGGAAAGGTATGAGTAACACAGTACTACTACTACAACGCGAGCTGATGTGCTTTCAGTCCAATCAGTTTTACTTGCTGGTTAAGTAAGCAAGGGGTTGCTTATTTGGGGCAAACAACCCCTTCATTCCAGCTAAAGGATACATGACGTAGTGTAAGGTACAGTACAATGATGTGGAAATTTTTAACCAAATTATTTTTCACACTAAGACAATTTAAATAAGATCGAAAATTGGTTCATATAATTTGGAGTGTGTCTTCTTGAGCGTTTCTCACCTAAATCCAAGCCTGGTGGACTCATCATCAAAGGTCTCCACCTCCCTGGTCTGCCGCTCGTGCAGCAAACGAATCCTTTCTGACCTCTCCTGAAGGAACTGCTGCGTCTCCTCCTCCATCTTCTGCTCCAGCAGTGTGCGCCGGACTGACACTCGATCCTCAAGTTCCTGTCTCTCACGCGCTCGCTGTTGCTCAGCTGCCAACTTGGACTTGCTCTGGTAATTACTCAGGATTTCCAATTCATGCTGGAGCCGATCTGTCAGTTCAGTTGCCTCTCGCTCCTGTGACTCGTCCATCCGAATCTGTATGAATGAAAAAAAAACAACTAATATCTATAGCTAATAGCTAAAGTTACAGCTTCTTACCGACTGCTTCTGCAGCATCTCGGCAATAGTTTGCTCATACTGCTCTCCCAGCAGTGCCATCTTTCTCCTCTGTTCTTCTTTCAGCTTCCTGATGATGATTTTCTGCTCCTCCTTGGGCGTGGTCTGCAGCACTTGTGCCTTCAGTGCCTTGTACTGGCGAGTCTGGATCTTGCACGTATCCCGAAACTGCTTGCGAATCATCACCTAGGCCAAAGGAAAAGGGGAAAACCGCAATTAAATAAATAATTGAGCTAGAGGGGGAAAAAAGTACGTACCTCCTTCTGTTTGAGGCTCTTCGGCTGCTGCTTGATCTCAAGTGCATGCTTCTTCTTCAGTTCCCTCTGTGCCCTGCGCATGTACTCGTCCTGGTTGTTGAGCTCTGTTTGGTGCTGGCGTTTGATGTGGTCTTCCCGCAGAGCATGTACGGCACGCTGCTGCTTCGACTCAAGATCATGAGTTTGCTCATGGTGCCTCATCAGCATTGTATGGGCGGACTCCAACTGACATTGCCGCTTGTTGAGTTCCTGATAAGACCAGTTCTTATATTAACATCATGCACCGCCAAGCTGGCTTTAAGAAATTTTCACCTCTCTAAGAAGCTCCTGTTCCAGATCATGGTAGCGGATGAGTCTCCTCCTCCTAAACTTCCTTACTTCACGGTCAAGATATTCCTTCTGTGAACGTGCCATCCTCTGTGTCTCCGCGGCGTCAATTTCCTTAAAGTTTTCTTTGTGCTGGGTTAACACCTAAACAGAAAGTACACACAAGAATGTAATCGTACCTGGCAGAAACACTAGTAAGTGAAAAACACTTGCCTGTTCACGTTGCCGCTTTGGTGTGTCCACCCCAGCCATCTCTCTCTTCCATCTCTCCTTTTTGAGCTTGTACTCCTGCCTCATCTTGGTCTCAAAGTTTTTCCTCTCCACACTCTGGTCATCAGTAATCTCCTTAATGAGCTTCTTTTCCGTCGCTATATTCAATTTCAGCTGAAAGATCATATCAAAATCAGTCATGAACCTTGACAACATAGATTAACACGCAAAATTTATCAGAATAATCACCTTCTTGCCAAGTTCTTCCTGATGCTTGAGCTGCAACCTCTCCAGATCCTTAGAAAATTGCGTAAGAAGTTGCTCATACTCCCTGTCCAGTTGTGTCTTGTGCTTCTCCATTTCCTGCCGACATGCTTCTTCCAGGCGAGCGAGGGCTGCCTGATGGTCCCTTCTCAACCTCTTGTATCCACTCATCTGGTCGTGCATCTCCTCATGGAGGTGCTCTTTCTGCTGCCGCTGCACAATTGAAGTTGTGCGGATTGTGGCAAAGTTCTTCGGATCTAGCGTCTGCTGCTCGTCCGAAACCAGGTTCGCGGCTGCACTGAGCATCTTGCGTGGGTTGACCTGCAAGTTTGGGGAATCATTAATTATCACTGCGTTTTCACTGCTGTCAAGAGAGTGACGATACCTGAGATGGCTTTGCTGATGCCCCCTGTACTTGAGGACGGTGGAAGCCTGCTGACGCAGGATGCAGTGAGGACATTGCGCCTTGCGCGGTGGCAAGGGCTGTGCCGGGGTGGAGGTGATGATGGTGCCGCCCAGCAGAGCCCCCCTTTGCCAATCCATATGGTTGGCCCGTCTCCATGTCCAGAGCCCCGGCGGCGGCAACTGGAAGACTGTTAGTGGACGATCCTTGCGAGGACGCGCTGACACCGGTGGACTGCAGGCTGTGTTCCGAGGCGACGGAGTTGCTCTTGCTGCTTCCTGTGCCGCCGCCGCCACCGTTTCCAGTGCCACCATTGCCGTCTTCTTCGTTCATGTCTGAAACACTCACATCTAAGTAAAAAGAAAAAAAAAGTTATTGCATTGGTAAGACTGTAGGAGAAAATGACCTACCATCATCACCGATGGTGCTCTGATCATCACAGTTGTCATTCATGAGGATTTTTCTCATTTTTCTATAATTTAGGTTGTCCAGATCCCTGACCGCATTTTTGGTACGCGCAATCAAATCCAACAGGACGTGTGTGGCCTTCACTCGAGCTACGAATTGATGCTGTAAAAAAAAACCAGTGAAAATAACATCATTATGGATAACGTGGGTATGAGTCAAAAGGAGGCTGAAAAGAATGTGAGTTAGTAACTCACATTTACATAGTATGTGAACAAATGCTGAAAAAGGGGGTAGAAATGAAAAGTTCACAGAGAGACCGTTTGGTAAATTCCGCCAAATTTGCTTCTTCTGACGTTTTTTCGAGCACTTACAGCAGCATTTTCTCAAAATTTACGACTTTTAACCCCACTCCTCCGGTTCCCCTGTGTACATGTAATAGTACATAATAACGTGGGATTCTGAAAAACAAGCAATAAGTACCTGTGTCAGTCTTTCTGAGGTGGGCCTGTCAGCTGGGTTCTTCTGCAGGCAGGCATCCACAAAGTGCCTGAAGACATCTCCCCACTGAGGAGCTGCCAAAGTAGGACTGTCGTTCTGGGCAATGTGGTAAAGAGCACTCATCGCATTCATGTTGAAGTAAGGGGGCTTTCTCTCAGCCAGCTCGATGCAGGTGATGCCCAGAGACCAGACGTCCACCTTTCCGTCATATTGCCCCTCATCCATGGCCAGTATGACTTCAGGGGCCATCCAGTACGGAGTGCCGACAAAGCTGTTGGCGGGACTGGCGATGCTAGCAGAGCCAAAATCAGCAAGCTTTATGCAGCCCTGATCTGTCAGCAGTATGTTACCAGCCTTTACGTCCCTGTAGGAGAGAGAAAAAAGAGAAACATTTAAATGCCTTAATTCCACCCTCGTTCAAAGCTAGCTGATACCTGTGAATGCGATTCTGACAGTGTAGGTAAGAAAGTCCAGCAAGGCATCCAGCACAAATCGCAGATATTTCCTCTTCAAGTAAAGGAGCCTTGTGGACTTCGATAATGTCAGAAGCAGATCCAAGACAGTATTCCATGATAAGCTGAAAGAGAGATGATACTCGTGTGTTCAAGATATAACAACAGCAAAAAAGTTTCGACTGTACTTTGTTTTAAAACTTGGCAGACCATTGTCTCGTAGAAAAAAAAGCAGGAGGAGGGCAAACAAGTTCAAAGTGATGTTTGAAGAAAGAGCGAAGGAAGGCATTCCACTCTTATCATCAACAGCAGCAATTCCGGCTGCTCTTTGCTCACAGCAACTCAATAATCCCCCCCAGTATTAAAAAACTTGAGAGATCCCGACCAATATTGCCAAGGTATTGACGAGGTAGCATCCAGGACCAGGTCCTGTCCCCCATGGTAAGTTAAACGCTGGTAGAGGTCAGACATAATCAAGACTAGAGCGACAATTTTTACTTCGAAATTGTATCTCAGAGGTAACATCGAGGTCACCAATAATGGTTGGGAGATGGAGGTAGAAGCTTTAATTGCAGGGGTGGAAGGGGGCGGTGAACACAAAGGTGCCGACAATGTGGGGGTCGCCCAACTCAATGCAAACTTTAAATTGATGCTTTAAACAGGGCCAGCTCTTGGAAATGAGGCCAAAACGTACCCAGACCGTGTGCTCCTTGAGATAGCAGCCCTGGTAGCTGATGCAGTTAGGATGCTTCAGCCTGCGGAGAAATCTGATCTCCTTGAGGATGTCCTGCCACTTCTCGAGAGACTGCTTGCCCCCGTAGCTCATCTTCTTGATGGCCACCACCTCGGAGGTGACGTTGTTGCGGGCGTAGTAGACGGCTCCGAAGCTGCCGTGGCCAATCTCGCGGAGGTCGTCGAACAGCTTGTCCGGGTCCTCGCTCTCAAAGAGCTGAGCGACGTCAGGGTCCTTCAGGCTCCCAGGTCTAGAGAGAGAAAAAAAATAAGAGAGAGTCAGACACTTGCCCGCAGTCACGACAGAAATAAAGAGAGATGGGACAGGTGAAGTGTTTTAAAGAAAAAGCTTGTTTCATCAGCTGTGGCAACCTTGCGTGAGGCCGATACTCGGGGAGGTTGACATAGAAGTTCCCGTTCAGGGAGACGTGCACGTAAGAGGCGGCAGGTCTGCACGGACGAGAAACCGATCTTTCAAGGGGGGGAGGGGAGGGGGAAGATTGAGGCAACTCCTTGACACGAGAGAGCAGGAGCAGATCGATAAGAAGAAAGAAAGTCCCGTACTGACCTTGGCGCCGGCATCTTGGAAGAGGAAGAGGCCAATGCAAATCCTGATGGGGAGAGAACCAAGGATGAACTGAACTGCTTTTTTTTCTGTTCCTCCTCCCAGCGATCAAGCAAGTCCTGCTGCGATTCACTCCCGGGTCCAAGTCTCAGTTAGGGAGGAGGAGCTAGCCTTCTTCATCCTCGAAAAAAAAATCGAGTCCTGGGTCCGGAGGAAACGGAGAGACTTCAACGGGGGCCTCTCCTCCCCTTGGCGAGGCCCCCCCCCCTCCTCCCTTCTCGGATCAGAAGGGCCTCACGATGGGCACCACCCAGGCGCTTCTCTCACTCACAGAACCCGAGCTTGGGTCTCTCGTAACAAGATATTCTGCTTGGGTTCTGTTCTGTTATCTGTTCTCTCAGTTTTCTTCTGCTTCTGCTGCTTCTGCTGCTGCTGCTGCTGCCTGGCCTGCAATGCAACCCTCATTTTCTTTCTCTTTCCTCCCCAAAGCAGAGAGGCTGCCTGTGGCCACTTACCTTTCGGGAAAAGGCTAACAAAAGAGGCATCCTGCAGTAACCGAAAAGAATTAATGTCTTTAGCGTCTTTGACCAGTGCCTTTGAGAACATCTTGCCATTTATGCAAGATATGCGTGCATTTATGCGATTTATGATCAACCGCGCCGTCACTTTTAACGCACATGCTTGTTTCTCTTTAATCGCACTCGCAAAAAAAATCGCATAAAAAACCCTGGCACTGGCACAGTAGCTGCCAGTCTTCTCTCTCTCTCTTTGCCCTCCTCACCTCCTGGCTGTTCCGCTCTCCTCTCCTCCCCTCTCCTCTCCGCCTTGCCTGATTGCCAATGCGAGAGTGCCCGGAGCGGGCGGAGCGAAGGAGGAGGAGGAGGAGGAAGAGGAGAAAGAGGAGGAAGAGGAAGGCGGCAGGCAGGGGCAGGGGCAGGGGCAGGGGCAGCCTGAAGAAGGGGAAGGAAAGGACGTAAAGAGAGAGAGAGTAGACACGTGGGGACAAAGAGCACCGTTTATATTTTTGCGCCATTAGCGACATCTACTTTTGGCTGTGCGTTTTGATCTCATAATCTATATCTACTTTTTTTTGCTTTGTATTAGTGGCCATGTCAGACTTACTACCGATCTCAAACGTAGGCTTCTGAATTAAAGAAAGAAAAACACCAAATGGCCAGAAAAATAGCTTAACAAATGTCCTATCTGAACGCCAGAAACAGCTGGCAATGGAGCAAAGCGCGCTGTTGCCTTGCTTGGGTTGCTCTAGGCCCTCTCTTGCCGCTAAGCAGGCGCTCTCTCTGCGGAAGGAACGGGAACAGGAGAAAGGCAGGAAGGAGAGAAGAAGTCGGCCAAAAATTCTAGCCGGTTCATCTCATCTGCCCTTCTTTCTTCCTCTCGAGCTCGGGCGGAGTTGGCCGAGGGAAAGGAAGGAGGTTCACTCGCTGGAGAACAAGGAGATCATCCTTCACGAAAAACAAACATTACCGCCACCTATGCTACCAAATAGTTGTCACTACCCCTTGTCTGCCCTCTTCCAAGTTGAAATGAATGCATTAGCGTTCTCGCATTTTCTTTGTGGCACATTTCCATTTCACACACGCGCGAGCACACACAGAAAAAATCGTCGATTCTTGCTGTCGCAATTGTTGCGTCGCCAGGTGTAGTTGCTATAGAAGACGGATGCTGTGATGCTGTTAAAGAAAGCTGACCCATTCCAAGAGGAGGGCGGGGGGGGGAGCAAAAAAAAGTGGCCATCATCGAGCATGGGCGGAGGAAGAGACAAAAAGAGACAAGAGACCGCTCCAGTGCTACACTGTACTAGTATGCTTTTCCTCTACGTAAGTGTAAGGCGGTTGCCAAATTTGCAATTTACGTACCATCTCTACCTTCCCACAGATCTGGCTGTCATTATTTCATCCACAAGCTTCCTCTGTTGCCAGGGCAAATCTTACACTGTTACACACACGTTCGTGCAATAGTAATTATTTTTTACCCCATAAATTGGCTCTTTCCACGGAAATATTTAAAGTGTAAAATCCACCGCACGAAACGTGTTACGTACTGCTGCACCACCTGATCTAGGAAATCTGTAAAAATAGGAAAAAGACGCTTAAGGTGCAGGATAATTCCTTCCTAGGATAACACTACTCATATAAACACTAAAAAATTATTCTTACTAAATTGCACCAGGTTAGCAAAAGTCTATATTTTTTAGTAATTGAAAGTAATTATGACATGCTGAACATTGCGAATATTCCTAATCG
>JAAUYM010010854.1_pt1 | contig 10613 bp, 7 predicted proteins | sample 7278001 | NCBI WGS metagenome assembly JAAUYM01 (sample SAMN14350224, study PRJNA611818) | marine sediment metagenome | isolation source: surface marine sediment (1.8m) | place: French Polynesia: Moorea | collected 2018-08
AGGACCAGCACCAACAATCAAAACATCATATATTTGCTCTGGGTTCATCGCTTGAAGAAGGAGTCAGGATTCAGAATTCAGGAGTCAAGAGAGACAGGGAATGAATGGAGGGAAATTCAAACTTCAACTTATTTCAACCACTCTGAAGACGGTAATATTCACGACTTGGCAATTTATTTACCAGTGAAGACTGGGGGTAGGGGATAGGGTGTAGGGTGTAGGGTCAAAATCGTCATATTCCAATAAAAATCAGAGTCTATAAGAGATTAAAACTATTTTTAATCTAATTAAGCCTAAAAAAGCAGAATTTACTTTTTGTCGGTATTTCCCTAACCCCTAACACCTACAACCCAAAACCTTTTCCTCACTATATACCTTAATTTTGCCAAGTTGTTTAATATTGGTCTTCTTTGCCCAATCTCCAGTCCTTACCTTAAATACTATACCTGACCAAGGAGCGAGAAACACTATTAAAGAAACGCTATAAAAATATTAATTTTCAGTCTTGTTGTTTTCTAGTTTCCGATCAAGAACTGATTTTGCTTTTTTTTCGAGGAAAGGAGTAGGATTTAATCGCTCCTCCCAGGACGTAATTAGCCTCTGAGCCTGAAGATATCCACTGGTACCGGAAGGAATTTTCTGAGCGATCGCGAGCGCTTCTTCTAGGGAAGAAGCAGAAGCTCTTTCTGCCAAAAGAACCATTTCGGTACTCCAGTCATTGGCATTGGGTGCAACTCGATAATAAGAAGAAGTGCTAGAAGGTATTTGTCGAATTATTCTAATAGCTTGGGCTAGAGAATCTGGAGTTCGTTGATCTGCTAATTGCAAGGCTTCTTGTAAATATTCTTGGGCATTAATTTCCTGTTGCCAAAGGGCGATTTTCTCTTCTGCTTGAGTAGATAGAGCTCTTCCTGAACTGATTTGTCGAGCTATTTGAATTGCTCTGTCGTAGTTTTTCTGATTAGCTAGGGAAATAGCTTGATCTAGTATTGGTTGATCTTCTACTGTTTCAATACTAGTTTGCCAACGACGAGCATATCTTCTGGCCTCTGTGTAAAGGGGACTGCTAGAAGAAATCAAATTGATTTCTGCAATCGCTCTATGCCAAGCAGTAACGTTTGCTGGGGCAGCAAGTGCTTTGGCTTTGGCGATTATGGGGCGATCTTCGATAATTTGAATTTCTCCGCGCCATTGACTCATTTGTTTTTGAGCGTCTTGATAACGGGGATTGCCAGGAGGAATCAGCTTTAATTCCGTAATTGCTGCGCGATAGCTGGCGATATTACCACCTTGGGCCAATTCTTTAGCTTGATCGAAATGTTTGACATCTTCTATTTCCAATGTCCAACGGGAGATTAGTTGCTGAGCTTCGACATAAAGAGTAGCTTCTGGGGACAATTTTTCTGCTTCTGTGATCGCATCTTCTAAATTCAATACCGTACCTACATCAGCACTCGTCCCCGCATTGGCGATAATTTTCCACTCTTGAACCAGTTCTTCAATACCTAAAGTATCACTAGGGATATTGTAAGTAATATTTAGCAGTTGTGACCAATTGCGTGTAGTTAGATAATCATCAGCCATGTCAAGTATCCTGGCTTTTCCTTGACTTAAGATATACTGAGCTTCTTCATAGGCGTAGCTATCATTGGAGATCTCTTTAGCTTTTTTGATAGCTGCAAATAAATTGTCGAGACTACCTTCTTTTAATTGGGTAACTGCTTTATCAAGAGCCGCACTTTCCTCTTGAGCAATATTAATGTTATCGATGGCTTCATGGTATTTGGTAGTTGACCAATAACTATTGCGAACATCTGCGAGGCGGACTGCTGCGGAGAAAGCCTCATTCCATTGGGCAGACCGTAAATAGCTTTCTAGCTGAGCGTAATTTTCCTCTGCTTTTGACCAAACAGTTTGCCAATTTTCTATTTTAGAATCGACTATCTTCCTAGCCTCTACATTATCAGGGATTTCCTTCGCGATCGCGATCGCTGCTTCTAAATTTCCTTCTTGAAACTTAGTTTCTCCAATAGCTAAAATTCCCCCGGCCCATTTTTCCACATTGCGGTTAATTTCCGCTCTCAAAGGATGATCTGATGGTAATTCTTCCACTAGAGAGATGGCATTTAAATAATTTTCAACGGTTTTTTGTTTTGCTTGATTTTGGGCGCAGTAGATTCTCACCGCAGCCGAAGCCACCGGCCAGAAAACATTAGAACAAGTTTTGGTTTGGGGTAATCTTAGTAGCATAGAGGTTGCACCATAGCCAATGCCCCCAGATAAAATTACCAAAACAATGCCCCACATTTGCCAAGTTTGCCACCAGGCAATTCTGGGAGATGATTCTGTAGTCATGGGCTTCGGAGAGTTTGATTGAGGATTAGTTGAAGTATGATCGGGAGTCGTTACTGGCGAAGATAAATTTTGACCATTTTCATCATCAGAGATGCTGCTTGAATTATGCTCTTCTGATAGCAGAGACTCGTCTCCTTGATCTGTATTATTAAAGCTTGCTGATTCTCGATTAGCTGTCATAAACTACCCATAATTTGCCAGTAACTTTCTCCCCAATTGTTCTTAGAGATATTTATTGAATTGACGAGCGCTCCCCCGGAGAGGGAACGAGCCCGACTATCGCGAACCCCCATTCGTCCCGTCAGGCGGGATCATAAGGGTAGGCGCGCATCAAGAGACGCGTGAGTTTGACCTACATCTTATCATCTATTTTCTTAAGTACATATAAAGATACGGTGAAAGACCCGAGCGACCTCTAATGCGATTCCGCTTTGAGATCATCAATAATTTGATTCAATTCTGATTCCGTTGCCTGATAAACTTCATTACAAAATTGACAGGTTGCTTCTGCACCTTCATCTTTTTCGATCATATCCTGCAGTTCGGCTTCTCCCAACATCTTCAAAGCCCCCAAAACCCTGTCAAAAGAACAACGACAGCTAAAACGAACCAACTGATTCTCAGGCATTATCGCCAGATCGAGATCTCCCAAAATCTCTTCCATAATGTTGTTGAGACTCTTGCCTGCCCTCAAAAGAGGAGTAAAACCCGATAGTTTACTAATGCGGGATTCTAACAAAGCCACTAAGGATTCATCCCGAGCAGCTTTGGGTAAAACCTGTAACAATAAGCCTCCTGCTGCGGTTACACCATCTGCTCCCACAAAAACGCCCAGTAATAAAGCTGAAGGTGTTTGCTCAGAAGTCACGAGATAGTTAGCAATATCCTCACCAATTTCCCCAGAAATTAACTCTACAGTACTTGAATAAGGATAACCGTAACCCACATCCCTGATTACGTATAAATAACCATCTTTGCCGACGGCACCTCCCACATCTAGTTTGCCTTGGGCATTGGGAGGTAATTCCACATCGGGATTTTGGACATAGCCTCGAACTGTACCGTCTAAACCAGCATCTATTAAGATACTTCCTAATGGGCCATTTCCTTCGAGGCGGATATTAACCCTAGATTCTGCTTTTTTCATGCTGGATGCGAGTAATAATCCAGCAGTCATCGTGCGTCCTAAAGCTGCGGTAGCAACATAGGATAGGTTATGTCGTTGGCGAGCTTCTTCGGTCAGTCTAGTAGTAATCACTCCTACTGCTCTAATGCCGTTATCTGCTGCGGTTGCCCTAATTAATTTATCTGCCATTTATCTCAATCTTAAGTTGCCACTTAATAAAATTTAGCATTTATTAGTTACTGAAACTTTTAAAGAGCAGACGTAAAGGTTTTCGGAGCTTTCTTGGTAGCCAAAGAGATTGCTTGAGAAAGTTGCGGGATTTCCAAGTGCTATCTCCTAATAACTTGGTTAACCATAGCAATAACTTATATTTTTTCGATTCAGAATCTACATTATCGATAATGGGCTGGAGAAAATAATCATCAAAATTGTTTTCCGCAGCATGTTTGACAAACCATAAGGCATAATTGAATCTACCCTCTAAATGGTTAAGATTGAAGACTGCCTGTAAATCAGCTCTTTGTTTCCATAGATAACGCATTAAATTGGTAACTTTCCAGGGGGAAATACTGGAGACCAAGCTAGAAGGTTGATTGAGATATTTATCAAATGAGTCAAAAGGATTCCCTGAAAATTTTTCTGGTAAATCTCGATAACAACGTCGCATCAGATTAGCGATGGGGATATCGTTGCTAAATTTCCCATAACTGTAGTCGGGATTAATATTGGTTCCGTAACCAAATTTTTGTAACTGCTCCAGATAGTGATTCACAATAGCTTGCAGGGGAGCATCTAAATCATCATTGAATCTTTCTGTATGTTTAGAAAGACGCTGGGGTTGTTTGGCATCAATTCCGCTAAAATGAAAGAATCTTAAAGGCTCTCCATCAACTAACCATCCTGTTTCAGTTTGAGTTAGTTGACGTTGCTCTAGATTCCAATATGCCACATTGAGGGTATGATCCCGTAAAATTGCTACATTGTCATGAAAAGCTGGTAAGAGATCGACAAATTTTTGATCGACAAAAACCCCTTTCTCTTGCTGATTAATACATTGGAAACGTAATTTTCTCTCCCACCATTGTAAAAATGCGATCGCATCTTGACTGTTATTCAGGGCAATAAAGCCCAAGTTATAGATTCCAGCTTTCATAATACCGATATCATTGGGAAATTCTTTAAATTCTGCTGGTGCGGTAAGATGGGGGGTTAAAACAAAATCTGCCCCGGCGGCAAAAGCATCAAACACAGGGCTCATCGGTGCAAAAAGTTCAATATCTGGATCGAGATACACTACTTCGGTAAAACCTCTTGATTCGAGCAACTGCCGCATCACAAAGGGTTTAACGGCGGTATTGAATTCCATAATGTCGTAGCGAAAAGCAAAATCAGGAAAGTTCTCAATTCCGAGGGATGCTGCCGGAATAATTTCTACCCCCCGAATGCCTAATTCGACATCAGAGCAGATTTTATCGGCTAAACATAAAAATAAATCTGCTTCAGGATGATGTTTTTGAACTGAATCAAACAAAATCCTCACATAAGGAAAATAATTATTAGAACAGATACTTACAATAGCTCGTTTTTTGCTGTTGGACGTAGAACTCATCAATTAAAAATGCGATCGCATTTGTTTAACATCATCATACATCCATACAAGTTACCTCAAAGATGGCGCTAACACACAGAATTTAATTTATCCTATTATTTATTCTATAAACGAAAAACTCTTTCCTCAAACCTCACAAAACAAGATGAAATCTCATATTTTAGTCGTCGAAGATGAAGGTAAATTAGCTCAGTTTATTCAGCTGGAATTAGAATACGAAGGCTATGAGGTAACTGTAGTTAACGATGGTTTAGGGGGTTTGGCGACAGCGAGAGAAATAACCCCCGATCTGATCTTATTGGATTGGATGTTACCAGGAATTTCTGGATTAGAAATTTGTCGTCGTTTACGTCAAACTGGCGATAAAGTCCCGATTATTTTATTAACTGCTAAAGATGAAGTTAGCGATCGTGTTGCTGGTTTAGATGCCGGAGCAGATGATTATATAATCAAACCTTTTAGTATTGAGGAGTTACTAGCTCGCATTCGAGCTAATTTAAGGCGTAATCAAGAGGAAGATAGTACCTCTTTACAATTTTCTGATTTGCGTTTAGATCGCTCATCTCGCGAAGTTTATCGCAATAATCGTCTGATTGAGCTAACTGCTAAAGAATTCGATCTTTTAGAATATCTTATTGCTCATCCCCGTCAAGTTTTAACTCGCGATCAAATTTTAGAACGGGTCTGGGGCTATGATTTTATGGGAGATTCTAATATTATCGAGGTTTATGTTCGTTATTTACGTTTAAAACTAGAAGCCAATCAAGAACCAAGATTAATCCAAACTGTTCGTGGTGTAGGTTATGTTTTACGAGAATAGCACTGCTCGCCAAAAGACCCCCCATTCGACAGCAAGGCGCACTAAGCAAGACATTAATAAGTCATAGATCAAGATTGGTTTTTCTTATTTTTCCTTTAAATAACTTTAGTTGCTGAAAGATCGATTTTGCCAAAATGAAGACTACAACCAATGAGAAAGTTTTCTAGAAATTTTATGAGCCAGGTGACATCTTCTGCTGAATAAGATTCATAATTAACAAATAAAATTGCTAATCTATCTTCTAATTCTGGTTTGATTTTAGGACAGATCAAGATCATCCTAATCATCAAAGAGACTGTGGTAGACGTACCCAAATTTATTACTAAATCAATAAGTTGGCGATGATTATTTTGTTGAGTCTTATCGACAACTAAAAATCTTAGCAATCTTCTACAAGTTTGCAAGATTAAGCTATCATTTAAAGGTTGGGAGTCTGATTGATAATAAGCTTTATCGAGAATTTTAGATATAATCTTATCAAATTGATATTCCTTATTTCTTGATTTCACTCCTAAGATAAGGTAAGAATGCAGCCGTTTTTTAAATTGTTTGTAGGAAATTCCTAATTTATTTTTAGCAATAAATCCCTGAGATATTTGATAAATTGTTTCTTTCCCATTAGGTTTTTCCAAATATTTTTTGATCGAATATTTTAGATCTTGTTCAGATAGTAGACTAGGATTTTTGACTCTTCTTAAGAATTTTCCTGCACCATGAGAAATTTGTCTAGCTCGGGCAATCTGCACCAAACGAGAGCGATAAATAATATGTTGTGCTAGTTGGAATTCAAAAGATTTTTGGCGGAGATTTTGGAGATTGATAATTAAATTCTTTGCTTCAGGAATATGTTCTTTCCCTAATAGTAAAGGTTGATATAAGTAAGGATAATGAGTAAGATAATTGGCAATTGATTTTTCAGGGTCAAAGTCTAATAGGGGATTGCATGCAATGACATTAGCAATGCGTTTTAATTTTAAGTAGTAATCTGTTTGGCGAAAACCATAAGACAACTCAAGTATTTTCTTGCGTCTGCGATCATAACAACGGGCTTTAAAATTAATTGAATCTATAATATTAACTAATTCAATAATAAATTGGTGAAACTCTGATTGTTTTGCCCAATGATTAATTACAATATGATAGCAGTAATTTAAGACATAAAAAAATCTTCCTTGATCTTCTTTAGAAAAGATAAGATTTTCTATATTGCTTCGTAATGAAGAATTTTGAATGCTGAACTCAAAAAAGATGCGGCGAAATTCAGCAATAACCTCTTGAGGAGAATTATTATCTACATAGTCTCGCAAATATTTATAGATAAGTTGTTCTAAATTAACTCTTTTATAGACAACATTATCATGGGAGTTGATCATCTATAATTACCAACTATAATAGACTTCCGTACTATTGTAGCCTTAGTTTTTTGCAAGTAGGTTGACGAAGTCAGAGGAAGCCGAGGGGCTGATTCCGTCGTCGCACGCTGGAAATCGTACGCCCCGTCCGTCGTTTTATTTATCCTCGAATGGGGACGGCGGGGTCTCTCTGACACCATATGCTCAGTAGTCACAATTTTTATTTATAGTGTTTCTCAGAGTTATGAGGTGTTCCCTGTTCCCCGTTCCCTAAAGCAGAGGTTTTTTGGACCTCACCAGTATGAGAATTGCTACATGAAAGAGAGTCTCATTTCAAGCTATAGTAACTTGACTTAAGGATAAATCTGCCTTGCCAAAGTGAATACTTAGAGCCAGTTGTAAGTTTTCTAGAGAATTAATTAACCAGGGTACTTCATCTTTATCATAGAATTCGTAATGAGAAAAAAGAATCGCAAAGCGTTGTTCTAAGTAAGGTTTTACTTTGTTGCAGATTAATAATAATTTCAGTAGTAAACCAATAACCTGTGTTTCTCCCAAATTAGCAATTAACTCGATAAAGAAAGTATAGTTAGGGTTCTTAGAGCTATCTACTACCAAAAATTTTAATAAACTAGAGCAAGTTCTCATAATGCTAAATTCATCGACAGTTTGAGAATGGAAATCAGGAAAAATATTTTGCAAATACTTATATACTTTCTTATTGAATTTATGTTTTCCATAATTAGAATCGATTCCTGAGACTAAATATTCATAAAGCTCATTTTTAAATTGTTGATAATATTTGATGTTACTCATATTATGGGAGAAGTTATAGGCTAAATCCAGATATGTAGCATTTGATTCGACTTTGCCCAGATACTGTTGTAAGGCATAACTTAATTTGCTATCACTTAATAAAGTGGGATTTTCAACAGGTTGAATAAGTCTTTTAGGTATTTTACTTCTATTAGATATTTTATATTTACGGACTATTTGTGCTAGTCTTACTCTATAGGTTATATATTTGGAAATATCTAGCTCATAAGTGCGCTGAATTCCTTTTTGGATCTTTTTTATAGTTTTTTTAAATTCATAACTACTATCTTCACTTAATAGGCAATGTTGATATAAAAAGGGATAACGCTGAATTAAATCGCCAACATATAAACAAGAATTGTCTTCATTATTATAACTTTGATTAATCAGATTTCCTAGCCTTTTTAATTTTATATATTGTTCTGTATTTTGAAAACTTTCAATGAGCTTGCGTAATTTTCTAGCTGATTTAGAATTAGCACTTCCAGGGGGTAAAACTATATCTAATTGGGCTATTAATGAAGGTATCTCTGCTTTGAGCTCGGGATATTTTTGCCAATAATTAATGATAATATGGCAACACCGATTTAAAAAAACATGAAATTCTCTTTCTACATTATGAGTATTGATTATCGTGTCGAGGGCTGATTTGACCGAATGAACATCGTAACCTGTTCCTTTGATAAATAAGTAACGAAATCGTTCAATTACTTTTTCAGGGCTATCTTTTTGCAAAGATTCTCGTAAATGATCGTATACTTTATTTGCTTCTTCATGAGTAGATTGAAAACCACAACTGCCTTGATAAACTATGTCCATTTCTGATCCTCCGATAGCCACGGAAAATTTAACAAAAATTTAAATTTCAAAATCCATAACATATTACTATCTCTTATTCATTATAATACAGTTATGCTTTCAGAAATAGGATTAAGGTTTAATCAAGATTTTATAGGGCTAAATTTAGTAATATTTCTGATGAAAATTGCTACCATAACACTACCAAAAATCTTAAAATTGAGGTAATAATTCAGGATATTTGCTCTCTTGAGTAAATTTTATTGATTAAAGTTTCCGTATTTAAAACTATGACTAGCAAAATCCCTCTCAGCGAACTCAGTAAAATTCTTGAGGATAATTTACTCCAACCAGTGACGGGAGAGCTGGAAAAATTTGCGATAGGTGTCAACACAGATACTCGAACTTTCCCCCCAGGAGCAATATTTCTCGCTCTAGTAGGAACACAATTCGATGGACATGATTTTGCTGCTATGGCGATCGCTAAAGGTGCGATCGCACTAATTGGGTCGCGTCAATTATCATTAGAGTCTGAGGTACCACAATTTATTGTTGCTGATACCCTCAAAGCCTATCAGCAAATTGCTCGTTGGTGGCGAGATCGCTTTACCATTCCTATTATTGGAGTGACAGGCTCGGTAGGGAAAACTAGTACTAAAGAATTAATTGCTGCGGTATTGGGTACTCAAGGCAAAGTGGTAAGAACCCAAGCTAACTATAACAACGAAATTGGAGTTCCCAAAACTTTACTCGAAATTACTCCAGAACATGATTTTGCTGTCATCGAAATGGCAATGCGCGGTTTAGGAGAAATTGCCTTACTGACAGAGATTGCCAACCCTACCATCGGCGTAATTACCAATGTGGGTACGGCACATATTGGACGGTTAGGCTCTAAGGTCGCGATCGCTCAAGCCAAATGTGAATTATTAGCTCAAATGTCCCCCCAGAGTACGGCAATACTTAATTACGACAATCCCTTGTTAATCGAAACCGCAGCCAAAGTTTGGCAAGGAAAAACGATTACCTATGGATTAACAGGAGGGGATCTGCGAGGTGAAGTGAATAATAGCAATACTGTCTCTGTAGAAGACAAAAACTTTCCCTTACCTCTTCGGGGGATTCATAACGCCAGTAACTATTTAGCAGCGATCGCGGTTGCTCAAGCTTTAGAAATAGACATCACATGCTTAACGGCAGGTTTAACTGTAGAATTACCGCAAGGGCGATCGCATTGTCATCAATTACCTAACGATATTCTGCTCCTGGATGAAACCTATAATGCGGGCTTTGAATCCATGCAAGCCTCTTTAAGAATGCTCAAAGCAACTCCAGGAAAAAGGCATCTTGCAGTTTTAGGAACCATGAAAGAATTAGGCTCTTATTCAGCATCGCTACATCAGCAAGTAGGCATAACTGTCCAAGAATTAGGTATAGATCGCTTACTAGTCTTAGCAGATGAACCAGAAACCGAAACCATGATTACTGGCGCAGAGGGGGTAATCGCCGAATGTTTCCACGATCCCGCTTTATTAGGGAAAAGATTGCGCAATATTATGCTGCCTGGCGATCGCATTTTGTTTAAAGCTTCTAATTCTGTAGGATTGAATCAGGTAGTGGAGCAATTACGGCAACATTTTGATTTATCGTCTTGACCTAAAACCTAATTAAAAGCTCGCCATTTCTTATATCTAGTGAGATAATAGAACTAGAGAGACATGATGTAAACAAAAAAAT
>JAAUYM010105519.1_pt1 | contig 10609 bp, 10 predicted proteins | sample 7278001 | NCBI WGS metagenome assembly JAAUYM01 (sample SAMN14350224, study PRJNA611818) | marine sediment metagenome | isolation source: surface marine sediment (1.8m) | place: French Polynesia: Moorea | collected 2018-08
AGCAACAGCAACAGCAACAACAAAAACAACAGCAGCAGCAACAACAATGGCAATACTATCAACAACAACAACAGCAACAATGACAGCACAACAGTAGCAGCAGCAGGAACAACCACACCTAGAACAACACAGCATTCGCTTCACCTTGGATGTCTTTTTCCTCCTTCCCCTCCTTCGTCTTCTCCTGCAGCCTCCTCCCGTCCTTGTACCACCTGACCCTGGCCCTGGGGTATGCGTGTACCACGCAAAGGAGCTCAAGCTGGACGCGGTCAGACTTCTGGATGTAAGACTCCTCGGTGATGATCTCGGGAGCGTCTGCAAAAAATTAACATGTGGGAATTTTCGATGCTTTCAAGTTTTAAAAGTAGAAATTACACTTCAGACAATTAAATTCTGGTTTGAGTACTACTTTGGAACGTTTGTTTTCTTATTTTTGGATGTAGAAATTACTGTATCTACAAGATACCTATGACAAAATCAAATTATTTGGAAAACTTGCATGTGCTTCAAATTTCTGAAAGAGATGGGGAAAAAAAAAACATGACTCACGGAGGACGTTGACCTTGACGGTGTCGACTGCGCCCTCCCCTGGCCCGTTGCTGCCCGTGCAGACGTACTGTCCCGCGTGGCGCCGGGTCACGTTGGAGTAGACCACCTGGGAGCCGGAGACGTGGGCACGACCGTCCGGCATCCTCTTGCGCTGTCGGCAATGCAAACAAACATCACGATTATTAAATTGCAATACAGTACCGCTTTGCATTCTACCAGATTTACATTCACATACACTCCAAAATGCAACCTATATCAGCAAACTCCCCGTGATTTTTAACTTTTTTTTTTGCTAATCACCTGCCTTACAATAATTTACCTTTGACTGACTTCACGTGATATTTAAGGTCTACGTAGTACCAGTACTACAAGCTGTCGTGCACGTTTGATTGTCTCAGACTATTCAGCACCACCTTCCTGGACCACGTGATCCTCGGCTCCGGGTCGCCGGTGCCCCTGCAGACCAGCGCCAGCTCGTCGCCCACGTTCAGCCTGATCTCGTCGCCCTCCTCCTCCAGGGCCCCCTCGCTGTCTTGGTCGTCGTCGCCATCGTATTCCCTCGGCCTGAGAATCGTCACCTTGGGAGGAACTGCGGCGGAGGGGACAAACACACACGGAAACTGACAAATACTAGAAAAGCTTTCCGATCACTATTACTGACCGATGACCTTGACCTCGTGCCTGATGGTGGCCGGCGGGTTGGAGCTGACCTCACACAGGTACTCGCCCATGTCGGACAGCTTGGCCAGGGCGATCACCAAGGTGGAACTCTGTTTGCATAAGAGATTACTTGTTGGTCAAAAACTATCAATTGTGTTTTGACAAAAAAAATGAGTCAGCGTCAAATTACATTTTTAGGCACAAAATTAAGATGGTAATTTGGACGGAAATATGGCATTTTTCGGACAGAAACTTTTAGCATTTTTGCCCTTTTACGCAGGACCTGGCAAACATCGCTTGTGTAGATATTCGATTTTAGAAATGTATTTAATTTTTTCAACCTTTAGAGATAAATTTACTCTTGGAAACCATAAAAGTTATGATTTTAGGAAAGATTTTTGATTTGTCAAGCTTTCTCGTGCGGCGGACAAAGACGGATGTAGACTTTACGTAGTAGTGGTACAGGTGGTGACTCACCCTATCCTCCTCGATCTCCACGTCGATCCTGCCCTCCTCCTTTCCCATGACGTGGCTGGCCGTTGTCAGGTACTGGAACCTGTTGTGGTGGTTGCTGTTGCTGTTGTCTGATGACATCACCTTCTTCCAGCTCAGGACGGTGGGACCTGAAGGAGGAACAGAATTTTCATTCATTAAATCAAGGAAAGTTTAGGAGTTTTAGTTGTCGAAACGCAATCCAGTGATTTTTGAAGTAAATAATCAGATTTTTTTTTACCACCATATGTTTTTTCTCCCAGAAAGCCAACGCCCTTCCCTATCCGTAGTTTTTTTTTTAGCCCACCCACCCACCTCCGCCCATAATTTTAGGGCCACTTGCTTGCATGATTTATGCAAAGGAGTCCTGGAAATATGAAGGGTGGTGGTGGAATGTTGTAGAGAGATGGAAGAGAAGGGAAGAGGAATCTCCCATGGGGATTTCGAAAGAAGAGAGGGTGGGAAGAAAGCCGACTGAGATTTGTGGGCCGGCTTGTGTGACACACTTTTCAACTCGCCCACCACGATGCTTTCTACCCTGACTTAAAAGTGAAAAATTCTTTTTCGTATGGAAATAAATTTTTTGATGGCGTAAAACAGTTTTACGCCATCCTGCAGAACGTTAATAGATGATAAAAGCCTGATAATACATGAAGAAAACTCTTTTTTTACGAGAAACAATCCCGAATCAATCGCGCAAGTCATTGATCAGATTAAAAAGAAGCTTTTTTTTACCAGAACGCCGATATAGCTGAACCCAAATAAAAAGAAAACTGCTGACTAAGCCATTAACCAGTGAGGAAGGGTCACTTTATTGGAACAGACACGTGCGCACAGCGTTGTTGTGCTATCTTCCAGGATGGATTCCAAGTCAATCTGGGAAAAGTGTTTTCCCCCTCCTTTCTCCCTCCCCCCTCCTCGTGTTGTCTGCAATTCCTCCTCTTCCTTCCTTTCCACGCATATCTTCTCCTCTCCCCATCCCCTCTTTTCCTCCTTTGAAAGATTGCTGGTGCTTCTGTCTCTACGACACAAGCACAGAAAGACCACGCAAAGCGTTGCGGAGTTGCTCGCAAGAAGTCATCATACTTAGAAAGAATCTATGCGTGATTGTTGCTCGTCACGTTCTGGCACCATTAGCGTCAACAAGAATCTCTTTCTAGTCCTCCATGACCGCGCTTTCTCCCTGGCTAAAAAAAAGAGGGTGAATGAACGCACAAGAAGAGAAAAGAGAGACAGAAATGTGGGGTGGTAAGGGAGTAATGCGAGCAATGCAGAGGAGAGGGAGGGAGGGGGGAGATGAGAGATAAGAGGAGAAAGAAAGGAGGGAGGGAAGGGAAGGGAAAAGACAAAGGAAACTGCGTATAGAATTTCGAATTAACCGAATTTAGTTAATTATTTTTTCTCACCCAAACAGACACAAACACCATCTTGCTTTGTTTCGTTTTCTCATTGTGGTACTACTTGTAGACATCTGGACGTTGGAGATCGCTTAGCAATAAGCATTTGAGACTTTTTCCATATCCAGTTTCAAATAACGACCCATCTGCTCACCATATCCCTCCAGAGTGTTTCTCAGATTGCAAATAATAAAAAAGAAAAGAAGCGAAATGCAGTACACCCACACAGCAACAGACTTCGGTGCTTCTTTCCACACATTCCTCTCAGCAGTCTCTCTCGTTCAAATGAAATTCCCGAGCTTTTGCCTGCTCCACTTTCTGTCCCTTTCCTGCTCCTTGAATCCCCCTTCACGTCTCATGGTTTATGGCGAGTAATAAAGATTTGCTTTCCTACGAGAAAAGTGGGGGGGGGGGGGAGAGAAAGGCAGGAAAGTAGCCAGAACTTCCACTTCCGCCTCAGAAAGAAGGAGGAGGAAATAAAGGGTGAAAGACAAGAAGACATCAAGAAGTTTTCTTTTAGGGGTGGGTGGAGGAGGGAGGAAGAGACACTCTCCTAATTAGATGATAGCTGCGTAGGGAGGAGGGGGAAGTTTATGGGAATTGTAATTCGAAACTGGAGCATAAATTTCTCCACGTCTTGAATGAATCAGATTTTTTTTTCGCTCTTCTAGAGAGGACGACAATAACGTACCGTCCATTTCCTCACTTATTCACTTACCCAGACTGTCCACCTCGCAGGGCAGCCTGACTGTGTGGCCCAGCTCCACCCTGAGGCTGAGCGGCTCCGTCACGAACTGTGGGTTGGCCCTCAGAACCTCGACCTCCTCCTCCTCCTCCGCCCCCGACTCCGGCCACCGGACAGCGTCATCGTCGTAGTAGTCATCGCGGCCGTCGCCGTCCGAGGTGTCGTAGTTGTAGTCGTCGTAGGCGTAGCTATCGTTGTTGCTGTAGCTTCTGCGGTCGCTGCCGCCGCTGCTGCTGCTGCCGACAGCGACCCTGTTGTCTCGGTCGTCGGCCACCGAGGGGAGAGCTGAAAAAAATTGCCAGGAGAAAGCACAGGTTTGATTAACACAGAATTTTGACAATATTATCACTGCAGGAGCAGTGAGAGTTGAGGTGGCTTTTAGTACTTTCCGAAAATGTGATAACGTCATTTAACCCGACCAATATCGGCGACCTCAACCATACCTCTGTGGTACCGCTGAGTTATTTCAAGGTAAAATTGTCGCTCTAGTCTCAATTATGTCTAATCCCTACCACAGAGGGTTTTTTTTATCTTACCATTGGGGTATGGACAGATACGTACTTCGGAAATATTGGTCGGGTACTCTCTCTACGACGTACGTACATACAGCGGAAGTAATGCCTCCACCCTCCCTCAACACGAACATGGATGACTCATGATTTCTCCTCTTTTCAGTCTTTCGGGAAATGACATCGCGCCCGGCGCATTAATGTCTCGAACCGAACTTAATGGCCTTCTTTATTCCCTGACGACCTTATACAGTCCATTGATCTTTACAACCTTTTCCCCTCTCTCTTCCAGCGGCAGTGATGTGTGTCTGTTTGTGGGGAGAAGGAGAAAAAAAGAGTCAATGACCTTTGTCAGGGCGAATCAGGAAATGGCATTCTAATTTCGAAAAGAGTTCTACTAGTAGTACAGAATGGGCATCCAGAAATGTATCTCCAGACTTTTTTTTCCCACTGCCCCCAAACACCGTGACCTAGATGCTCAATCGCAAGGAACCCCCCCTCCTTTCTCTTCTGGTTACGCCATCCATCAAAGAACAATCTGATCTCTCCACAATATGCTACGTACTGCATGCAGAAGAAAGTCTCCCTTCCATATTTTTGTCTTCCTTTCCTCCTTTCATACTATTTGTCCCAGGATTCTCTCCTCATTTGCGCACGAGTGCATCCCATTCCCATTCGGACATACTAGTACATGGACGAGACAAAAAGTTGGCAGTGTCCAGTGCTCATGTTTTCTTTCTACTACGTAGTACTGCATCACCATCTCGTATCTACTGTACCTAGTACGTACTGTACGTTCTCTCTCTTGATTTGGGAAATCAATGTGTGTGATGCTTTGCGCTGAACTGGAGGCCAAGAATTCGGCAGAAAATGGATTTTTTTCTTCTCAAAAAGAAATCAGAAAATCAAAGTCGTGTCATCTCTCTCCCTTTCGTGAAAATCATTTCAGACTCTTCCTCTATCCGTGAACCGTTTCTTCGCCTTTAACGCCTTCTCCTCCTCTCCTCTCCGCATCTGCAATGCAGTGGAGAAATAAATCTCCGACAATGTGGAACCCATAAAACAGCGAAAAGAAAAGCTCTTAAGGAAGCATCAATCTTTGACATGTGTGCAATACGTTAATCACTCGTAATATAAAGAGCTTAGTTATGCATTAACCGTTTAACGTAAAATAAGCACAAGTTTGCACTTTAAGGACATTAAGGACATTAGTTGGGGAAAATCTGACTTTTCTGCAGAGCATTCATTGTCCTCCTCCCTTTCCCCTTTCGGGGTACGATCTCTTTAAGAAGAGATTTCGGAAGCAGAGTTGTTTGGCATTCTTTTCTCCATCGCTGGCCCTTCAGGCGAGTGTCTAGACGTGAGGGAAAGCTCTCAATATCTCCTTCTCTCTCGTAAAAGATCTGCTTTCCAATCTTTAGACAAAAGTTTCCAATGGCCTTTGCAATTTGCTCTCTTCCCCGTTTCTTTTTACTTGAAGAAAAGAGATAGAGCTATAAGGGTGTTCAGTTCTATTCTTGAGTAAGCAAACTTTAGGGCTTACGTACTTCAGAGGTTCTCAACCCATTTTAAGACCCGCGACCCACACTACCCGATCGATATTGCTCAGGTAGAGATCACGAAATGTTGAGGAATTTGCTCCCAAAGTTTTGTTGGTTTTTTTTAGGATTTTTCTCCTAAATTTATTCTACCCCGACCCCACTCCTGGGGGTAATTTTAGATTCAGGGAATCTTCAAGGATTCAAGGAAGATCTAGTGTCAAGCTTACTTAAGTGGTTCTCAAAAATGTGACGTATTTTTGACGAAGTCAATCTTGGTCAGGTAAACACAGATTACCGTGACCCTCACGCGACCCACTCAGTAAGGCTTTGCGACCCACTTTTGAGTCCTGAACCTATACGTACATTGTCCTCTTATTTACGTATACTTTAAACAATGGACAATCTTTGAACTCCTTGCAACAATTTAGAAGCACATAAAGAATCTTAGAATTTAAGCATCGCCGTCCTGAGGCTTCGGAGGCAACGCCTTGCCGCGTGACTTCATCCTCCTCTTGCAACCGCTGCCGCCCCCGCAGACGGCCGCCGCCAACAGTCTCCCGACGGAGTAGGCCAGCTCTGCCAGGCCAAGCACGCTCAGGCCAGTGAACAGGCCAAGGGTACCGCCTAGGGGCCAAGGCGAAAATGCAATTAGATGTAAAAGTTAAGACTGCAACATGTCCATTGAAAAAACTGAATACTTCCTTTCACCTTGTGCTTAATAAAGACTTCAATAATAACGGTATACCAGTATTGTTATATTACTGACTTCCATAAACTAATAAATGTTCAAAACAGCTTTTCAAATACAAAGTTTTTCACATTGACAAAAAAAAGATTTAAGTCGATCAAACCATCAATGGACATGTTGTACATACATGTACTGGTATTTACCGATGCTGGCCAGCTTCTCCTCGAAGGTGGCCCCCCGCTGCAGCCTCATCCTCTTGGCGGTGGACCTGGCAAACTCCAGCAAAACCCCGGCAAAGTCGTTCTTCGCCATCTTCAGGCACAGGTCCACAGCATGGTGCTCGGAGAAGTGGCCCTGGGAGGCCATGTGAATGGGAACGGAAAGGTTGATGCTGTAGTCTTCAGTCGAGGCCAGCTGGTGGTACACGTTAGCAAAGGGAACCCAGGCCAGGCGGCCGGTCTTGGCCATCGTCCAGCTAAGGAGGTCCTTGGCTCCGTAAGTGCTCGTCTGGTCACACTCGGTTTCCTCAAATGGCTTGGTGTCCACTCCAACCTCGTACTGGATCTCCTCGCAGTCGTCCGGGCACTCAGACTCGCACCACGCTAACTCGGTCTTGTTGATCACCATCCCGTCTTGCTTGCCCCGCTGGAACCCATTACAGAGTGGAAAGCTCTCGCGATCGCCATTTGGGTCGTCCCAGTTGGCGCAGCTGTACTGCTTCCTCCACAGTAACCCCAGGCACTCCAGCATACAGTTGCTCTTTGTGTAGTAGCCGAGTGTGGTTCTGCCCTCAAGGATCTCATCGAGAAACCTGCACTGCCTCTTGTCCACTGGGACATCCCTTATGTCCTCGTCTGCCACCTGCTGGGTCACGTACATCTTTATCCTGTGGTGGTAGCCTGTGTCAATATCGATGCCTCTGCCTCTTGTTCTCACCAGGTTATGCCTGTCGCTCAGGAACACCTTGAACTTCTCACTGGACAGGCGAGGTTTGGTGGTCCTGCCTGCATCAAGTGCCATCACCATCTTGTGTCTGATCATATCGTCTGGAAACCTCGTTGGCGGGGATTCCTCATTTAACAGCTGCACAATCCAACTGGAGGATCGCCTGTACGTCTCCCTCGGCAGGGCCCCATTGAATGTGTAGCAAAGCCCCTCCTCAGTGATCACTGGATAGAAGTTGACCACCTGCTTCTCCCTCTCCACGTGATCCCCGTAGCAGTTTTCACAAAAGGCGGCGAGGGGTATGAGGTAGTGAAAGGGGTCGTAATAGTTCTTGGCTGAGTAGCTCAGAGTAGACTCCTTTAACTTGTACTTGATAGGGGGCACCAACTTGCTCGGGACTGCATCCTCACCAAGGGTGGAAGCTAGCATGACGAGGATGGCCAGCGACCTGAAGGAGGAGAGCTTCTGGCCAAAGTAGTTCGGGGTGAGAAACCAGTCAGGATCGGAGGCACGGAGCGAGGAGTACTCGAAGCTCTGCTCGGTGGAGCCAAACAGGGCCTGTTGCGGGTGGACATAGGTCTTCTGCAGCATGGCCGGGATCTCAAACAGGCTTATGTTGGTGGGCACAGAAACATTCAAGGCTCGATTTAGCAGGTCCTCAAACGAGGACAGAAGGCTGTATTCCAGTGGAGACATCTTGTAGCCCTCTATTTGGATCTCGAAGGCCTCTTCAGGATTGGGCGCGACCGATTCTCTAAAGGTCCTCCCGATCATTTGGGGAATTATGAAGGACAGAAAGGATCCAAATCTGGAAATGGGAGGAACCCCCTGTAGGTAGAACGCCGCCTTAATGGCCATTTTCCTGCTGCTGTCTGTTCTGATGTTGGGAGCCGTGGCATTTATATCCAAACTGGTGATGTGGTTAATCAGGTCCGGAATGCCTTTATCCAGAAGCACCTCGTGTTTCCGCCTCAAAAAGATGGAATCTTCCACCCGCTTCTCAAACTCCGCTTGGAATGAAGCATCTTGTTCAGTTTCCCTGGCTATGAAAGCTTCCATCCTTGTCTGAAAGTCTGGATCCGGACTGATACTCATTCTCGCCACTTTCCCATCGACTTTCTCAGCAATGTGCTTGACCACAGCCTCCATGACATCCCCAAAGTCTTCCCTGACCATCTCCTCGTTAGCACACAGCTCGGCAGAGGTCTCACACGGGTAGTCGATCCTGTCAAGTAGCAGCCTGACGAAAGCCCACCTGTCATGGGGTATCCGTGGGCACACGGTCACGGCAGGAAAAGGGATCCGGCCCAAGGGCACCCCGAGGGAGTCCGTGACGATTTCCACCGGATTATCCTCCCACACGTCAACGGCATTCTTGATCAGGACCAGGCAGTAGGTGACGCTGGCCACCACCAGGGCCGACCAGACCAGACGGAGAAGGACCGGCACCTCCTGCTTGAAGGAGTATCTCACCCCGTGAAGTGGAAGGTTTTCCGCGGACTCCCTTAGCTTGGGAGATATGTGTATCCTCTTCATGGTCTCTGTTAGGAATAGAAGGAGGGGGCTGGTTCTGTGCACAGGAGTGTCTTCTGTCGATTTTTTTCAACGTTCCATTTCAATCCGTCTTCGTTAACTTCAAGTGCTTCATAGATACTCGTACGTAGTCCTTAACGCCCTATTTTGACAATTGGTTTATCCAAGTGCAATATCTCTCGTCTGCCATCATACCTATAGAAACTTTAGTGGCTGTAAAAAAAATTACATTTACAGAGTAAAAATTGAAAAGTGCAGTAAAGACACCATGCATGTTTGCCAACCTGGATAAACCCTGTAATTGCTTCGCTGAAGGAGACGCACCGTGGGCCTTCACTGTCAATTTGGAGGCGAAAGGCCCTAACACTCCCGCCTATTCATTAAAGTTTTTCATGTGTGGGCGTGGGTACAGCAAAGTTTAGTGTATGCAAAGAATGTCTTTACTTTCTGGGCTTGGAAAAATTATCTAGCAGAAGAACAGGATACGAAAAGAGGCGAGGAGACGAAGCGAATTTAAATTATTCCCACACAAGTTGTTGAGGTTGGTCCTCAACAACCATCTGATAATTTACTTGTGCCGTGGATTAGAAACACAATAACAAAATAGCTTGAAGCACTTGCTCCGTCTAACTGAATCCAATTGTCATCACTAGAGATGGTAGAAGGAGGCCAAGTCCGGTCATGGATCCGGTGGCACCAGAGTCGTCGTTGGACGGGTCCGCAGGCGATTCCACGGAGACCTGAAAAAAGCGTCAAAGTCTCAGGTAGAATTTACACCTTCTATAAATTATAAGTGCTACCATTTTGCTATGACATTCCCGTGACCCACTCGAGAAAACTTTGCGACCCACTTTTGAGTCGTGAACTGGATGAGTTGAGAACCCCTGTTTTAGTTTACTAGTACTCGTAGTACAAGTACTAACTAAGCACATGCCTGTTGGGTTTTGCTGTAGATCCAGTCTAGCGTCAGCACGTCTTGCTGCTCCTCAAAGTACGGAACCACCTTAAAAAAAACAACGATGCCAAATTGCCTTGTCTTCTTCACACAGTGAGACAAGTTCTGTGTGTGCGTTGCATGCCTCTTCTAGGATCCTTGCGTTGTATTCGTTGTACCACTGGATCTGCGCGTCCGTCATCATGCCGAAGTCGATCAGCTTGGGCTCGAACGGGACCAGCGTCACCGGATCCAGAGTCAGAAAGCCCCCTGTGTGTGTGGGGTGTGTGTGTGGAGTGGAGTGCAGCATGACAGTTTAGTAGCTCAATGTCTGCCCTTATGCGGCATGTCTACCAAAAAAACCTGAACAGCTCTTTTCTTCCCTAATCAAACATTATTTGATTTTTTTTGTCAATGAAAAATGTTTTGAGTGTCTAAAAGCTTTGAGATTTATTTTGCACGTGAAAAAGTAAATCCCTCTGTCATAGCTTTAATGCATTTGCTATTAACACCTAAGCTGAGATATTCAGGTTTTTTTACATGTTCGTGCTTTAGTTAGATATAGTATGTCCTCACTCTCTTCTGGATTATCCTCGAACTCCTTCCTGACCACCCT
>JAAUYM010113273.1_pt1 | contig 10609 bp, 13 predicted proteins | sample 7278001 | NCBI WGS metagenome assembly JAAUYM01 (sample SAMN14350224, study PRJNA611818) | marine sediment metagenome | isolation source: surface marine sediment (1.8m) | place: French Polynesia: Moorea | collected 2018-08
ATATTTTCCCCTCCCCTCCTCCTTCCTCTCGGGTTCCATTTGGCCTTCGTGCAACGCCTTGTTTACCCTCTCTTTCGTCCTTCCCTCCCCCCCCAGGGAAGGCCAAAGATAGAGTACGACGGAAAAAGGGGGAAGGCAGGACTAAATAGACACGTTTGTGTTCCCACCAGGCTTGATGAGAAAACACTCCTAACGCCTGAATGTGTGTGGTGTGCTGGTGAGGAATGAGACCTAATGAGCCGAGTCCACACTGCAGTCGTCCACGCTGCAGTCGTATGTAGTTAATACTTATGGGCATAAAGGCCTGCCACAAAAAGTCCCGATCCCAATTAACTCTCCTAGACTCTACTACCTATTCTAAGATTCCACCCTCGGAGGACCCAAAAAAACTCTCTCGCGCTTAATCATCCATCCCTTCCTTCTCCATGCTTCTCGTATTAAGACGTAGAAAACTTTTCCTGTAACTCCCAACCGCTCTCTCTTTCTCCCTCTAACTCATGCTCCAAGGCGGAGCCCGAACCCTCACCTCCTCCCTGTCTCACACGATTTTCTGGGAGAAAAGCGCAGATAGAGAAAGGATCTAGGAAGAAGGGCCTCCTCTTCCTCTGTAGACTTTTTCCTCCTCACTGACCTCCCCATCATTCCACGATTACGGAGCTTGCTTTATTACCCCCCTTTTAGGTCCAAGAAAGCCGAACGGACATGAAATGCAGTGACGCTCCAAGGAAGGTAGTCCTCAAAAAAAGAAAGGGAGGAAGGAGATGCCGTTTCAACGACATAACGATGCCTCCCCTATTGGAGGGCCTCCGTGCCATTGTAGGAAATACTCGAGACCCGGTGAGGGCACGTTCAGAGGAATGGAGGGAAGGGATGGGAGGCAAAAAAAAGTGAGTAGGTAGAAAGCCGGGAGACAAAGATGAGAGAACGAGCGATCCGTGCAGCGGGAGGTGGGCGTCGGGAACGATGAAGAAAGCGGCAAATCCGCGTGTCTCATTTCGTGGCATATCCCACCCAAACCGGCCGCACACACATATAGTACAGTACACACACACACACACACACACGGAAATAGGGCCAATCTCGCACGAATCACGCTCACTCCTCCTCCTCCTCCCTTTCCTTATTCTTCGCCAGCCCACAAAGCTCATCTTCTTTCCTTTTCTTTCCCTCCCCTTTCTTCACATTACGCACTCTCCCAAGAGAAGATGATTGAATGAATGGATGATGATCCACGCACGCCCAGCACACGCAACCGCAGCACCGGTCATTAACACACCCGCTGAAGTCCGACCCCGGCCTTGCTTTCCTAGGCGGCACGAAATCTGACTGACCTGGTTGCTCTTGAGCATGGCCGTGAAGACCTTGTAGAAGGTCTGCCTGTCGGTGCCGGTGATGCTGGATCGCTTGTGCGGCGTCTGCAGCCCGCTCGACCCGGCCGTGTTGGTGCCCGAGGCGACCGCGGCCGCCGCGGAGGAGGGGGCGGCGGAGGCGCCGAAGGAGGCAGAGGAGCTGGAGGGAGTCATGCCGGACGATGAGGACGACGGGTGGACCGGACGAGACATCAGGCTCGTGAAGCGGTTCGTCGTCTCAACCTAGGTAGGCATCATCATCAGACGTGTGAGTGGCAGTTCTTAACAAATTAGTGCGGTCTTGCCTTGAGAGCGGCCGGAAGCGGCGACATCCCCAGCGGGAGGCTGTCCGCCTGCCCGGCCATGACGGCGGCGGCAGCGGCGGCGCCAGGAGGCAGGGCCATCGGCATGGGCGGGGGGAGGGACAGGCCTAGCGTGGAGGTAGACGACGTGGTGGAGGAGGCGGCCGAGGCGGCGGCGTGCATGGAGGAGGAGCTGGGGGCTGCCTTGAACGAGTCCAGGGCGTCCGACTCGTCTTCCGCCGCTTCGGCCGCGGCAGCCGCCGCCGCGGCGGCCGCGCCCATCATCGGAGACGCGTCCACGAACTTCTCGCTGCGGTCGTAAGACCTTTTTCGAGGTATGGAAAGAAAACGTGGAAATTGTGTAAGTACGGTATACCGTAGATGTACATTCTAGATCTAATTCAAGTGTATGTACGTACGATGTATGTATGTATGAAGTTGCTGCTATTTCTCTGCACACTAACGTTAGACGTGCCGTTACATCAATGAAAAGAAGCAAATTCTCTTTGAAAAGCTCCTCATCTGACGAGCTCACTTTTTCATGAAAGCCTTGTCTTTGTCTGACCTTCCTCCCTTCCAACTCTGCTGTGAGCACTTGCAAAAATCTCTGCTTGGAGATCTCTCTTTCCCGTCACCCATGACAACGAATAGAGGAACTCGCGAGATCCCGTAAGGTACAGCTTAAGCCTTCTACGTGGTATCTCAGTGTATTTTGTGAGAAGTGCTTGAAAGTAGTGACAGCGGCCGCAGCGGAGCATGCGGGGCATTGGCATCGGCACTGGCATGGACACGTACCTGGTGAGTTGCGTGGCCCTCTTTCTCTGCTCGTAGAAGGCCTTGTTCCCCGCCGCAGACCTCCCCTGGTGGTGGTGTCCGCCAACACCGGCGCCGACTCCCAGCCCCCCGTGCAGTGACGAGGGAGCGGCGGCGAAGCCCGGGTAGAACGAACCGGACTCGCCACCGACGTCTGTCACAGAAACAGAGAAGAAAGAACATGAATTGAGAACTCTGGTGATTCTCAAGATATCCCCCACCCTCCCCACCAATTCCTTCCTTGCTTCAAACTCTTGAACCTCTTCCCACGCCAACCTTTCTGCTCTTGCTGCGGTACCCCGATGGACTGGATGATCATGAGAATGCCAGGCTCCTCGTAAAAGGATACCCGCTGGAAGCTGACTGGGTTCCCGTAGGAGTCACGCCGGTGCCAGCGGTTCGATCCCGCCCCGGACAGGTACGCGCCGGCGGCGCCAACCCGGCCCCCGCCTCCCCCTCCGCTGCCGAACCGGCGGTATCTGTTTCTGTCGCTGCGCCTTCGAGCACGCCCGCCGCCGAAGACGCCCTCCTCGTCGTCCTCGTCGTCGTCGTCTTCCGAGATGTAGAACCCTCCGCCACCGCCCACTCCGCCCATGCCGCCGACTCCGTTGAAGATGCCGCCGCCCCCCTCGGAGGCCACGCTCTGCCTCTCGCTGTCGATCAGCAAGTGAAGGCTGGAGCGCTTGCGAATCATAGCTTCTGTGCTAGACTTTCCTCCTTCTTCCCTCAACACCCACCAACACGTTCAGAGAGGAAGAGCAATTAGCGTTCTTCGCTTGCTTTTTTTTTTTTTCGTTTACACTGAGACTCCCTCAGCCCTTCCTCTTCTTCCTTCTCTCCCTCTTTTCGTTTTCCAATCCATTAAACTTTCTCTGTCTCTCCAGAAAGGCCTGATGCTTCTTCTATTCAATGCGCGCGTGAGAGCTGCACCTTTTCTGGGGAAAATTGCCCTTGATATCCTCGCCGCCACAAGAGCAAAAATAAAATTGCCTTACGGAGGGAGAAGTGGTGCACTTATAGTCAGAGAAAGGGTGGAGAGAAATCACCCTGACGTCTGCACGTACGTCGGACTTCAGCCTACCAGTGCACCACACTGAGCATCAGGTCGTACCTAGTAGATCGAGATGCACCTAACAGTAGTAGAAAGCGTAATGACGGATGAGATGTTTCTTTCCCTCCAACTTTCACTGTCTCCCGGGGGAATCAACAGGTGGATGGAAGGAAATCCGATCTCGACAGATACGCGATTGCTAGTAGTGGTCGTAGCAGGAGGTACTAGTGTATCTCTGACATACTGAGTTGCTCCTTTTATTACTGTTTTTCTTACCGACAACAGGGTTCAAATTGCCCTCCCCCTCCCCCTAGTAAAGCCCCCTAGTAAAGCGCGTAGCACAAGTTGCAACGTAGTGTACAGCAAGGTTGTTTCCTGTTGTTGTCAATTTTTTTTCGAGGCAGATGAATTATTCAGTCTCTAGACTTTTTAGTATTGGAAGTTAACGAAGATTGATCTGCCAGTCACTAATCCAAGACTTTTTTTTTAAGAAAAAAGGTGAGCGAAACTCCCGTACCAGCGCTGCCAGATGGGTCCAAAAGGAAAAAAAATTGTTCCTTCGGAGCGAGAAAATGTATCAGTAAAATGGAATCATGTGATTTGGTTCCTTTCCAGGATTATTTCTTTTGCTGTTGATTCTTTTTTTGACGGAGCCCTCCCTGGTCCTTCACTCAGAACATCTGGCAGCACTGTATGCCGGAGCCCTACAGTATACCAAGGTTCGCTTGGCTGCGATAAAGGCTGGCAGACAGGGCAAACATCAAGTCTGAAAGTCTGAGGGAGGAAGAGAAGAAGAGGCTTTCCGATAACGCCCCAAAGCGACACCCCTTTCCCTCTCTTGCTTGCTCTCTTGTTATTCGACTCTTCCTGTCTCTCTCTCTCCTGACGAAAGGTGGGAAAATGCTTGCTAGATGTGTGAGTGACGCACACTAGTAGTGAGTGCTCTTCCCAATTTCTCTCTCCTCTCCCCTCGATCAATACAGGTCTCTCCAACTTCCAACTTCCAAATTACGTTCTACTACCGGTACTGTAGCTAGTAGAGAAGAGGGGAATTTCGGAGAAGCAAATCTGCGAAATGGGAGAGCGGTGCGTCTGTGTCTGCTTGGCACTCCACTCCAAGTTCAGGAGCGCTTCAGTGGGTGGAAACAGTTTGGGTGGATGGAGGATGTCTCTGGATGGTTCTGGCGCTATCTCTCTCTCTCTCTCTCTCTCTTTCTCTTCAGGAGTCACATTTCAAAGCACTGTCAGAACTTACTTGAAGCTCTCGTGTCTCCCGTGTCGAATGACAGCGGCGTTGGTGGAAGATAACTCGAAAACAGAGATCTTTTTTTGGAACTTCATGCTGCTACTGTAACACAGGAGTGGGTGTAGTGGCAGGAAAAATATTCAGGTCTTCCGATTAAAATCTTCTTCTCATAGAAAGGAGAGGGGGGAAAGGACACCAAGTACGGAGGACCTCTGACATAGTGTAGGTACATACTAAAGTAGTGGGTCGGCAGCAAAAAGTTTACTATAGCCGAGTAGATTATAAAGAAAATGCTAATGCCTTTACTTGTATAGCGAAGGTGTTTTATACAACTACTACTGTAGTACAATGCAGGTCCACTGTACGTGCGTAATTCTAGATTCTGTGTTTGAGCTTGTCGGAGATAACACGATAGCGAGGCTATCTGAGACTACGTAGAGTGGAGCACATAACTGAGACTAGAGTAGAGCGTTGAAAAAAAAAAGCCTCTGTCAATTTTCCATATAAAAAGGAGGTGCAGCTCGATTCGCACTTCACACACCGATTTTTTTTCTTTCCCTCGGTGTCACACGCCACGCCACAACCACGCCTCTCACACAAGAAGAGGAAACTGATGAAGAGAGAGAGAGGAAGAGACGGAGGGAGGCAGAGAAGGAGGAGATTTCTCTGTTCTCTCTGCCTCTCTCCCCTGGGCGACCTTGATGGAGGCCTTAAGAGAAGAGAGAGAGGATGTATCGCCTCCTCCACACCCGAAGGAGGGAAAGGGGGAGGTAAAAAATAAGCACACAAATCCTACCCACAAAAAATCTTCCTGGTGTTTGTGGAGAGTGTATTGGCGCAAGACAGAATTTTATCGCACTCTGCAACTGATCCCCCTTCTCTTACCCCCTTATTTAAAAAAAGTCTAATTCATGCGACACCCTGTAATAGAGGAAGGAAGGTTCTTTTGTTCTGCATCTGCGTCACAGGAAGGAGATTGGAGGGTGTTTTTTTTTTAACCAAGTAGAAAGATATTAAAATGACATCTTAATCTCCTTTGCAGTCCGTTAATCTTCCTTTCTACGTAATTATCCTCCTCTCTAGTGCAGAAACGTTCTGAATGTCCTTGGATAAGGGTAAAAAAATCATTTTTTCGCAACCGCACTATCTCGCAATATTCCGGCATGCCCGCTACCCCTCCCAACCCCACTCACCGGAGTCTTCCTCTCTCTCCCTGGCGTAGTCGTAGACCACCCCTTTGTTGCCCCTGTTGCTGTACTTCTTGTGCCGGGGCGAAGAGCGGTGATGGTGGTGGTGGTGGTGCTTGGACGATGAAGCGGCGGCCTTCGCGGCGCTCGCACTGAAAGCGGGAGAGGAGGAAGAAACATAGCGGCAAGGAGAGAGAGAGAGAGAGAAAACATATCTTTCAAAGAATGTCGTGGCTACTGATCACATTGCAGAATTTCGACTTAAAGATACATTAGAAGTTGGTCAGCTCCAAATGTTGTAGAAATCAATACTCTCTGCGACATAACTTTGGTAAGCTGATATAACAAAATCTTCCATAAAAAATGCGATTCCACTGCACTATTACGTACGTAGGTACAGAACTATCTAGTATGTTTGGTCATTCTTGTACGAGATGTTGCAATTTCGCAAATAAAAAAAACCCTTGAACAGATTTTCGTTTCCAGCTCACTCTGCCAACTCGTTCTTCAATTTCCTGTCGTCGCGCCACTTCCGGTTGTTGAGCATCCGAGTCCTGGGAATGAAGACAAAACTGAATGTCTACATACGGTATATACGTCATGATCGGATCAAAGCTGCTCCCACAGCACTGGGGTAATAATAATATTGTTCATTACTTGCGTAAGCAAGTAGCAAGTACTTTCTAGTAATAAGTAGCTAACGTAACGCTTAAGACAGGAGGTTCCGAACCTTCCCGGACCCTCTGTGACCCATTTTTAAAAATCCCCAGAGCATCCACGCTACGCATACATATAACGGATTATAAGTTGCGCTAATAAGTCTAAAAGTCCCGTCGGGAAGTTTACCATGACTACTTTTATCAAGACCCCCTCGCAAACCCCATCAAAAAAGGCTTCGAGCGACCCAATTTTTGGGTTGCGACCAGTAGTGGAGGTTGAGAACTTCTGGATCACGACAAGCAGGGTTTGTACGTACGTATTTAGGCACATAATCTCACACTCATCTCTGGGGGATTAGTAGGGTATCACAGCAACGAGAGACGAAAGCATACCCAGTACCCACCAAAAAGTGTGGTGAGAGCAATGTCAACGATATCATACGGCCTCGTCGTCCTCCTCCTAAACCTCACCTGGGGGGAGTGCGTCCGAACTCATCCTCCAGCTCGTACTTCTCCGCGCTGTCCGCCCGGTCGCCGCCGACGCCGCCGTCGAAGTCGTCATAGTCCACCGGGCTCAGGAAGTCACTTAAGGAAAAAAAAAAAAAACGATTGGAGCGAAATTGGTAAGCTGACCCTCCTTCTTCCTCTCCCCAGACAAGACGCCGCCTCACTAATCTCAGAGAGTTGTAGTGGAAAGAAAGCAGCTAGTACAATTCGTCTCTCTTCCCTCCCTCCCTTTTTTTACGCAAAATGAAGGTAGTCCGATCTTTGTTGGCCCGATTTCAAGAATCTCCTTTCCTTCCTTCCTCCCTCCGCTGTCTGTAATACATAAATTTGCTGGCGCGTCCAGTGAATTGTGAAAAGAGCAAAGGGTGAAAAAAATGATTTGGCTCGCGGCGAGCAGGGCAGTAGGAAGGACAAGGTGAGATGGGACAGAACAAGGCAAATAAAAAAAATAATAATGAAACAGACCTCTCTCCCACATAACCAACTTAAAAATTTTGCAAAAAGGAAAAAACCTGTACAGTCAAATTTCAATACAGTGAAGTTGGCAGAAAAACTTAATTATGTTGAAAGTTTCACTACAGTCCTTTACTAACTTACACAGTGAACTACAAATGGTTCACTATGTGGTAATCCGAAAGCTTCACTGTATCGAAAGTAGTAGACTGTACTACTTCGCTCACTTCTTCTTCTTCCTCTTCCCTCCCGAGGACGGCCTCTTCCCCTTCTTGGTCGACGTGGAAGAAGCCGACACCTCCTCCTCCTCTTCTCCGAAGAGCAGAGCCTCGTCGATCTCCACCTCCCCTCCCAGTTGGGCGTGGAGGCGGTCGCGGAGCTCAGACGAGGAAGGGGTGGTGGCGGTGGTCGACTCTTGCCCGTCGGACATGGCGCCAGGTACAAAAGGGTGGGTGGGTGGGTGGATGGGGCCCTTGTCCTCGTTGCACTCTACAAATATTCTTCTAGCACCGTGTGTAAGTATGTGTGTGCCAACTTCACCGAGGCCTCTCTGCACAGTCTTGGCCGGAGAGAAAGGCCCCAGAAGTCAAGGCCTCGAAGATGGACGGGGGGAAAAAAAGATACCTGTCTCGAACATTACCCCTGTCTCGTGTGTTGGAGTTGGATGATGCTTGATGTTCAACCCTCCAACCTTCCCTCCGGAGACTGTCAGCTCCTGACAGGGCGAGCAAGACCCCTTCCAGGGCGCCTCGAATGTCCACGCTGTGGAAGGCTTCTCTGTTGGCAGTCTCGTGACCTTCGCTTCCTCCAAGTCCAGCCTTTCCGTTCTCTCTCTGTCTTTTTACGGACGGGTTTGGGACGATTCGGCTCGGTCGGTGGCGGGGGCAGCTTCAGCCTGCAGCTGTTGCCAGGGAGGGAGAGGGGGAGGGGGAGGGGAGGAACGGAGACGCAGACGAAGGAAGGAGGAAGGAAAGAACGCAACTCCCGATTTCCCAACTTTTTTATGCACCTCTTATTGTAGGTAGGCAGGCCAGAAACGAGAGCGCCAGAGTGGTAAAAATCGCCATTTTCCCCCCTTTTATTTATTGTCGCCAGTATCCCTGGGCAGGCCCAGCGGTTGCGTCGACCTCCGCTCTTTCGGCAGCAGGCCTGACGACCGATGAATGAGTGCAATGACCCACGATGTGAAACATAGGGTAAGACGCAGAAGGAATCCCTTCAAAAGACACTGGCCGAAGGGACAAACGTGTCGGAAGAAAGAGAGGGTCCTGTTCCACGCAACCTACATTTTTGGCTACGCAGTACGTAGTGCACTACGTACAGACAAAACTCGTAAAATAGAACAGATTTACAACATGTCCGAGTTTCCCCCCATTTTTAAACAAGTGACTTTGTGTTGCAGCGTGTTAGATCCTGCTCCCCAGAAAATGTCCCAATTAACTGAGATTTAAGTCCAAGTCCCGACTTACAGAGTTGTGTACTAAAAAAAAATTAGGGATAGACAGAGAGTACGTACCTACGGTACAACGCCTAGAACAGATCTGGAAGGAGGCCAAAAAGTAGAAAAGAGAACAAGGAATTAAAAAGTCAGGAAGCAGTGATCGAATCATTCATCCACTTCTGTTCCGTTTTTTTTTCCACAGTGTTCTTGCATCCTTGATACTACAGTATATGAACTGTCTCCTTTCTCTCTTTTTTTCACGTTTCATTGTCCTGAAGTTGTGTTGCTTATCCTCGCAGAGAGTACGAAGTTCAGACTTGAAGGGAGTAAGTATCAGAATTGCAAGTTCTTTCTCAGGATAAGTTCGGGAGCAACGGCAACCCCCCAACGGCAGACACATCATTACATTACAACATTAACAACAAAAGCAACACCAAGACTTTGCATCTTCCTCCTCCTCTTTCTTCTCTCCTCTTCTCTCCTCTTCTCTCCTCTTCCTCCTCCGTTCATTTCCTCCTCTCCTTCGCTCCCTCCCTCCGCCCGTCAGTTCGACTCGGAGTCTCGAAGCGTGAAGGCGTGCTGTGTGTGTAGCTCCGTGTGGCACACATAGGTGACAGCCACACCCCCAAGAAAAGAAGGGTCGTTTTCACCGTGGTGCCAAAGTTTGAGTCTCTCAGTGGAGGAGGTGGAGGTGCTAATTGATGATCCTACCCGCTGATACCAAAAGCAAGATATCCCCCTCCCCCACCCCTCGGTTGTTCATTGTTCTGCAGTGGAAGGAGAGAGGAGGAAATCGCCAAGTCGGTCCCCGGCTCGACGTGAAATTTCCGGTGTGCGGGGCTCCGCCGGGGGTCTCAAGTGCCTCAGTTCATTTTCTGTGTGGAGGAAGCAGAACAAAAGTCTCCTCCTTTGTGGTTTTTTTTAGCCTTTCGGAAGCAGGAAGCCGTTTGTCACACAGCGGAGGAGGAGGGAGAAGGAAAAAAAGATATGCTGGTAGGTGAGGTCACGCGGTTTCCCGAAAGGAAAAAAGAAAAATAAGAATTTAGTCAAAATTTATTTACTATTGATAAGATCTAGTGAAGTGTATTTGAAACAGAAATAATTCCTTCAAGTCACTTTCTCACACTTGAGTTTGTAAGGAAGTATCTTTTTCTCTCTCTCTCCTCTTCCCCCTGCACACTCCACGATCAGAATGGGCACTCTTGAAACTTTACGGCCCATGTCTGTCTGTCCGTGTATGGAGAGGGGGAGGGTTTCAGGGTTGCCAGGACAGCCCAGCACACACAACCCCTAAATACAATACCAAAATACCACAATAGTAAAAAGCCCAAGTTTATAAGCCTTCCCTCCAAAACCATATTAACTGAAAAAGTGGGGTATTATGTGAACAATTTCCGTGTTCCACAATATAGCCTCTCTGGCAACCCTGGAGGCCTTCTACCTAGCTATAATCCAGCATTCTCTCTTTCACACTAGCAGAGAGAGAGAGAGAGAGAGAGACACAGGAGAGGGAGGCAACCCATGCATGCATGCGAGAATTGGAACTGGTTCCCGGGAAGGACTTTTTTCTCTCTCTCTTTCGAATACAAATTCTCGCCCAT
>JAAUYM010139044.1_pt1 | contig 10608 bp, 11 predicted proteins | sample 7278001 | NCBI WGS metagenome assembly JAAUYM01 (sample SAMN14350224, study PRJNA611818) | marine sediment metagenome | isolation source: surface marine sediment (1.8m) | place: French Polynesia: Moorea | collected 2018-08
CGGAAATTTGACCAGATGAGGCACTTTTTGAAAGCTATAGCAGAGCTACAGATAAAAAAAGTAACGAAATATGGGTGAATTTCAGCCATTTTTTAGGAGATAGAAAAAGTCAAGATGAGTTCATTTTTTATTGACCCGCATGAAAGAACTACAGAACTCCATGTCTGCCCTTTTAAAGAACAAGAGATCAAGACCATGTCATATTTTGATGCATATGTAGATCGAGGTCTGAAAAATTGACAAGGATCTCCAAGTACACGATAAAATTATATTATAGGGTTACCCATTTAGTTCTCAAAGCACCGAAAATGAGTGATATATTTATTTTAAACATTTGATCGATCGACCCATAAGGTCACTATTGGCAGTACTTCATTCAGAATTGCTAAAAATCATTTCGACTTGACTGGGCAACCCAATTACATTGATCTCCATTTTTTTTCACGGCGTTCAGTAGGAAGTTGTCCACAGGACCGGGCCCATATTTGAACATGGAGTGCGCTCCTCTCCCGTACTTTTTGACCCTTATGACCCTGATACCCCACCGCAAGGAAGAACCGGCCACTAAGGGAGCGGAGTCATAGGTCCGTGTGAGACCAAAAGGGGCATGGGAGCCATACCTCAAAGATGGTCGATGGCCTGACCGTGATGCTCGATGCCCCTTCCTCCCACCTTTCTTTGGACTGTGCCCGGCGCACTTCAGGGTTGGCTGATCCGACCATCTCCACCTGCCCGTCTATCGCGTCCTTGACCCCATTGAGATAAGATGGCCTTACCTCCTGAGAAACTCGCTGTGGATGCTTCCGGACCCCTTGGCATCCCGGCACTTTTTGGCGTCCGACGGGGTGCTCCTCCCAGAGGTATGACCCAACTGCAAGTGCCTGGTCTTGCCTAACAGACCCAACATGGCAATGGTAACCTTGCGCAAAGGGACGCACTCGGCAAAGGAACAAAACAGTATGCCGATCAGGTGGTCCTCGGTCTTGAACTTCCCGAAATAGCGGTCAGATGCGTACCTGTTGGCACCGCATTTGGAGATGATCTGACCGTCGATCAGTTGAGAACAGCTGTCCGAAAACAGGGATGCCGAAAAAATGCGTACTTTTATCATGATAGTTCCTTAAGTTTGCTAAAACAAAATCGCTGTTTTTAAGTAGGAAGTGTGGCTCCCTGCTCATTATTTTTATCGACAACAGTGATCTAGAATCAAAAATGATGATAATAGCATCACCATTCAGGAAAATTTTTACGAAATTTCCATGCCGAGCTTGGTCGAAGTAATGCTCAAAAGAGATCTATGGAAACAATTGACGAAAATTTGAACAGGCCCTAAATAAAAAAGTCTAAATGAGTTCGATAGTACAAAGTTCACATCACTTCTAAAGACAAACATCTTTGTGGATGGCAGCTAGAAGGCCCCTACCCCCTGTAAGCACATTTTTTTATGTCCTGTGGGCCGCTATCTTTGTAGGGTCTGGCATTTCCCTTTATGCCCAGGACGAGCAGGAGGCCGATAAGATGCCTCTAGACGAGAGCGAACAGCTCCCATTCTTCAAGCGGAGGGCACAGAAGAAAAAGCAGGCCATCGCAGAGGGGAAATGGTGGTTCAGCCCTTTTGTTGGACCTGCCTACACCCCTGACTTTGGGGGGATGATCGCTGCCGGAGCGCTTATAAGCTTTAGCGGCGACCGTAAGGACTCCACCCTACAACGATCCACCATCCCTGTCACCTTTGTGGCATCAACGGAGGGAAACATCTCATTGGTATCTAAAATGACCACCTTTTGGGCAGAGGACAAATTCCGTTTTAACGCTACTGTGCTCTATGCCAAGGTCATCGATCAATACTATGGTGTGGGATATGACCTAAATAGTACCATCCCTAAGGGTGAGAACACTACCCAATTTACCCGTTTCACCACCAAGATAAATCCGTTATTCCTTGCCAGAACCTGGAGTGGTCTCTACTTTGGTGTAGGGGTGGACCTTAACTGGAACCTCTCGCAAGATGTCAACCCGTTGATGGCGCAAGACGAGAATTTCTTAAAGTTTGGAGATCAGTACTTCAATAGTGGCCTTGGGCTTTCTGCCCAATACGATACACGGGACGTGGCGGTCAATGCCTATTCTGGCACCTACCTAGAGCTCACCAGCTATTTCTATGGCAGCTATCTGGGTGGGGATTTCGATTATCAGATACTTTCTGTGGACATCAGAAAGTATTGGCGTATAAAGCGGGACGGGCGTACTCTTGCAGCTCGTTTTGGCGCTCGTACGGGTTTTGGGGATGTCCCCTATACTGAATTGAGCCGTGTGGGAGGTAGTGAGAACCTCAGGGGGTATCTAAAGAACCAGTTTAGGGATCAACGGGTGGCGACCCTCATTACGGAATACCGACACATGTTCTTAAGGAAGAACAAGGAGGAGCTCTCCAGACATGGGGTGACCACCTGGATAGGGGCTGGAGTTATGGACGGAGACGATACCAATGCTTCTCCTATCCTTCCAACAATTGGAGTGGGCTATCGTTTTCAGATCCAGCCTAGAATGAATGTGCGTGTGGATTTTGGGGTCGGTAATGACACCCGGGGGTTCTACTTTAGTTTTAACGAGGCCTTTTAATATTTGCTTAGGGCAAAAAGTAAAAACCCGCCTAAGCCTCTACTTCTTAAACAACGCCCTATTTAATCCGTTAGGTCTTCCCAAGCCTTTTTAACACCAGCGGAAAAGGAATCCCATCCTTGTTTTAATTCGTCTTTGGCACTTTCCCATTTCTCATTGCCGGATTGGCCCCACGCTTCAAACTTATCGCTCATTTCCTTGCTTTGGGCCTTAAGGGCTTCTACTTGCTCTTGTAATTTGGCCTCGATCTCCTCGCTTCCTTTGTCAATTATGGCCTCTAACTCCTCTAGTTTGGCCTTTGCCTCGCTTTGCTGCTTTGCAGCCCACACCTTAAGATCTTCTAGTGCATTCATTTTTCAAGTTTTGAATGATTTTTTTGAATCGTGGCGATGAAAACTTCGGACAACTGAAAAGGATCTAACAGGTTGATCATAAGCGTACTTGGATAGAATCCTTCCTGCTGATTGTTTGCTTTGACCTTCTAATTCAAAAGAAATTAGAAGAGTATTTGCGTGTATCTCGTTTTATCCTGAGTGTATCCCCGTCAAGGCACGAAGCTTTGGATATCGACTCCCCAAAAAATCTGTGGTCTGTAATTCGCTCCCATGCTTCGGGATCCAAAATCACTTCACAATAAGTGTCTCTCGCTAAGGCGCAAAGACGCAAAGTCCTCATATATCAATTCTCCAAAAGACCTGAGACCTGTAATTCAAAACTCAAAATCACTCACGGTAAGTATTCCTCGCTAAGGCGCAAAAATGCGAAGCGCCCTTAAATATCAGTTCTCCAAGGATCCTAAATTCGCAATTCGAAACTCAGAATTACTTCACGGTATATCCTTTAGCTTCCAAACAAGCAGAGAAGGCCTTGTTAAAGTTGTCCATCAACTCTTGGGAATAAGCAGCAGCAGCGTACTCATTGGCCTGTTGTTGGTAGGCCTCATTCCTTTTCTTTGCGCGTCTTCCTCCAATACCACCTGCTACGGCACCGATGGCAGCACCTTTTCCTGCATCACCAGCAATGGCACCGATGGCAACACCCGCAGCTGCTCCTCTGGCAGCACCTCCTACCATAGATCCATCAGGGCTGGTATCTACTTCGGCGGCTCGTACATCGGGAGGGTTTATAGGATCCACGCCACTTTGCTGTTTGGCCCAACTGTAACATTCTGTCTCATGTGCGGCCTGAGTCGCGGCATCCTGACCTTCATTAGGGAAGACATAAAGTCCTAAACTCTTAGAAAAGGGAGCAGCTTCCTGAGCATTTACAAAAAATGCGCTACCTGCAACAAACAAAACAGGTACGGTGATTTTCTTGATCATGGTCGTATGTTTTAAAAATAGTGTTCTTTCTCGTTTACATTCCTAATTGCTCTATAACATCGGCCTCGTTGTAGAAGGTACGGCTACGCACGATCTTGCCATCCTCTACCTTGTACACCACATTGATGTACAATTCCACAGGTCCCAGACCGTTCTTGTACTTGACCTTTAACCTACCCCAATTGGCCACCCAATCGCCTCGGATACGACCTTCTGGCACATGGAAGGGAGCACTATGGCCCTCTTCGTAAGAGATGGATTCATATAGGTCCTCGGAAAGGATCTTCCAGCTTTCAACTGCCCCTTTCTTGTCAATGGAGTCATTGATAGAAGGGCCATAGCCCTTATAATCGTCCGCCAAAAGGACTTCCATCGTTGCGAGATCGTCCGTTTGTATGGCGGTAATGTATTTTTCCACTATTTCCAAGCTTTTCTTGGAGTTAGCATGGCGACCAGAGCAACTCATAAAGAGCGCGACCAGGACCAAGGCAAGTATTGAAGTTGCAATTCTCATGATAGGTAATTTTGTTTTTAATAGGATGCTGATAAGCAAATGTACCATTTTTTGTGAATTGTTTGAGGTGTACACAAAACAACGGACTGATGACTGATGGCCGATGACTTCTAATTATTTGATAGGGTCACCCATTTAGTTCTCAAAACACTGAAAATAAACGATGTGTCTATCTTAAAAATTTAATCGATTGACCCATAAAGTCAATATTGAATATTGACCGTACTTCATTCAGAATTACTAAAAATTATTGCGACTCAACTGGGCAACCCAATTATTCGATATACAATTGGTTGTCATTTTTAGCCCATGGAAAAAATTACAAAGAACGGTTGGTGACGCCCTGCGAATCTTCACCCTTCGGCTCTACGGCCCTTGAATGTCGAAAGGCTCAGGGTAGAATCTGTGAATCTTCAATCATGCCTACGGCTTGACCACCGCTAAAACCACGCCATGGGCGTGGTAAACTGGGGCAAACAGGCCTGGGAGTGTGGAGATGGACCTCACCCTGGTCGGCAGAGTGAAAAACTTCACAGATCGAAGATCTATGTTCTTCAATCAAAAAATATAATATTCTGATATACAGTAACCGAGAGAATCGAGTGTGAGCGGCACCCTAAGTTTACCTGTGCTGCATTTCGGCAGGTGTCGCACTGAGCTTGCCGGAGTACTCAATGACCAAGCTGGTCGAAGTATAGAAGGGAGATCTGCTAAATACCATCCTAGTTATTCTGAAAAGGTTTTCAAAAAAGTGAAATCTGTCGTACACCGTACACCCTGACTGATAGCTCGCTTAAAAATAATATAGTTACTTTTGCTAATGAGGGTCGGCCCAACCAAAGATGAACTTTTCTAAACAAATTATTCTCTTATCCGTAATGAAAAAATCTTTATCATCAATAGTGGTAGTTTCTTTATTCCTAACGTTTGTTGGATGCTCTAGTGTGAAAGTGGTGGACACTTGGACCGCCGATGAGGTCAGTGGCATCTATGACAAGAATATTCTGGTCATTGCCAAGACCGACAACAAGCAAGCACGGATAGCCTTTGAAGAGGGAATTGCCAGTGGTTTACGAAGAAAAGGGCTCAACGCCACAGAGAGCTTTAAAAAATTTCCGAAAATAGACCCAGACCGGCAACAGACCGAAGAGGATGTGGAGCGTGTCGTAAAGATATTGGAGGCAGAAGGATTCCAATCTGTGATGGTAAGTGCCTTGGTGGACTACGAGCAGACCACGGTGCGTGAGGAATCGGGGGGGTATTACGCAGGTGCTTCCTACTACCCTGCTTATTATCCGGGGTACTATCACGGCTTTTACGGGTACTACGGTGGCCGTTATTCTACCTTTGGCACCTACGTGCCAAGTACCACTACGACACGTACCTCCAAGAAATATGTATTAGAGACCGTTGCCTATGATCTGGAGCAACCCCAGAACCGGCAATTGGTGGCAGTGATCACCTCGGAGGTCACGGATCCCTCGTCCGTACAAGAGACAGCAGATGAATACGCAAAGAATATCGTGAAGCGTATTGTGAAATAATCAGTACAAACCATGAAGGATAGAAGCATGTTTTGGAAGAGGCTTTTATTTGTTGCCTCCCTGACACTTTCTGTAAGTTGTTGGCATGGTCGTTCACAGAATAGTGGAGACCTTTCGGACCTTATCCTTCTCGTTACAGAAGATGCAGAACGACTGGCATCCAGTTTTGTAAGCCCTATAACTGAGGGGTTGCTCTATGGCATCACTGGAGGATGGTACCACTCTGCCAAGGTACAGGACAAATGGGGTTTTGATCTATCGATCGTTTCCAACGGTACTTTTGTTCCTAGCGAAAAGCGAAGTTTTGTGATCACTACCACCAACTTTAGCAACCTACGTTCTATTACGGGTGAAACAGTTGTGAGACTACCCACCATTTTAGGTGGAAGTGACACCCTGGTGCAATTGCTCACTACCGTAGAGGACAACGGAGAACAACAAGATATATTTATTGAGGTTCCCGCAGGAGGGGGCTTCTTAAGTGCCAATCTCTTGCCATCGGCCTTCTTGCAGGGTAGTTTGGGGCTGCCTTATGGCTTTGAAATAAAAGCTCGTTATTTTCCGAGAATAAAAATAGACGATGTTACCCTTGGACTCACAGGTGTTGCGTTGCAGCATGAGTTTACCCGCTGGTTCAAAGGAATGGAAGACGAGAACTTCGCCCTTTCTGCCTTCTTTGCCTATACCAACCTGTCTTCTGAATACGACTTTGATGCAGACGGCCTCATAACAGGAGTGAACGATGCCATAGACATCAACTTAGACAGTTGGTTGGTCTCGCTAGTGGCCTCCACCAAGTACGAGGTCTATAATCTTTATGGGGGCTTTGGCTATGTGGCAGGGGACTCCCAGATACGTGTTGTAGGAGATTATACGGCGACCATAGTGGGGGAGACCTTTTTAGAGGTCTCTGATCCTTTTACGGTAAAGAACAAGGTAGATGGCATACGAGCCAATATTGGTGGTAGTGTGCGTATGGGGCGATGGTTCTTTCTTAATCTGGACTATACCTTTCAAGGTTTTAACAATGTATCACTGGGGCTTAACTTTAATATTAACTAGACCCAAATATACATGGGAATCGATGGATTCCCTCTGTTAACAAAGAGCTGATAGGCGCATAGATCGGCCATAGGCTTTTTGGTTTGCTCTGTGTCCCCACTAGCGGGAAAAAGTGTCTTTTATTTATATCCCAAGATAGGATGTTGGGCGGTTCTCATTGCCCATTCCTCTAACTTCGTCGCAAGAATTCAATTTGCATCATTATGTCAACCAACCCAACGACTACATCGCAACCTTCAGGGTCATTTGAGCTCTCTAGACTGGCCCGTATTGTAGATGTGGTATTCGCCATCGTTATCTGGAGAGCTTTCAATGCTATCCCCAGACCTCTCAGCACTGAGATAGAATGGTCTAGCTTTACCCAATACATGGACGAGAATGGAATAAACATCCTTGTATTGTTCATTGGGGTGGTAGTTTCAGTGATCTATTGGATACAAAACACGGTGCTTTTGGGAAAACTACAGGCCACTGATCTTAGACATGCCATCTTGATCATTCTCCAAACCTTCTTTCTGCTGATCTTTTTGTACTCCTTGCGCTTTGGGGTGTTCTCTGGCCCTACCGCTGGCTCGCGCCTTTTTGAGAGCCTCTCGGCCTTTATGGTGGGGGCCCTATCTCTCTGGGCATGGCGCTATGCCATTAAAGACCGGAGATTATTGCGAGAGGATGTATCCGATGAAGAGGTGCAAGAGCTAAGTAAACGATTTAGAATAGAACCCCTGACCGCCCTGATCACCCTTCCTTTTGTCTTTTATACCCCTTGGCTTTGGGAGTTCTCCTGGTTCTCCTACCCCATTTTCGTATGGACCTACAATAGATATTTTAAAAGGTCCTAGACATTATGAGCACTACGGCCCCAAACAGACCTCTTATCCCAAAGAAAAGGTTGTTCTGGGGCACCTTCATCTTTGTTGTAGCACAACTAGGTCCGTTGGCCATTCCGTTGGTTACCTCCAGCGAGCTCTCGGGCTCATGGAAGACCACGCTCTCTAGTCTGCTCCTTCTGGGAATCCCAGAGCTCGGTATCGTCATAGCTGTGGCCATCCTTGGAAAGGAAGGATTTCAGTATATAAAGTCAAAATTCTTTCAATTTCTTAGAAAGGCCATGCCCCCCGACCACGTGTCCAAGGGCAGGTACTATCTAGGGGTAGGCCTATTCTTTCTCCCGATCTTTTTAGGTTGGCTAAACACCTATATCAACTTTTCACCCCCTTATTACGAGGAAAACCGCCTTGTCATAAATCTTATCGGGGATATCATCACCATCATAGGGCTCTTTATCGCTGGTGGAAACTTTTGGGATAAGATACGCCATCTGTTTGTTTGGGATAGATAAGCTATGGCAAAAAAGGATGATCGCGATATTACCACAACATCACATTAAGAGCGATCCCCACAGAAAAGAACTTAAAGTCCAGAGGGTCTGTGAAGGTTTCGTACATCAGGTCGCCATTCTCTTCCACGCCGGTGAGGACGGTGCTGTCAACTTTGGGGGTGGAAGAGGTGTATTCTCCAAAGAGTCCTACACCCAATCTTTTAGAAAAGGTCTTGTTGATCATAAGGCCTGCAACAAAAGAAATGTCATCCCCCTCTTTGGTCTCAGCGATCAGCACCTCATCTTCTGTGTCGGTATCTACTTTAAAGCTCGCCTCCGTAGAGGTGGCATACCCTACCTGCACCTTACCGGAGAGCAACCAAGAATCGCTAAGAGAATACCCGAAGTAAGGTCCTATGGCAAAAGAGGTAAGCCCGATGGCGGTCGATTCAATATTATCGAATTCTATCGGAAGTTCGGAACTCTCTTTCAACGGGAAACTAGAAAAGCTCCAGGTCACACCAACACCAATGTACTTGTTAAACATATAGGCCCCGTCCAGGTTTATCTGAAAGCCATCATCTCCATAGATATCCTGCTCTCTGTCCGAAAGTCCTCCCGAGAGCATCGCATACCCCAACTTGGAGCTAAAATACCCAGGCTTCTCCCTATTCGGTTCCTTTATTTCTACTTCATAGTCATTGACCCCGTAGTCCTTAAAGATCCAGTCGGATAGTTGATACCCAAATTCGGTAAGACCAATACCAAAGCCTGCTCCTGCCACCGTATCAGAGAACCAGTGTCGATTGTTCAATTGTCGTAATACCCCTGTTGCTGTGGCCACGGCATAGCCCGCTATACTCAGATACGGACTGCGATGCCCGTATTCTTTGTGGAACATATGCGCCGCCATAAAGGCAGTGGCCGTATGCCCTGAGGGCCAGGAGGTGTTCTCCGAGCCATCGGGTCGCTCCACATTGGTGATGGCCTTTAGGCTCTGCACCACCACTGCCATTAAGATACCTGTAGTGACAAGGTTAAGGCTATATCGGCCAATGTTGTGCCGCCCCTTGTAGCCCGCCAAATTCATCACGTAGATCGCGGCTATGGGCGCAAATTGTATGTAATCGTCTATATCGTCGCTAAAGTTTGGCAAATACCGTTGCCGAACGTCATTGAAATCTTCGTTAACAGAGATCAGTACGGCTCCCAGAGCCACTAGACTCCCTGCTACGATATAGCTGTTCTTTCTCGTGCGGCGATCCCACTCCTCCTTGGAGATCTGCGGGTCTTGATCGAACAACAGACTGGGGGAGACATCAGAGACCACATACGATTCTACATCCTCTCCTTCTTCTGGAAGGGTCGTATTATAGACCGACAAGACCTCGGCCTCAATGACCTTGGCTTGAAAGTAGGTCTTCCAGTTGGTCTGTCCTAGATAGGGGCCTGCCAATTGCGACTGAGACAAGGTTGCCAAGGGCAGTGAAAGGGCCAAAGCGAACAATAAACGACTGACAATACGCCACGACAGCGCAGAGAGATTCTTGGTTGGCATAATTCCTTAGTTTTTGGTTTATCTACACCTATGGATGACCAGATGTAAATACATGATTTGGATTAATTTGATGTTCCTAGATCGATATGCTAAAGATAGGAAAATTGATTTTACTCTTCAAGGAAAAACCACTTTTTTGACGGTTTGGGAAGTAAAAAATTCGGAAACGAGATTACCACGGACAGTTGCACATAAATTTTGCTTTTTTCGATATCTCGTTCAAAAATAATCGGAAGACCCTTCTGGCCTTGAGCATAGACTTCTCTTTACACCACTAGCCGTTACATGGTCAATGGTGCTTATATAACACAATTTATATCCTAATTTAAAAACATAAGTTTTTGGATGTCAGTATTTTTTGAAATCCAACTCTTGATTCGCATAATTCCATAATCGGTATCCTTTATAATTCTACCAATCTATAAACACGAAAGAAATAACGCTTGTCGTACACCCAAATTTAAATTATACTCATTTCAAATTGATCCCGATGCTTCAGAACGGGAAATTTAGGACAGCGATCTTTGTTTCAGACCATTGCTAAATCGGGGACAGGGAGACAGGGTGGAACGTAAAGAGGGCATCATAAAAAATGTATGCTGAGCATGGTCGAAGTACTGTATTTTAATTTGGGATGAGTATGCCTACCATCACATATCAATATTCCA
>JAAUYM010071823.1_pt1 | contig 10606 bp, 12 predicted proteins | sample 7278001 | NCBI WGS metagenome assembly JAAUYM01 (sample SAMN14350224, study PRJNA611818) | marine sediment metagenome | isolation source: surface marine sediment (1.8m) | place: French Polynesia: Moorea | collected 2018-08
CCCCCCCCCCCCCCCCCCCTCTGCCCCCGCGCCCACACCCCCCGGGCGGGGCCCCCGGCGGGCGGCCCCAAAGGAAGAAGAGGGTTTGTCTAGCAACAATGGGGTGCAGGTATATTGCCCGCTTTTAGTCTTTCAATTCTCTCCCTCCCTCTTTGAGCTATGAGGTGCATACAGTGTATCGTCTTCCTTCTCAGGTGCCGCGGCGGCTGCGGCGGTGGTACCTCACACAAAGGAGGTGGGGGGGGGATTAAACTGAGATGCCCAGTGCCCAGATGCCCACAGTGCATCATCCAGTGAGTGAGCAGACAGTCCTGACCTGGGGAGTTTAAAGGGGGAAAGAAAGGGGACGGAACAGATAACGAAACGTTTAAAACTTACATATGATGATGTGTAACGATTAGTTCACTATAGAACAGAAATGAACGAGTTTCACGTCAAAAGGGTGTCATATAATATCAGACCATGGGTAGTGACTCAATTTAAAGTTTCAAGGAGCAATGATAATTCACTAATAATATGAAATATGATAGTACAAATAAAATGAAGCACACGCAACCACGCAAACTTTCGGGTAGATGGCGCTGCCATTCTCATAGGCAACGAACCCTGACATTGGACAGCGCCATCTGGTGTCTGAGCTTGGCAACTCACGTTGTCACCCTGCAACAGTCCAAGGTCTACAAGGTTGGCACAATCCCGCGGCAACATAAGGACTCTCTTCATTATCTAGTTACTGCAACTATGGGCAGAAGAAACCCACGATGTGAATGCAGCACGCAGGAGCTCCAGATGCATCTGATCACGGAAGTCTTCAACCTGGAAAGGAAACTTTTCAAAAAATGATATGTTACTGTATTTAAAATTTAAGCATCTTTGAAACTTTTGACGGTGACGGAAATTTTTCTTCGTAATGTACTTGGCAACATGTATTGTAAATATTATAAAATCAAATGACGAGTATCAACATTACAGCACATGAAAATTTACAACAGTCGTCAAACTAAATCTGATGGGTTGGCCTCTTTTTGCATAGCACACATTAGGGATTTTCAAGGTATCTTTGAGGTCATGCACTTTATAACTATGAATTATAAAGAACATTTACTACAAATTTATTGCTCTCAATTTAATACTTACTAATTTTCTTGTTGAATGCACTCTGAGCTACACAAAGATGGTACAAGAAGAGAAGGAAAGCAGTTGCCTTCTTTGCAGATCGAGACTTCCGAACTCCCTCCCGACCTTACCCCTCCCATCTTCAACCGGGATTAGCTTATACCTTATTTGAAAAAAAAAAGCTGTTCTAAATCACCTGTCGAAATGGCCGATCCCAGAATCACCACCACCCGCCTAGGAGGCTGAAAAAAAAGTTTTGCCTTCAAGGAGTGAGAAGAACCGACGTCCAGCGCCAGACGGTGGATGTACGTCGCATCCCGCTCGTCAGAGGTCAGGAAAGTGGGGAACACCTACTCTGGAATCATCATTTAATCAATCAATTAAAAATTTTATTTTGTGTGATCCTTACATTGCAATCAAAGTGGTACCTTTGTACAGTAATGGAGCGTGTCATAATTAGGCACCACACATTAATGTCACAAATTCCTGACTGGAAAAATAACCAAAAGTCCCGTCGGGTCCTTAATAGAAGCCCTTCCTCTTCCTGGACGCCATCCTTGGAAACAGAGAGTTTGATATATATTTATGCATAACTTTTCCACAAATAAGAGCAGGATGTTTTCATTTCTGCTTGCCACAGGTTGCTTACGTCAATTATTTCTATGGAGATTTAAAAAAAAAACTCTACCTACACAATTTCTTTTCCTTGAATATCTTTCAAAAGGAAAGGCGTAAAATCGCTTCCTTCAGTTTCTCTCCTCCCTTCATGAATGCCAAGAATGGGCAATACGCCTTCATCTGTTGTTGCCTATTTCCTTCTCCTCCCCTCCCCTCCCCTCCTCTCCGCCTCTCCATCCATCCCTCTTCCCCCTCTCTTTCCCCTCTGGGGGCTGGAGGATAGGCATTTCGCTATACCAAACGACCTCCGGCGCCAGATTTTCTCAATTTCACTTTCCCGCTCGTTCCTGCAGGGAGGAAGATAAAGAAAGACAGCGCTGCCAGGTGGCTTCGAAATGGTCCATATTGGTCCCTTTGGAGGCTTGATGTCAGAAAAGCACTTGTTATTAGTAAACAAACAATGGAATGAAACATCTTCAAGCAAAAATTGTTGTTGTTGTTTGGGTGGGAGGCGCCGTGGCCTGCGCCACGTCCCTCCACGGCCGGTCCGCCATACCGGGACCAAGCAAAAATTATTTACCGTCCCAACCAACAACGATCCCTTACTAAGTAATATAAAAGTTGGCTACTTCGGCAAAAAACTTCAAGCAAAAAAAAAAAAAAAATATGCTCAGTCGATTAACTATTCTTAGCCATTTTTCAGATGCTCAGTCGGAGCACTTCTTGATTGAGTTGTGCCGAACATTGTTGGTAGGGATTGTCTTTTTTTTTAAGGAGTCTTGGTCTGTTTTCACTTAGAAAATCTGGCAGCACTGAAAGGAGATTTCTCTCTCTTTCTCTCCCATCGTTTTGTTGCATGCAGAAGACTGAAAATAGGGAACGCGTGTGCTCTGCATTGATACTTCTTCGTCAATGATCTTCCCCCCTCCCCCCCCAACCACCTCCAGTGCCCATCAAGGCACTTTTGTGAATTAGTGCCGACGTTGTGATGACAAGCAACCTTGTGTGCTCCACTTTGACAGTCATGCATCCCGAAATAGGCTTTTCTCCTGCAGGAGGGGGGCCGCGTGAGGCCCGTGGAGAGTCCAAGTTTGCCCGGGATCCCTTTTGCACAAAATGTGAGAGACTCTAAATCGTTGGATTTTTTTCCCCTTTTTCTCCTCCCCCTCCTTTTTTTTCCAAGTGCGTCATTTCCTCGTCAGTCAGGCCTCGCTTTCCCGCCACACACTTTTCTCTATTTCTCCCTCCCTCCCCCTTGAATAAACAATGCCCGGTTGAAAAAAAGGGGGGGAAGGAGGGAGGATATCCATTTGGAGGAGAAAAGAAGATGGCAAATTCCAAGAAGACTAAGCAAAAAAAGATCTCTTGCATTTTTAAAGCGTTTAGAAAAATATACTATAGTGGAAGGAAAATTTTATTCTCCACCAATCTAATATTCCTCCCACACAAATACTGTTCAGGTGCATTTTGCATGGCCCGACCAAACATGCATTTCATCCGGGCCGGCACATGACTAGCACGTTTCAAACATAATAGCTTCTTAAATACTTTGCATTAACAGCTCTTTTTTCTCTCACATGTCTGAGACATTACGTGAACATACGCAACTGCCACTTGTGTTGGGAAAAAAAAAACCCAAAGCTTTTTGTCTGGTATCTAAACGTTTTCTTACGAGTAGTTTTTACTTAAGAAAAGTGCACAGTGTTAAAGATTTAGATTAAGCGGAGTACTACGTACGTAACTATATGCGTTTCCATCCACATCAAGATGCATCACCACATCATCCTCAAATTGGGACACAAATCATCCCAAGTGGATACGCCAGCTCAGAACACACGCTTCTCCTCCTCTTCCTCCTCCTCCTTCTCCGTACCGCCAGAGAAAAAGTTCCATAAATTGATGGGCGATTCTTCCTTCCACTCCCTCCCACCGTCTGTGGAGAAGAGAAAGAAAAGAAGGGAGAGAGAGAAGGGCAAATTGAGACGCGGGCGGCCGCCGGCCTGTTGAAAAGAGAGAGAGAGGAAGGAAGGAAGGAAGCAAGAAAAAGGAGAAACCAACAGTTGAGTCCCACACGCTTCCAGGGAAAGGGAAGAAAGAAAGGAAGAAAAGTTCACTTCTTCCGGTGTCTGTTTGTGTGCTTGTGCGTGTGTGCCTCACTCTTCTCCTACTACCCGTACTAGTAGTACCAGTACTGACATCCGCGCGTACGTATAGTGGCGAGAGCAGAAAGAGGAAAGGGCGAAAAAAGTGGTGGAAAGGGGGGAGAAGGAAAAAAAAGTACGATTTATGGTCGTGGGTCGAAATCCACGGTGGGCTTAGAAAAGTCCCGGCGTCCGCATCATCTGGGGAAGGAGGCCAGAGAAAAGGGAGGAGGAAGAGCATCGTGGAGGAGGAGGAGAAGCACACACTCATCTTGGCTCGCGAGTTGTCTTTTGTCTCTCTCTCTCTCTCTCCATGGAGAAGTGGCGGCTCCTGGAGGAGGCACTCCCAACAGACAAGAAGAAGGAGAGGTGATTGGAAGAGGAGCTGGCACATGATCGCGGGTGAGTGGACGACCGCGGGTGGAGTGGAGGAGGGGAACATAGTAAGCAAATTGGCACTTTGCGCTGTCGTGAGAATAAAGCAAAGTTCCAACCAAATTCCAACACATTTTTATATACTTCAAAAAACATTTTTGGACTTTCTTTTTCTTTCAAATTTCTGCCCCGTCACTTTCGACAGGCTGCGGCATCGATCTCCCGCTGAGACCAGAAGGAGTTTTTTTTATTTTACCTCTCTCCTCCTCCTCGTCCTCCTCCTCCTATTCCATCCCTTCTCCCATTCAGTCCATCCACCTCTCCCGAAGTGGCCATCTTTCCTTCATCTCCTCTTCCACTCCTCATGAGATCGAGAGATCTGCGATGCGCCCAGGGGATCCTTCCGGAAAGTTTTCCTTTCAAGAAAAATCTGCAAGGGATTGGGAGAGGAGGAGGAGAAGGAGGAGAAGGAGGACGAGGGAGACGGGGAGGAGAAGGAGGACGAGGGAGACGGGGAGGAGAAGGAGGAAAACTTTGGAGGCAGTAGGAAATTGCGGATCCATCCAATTGCACACTTTCCCGTACTAAAAAAAACTAGATGTACTCTGGATCACAATACACAGCATTAACAGGATTTATCATGACAATGTGCAACTTCAATAATTTTCAAGAAAAAATATCTTTTGCGACTTCTGCCATTTTTTTTTTGACAAGGCCCTTTCTACGTAGTACTCTTCTAGATGATCACACCAGTGCCTCCCCCTCTCTTCATCCTTTTTTTTTGTTGCTGAGAGAGAAGGAGATAGAGAGGCTTTGTGAGAGGAGAGAGAAGGGGGAAACACCAAAGGCAGCTCGTGTAACAACGGCCTCAGTCCGCAATCAATCACCCCCATTTTAGAGGGTGGGGTGGGGTACGATGGGATGGGTGGGTGGTGCAAGAAAAGAGCGCCTGTCTCACTCTTGCTCTTCCTCCTCGTCCTCCTCCTCCTCCTCTTCCTCCTGTTCCTCCTACAATGTAAAATGTAAGACCAGTCCTACGTACAGTACGTATACAGTGGAATCCGCTTAGTACGTTCACGGACACATATGTACTATGCGTATGTCAATATGCTTACCCGACCAAAAAATACGAGTACCATTTACATTGTTGGTACATTACTAGGCATATTTCAAACATAACATGACTATGTAACTTTGCATTTTTTCCCTCTCACATAATAGACAATAAATAAACGTTGCCCTGTGTATTTGTGTGGAAAAAAGCAAAGCTTATAGCACTCATAATACATAGGCATATACTACATAGGCTTTGGTTTTAGTAGCTTAACTAGGTCAAAATGGCAACATGCAGTAATTAGCTGTCTGCTGGGGGTAAAGTCGGTATGTCAGGTCTTTTTTGGTACCCGTCTTGGCATGTCTTTAGTATAAAATGTCCCCTCAGTAGTTCGGTTTAAGAGTCGGCTTTCTTAGACATTCCCACCCGTACTAACCGGGTTCCACTGTGTATGTACTAGACGCTGCGTGCTACTAGTACAGACGACGGATGAGAAAGAAAATTGAACAAAAGGACGTGAGAGAGAGAGAGAGAGAGAGATGGCACCTCATTGCATTTCTGTCTCTCTCTCGCTCAGGGAAGAAGTTAGTGAAAAAAGTTTTGTGGAAAAAAATGTAGCTCGGCTGAATAAGTTTAGAGTCAAGGTTTGCTAATTTTGCGTTCATGACGCCGCGTACGAAAGAAAGTTCAAGCTTTTGACGGGTTTTTTGACGGTCCATCCCGAAAAAACAACGACCAGGAAATGCTTTTCTCCACGCGAAGAAAGTTGACTGGCGGTCCTGACTCCTCTCCCTTTCGCCACCTTCCCGACGGGACTTTTCAGAGTTACGAAACGTATTTTCAAGAAAAAGTATTGGCAAAATTGCGTGTTTCTTAACTTTGATACATGGCATTGGTGTGAGTGAGATGTGAGATGTGAGATGTGAATAGAACCAAGATAAAAACTACATTTGTTCTGAAAAATGAACAAAAGTTCCCTTGTCCGATTGGAAAAAAGTTACATTGTACTTCTTAACTTTGAAACATGGTATTGGTATGTGGAGTCTGACGGGATGTGAAATACTATAACTAAAAAAAAAAGATATTAGTATTTGTTTTGGAAAATGACCAAATGTCCCGTCGGGTTCCTTCCTTTCGCCTACCTGCAACACACACATTCAGAGCTCTGTGTGTGTCTCCTCCTCCCTGTTACCCAGCCACCCGCCCACACTGCGTCGCCTGCTGAACCCCTATTAATTAGGTTAGGAGAGCAGTAGCAAAAGGAAGGAGGAGAAAAGAAGAGTTGTTTGCATAAAAACTCTCTCTTCTTCTTTCTCCTACTGCTAACTTTTTCTCCGTCTGTTTTGCCTATTCATCAAGAAAAGCTGGAGGTTGTTGGTTGATTGCTTCTTTCCCTACTTCTGCAAGAAGAACCCAACCAACAGCGGACTCTTAATAAACTTCCGACTGAGCTCCGATGCAGAAATCTTGTTAATAAGCAAGCACTGACTGATCATACAGTACAAATCTGCGCCAAACATGCAAAAACGTGTATGCAATGTGTATATAATCCAACTGAGCTTCCATTTTGCATACCGCCGTTGGTGGTTGGGAACATGTAACGTTGTTTCCAGTTTGTTTTGTTTGTGCACGTTTAGTGAATTCAGTTTCTCACACACACATGATCACAACGTAACATCATTATTTTTTCCTACATGAAAACTTTGTCCCCGCGAAAAAAAAAATCAATTTCAAGCGAGAGGGGGAGAAATCTATCTTGTTCCACATGGCACCTTCTTATTAGAGACTTTTTCCTGTCTCTCTTCTTCCTGCCAGAAATTTCCAATTCTAAAACAATCCCGTTTTAAATTGGAAAACAAGGATTAAGGGGGGTGAAAAAAAAACGGAGGGTTGGCTGAAGTAAGAGGAGGACAAAGAGGGACATTACAGGACCGACACTAGAAATGGGGACAGGTGGAGGAAGAGAAAGAAGTGCCCCGACCAATATTGTCGAGGTACCAACGAGGTAGCATCCAGGTATAGTATATTCTGTCCTCCCATAGCAAGGTGAAATGCTGAGATAGGGATCATACATAATTGAGACTAAAGCAACAATTTCACTGTATAACAAAAACACCTAAGCGATATCTTATAGAGGTATCATTAAGGTCGCCAACATGGGTCGGGGCAATACATCAATCTGGGAGAGGAGGGAGGGAGAGACCAGATTTTTCGTGTGTGCTATCTCCCCTTCTTGCCTTAAAAAAGTTTTTTTTTCTCCCGCTCTCTTCTTCTCCCTTCAGAGAGGGCTTTCCACTTCCGTTGTTTCTCCCCCTCTGTCGCCGATTAGTCGGCACGTTCTGCTTTGATTGAGAAAAGGAAGGGGAGGTCTTGCCCCTCCTCTCTCTCTCTCTCCCCCTCTTCCCCCCCCCTCCCCGTGCGAAATGGAGCCATATGTCTCACAGAAGGGGGTGAAGGAAGGAGAGGAAAGGAGAGAGACCCACCCTATTTCTGGGGTTGATACTTTCTCCGAGTGAGACCTCCTCCCCACCCCTCCTCCTACTATAGTACAGTGGAACTTGGACAAAAGGAAATTTTGGATAATTGGGAAATTTTCTAGGGAACATTTGTTGCCTCATAAGGTCACTCGGTTAAATAAAAACTGGATAATTTGGGAAATCCCACGACCTTCCTCGATTATCCGAGTTCCACTGTACTGCTACTTGTAGGTAGACTGCTTCTTCCTACCCCTTTCTCCTCCTCCCACTTCCTCAAAGTAGCTACGAGGAAAGCAAAGAAAAACATGAAGTCACAGAGGGGTTCAAACACCGACATGAACATTCCAAGATCTTTCAATTTTTTTTTCCATCGGTTTGCCTTTCAAAACAACAGAGAAAGTTTTTTTTGGCCACCCTGTACTTCTTGTATGCAGCAGGAAAGGAAAAAAGGAGATGAATATGACGAAAGAAGAGGAAGTTTATGATGCTTTTGCTATTTCCCCCTCTCTCTACCTCTTTTCTTCTTTCCTTCTCCTCTTCCTCGTCCTCCTCTTTCTCCTCCTCCTCATCTTCCCCGCTGCGCAAAGTCAGAGGAAAGAGATGAAATTTGCCCAGGTTGTCAGACGCAGCAAAAGTACTTCGTCCTCTACGCTGGTCCCCATTTCGCATTTCCCCCTCTTCTGTTGCTGTCACAAAAATCTCTGTTGTGCGGGAAAACTTGTGCCGTTTGATGCTGGTTCGAGACAGAGGTTTTTCTTCCCCCAATTTTTTAAAATGCATGTGGTGACACGTAAAAATCTGTTGTCGTGTTATCAAACTTGAAAAAAAGCTTGCCTACCACACAGCTTCCCTAGATATTGTGGATGCCACGCTTGTGAAAATGCAAGATCTTTGAAATTTACTTTACTATTAATCCTTTCTTTTTCTCTTCCAGAGGAACGGAGCAAGTCGCCTCTTTCTCTCATCGCGGAGGCGGAAATAAATCGAATCGCAGCATCAAGGCAAAAACAAAAAGATTGATGAAGAGTGGCGACGACGACAAAGAAGACGAGAGGAGAGAGAGAGAGAGAGAGCTGACCCGATTTTTCACCGTCTCCCCCACCCTCCACCCCCACCCGAGCGGGCAGGTGTGACTGACACTGGGGGAAGGGGGATGTCGACGATGGCGATGCCGTCGTCCCCGTCCGCCTCCGCCTCCCTGAGGAGGACCACCGTCTTCTCCATCGTGTTTGCAGCCGCCTGGGCCGCGGGTGAGTTGAGACTACTTTTTTAAATCGACCTTTCCATTATTTTTGGCATCTATTACAAGTCGCGTTAAACAAAGGTTATTGACAAAGTGGCTTCAACTTTGTCCCTATAACTTGAGCAAACGTGCAATAGTCATCGGCTTTTCGGAAGACAGGTTCTTTCCCCTGTTAGGAAAAGAACTTTTTCTTCTTATTATTGACTTTGGTAGGTAGTACCTAGCAGTTGCTCACCTCACAGCAGGTTATATAGGGGAAAACTTGGTGGGAAGACTGTGGCAGGTAGGGAGAAGAGGGAAGGGACCTTTAGGATTTATCTCACCATCTACCGCCGCCGCCGCCTCAGCCGCCGTCCTCCTTTTTGTCTCCAAAGACAAGCAGATCCAATGCCAAGGGTGGCGGCGGGTGTTGAGTGCAGCGTCAGCGAAAGTCATCAACAACTCTTGATTTTTTTTTGTCCTCCTCTTCCTCCTCTCTTTCTCTCCTCTTTCCAATCTCCATTCCCACACGGATTTTCTTCCTGACATTATTGGGAAAGCAGAGGTCACGACGAAAAGGAGAAGAAGTAGAAGAAAAAAAAGTTTGTCTTTGTCATCGGAGGAATCGAGGGGACAATTTTGGACTCGCTTTGTGTCAGTCCAAGTATCGACAGGGGCACCCACCGTGATGATGGACGGGAATGGGAAATTGACCGGATTGGAGACACCCCCGCCCCCCCCCGGGTCACGCCCGCGGTTTCGTCACGCCCCTCCCCCCTTCCCCTCCCCTCCCGGAAGTGCTCACTTCTTCTTCACGAAATATGCGGACAAAAAAAAGAAGAAGATCCTTCTCCTCCTCGACTTCCTGTCATTCCTACGACGAGAAGAATGGGATTAATGAAGATATTGGCATTTTTTTTTTGGTCGAGGAGAGGAAGAAAGACAAAAGGGGTGGGAAAATATTGGGGTCGATCATACATGGGCATGGGGAGATGTTAAGGGATCGAGTAAGGTTAGGAAAAAGTTTAAAATGCGTGGGAGGTGTGGAAAGCTTAGGAAAAATGATCCTCTGTTTCCTTTTATAAAACAACAAAAGCTTTACTTTTCCCATATGAAACAATTTCAGCATTCATTCAACAGATTTTATGTACGTACACTGTACGTAGGCACGCCATAAGGATTTGTCTACTTCTTTCAGTACTAGGAAAGGGTTGTGGCCTCCAAGTCCAACAGCTGTTGCCGCAGAAAAACAGCGTCAAAGAGGTAAAAAAAAGTAATTGTACTGTATAGTGAGCCTGTTAACAGGCGACCTGAGAGAGCATCACCACACTTGAGTGCTTAATGAGGAGGCATCACACAAGGCTTTTTGCACTTGTGTGCAAAAGACAAGAGAACTGTCAATAAAGCTCACGAAAAGACTTGTAGCAAAGCAGAACATATGTCACCTTGTTCATATTTGGTCTAATAGTGCGTAGTAGTTGTAACATAAGAAGACTCACCAAACCTCGGCGAAAACGTAAACACGTGCACGTGTAGTCTTCGTCATCTGACGACCTCAAAAGACCTCAGGAATGAGGCCAGGGGGGCCTCATTTGTCTTCCAA
>JAAUYM010038101.1_pt1 | contig 10605 bp, 8 predicted proteins | sample 7278001 | NCBI WGS metagenome assembly JAAUYM01 (sample SAMN14350224, study PRJNA611818) | marine sediment metagenome | isolation source: surface marine sediment (1.8m) | place: French Polynesia: Moorea | collected 2018-08
CGACTGCGGCTGCGGCGTCTTCTCCCTCCCCTCTTCCCACCCCACACTACCCCACCCTACCCCCATAAGAGAAGTCAATGCGGGACAAGAGTCCTTGAATCCCTCCTCCTCTTTCTTTCTCCTCCTATTTCTTCTCGGGGAAATAAATCTGTTCCTTCTTTCTCTTTCTCTTCCTCCTCCTCTTCCTCCACCACCACCACGTTTATTGCCCCGCAAGGGGAATGAGGGGCCCTTCTTGGCACCTATTTTGTGTGTTGGGGAGAGGGAGAAAGGCGCTGCGGACACCCTCTCTCTTCTTCCCCTGCCACTCCCCCTCGTCCTGATGACTTTCTCCTCCCTGCGGTGCCTCTAGTGCCATTAATTCTCCGCTCCCTCCCCCCCCCCGCTCACATTCATTATCAATTAAATTTCATTGAAAAGCATGTGGAATCTACAATGTTGCTGGATGCTTTCTGCCCTCACCCCCCTTTCTTCATGCAGCATTCGGAAGAAGAACCATTAATGTCTCTACGTACTCTTGTGTGAGAAAGAGAGAGGGAGGGAGGCAACTGCGTCTCCTCCTCTCCTCCCTGTTGTGATTTCCCTGTTGTTTGCGGCGTCACGCTCCAACCTCCGCGACTACCCACCCCTACGCCACACCTGCTACTCCCACTTTCCCACTTGGTACGGTAGAGAAATGCAGAGGAGGAGGAGGAGAAAGTGTGCTGCCTCTTCCTAGTATACCTTCACTACAGCAGAACTCCGACATACATAGTCAGAGGTCAACAGCTAAGTTTTTCTTTACTGATATAGCGCACGAGCACCTTATAAGATTTTGATTTTTTTTAAATTCTGATTTTGTGAAAGCTGATTTTGTAGGTTTTTAAGCGCGAGGTTTTTACCAACACACAGGATTTTACTGTACCTACAATAAGAGTGGTGGCCATTAAGCAAGGCTTCTTTCCCACTTTTTTTAAATATGTACTATAAGGAGAGTAGAGAGGTCTCTTCTGGCTCTTTGTAAATCCCCCCCCCTCCTCCTCTGTCCTCTCCCTTTCTCCAGCATCTGTGTGTATCGGGACTCGGCGGCAAAACGGTTGCTGTGCAATCAACCCCATTCCGTCCCTCCTCCTCTGCTGGTACAAGTCAAACAAGCCGGGGGCTTTCGTTTGGGGGGGGAGAAGGGTTCTGTTTGGTTCCAGTTGGTTGATCGGGAGAAAGACCAGAAGAGAGAGAGAGAGAGAGATTGGTTTCGATGTGTCTGTCTGCTTCTTCTTTCCCTTCCTCTCAGCCTGACTGACTGTCTCTCTCTCTCTCTCTCTTTTGCTCTTCGAGTTGAAGGCCCCTCCCTTCCAACAGATCCTCTTCAGTATTTCGCCACACCAGAAAAGTAGTAGAATGGGCTCTTTTCTGTTTGACTTTGACAGCGGGGGGTTGAGGGGGAGAGGATGGGGGGTGTCGCCAAATTGAACGAGATTGTGTCCTGATGCTGCTTGCTGCCGGTGCCCCTGGCGCATGCGAGCTTCACACGCAGCTTTGGACCGCCCAAACTGCACACTACCTGCAACGAATTTTTGGAAGCAAAGTTGCTGTCTCCGTATGCAGTGGTAGTCTCCAGTTGTGGTACATACAGTAGCCCTCCACTTAAAATAGTAAATTTCACCAAGTACTGCGGTCACAAACTCCACTGGTGTGCAGTAAAATTTACTATGATTATATATATATTTTTTTAAATTCTAGCTTTCCGCTTTGCAATGACTGCTGACCAGTGACTTTGCTATATCGCAGTTCTACTCTACTTAATTCTTCCTTGGTTGACGCCTCAAACCCCGATGCTGTTTACCCTTGGATTGTCTTGGTTGCTTCTGCTTTTGTCCTCCCAAGTCCTTTTTTCCCCCTCCTCCTCCTCTTGGTTGCTTCTCCTTCTCCTCCTCCTGGTAATAGCACGAATTGTGTAGAAAAGCCTCTCTCACCCCCCTCTTCACCCCCCCCCCTTCTTTCTCTCGACTACTATTTCCAAGAAGCAACCTTCTTCCTCTTCCCCTTTTCTCCTCTTGCACATGCTACTACCTACACAGTCGTGGAAGTACTGGTGGCACGGTTGTTGGGGGTGGGTAGGTGGGTGGATGGGTTGGGTTCCGTTGTGGTGGGATGTCTGGTGGCGGTGGGTGGTGGTACTTCTACAACTAGTACAGTCAACCATGCCAAAGGGAAATCTGATAAAAAGTACCCGACCAATATTGCCGAGAGGTAGCATCCAGGTCCCTGCCCCTCATGATAAGGTAAAACGCTGAGGTAGAAATAAGACATAACTGAGACTCGAGTGACAATTTTACTTTGAAATACCTCAGCAATACCTCAGAGATATTGCTGAAAATATCTACATGTATACTGGTCAGGTACTGAATAAATCCTGCTTAAATTTTGCCCAAAGCAATCGGAGAGCCTATCCTCGGAGAAGTGAGAATCCTGGACGAGCTTGGAAAATTGTGGTTGCTCCCGACCTCTCCCACTTAATCCGGTTCGACTGTACTAGGTAGTAGAAGCTCAGGAGTTGGCTTGCCTCCTTTCCTCCCTTCCTCCGGCTACTTTTCCTAATTAATGGAGATTGCCTGCCAATGCCAGGAATCTGAGGGAGAGAGAGAGAGAGAGAGAAACGAGGTCCGCTGCTGCGACTATGAGGAGGCACCGCCGCATCAAGAAGCATCACTTTCCTTCCTTCCTCTCTTGGAGATTTTTTTTTTACTTTTGAGAGAAGTTTGCTTGCCTCCCACCCCTCCCCTCTCATCTCTCCTTCCACCCCGTTGAGCATGTAGGTACTAAATGCCGCTGAAAGACAAACACTACACTAAACCTCCGTCATACTACAGTGCTAAAGTCAGCCATAATTGCCAAAGTTATATGTTTTCTACCTCCACAACGCATAGCAAATAATACGAACTCTGCCCTTTGTATGGTGTGTATTGGAGACCTACCGTACTTTTGTCACGGCGAGAGGGAGAGATAATGGGTTAGCAAATGGGCGAAAAATTATCTTGGAGGTCTTTTTTCGTGGGTGGGCAAAGGTGTCGCACAAAAGACCCTTTTTTTTCGGGGAGGCCGCTGGCACTCTTTCTTCTTTCCACCTCCCTTGAAGGGAAGAGGAGGAGGAAGGGGGATGTGAGAAAATTCGGAATGTGAAAAACTTCTAAATGATAGGGATTTTGGAGGAAGAAAGGGAAGGAGGGTAGGGGGGGCATTAGGGGGGGCAATGGGAGAGAAGGTGGAGAGGGAGGGAGGGAGGGGGAAGAGGGCAACGAGGTTTTAGTAGGTGCTGCGGTGAGGAGGCGGTGGAGGAGGAGGAGGAGGAGGAAGTGGGGAAGAGGAGGAGGAAGAGGAAGGAGGTCGACCGCCGTCACCGCTGCAGCCGCCGCCGGCGCTGACGACGACAACGACGAGAAAGGTAACTTTTCCACGAAGAAAAAGTTAGCGGGCTCGAAATAGGTACGACCAAACTACCACCCATCGGACGGAAAACTGTGGGTGGAAGGAGAGACACATTTCTGAACGGGGAGTGAGAAAGAGAGAGAGAGAGAGGACGTAATGTTTCCCTCCCTATTGCTTCTTTCTTCACTCTTCTCATGTGTGTGCACACACACACACACACATGCTGATTGAAGATTCCCGAGTGAAAGGAAACGGGTTGCTTGTTGGCTCCTTCCTCTCTCGATGTGGAGGAGGAGGAGGAGGAGGATGGCGGAGGGAATAAGCAAAAGGGGGGCCGCGGCGACTTCTTTGCCATGTGCTTCGTATAGTAAAGGGAGGGACGGGGGGTCCCTAAGACTCTCTGCCACTCTTAGTAGCAGCCAAGAAGAGAAGAAGGGAGGAACTCCCAACCAGTCTTCCTCCTTTCTCTCCCGCAGCAGCAAGCATTGGTTTCTCCAAGGAGGAGGCAGAGGCCGAGAGAGAAAGAGAGACTTCTCCCTTATTCCCTTTCCCTCCCTCTCTCTCTCTCCCACCGCCGCCAGAGTCAGCCCGACTCTCTTGACAGAAGCAGCAGCAGGCAGCAGTCAAGACACACTGGCGGCGACGACGGCGGCGGCTGCGGCGACGGCGGCCTCGGAACTGAGGACAGAGTGAGTGAGTGAGGATAGTGTACACACAGAGAGAGAGAGAGAGAGAGGGAAGCGCGCGCGGAGGAAGGAAGAGGAGGAGGAGGAAGAGGACGTGATAGGGAGGAGGAGGAGTCAGTAGGCGGAGAGGAGGACACTGGTGCAGCTACCGCCAGAGGAGACAGAGAGAGAGAGAGAGAGGAAGAGGAAAGTGTGTTGTATGTAGTTACTACTACAACAGCGGTGAGAGAAGAAGAAGATCAGAAGACGCACTGTCTCCTCCTCCTGCCGTCTGGTCAGGGATAAGTTAGTGCTTGTGCTATATTTTTTTTGTCGTCTCTCTCTCTCTGTCTCTCTCCTTGTCAGAGTGGATGTGGGAAAGTGAGGTGCTTGTGTGACGCACGGTAACGCCACCACAATTCGATCTAAGAAAAAGGAGAAGAAGGGGGTGGTTCGCTAGCGCGTGCATCCCGTCCCGAGTGACAGCTCAATTTGACTGCTGTCTCCTCCTCCTTCTCGCCCGTCTTCTCAAAGGGGGGGAGGGAGGGAGGAGGAGGAGGAGGGGGAGAGAAAGAAAGGAAAGCGTGGTGTGGCGGTGGCGGTGGCGGTGGTGGTGGTGGTGGTGTGGCGATCTTGTGATGTCGCCATCAGCGCGGGTATGCATGCAGAAGTGGGCGGCGCCGGCGTGTCACTGTGAGAGAGGAAAGAAAGTGCAACGTCAAGTGAAATGAGACGCTGGCTCACCTCGTCGTAATTCACCTCTCCCACCCCCATGTAAAGAAGAAGTGAAGACAGCGGGGACACAAGGTTGGTTGGTTGGTTTGGTTGGTTTCGGTTGGTTTGCTTTGCTTAGAAGGAAGAGGGTGACTTGACGTCCGTCACCTGACACGCGATCTTCCCGCTGTCCCTGCTGTCAACGCCCCCCCCCCCACTGGAAGAGAGGAGGGGAGGGAAGCGGGGGATGAAGAAGTCTCCTTGTCACAGTGTGTCATCTTCTTTTTCCTCCACCTCCTCAAGGGATGGTGAGATGGTAGATGGAGAAAGTACCGGTACTAGAGCAGCTCAAAGGAGCAGAAAGTACAGTAGACCTTCGATATATGTACTAGCAGTGGACTCCACTGCAGTCTGAAGCTCCACTCTGGTAAGCATGTCTTGACTGGCAAATTTGTTTTTTTTTTTCTGATCTGTCACCACTATGTACGTACATGTACGTGTAGTACATAGTACCCAACCAACAATGCACTCTTAATAAACTTCCTACTGAGCTCTGATGCAGAAATTTTGTTAATACAGTGTGCACCGACCGAGCATACAAATCGGCGCCTAAATGTGCAAAAACGTGTACCCTATGCAACACGTAGGGATTCTGACCGAGCTTCCATTTTGCATACCACCGTTGGTGGTTGGGTATGCAGTCGTATGTACGGTATATCAGAGTTCTACTGTATCTTTGGCATATCCAAAGATCCGCGAGAAAGGCCCTGTCACGTCAGCTCTTCAACGTGATGCACAAAATGCGTTATTGCGAAATTGAGTGACGTCTCGCATTTTTCGAATCTGCAATTGCTTTTTTTTGCCTCTTCCATCTCAGGAAATGTAGAAGGGGAAGTTGCAAAGTTGAAGGAGAGAAAAAAAGGGAGAGCAGATCTGTTTGTGCTTCACCCACCGCACGTGTTCATGTGTGTGTGTGAGAGAGAGAGAGAGTGAGGATAACATTTGGCAAAAGAGGGAAAACTGCATCGGCCTTGCCAGTCACCGCATCGACAATTTCCCGAAAAAAGGGGAATAGTAATAATTATTATTCTCATTAGTAATAATGAGAATAATAATTCAGTAGTTGCACTACAGTAGATTCCGGCCTTGGGATCTCAATATGCAGAGTGATAACTGAAGAAAAAGGACTTGCTTTTTTCTTCTTCTTAAGGACTTGTGCGTGCAAATAAGCAGAGTGGTCTCGTATATCCAGAATTGACTGTACCACAGCACCTTCACCGTACGTAGCAGCCCAAGAGAAAGTGAGGGTGTGTGTGTGAGGGGGGGGGGAAGGTGGACAGTACCTAATTAAATCAAATTGTGGCTGCGGTTCTTCTCCTCCTGTCTCCTTCCCGCTACCCCAGCACTCCAGCGCGCGCGGAACAATTATCGCGTCTCATAAATGTGGGAAAGCGAAGGTCGTCCGTCAGTCAGTCACGCCGCGAGGCTGAAGAAAAGAAAAGGAGAGAGAGAGAGACAGGAGAAAAAAAAGCTTTCTCTCTCTTTCTTTCTGGTGGACGCAGCAATCAATCTTGCCTCTGTCTTGCATTTACTGAAAAAAAAAACACTATTTTGTTTCCGGGTGAGTTTCTTTTGCCTCCTCTTCCTCCTCCTGCTCCTCCTCCTCTTCCTCCTCCTCCTCCTTCTCCTCCTCCGCCACCACCACTACCAACAGGTTGTGTGTATGTGTGCATGACAAGTCTCTCGGATTAGAATCCCGAGAGTATCGATTCCACATAATCGGATTTTAAATCCCTCTACCCCCATCCGCGCACCCACACACACAGGCAGGAGGCCACAATCCGTGGTAGGCAGCAGGCGAGAAGAGGCAGAAGGAGGAGAGGCAGGGTTGCCAGTTCTTAGAAAGCTGGTATGTGGCTCATTCAACCCTAAAAAAGCCCCACCCGTAAATTGGCCAAGGCTTAAAATTAGCCTCCAAGCCTTAAGAATCTTGAAAAAAAGTGGCCTTCAATCGACAGATTTGTAGCCCACAACGCTAAAAAAAGGTCATTTGCAGTGGTTAGAAAGGGTAGCAAGCACACCTGGCAACACTGAAGAGGAGTGATGGAGTCTCCAAGGGGAGAAATTCCATTCCGAAAACACCAAAAGAGACTGGAATTCGAAACGGAGAGTGACGGCACGCAATTTCAAAAAATACTCTTTAAAAAAGGAGAGAAAAGAACATTTACACAGATACCGATGCAAAATAAAACGACAGGAACATCTGTGAGCGCACACTTGGCATTTTAGTAAATATGCCTACGTATAGTAGTGTACATTAAAAAAGAGCCCTGAAGGGGAATGATGTCAGACTGACATAATCAAACAAGAAAGAACCAAGTAAAGAAATTGAAAAGTTCTGATACCATTTTTCTGTTCTCTCTATCCCCCAGCCCTGCTACACCTGGTAGGTACGGTAGATCTCCGCTTAGCATGAACTTTTCTTCTGATCATACCTCTACTTCCCTACTCCTTCCAGCTGCTCCCTTGAGACTCTGGATGTGTCTGCCCATTTCTACACCCCCGTGCAGCATCAGCACAGACCAATTTCGAGCTGGCTCGTGGTTCCTGGGCGCAAAGAGAAAGGGTTGCCAGATCGGCAAAAGGAAAAAAAAAACCAAATAAAAGTGAAAACAAAAGCAGATGAGACAATGGCATAAAAGCCAGTTTTTTTAACTTAATTTTGTTAACAATCATTTGACAAAGTTTTTTTTTAGATTTTGCCTTGTGAAAAGGCCAAACGGAAATCCTCGGTACCACGTGAAGACACATATCACTCCCTTTCCTTCTCTCTCTTCCTCGATCGCTTCAGTCCTCCTATAGATCTCGGACGAAGACTTATGGACTCTTTCTCTCTCTCCTGCGGGAGAAAAAGAGGGGGAGGCTGGATGAATGAATGTGTGGGAAGATTTCTTCTCGTCTCCTCCTCTGTGACAGCTCACTTTCCTCCTCCTCCTCCTCCTCCTCCCCCCTTTTCTTTCTTCTCTCTTCCAACTCTTCTTTGCTCAGATCAGTCAAGGTCGAAATGGCAATTAATTCTTCTCCTTCTTATATACTAGGTACCAGAAAGTGGTAGTGGTTTTCACAGCTTACTATTATCAGTCAAGGTTTTTTTTTGCCATGCCGAATCAATAAGAGCAAGATCGCCGACATTGTCAGCCTGTTAATTATACCGTACTACAGAATGGCAAACTTGTTTGAAACAGTCGGGAGAGCTGGGTGGAGCCGGGGAGAATCGCGGTCTGGGAAAGGATTTTTTTTTCTCTGCAAATACAACATACGTAGTACAAGTACAGTACGAATAAATTTCCTGATCAAACACTCTTACTCCCTCTGCCTTGATCTCCCAACCCAAAAATGGATTCTATGTTTTTTCAAATTGTCTTTTTTTCCATCTGAAGGAAACGTCGTCACGTAGCAACCATAAAAGGGGAGAGGGGGAGAAAATTCGAAAAGGGAAAATTGCTTTTTGTGTCTGTTTTCTGTACGACAGCAAACAGCAACAGCAGCAGCAACAGCAGCAGCAGATGGAGTTTCCATTTCTTGCAAAGAAAGGCCTTCTGGTACAGTGGACTCCTCTAATATGGGAACATTCCGCTAACAAGAACAGTTTTTCTTATAAAGAGCAAAAAAGCAACCCAAAACTACTTGCTGAGTAAAAACCTGGGAGATCCAAGGACACTCCCGATAATGAGAACACCCGACGGGACTTTCAAACCTACAAGCGTAACAAATTGACGAAAAAATTTATGTGACATTTATTATACCGTACTAATAACATGTTCCGTTACATGTTTAAAGCTGAATTTGTTACGCCCGTAAGTTTAAAAGTCCCGCGAGGACTTTTGTCCCAAGGGCGTTCTCACTGTACCAGTGCATGCATTTCTGTCTGTTTTTTTTTTTGGTGTTCCGGATGCAGTGGAAAAGAAAGAAAAAAAAAGTTTTGTGCACCACTGAAACATCTCGCCAGAGACTGGCAAACTAAGCCAATTACCTGTTGCTAACTAACGTCTGCAACGTTCCGACCAGACGGGCGACACTCTCATTCGGTGGGTGGATGGGAGAGGGCTTACTCAAGCAGCTCGGTGGATATGCTTGGTACGTTGCGTCGCGAAATCGCAACGGGGCGTTTTAAAATCTTTTTTTTATATAGAAAAACCAGTTGATATGTCTGGTCGGGATTGCTAAGATCACCTGGACGCAAGTAGCAATGTTTTCTCGATAAAGCAAGTTGCACAGGATATGGGGGAGGGGGGAGTGAGAACAACCGTTTCTTGTTTGCTCATAAGATTTTCTTCCCTCTCCTTTTTCCTTGCAGGATTGAGTCAACACAGGAACAATGCTCTGGTAATTCCTCCGCCCTCTTCCCTCTCCTTCCCCCCAGCAACATCATCAATCATGCATCCTGGAAAGGAAGAGGAGGGCCGCTGCTAAATGAGGAGGAGGGCCTCCAAACACATCACACACAACGCCACGCCGGCTTTCCCCTCCCCAAAGGGAAAGAAGTAGTCGTGACTGACGTAAATTGCCTTGCCAAAAAAACTAAGTTGAATTAGTGTTTTTTCCCCCTCAATCCCGCTGCTAAAGTTGGGGTGTGGGGAAGAAAAATGACAATGAGCAGATGAGAAGATGCTCCGATCCAGAAAGGTGGAGGAGAAGAAGAAGAAAAAGCAACAGCAGCAGCAGCAACATTCCAGCAGCAGGAAGAGGAGCAGGGACAAGAAGGACACTTACAGGTCGCTCAGAGAAGAGGAGGAGGAGGAAGAAGAAGAGGAGGAGGAGGGAAGGTCCAAGTCAAAGTCTGCCATGAGAGGCAGGAGCTCCAACTCGGGGAAGGAGGAGGGAAAGAGCAGCAGCAGCAGGAGGACACAACAGCAACAGCAGCAGGCGGGGTCCGGGTCCGGGTCCGGGTCCGGGTCGACCCGGAGGGAGGAGCAGCAGCACCAGCTGGTCAGGCAGCTCTGGTGAGTGTACAGAACTAAAAGTACTAGAGTGCTTAGACTCTGCTTACAAGAAACCACGATTAGGGCACACAAAAGCGAGCTCAATTTTTATCTCTTTACGCTTAATGCACCTTCCCACATAATTAAAATTTGTTTTTCTCCATGCCCTTTACCAACAGTAGTTGAAGTATTGAGACAGTTATGTTTACTACGTGTGGAGGGCGGGGGAGAGGAGGAGGGCTACACCGTACAGTCCATTAAGCCCACCACAAACACACAGACAAAACTTTGGTGTACCACAAAGTCCTCCTCACCTTAATGTGTTTTTTTTCCTTGGTCTGGAAAATGGGATTCGTTGTCTTGTCGTCATCTTCCTCCTCCTCCTCCTCCTCCTCCTCCCCCCCTTCCTCTCTTTCCTGTTCCCTAGAGACATGTGAGCTCTTTTCTCTCCCTCTCCGTAATGAGGCTTCTTTGTTTCTCGTTCTATGAGAGAGAGAGAGAGACAGAGAGAGACTGTGCTAGTAAAGGAGGAGGATTAGCTTACGCTGTTTAGTGGCTCTCTCCCTCAAGGTAGCAGTCATAGATCGGCGCTATTAGGGCATGGACAAACATTTGAATTTGTTAAGGAAAGGAGTATCTTGAGTTATGCGGGTTTTTTTTACAATTATCTGTTTTTTGAACACTTTTAGCCAAAATCTGAGCCCCCCAATCAGAAAAAACAACCGGATATCCGGTTTCGCTTTAATAAACCGTGTTTTCATGATGCCCTAGCCGCGGCGCCTACCTATTAAGTCTTGGAGGGAGGGAGGGAGGGAGGGAGGGAGGGAGGGAGGGAGGAG
>JAAUYM010045350.1_pt1 | contig 10600 bp, 12 predicted proteins | sample 7278001 | NCBI WGS metagenome assembly JAAUYM01 (sample SAMN14350224, study PRJNA611818) | marine sediment metagenome | isolation source: surface marine sediment (1.8m) | place: French Polynesia: Moorea | collected 2018-08
CAACCAGGAAGATTCTCTCCTCCGATTGTTGTGTGTGCGTGTGAGGGAGGGAGAAGGCGGACCTTACCGTTCCAACTCCAAATTTGGCGAAGGAAGAAGAAAAGATGAATGGATGAGATAGACTCTCTCTTCCTCTCTCTCTCTCTCTGGGCTGGGGGTTTCTTCTCCCTTCGACCCAGCCTACCGTTGTACGCAGTATCATCACTGATGGAATGAATCTTCGTGCTACCAAGAGGACGAGGGGAAACAACAAAAAACTCTTTCAATTTAATTTAACCAATTCAGCATCTTTCGCACTTTGAGCAAGATTCACCCCCCTTATTTGCTCAGTCAGGGCACCTAATAGATCAATAATATCAATACGATCTTATATTCTAAACAGCACTTTGCTACATAGGTACATTGTTGATCGTTAACTCTTGCAGCTAATATCCAAGCAGATTTTTTTTGCTGACCTCTTTCCTGTGCTCCCTCTTTTTTCCGTTGGGAGGGTGTTCGGGAGAGACAAAGAAAGATGTGAATCAGATTCAGCCCCTCCTTTGTTTGTGCCCATGGATAAAAAGGTCGAAGAATTTTAGCACTACATGTATACCGTACCAATTTTTAAAAAAGAGCAGGTAGTCCTTTCTCATTTGGTAAGTCAGCTACAAAAAGTATGAGAGGCTCAGTTGAAGAAAAAAAACCCTTGATTTTTATTGCTTCTTGTGACTAGAACCAACTTTATCGTACCATACAAATCAACTCACCATATTAAGTCTTGTACGTATATACAGTACTGTAAATACTGTACACGTACGTACACAACGACATAAACGGAGAAAAACAACCAGTTGGAAAGTGCTGAATAAGTTTAATGACGACTGCTGCTGGAGTCAAGCTTTCCACTGCTGAGGTTGATCTTGCTGCCGCTGCTGCTGGTCCTGCTGCTGTCCCTGTTGCTGCTGCTGCTCGTCCTCCTCGCTGACCGTTGGCATAAGGTTTTTTAGGCTCCGGTACTGGACGGACAGCTGCATCATCTTGGACGCCCCCGCTTCTCCAGAAGATAGGTCCGACACGTCGCTGGAGTCCGACTGGTAGCCCAACTCCGGCTGCTCCTCGATGGTGGTCAGGTCGGGCTCGTACGTCGTCGTCGCTGCGGCCGTGGCGACGTCGTCTCCAAGGATGTTCTTCTCCGCCAGGACAGCCGATTCTGCAGCAGGCAGCAGCAGGGCCTCGGCGGATCCTTGATCAACAGTATCCTGATGCTGCTGCCCCTCGTTGATAAACACGACTTGAGCCGATGCCGCCGTCGCCGCCGCCTCTGGCAAGCTCGGGCAGCTAAGGTCAGTTGCCGCAACTGAAGGGTTGGCGGTCCCGAGAGATGATTCTTCCATGAGCGCAGATGCAGTAGACGACAAAGTAGGCTGTGGCTCCTCCTGAGCATCGGCCTGCTGCTGCTGCTGCTGTTCTGAATGGAACGAGGCCGATTCTCTCCTTGACTGACTGGCCGAGGCCACAGTGGATTGGGTCTGTTGCTGGTCGGAGGCCGGGCACTCTTGGTCGCCAGCCACGTTGGAGGTGGTGGACTCGACTTGGCCCTCGAATTGGACAACTTCTCCGGTGACCGGAGATGGGCAGCAGGTGGTCAAGTCTGCAGTAAAAACAAAGGCTCAACGTTGTAGGTATGACACACAACATATTTTAAAGGATCTATGGAACACCTACCTCTGTCCATGGAGGACCTGTTCCTGCTCCTCGACCTGCCTACCAGGTGCCTCCTGAGCTGCTCAGTCCTGTCCTCCAGTGCGTGAACCAGCTCGGCCGGTGTGGACGGCTGCTGCTGCTGCTGCTGCGACTCTAGGTGCCTGTTTTCCTCAATCTCCTGATCCAGGAGGCACAGAATATCATTCTGGAAAGAGGATGACCTGACATTAAAACGCCATTAAGATACAGAGGGATCTGGTGAACGCGACTGACCTGCAATGTCTGGAGCGCCTCCAGCTTCCTTCTGAGAACCTTGTTCTGCTCGTGCGCCACCAGCCTGTCGCTAGTGGGCTCACCACTTGCATTGCCCCCTCCCTTCCTGCTCATGTTCTTCAAGATGCTGCTCCCCCCAGAAGATCCCAGGGCGGCCCTCTCCAGCAGCAACAACTGCTGCTGCTGTCGCTGAAACTGGTTCAGGTCGTGGCGAAGGAGTTCCCTCACGTTGCGATGGTGCTGGTGCTGCTGTTGGCCGTGGTGGCCGTGGTGGTGGTGATGCTCGGTGGAGGTGCAGCTGAGATCCGAGTCGGAGGCGGCGCCCAGGGAGGACATGGAGCCAACTTCGGCGTCGCTGCAGGCAGACTGAAAACAAAAAGAGGAATGTTGTAGTAGTAACGTATACAGTATTTGCTATACGTATGAACGCAACTATAGCACTGACAGCTAGTGATGTTTGCGCAAGCAATGTCGATCTGTGTATGTACAGTAGTATCTTCCCTGCAGAATGTACTAGGTACAATGGTACATACATTTGTACTGTAGCGTGCATCCATAGATACAGGCCTACCTGGTGCTGTTGCTGCTTTTGCTGCTGCTCCTGCTCTAGACGCTGATGCAAATGTTGCTGATGCTGCTGGTGCTGCAGTTGCTGGTGGTAGGATGGGCTCTGAGGGTGTGACAATCCGCCTCCTCCACCACCACTTCCTGGTACTCCGCCTCCAACTCCTCCGACTGCTCCGGTGGCGCTGTTGATCCTGGAGATGGACCTTCCAAACCCCATCAGTCCTGACCTCCTTCTCCGCCGCCGCCTTCTCCGTCTCTCGTGGCGGCCTCCTCCTCTACCACTGGCTCTGGACGACTGAAGCGAGTTCTGGCTTCCTAACAGCAGTCTAAAGAAAGACAATACATATTACTACTACAGTTGCAGTTATTGCAGCTGTCAGCGGCAAAGACGCACTTATCACTTGCCTGCTCAGGACGGTTGATACCAGCGACGGTCTTGATCCAGTTCTGCTGATGGTGCTGGTGGACCCTCCTCCCCCGCCACCCTGGTTGATGATGATGTGGTGGTGGTGGTCCCCGCCCCCGACGCCGCCGCTGCTCGGACCACCGTGGGACTTAATCAGGGCGTGGGCGGACAGGTTCTTGACGATGCCGCCGCTGCCGCCCTCTCCGTTTTTGTCGGCGTCGCAGCCATTGAGCAGTCGGTGCTGGTCCGGGATGTCGATCACACTGGTCTTTGCCCTGCTGGATCTGGAGAGCCTCCCTGCGGGTGATTACAGCTGACGGGAACAATTTTTCTCAAATGTTGCTCAGTAGTAGCATGCCCACCTCCGCTGTCCTTGGTTTGGCCCCTGCCCAGGATGGACGCCATGATTCCTCCTCCTCCTCCGGGACTCTTACTTCCTCGCCCGTGCTCCTTGTCTCCGGAAGGCTTGTGCATCGGTCCCGGCGTGGCCAGCCCGCGATCGTCTTCGTCGTCGTCGTCGTCTACCTCACGACAGGAGGCATTTGAGTACGCTTCGTCGTCCTCTTCCTCCTCCTCGTCGTTCAGGGGAAGGAACTCCGCGGCCTGCTCTGGAATCTGGGGGAAAGGTACGGAACAATATGGATTGGGATTATCGGGATCCACCTCACTTTCACGCTCACCTCAATGTTTGCCGCCGCCCCGATGACTGGCTCGCCCGTCCTGGTCTCCTCCGCTGCCGCAGTGTAGGGCAGCTCGGGGAACACGTCGTCCCAGAACTGGTCGCGGATCAGCTCAGGGTGCTCCTGCATGTGCAATCAAGATTAGAGAGGCACGTCATCGCCGTCACCATCAGCTCTTTTCATGGTTTGTTCAATCACCTCGTGCATCTCGTCCACAATGAGATAAGAGACCTGGAGATTGCGATCGATGATCCAGTTGGCATCGAAGTCGTCGTCGTCTTCTCCGAAGGGATTAATCAAGGCCTCGGCAACCTGGTAGTGATCAGAAGAAAAAAAATTTATAGGAATAGTCATTGTATGTACTGTACTAGTACGCTTAGTATGTACGGTAACTACACATGTAAGGTCTATCAAAACATTTTCTTTTTTCATGACTTCTCAGCTTCATCTCAGTGTGGATGTTTTTATTTTTAAAAAATATTGGCATAGGCAATTGGAACAAATTTTATTTGGAAAAGCAATGACTATCTTTTAAAAATATGAGCACACCTTAAAGACCACTGTATTTTCATCCGACCCCTTAAGTATCTTACTACTGGTGAGAAAATTATTCAAAAACTCCACTTTTGGAAAAATGGTTAGAGGTGCTCTATTGTGGACATTATTTTTTATATAATAAAGATGCTTATGAAAGAAAATAATCTTAGCTACCAGCAGATGCAGAGCGATCCTTACTGGCAAGATGTAGTTCTTGATCAGGTCCAAGTTCATGGTGTTTGTTGTTGAACTGGACCATCCTCACGGTTATCAAGACCTACTGTACATAGTATTTTTTTTTTCTTTCATGCGTTTTAAGCCATGTTAAAAAGCTACTTTTATTTTGTTTAAAACATTTTATTATTCAGCAAATTATTAGGGCACCAGTGCCAAAAAGTGTGACTCGTGTTTTAGTAAATCTGGCAGACCTTTAGCCAGCCCATGTAGAAGAAGAACTGGAGAAAGGTGAAGACGGGCACCACCAGGTCCACCTCATAACCCGGATACTTCTTCCCCGGGTCCAGGAACTGCCTGCCCATCAGGGTGGACAGGAGGAAGGAGTACACGGCCAAGGTGACCACCTGGGTGTAGACCAGGGGGATGGACACCCAGTCGTAGTTGATGAGGACGCCGCAGCCGCTGCGGTAGGCGTCCAGCTTGTCCACCAGCGACTTGAGGGCAAAGTCGTCCTTGACGCGGCCCTCCTTGCGCGCACGGGTGACGATGGAGCCAGCCCAGACCAGTGGCATCCAGTACTTGGGGTGGCTGATGGCAGACTCGTCCAGCTTCTCAAAGATCTGAAAAACAAAGTATTGCTCTCTTTCTAGTACTACGTACAGTACATAGGATGCTCAGAGCGCAGTAGCACAGCCACAGCCGTCGCCACCTTCTTCTCGCTTTCCATGAGTATCCCGGCCTCAACGAGGTGCTCGAAGGTGGGGAACCTCTTCTTGACCGGGAGACAGGTGAGCCTGAGCACCAGGATAAGGGCGAGGTTAATGTACCGGACGATGGTGCGGCGCATCAGGCGACCACGCTCGTCGTGGCCGTGAATGGTGGTCGAGATCCACACTGCAAAAATATGAATAATCACCTAATAACCCACTACAGTACTGTAACAAGAGCTTGGGGACTGACAGCAGGGCGAGTCTGGCCAGGGCATCGCGTTGAACTGCTCCCACCACCGCTGGATGACCAGGCTGACGTAGAAGCCGAGGACGAAGGTGACGGGAATTAGATCGGCGTAGTTGTTGCAGTAGAGGGCCAGGGATTCGAAGGAGGCCTTTTCTGATAGGTGCGTGCGTGTACATATAATTTTTTTTATTTAGAAGCATTCTGCATTCCCGCAATAAATCTTGCTTCTACTCACTCTCGTCGTCTAGGACAAATCTGTAGGTGCAGCTGAGCACGTAGTAGAGCGCGACGTAGAGGAAGAGGTCGTGCCAGACCAGCTTGTAAATGGATCCCCTCCATCGTATCAGCAGCTTGAGGAAAACCGCGGCCGGGGTCCAGCCCTGGCAGCTGGTGAACACCTCGCTGCTGTAACTCACAGTCATGGCGCTGAACAAAGCGTCTTTGTCTTTTCCTTCCTCAGATATGACAGAGTTTTTCCTGGGAATTCTTCCACCTTGCTATCCCTTCCTCCCTCCTTCCCTCCTCTCATAAACAAAAATTTATGCTATCAGCTTTCACCTCCTCAACTGAACCCTTGGGGAGTAGACATTTAAAAAAAGAAAGAGAAGAAGATATCTGTGCAGATCTGTCCAGCTGGCAACGCACACAGACACAGACATAACGTCAAAGGACACCTTTCTTCCTGGAAGTAACAGCAACAAAAACAGCTCCTTCTCTTCCTCAGTCTCCTTTCTTCCTTCCTCTTTTTTCCTCTGTCTGTGTGCAGTAGTAGTGACTATAGTAAGTAAGGCCTCCGCAGAGGACACAGACGAGCGCGCGCGCAACAGTATACACGTACCTAGTAGTAGTGCAACACAGGCAAGAGTGGCCTTCCCGAACACAAAGAGGAGGAGGGGGAGAGGGAGAAGGCTTTCTAATACAGATGGAGATGGGAAGGGGGAAGGGGGAAGGGGGGGGGGCGCGCGCCTGGCGACTTTCTCCCCAAGAGATGTCAGTCACCTTTAGCGGAATTCGCTTAGTATATCACCCTTGTGGGGTGGAAGGTAGGATATGGCAAATCTGACATGCATACGACGCATTAACCGAACTGATGACGTACTTCTCTTCACCGTCATGTCGGATTGGCACATATGGGAGAAAAATACTCTCGCATATAGTAAGCAGATCAAGCATGACGGATTAGGAAAAAAAATATGACATACTTTTTTAAACAATATTTCAAGGCATTGTGAGTTTTTCTCGCGGGAAGTTCTGTAGTACATGCACACATGTACTTTCCTACGCACCGCAATCATTCTTCACAATCTTAATTTATGAGGAACTTAAGAGTAGTAGTGTGTAGTACTTTAGGTAGTCTTTTTTTGCGCCTCTTTAGTTGCAACCGGACAAAACCGGTTCACATAAAAAGAGAGAAGAGTGGGAGGAGGAAGGTATCGTTCTTCCTCTCTTGACTGCGAGAGGAAGAGAAAGCAGTTTCAACGCTCCGCGCGGGCATGAACATACGTATGCAATAGGCGGAACGCGGACGGAAATAATACGAGCATCCTGGATTTTGCCAGATTTATGCAGTTGTTAGTAATAATTGCTACACCGTTGTATTAATAGCATTCTGGCAGCACTCAGACTCTCCCATCTCTCATGGAAAGGTGTTTTTAACGGTGTTTTGTTCCACGAAACGCCGATGGAGAAAGAGAAGACAGATGAGACGATCGATGGCATCTACCGGTATGTGCGTACGTACGTAGGTACTAGTAGTAGATCTCCCTGCCGTTTTTTCCCGCCCGTGGCACCAGCCTGAAGGAGGAGGCGGAGGAGGCCCTCTGCTGCTGCTGCTGTTGCAACGTCGCCCGGCGGTGGGCGGGCACCGACGGTGACCGGTGTCCCGGCCTTCTGCCCGTAGAGGAGGAGGTGGACGCGACGGTGGCCAACACCGGCCCAAAAAACACCTCGGTCTCGTCCGTTACCTCGTCAGTCACCGTCATGGCGGACACGCGGTGGGTGCGGACGCCTGATTAAGGAAAAAGTTTGAAGTCGTACTGATGCTGCTCTATGTAGGTATATAGTTATTACTACCATACCACGTAAATGTTGACTCTGCAACTCACCCAGCTGTACCATCCCCGGGTTGAGATGTTGAGATCCTCCTGTCGCGCCACCCGCCCCCCTGTGTTGGCTGGAGGAGGGGTCGGTGAAAGAGTAGTGAGGTGGAGTACTAGAAGCAGGAGGCAGCTGGTTGACGTATACGGGTCCGTCGGCGGACAGTGGACGGCGCCGGAGTCTGGAACAGACACAAAGCAGCACTTCTAAACGTCGCTTGATCCACCGTGTGTCAAAGTCGTTCGAGGTTGACCTATCTTGCTCCTCCCTGGAAATGACCCTGGTGAAGCTGACCCTTCTCCAGTCGTCGTCCTCTTCCTCGTTGCCATTGTCCTCCCCGGTCGGCAGCACCGGCAGTCGCAGTGGGGTCGCCCTTCTTCTCCTCGTCCCCGCGCGGAAGCACACCACCAGCATCACGGCCAGCACCAGCGTCGCCAGCGCCAACACCGTCCCGATCGCGGCGTAGGCGCCGCTTAGGGGAACCGTGAGGACGCCCCTGTCCTCATGCTCTTCGGGCCCTTCCTGGTGGCTGTGGTGGTGGTCCGAGTGGTCGTCGCAGTGGTGTTCATCGAAAGTACCCCACGCAAGGAAGCCACCGTCGCCACCGAGGCCATCGTGCCGGCACTCCAGACGTTCCGCCAACGAAGAGAGGGTGCCGTTGTCACGGTGGTGTACCTCGGAGAGGCTGGACACCCTGTATCCCGAGCACTCGCAGGGGGTCTCCACCCTGTTGTCTGAGAAGACCATCTCCCCGGGCGCGTGACTGCTCTGGTTGCTCCGATTCCTGCCCCTGCTGTCGTCGCTGTCGTTGATTATGGAAACGAGGGCGGAGTTGAGGACTAGCGAGCCAGGGTCGAACCTCCCTGCCACCAAGGAGGTCATGGCAAAGGTCTTTCTCCCTCCGCTTGCTGGCGGAGCCGGCTTAACTCGTCGAAAGGCCCCTTCCTCCACCGCCCGAGACACAGACACGTTGTGGACCTTGAACAGCTTTCCGAAAGTGATCCGGAAGGCCTCCCGACTGATCTCGCCAATCCTGCTGTTCTGCATGACGAAGCTGTCCGTCGCCTCCACGTCGGAAAAGGCTCCGGACTCGACCTCCGCGGGAACGTCCAGGCCGTCCAACAGGATCTCCCTGGTGCCGGAGAGGTCCCTGAAGGCCAGACGGTCGATGGCGCCCACAAAGCTGTCCGAGATCTGGATGGAATCGAAAAAGTCGCCGCGGAAGGTATTGTCGTTTAGAACCCCATCCTTGAAGGAGCTCCTAGACACCTGCAGCAATGATTGTACAGTACAGTGTAGTACATACGTAGTTGTCGTAGCCCATCTTCAAGAATAGGAGTCACATTACCTTAAAATGCAGCTTGTTTGGCATGTTGGCTCCGAAGCCGGGATATTTGAGCCCCACCAGAGTGAGGTTGTCGATGCCTTCCAGCGTCACCTTCTCCAGGGTAAAAACCACTGAGGCCATCTCGAGAATGAGACCCGAACAGCCCACGACTGACAGAGACTTGATCTTGGAAGGCAGCCAGAAACTCTTGGTTCCTAGTCCTGTTACTGTGTTTCCAATCACAAGTCTTGAGGTGAACTGAAGCAGTAAGTGAACTTCAGGTAGTACGTACAATTGTTTCTTTTCGACAACGTCATGAGCTCACCTGTGCCTTACACACGCATTTGACCTCAGCACCAATGCACGTGCATCCTGAAAAATCACATATGCTGGCACCTTTGTCATGATGGGTCGGTTGTGGCTTGTCTGTTTTTCCAGGTGTTGGTTCTGTGGTTCCCGTCTTGCACTCTTTCTTGAAATAACTGTAAGCAACGACGTCCTCATTAGCATCAAGGCAGTTCATGGCGCTGACGAGCTTGTTCTCCAGGTCTTGGTAGACAGCAGCGTTGGGATAGTCAGTCTCTTCACCTGTAACATTCCGACCATTAGCAGCGTTATGAACAAATGCAACAGCAACCCTACCCAAGAGCTGGAGTTCCAGCACGAGATCTTCACAACTACAGGAAGTGCCCAGGAAGATCCCCTTCAGCGTGACCCTCCCCGCCAATTCGTCGTCCAAGAACGAATCCTCGGGTTTCAGCACCCCCTTCTCCCAGGCCTCGAAGGAGTTGTGCTCAAGGCTGAGCGTGGCCTTGACGCCGCGGTGGCCGCTCCCGCTCCGAATGCCGCCGAAGGCGCCGTTCTTGGCGTCCCGGAACAGGTTTCCGGAGACGGAGGCGGCCCTACCCACCCTGGGTTGGAAGATGCCGGGGGCCGCCACGCCCAGGACGGTGTTATTGACGAAGGAGAACTCGGAGGCGACAACCACGCGGTCTCCGACGGAGCCGGACTTAATGCGTCCGACGACGTTGCCGGAGATGTTGATGACGTCGAGGTTGAGGGCCTGGAAGGTCTCCGTCTCGAGGACGTCGATTCTGCTCTTGGAGACAGAGATGCTGCGGAATCCGTTGCCGCTGATGGATCCGCCACTGAGCGTCAAGTTCGATATCTCAGAGATGTCCAGTGAGAGCTGGAAAAAAAAATCGCCAATTTTACTGTAGGTGGTGCGGTACATCCTGTAAAGAAAAGCTGTTGAGTGAAATTATTAGCTTACCTTTTTCACGTAAGCTGAGTGTGAGTACTTTGCAGCCAGAGCGCCTTCCTCCACCACCATCTGCGCCAGCCTGCTGAACCTGACAGTCCTGACCGCTCTGGGCCTCGACAGCGCCCCCCGCCCCAGCACCAGCCCGACGCTCCCGCCGCAGTCCTCCAAGTGGAAGAGGCGCACCCTGTTGTTGCCCGAAGGGAGGGCCGTCTTGAGCACCTCTTTTTCTCCCGATCGGAACACCACCTGGCTTCTGTGGCCGCCGTGGCACCTGCACTTGACGTCAATCCAGCTGGACCCGTCGCTGAACCTGACCCTGGTGCAGGCGCAGTCCATGGGCCAGGAAGAGTGCAGGTAGCAAATGTTTCTGGCTTCCCTGGTGTCGTGGGAGCCGGAGAAGCGGATCTCGACAGCGCAACTGTAAGATGTGAAAAGGAGGAAGAAGAAAAAGGAGAGCTTCTTCATGTTGTTTAATTGTTTGTTCTTTTTTTTTTTCTTGACAGCCTCCACGACTTGTGGCGGGGCGGGGGGGGGGGCCGCCGGGGGGGGGGGGGGGGGGGCCCGCGCGCGGATGCGGGGGACGCTACGTCCGGAGCGCACGCCGGGTCCATTGAGCAAATTGATGGACTTGG
>JAAUYM010093719.1_pt1 | contig 10600 bp, 6 predicted proteins | sample 7278001 | NCBI WGS metagenome assembly JAAUYM01 (sample SAMN14350224, study PRJNA611818) | marine sediment metagenome | isolation source: surface marine sediment (1.8m) | place: French Polynesia: Moorea | collected 2018-08
ATAAAGTTGGTCTTTTAGCCAGCGAGCGAAGCGAGCTCAGGCACGAGCTGTCTTTTACTATTGCAAAATCTTACCCAGCAACGCGGGTACATTCAGGCTAGTAGTACATATTACATAAGTTTTTTTCAAACTATGTATAAGTAAAATTTCTAGAAGTCTATGTGCATTCAAGGTAATAAGTGCGAACATGAAACGTGTTGATCAGCTGGTCTTTCTTCCCTCTTCCTCCTCTTACCAAGGATCGAAATAAAATTGAAAAGAATATAGCTACTACCATACCTAAAAGACGTGTTGGAACACATGACCAGGAGGGGATAACTTCATTAATGTTTTAATTGTTGTAAGTCTGTTTCGGTACAGCCACTAAATACTCGTATGTCAAAGGTGGAAATATCTTTTTCTTTTTTAAGGGCAGACGGGCAGGGCTGGGGCAGGAAAGAGGCATGAGCAGCTTGCAAGGAGGAAGACTGACGGGCGTCGGCTGTCCACGTACTTAGTACATTGCAGGCACTGACTGAGCAGGTACGTTACTGTCTGCACCTTGAAGACAAAGGTCATGATGGGGTAGGGGGTGGACTGAAAACTAAGTTGTGTCTTCTGTGCAGGATTTCCTTTCCCCAATGATGTCCGAATCTGCGGAGCCCCTCCCGTCCCCCACCTCCTCTCGCTCTCGTGAGGGGCCGACGACGACCCAGGGACAGAGTAAGGAGAGGCCTCCTCATCCTCCTCATGCTCCTCCTGCTGCTGCCCCGCAGGCTGGGAGCAGACACAACGGGGGAGGCGGATCGAGGGAGTCGTCAGAGTTCGAGTTTGTGGAAGGGAAAAGCAGCGTGGCGCACGGCGGAGGCGTGGCCGGGGGCGTGGCCGGGGCACAGGTGGCGGTGCCGGTGCTGCCGCCCCCACCAGCACCGCTGCCGGTGCAAACCAACATGTCCCCGCTAAGCGAGGCGGTTCCTTCACCCGCCAGTGTGGAGGTGCCCCTGACGATGCAACAACAACAACAACAACAGCAGCAGCAGCAGCAGCAGCAGCAACAGGAGCAGGGTAGTCTGCTGGGCTGGGTGCGCGGCGCGTCCGGCGGCCTCCTGTCCAAGGTGGCGGAGAAGACAAAGAACTCCGTGGAGACGGTCATCACCACGCTGGACCCACAGATGAAGGACTTCATCCACTCCGGGGGGGACGTAACCGTGGTGGTGGCCTCGGACGAGGAGGACACGGTGTCTCCGCTCCGCGAGGCCTTCCAGTCGGCCTTCGGCCGGGCCACCGTCTACGGCCTGCCCACCACGCCGCCGGACAAGGTGGCGGCCCAGCCGGTGGGCTTCGCGGCGGGGAGACAGGGCGCGGCTGAGAGGATCAGGCTTCTGCGCGGGCGCAGCGGGACTAAGGGAGACGGAGAGGGAGAGGGAGAGGCGCTGGTAGGGGTGGAAGGGCTGCTGCTGGAGGTGGGCGACGACGCCTGGGTGGAGATGTCCTGCCTGATGCTGCGCGACGACGCCAGGGACGTGTCCGTCGTGTGCTACTCCCAGCCGACGCCGGTGGAGGCGAGGCTGGTGGCGCGCGCCAGGGAGCTCACCCCGGAGGACTACCCGCTGAGATGGTCCGGGCTTGCCTGCCCCGTGGGCGCCCTGGCGGCCGAGGCCTGGGGCGTGACGCCGCGGGCGTGGCGCGAGGCGGCGGTGGGCGTTTCCTGGAAGGACGCGCTGCGCCTGGCTGGGGCCACGCTGGCTGGCATGTACAAGAGGGCGCTGGAGACCAGAGTTGAACAGATTTGAGTATGGGGAACAGTTTTTTGTTGTTGTACAACATGTTTTATTATTGTTTTTTTCTATAAAAATGTTGATTATCTTGAACAGCGATTAATATTGTTATTTTATTACAATACTTTACCAATGAAGGTGTCCCTGCATTCAGTCGTCGCGAACCAAACTTGCTATTTTCAACTTTGTCGAGATGTCGGTGTGAGTGACATCCCCACAGGATTTGCAACCCACTATTTTGTCAACAGGATTTCTAGCCCGTAACTGTGTCAATACGGCTTACAGCACCATCGTGCATTTATTGTACTAGCCTAAAGCTACCCGCGTTGCTGGGTAAGATTTCGCAACGTCAGAAGACCAAATTACCACTCGTCAATCTTGGGAGGCGTTTGCTAGCTGCCCAAAATAGAAGTTTTATCCGACGTGTTGATCTGGTCTCATTCTGCCCAAAATAATAAGTTCTTTTCGTTTTTGGACATAAAATAAGTACCCTTTTTGGGCAATCTTGTGAAATGTTTTGGGAGAACTGTACAACTTTTATCTATGCAACTTCTCGATTGCGGGCTTTTGAGCCTCAAAAGGCTCAAAAAGCATTTGAGCATCAAATGAGCACCCCTTTTTGGGTACCCCTATAAAAGGTTTGACTACTCATGTCCGTCCCTATTTAAAAAAATAGCACCTCATGCAAATTTTGGGATAATTGGTCCAATGGTAAGCATAAAAATGGTGACCTCTATTTTGACCTCAAAACAACCCTACAGGTAAGATCTGAGAGGACAACGCGAGGAAAATTTACCGTTTTATTTGTCACATTTTTGTCACAAATTGGTCCAGGTCGCAAGGAAGTACCGTACAATTTGCCTCCGTGAATTTAAAACTGTCGTCAAACACTGCAAACCCGCTGCGACTCGGTTAAAGGATTCCCAAATTATCCAGATCCAAGTCTAGAAGGCCCTGAATCATCTGCCCTGGCCTGGCCGCCCCCGTCCCCGCTCCTGCTCCGGCTCCGGCAGCAGGCGGTGCCTCATTCCTTCCTTCTTCTGGCCCACGGGCGGCAGCCGCGGGAGGGCGACCAGCCGCGGCTGCGGCTGCGGCTACTGCTGAGAGGCCAGTAGGTTTTTTTCGGTTTCCCTCGCGAACTTGCTGATGGTCTCCGGTGGGAAATGCTGGTATAGGAGCAAGAGGTGCGTCAAGACCAGCGCCAACACCCTTGTGGGGACCTCCAACTCCTCCTCCTGCTGCGATCCTCTCACTGCGCCGCGCTCTGCCTCTGCCGATAACCGCACGGCCCCAAGGGCCGGGCGCCGGAGGTGGGAATTGCAGAGGTTGCTGGTTTTGCTGCTGCTGAAGGTTGAGCACGAACAGGTTTCGTGCTTCTCCTCCACGTTCGTGAGCCGCCGGGGGAAGGACAGGCGGCCGCAGAAGGCCTTGGTGGCCCACATTGAGAGGAGGAGGAGGAGGAGGAGCCACGTCGGGCAAAGCAGGAGCTGCGGCCGGTGGGCCTTGAGGCATCTCACGCTGGTGCCACATTCCCTGGTTAACGCCTTGCCGTTGGTGTTGCGGAGGAAGAGCTACGTTGAGAAAGTGTGGTGCCGGAGGAACCGGCGGCCTCGCTGCAGCTGGGACAGGCGCAGGAGGCGCTGGTGCTGGCGCTGGCACTGGTGCTGGTGCTGGCGCTGGTGCTGGCACTGGTGCTGGTACTGGCGGCGGAGCTGGTAGCGCTTGTGCTGTCGCTGCCCTATTGCCTGGTGTTCCTTGTGGTGGCACCGCCGCCACCATCGCTCCTGCCGCCGCCGCCGCCGCTCCAGCCGCCGCTGCTCCTGCAGCGGGTTGATGAGCACGGTGCATCTGGCGCTGGTATTCCTCCAAGACCTGCATCTCTCTTTGCCGGATCATCCTGTACCGGCGTCGCTGTGCCTCCCTCAATTGAAGGAGCTCTCCCATCCTGTTGGCAAACCCTTCGTGCCAATCTTGATGGATTTCTGGCACAAGCTGAGCAGCATGCAGGTGATGGTGAGGCCAGTAATGTGGAGGTTGCGGACGGGGCCAGGCGAAGTTTCCTCCGGCAACCCCGCCATCTCTCCTGTGTCTGATCATTGCCTCGATATGCTGCTGCTCACGGATGACGCGCTCTCGATCCTCGGCGTTCTCCCCTAGGATACCTTCCAGACCCGGTGGCACGTCATCCACCAGCAAGGCCCGCTGCTGCTGCCGTCGAGCATCCTCGGTGGCCACCTTCTCCACGTTGACACCTGCTGTCGGGTCATGCTTCAGCAACACCTCAGGCGCTGCCTCGTCCATCTCCGTCTTGGCCTTCAAAGCGCCCCTGGCCACGTCCCTCTCGTGGATCTGGTTGTTGTCCGACCACAGTGGGCACGTCTGCTGCGCGGTGGGCACCCCGCCCTGTCCGTAGAAGTGGTTGTAGTCTCGTACGGGCTTCCGACAGAGGTAGCACATCTGAGCCCCGCACTCGCAGGTCATCTTGTTGCAGCCGTCAGACTTGAGGAAGGGCTTCTTGCACTTCCAGCACTGTCGTATCAGGGCCTCCGTCATCTTGTTCTCGATGTAGGTCCTCTTGCGCACTTCAGAGTCCTTCTCCACCTCGTCACATCGTAGAGGGATGTGAGAGATCTCTTTGCACAGCCGACAGGACTCTTTGCCACAGTCCGGGTTCTGACAATGGAAGATCTTGTTCTCTTCTGGAGTGGTGTCCATGATGGTGGCAAACTCACAAAAGGGGCACCTTTCCAGGCCATCGAGATCAGCCTGCAAAGAAACAATTTGAATTAGGATGACTCTCTCACAAAAAAATTCACAATGACATTTTTTTCAGAAACTACAATAAAAAAAGTTGTTTTCAACATAGGCCTCCTTCTTGGTAATAGGTGTGTCGCATCTCTTGGTCCATGACTCAAAGACTTGGTAGAGGCCATTTCTTGAGAGCCTTTCAAGGGACACCTGAGCAGCCAGCTGTCATGAGCCTCCAAAAAAAGTACACCGTAAAGGTTAGACTCCTTCTACCTGCGTCGATTGGTGCTGCTGGGACCAACGGTTACCAATCTGGGGAACGAGTACCACTACCACTAGTACGTCAAAACACTTTTATAGTGGTAATGCAAAGCCTTGTGAGAAGTGTACGGTAAACACCAGTGCCATACAGCATAGGTGCTATCTTTTTGAAAAAAAAAAAAGAGCGTAAACCTAAGGACAAATAAGATATTACTGTCCTTTGTAGTATAGTGCTTAGTACTACGGTATATATCGTACCTCTGTTTTCCAGTACGGTACGAGCAGGTGGCAAGCCTACTATGCTGAGGGGAAGGAAAGTGGTACACCAATTGAGAAAGGTAGGAAACCCTTGCACCAAAGAAGCTAAGCCAGGAAATCAAAAGTTAGTTTAAGACTCCTTATTGAGTGGTCACCCACCCAAGTACGTACACTAAATCAGGCTCAACGTCGCTCAACATGGGAAACCAAGTGTTTTGGTAAATTGCAAATGCTACGTGTTGTGCGGCATGCCAGAAACGAGCAAGAAAACGTTGAGAGACAGTGTATGTGAGTCCCAGCTGGCAAGGGAATACGTAAGGCGAGTGAGCAACAGTTTTCGTGCACCATTTTACAAGGATGTGAACCTAATGTTCATGCTCGGGATGGTTCTACTGTCCACGAGGTCTGGGGCTAGATACCTGGCAAACGTAAATAAGAAAAAAAATTGTGGGTTTTTTTTCAACCTTGTCATTTCTTGACCCAAGCTACCAAACAATTTGAGGCAGTTTAACCTACGTACAAGAAAGATAGTGTAGTAAGCCAAAAACCATTTAGAGTTTGAGCCGTGACTTGTCGTGGTATCTCAGCCCCGTGATCTATGCTGGGTCCTTGGTACTTTGTGATCTTGTTAAGGATGGTGCCAAGCATCGCGAGGGACATGCCAGAAACGATTGATCGTCATTGCTTGAAGAGCCAACGAGGAAAGAAAATTGCTTTTGCTGCGTGAGTCACCATTACCATGTCTTAAAAAAAAAAAAAAAAAAGACAGAAAAAATGATGTTCCTTGGGCCCATTTTTTGTTCCTCACCTTTTCTACTTCCGCCAGTTGAATTTTTCGCAACCACTTAGAGAAGACATTGGCCTTCAGCGCCCTCTGCAGGGTAGACAGCTCAAAAGAGCTGTCGCATTGGCCCAGGCACACAAGCCCTGTTTTCCCCTCTCCTATGGCAACCTGTGACGAAAAAGAGAGAAAAAAACCCTTAGAACTTTACATACAAAAGCCAGGTTTGCCTTGCTCACCTCCGATGCCCTTTGCACGCACTCCCTGCAGAATAGGTGCCCTCCCTTGCAGGGCAGCATGTCGTCGAGGAGGCACTCGTCGCTGAGGCAGCAGACGCACTCCATCAGAGCGTCCTTGTCCCTGGCCTCGGACACCTTCGCCTCTCGCTCCTCCCTCAGTCGAGCCTTGTGCGCCTCAACTTCACCCTCGATGCGGGCAAACTGCATCTCCTGCACGAGTAGAAAAAAAAAACCAGTTTAGTTTAATCCACCCCAAGTTGAGTCGTTGAGTTAGTTACCTTCAAAAAGTTGATGTCGATTTCTCCAGGGACGGAGCATTCGTGGTCTGGCCTCTTCGTCTTTCTCGAGTGACTTCCCTTCTTGGATCCCTCCAGGAGCTTCAGGGCCTTGTAGCTCGGGTAGTAGAGGCCCTTGGCATCGTTGAACGCCTTGTTGATGGCAACTGCCGAGAGGTTCCTAAACACCTTCTTCAGCTGGCCCATGGCATGCCGCTTGTAGAGGTCAGAGACCTTCCTGGCCTTGTCACTGAAGTAAGTGACGGGATCGTCGTACATGTCCAGTATCTCTTCTGCCGTCACCTCCTGCGAGTACTTCTCCATCATCTCCGCCTCCTTCTGCCGCCTCTCGTACTCCTCCCTGGACGGGAAGTCCCTCCCCTTGCTCTCCAGGCTCTCGTCCACCCACCTCGTGAAGGCGGCGTCGTCGGCGATCAACTCGACCACCCTCTGGTGCAGAAAGTGCGGGTCGGCCTTCGGGAAGAGAGCCTGTAAGGTGGCAAACTTGGACTCGATCTTGTCCTCCTCGGTCTCCTGCGGCGCGGGGATGCTGGCCAGGTCGACCAGCTCTTCGCGGCCGGGCGGAGCTTCAACAACGTTGGCTAAACGCGCTCCCACTTCCTCGTCCTGTCTTTGAGGGCCGGCAGCCTGGTTGCTGCCGGGCAACTCTTGCGGCACAGTCGCCCCAGGGTCGGGAAGGATCTCGGTCTCCCCGTCGATTATGACGGATTGCTCTTCCGCTCCGGCCGACTCTTGCTTGGCGGCCTCCGTCACCCGGGGAGGAGAGCCGAGCAGACCGACGACAGCTCTCATCCCGGGAATCCAGTACTCGGGCGGCTGGCACTCCCTTTTCAGGTGCTCGGTGATGAAGCGCTCTGTCGCCGCCGGCTTGCCAGCCAGCTCCTCGGCCTGCTCCTCCAGGTACTCGCGGGGGGTGCCGGGAAACATGTTGAGGAAGCCAGAGAGAAGCTCTCGCTTCTCGTTCCTGTCGGCCTTGGACAGGTCCACCACTATGGGCGGAGTCCTCTGAGCAGGCCGCGGCTCATCGGCCAGGAGTTCAACGACCTCGGGAGACCTGTTTGCAGATTCTCTCTTTCCTCCGCCGTCCATGCTTGCAACGACCGCGCGGAGGTCTTCTCTCAGGCCGTCCAATGACTTCTTCCCTTCTCCCTTTATGGTACCGGTGGACGACGTCGTCCCTGGGGAGAACTTTCCGTTCCTCTGGTGGTCCTGCCTGTGGGCGCTGAAGTCAAAGGGCCCGTGGAGGAGATCCTCGGTCAGCTCAATCTTGCCCTTTTCTTCTTTCTTTCCGGACGAACCTTTGCCCCGTCCTGAGCTCTTTCCCTTTCCCTTGCTCAATTTGGGTGCTTCATCAATTCCACCGTCTTGGTGGGACTCATCAAACACCTTTTTATTGCGCTTCGTTACTGGCAAATCTTCTTCGTCATCTCTGGCCAATCTTTCGTGCTCCTCCAGATTAAGGTCCAGCAAGGGTCGCTTCTTAGGTTTGGACTCTTCTGTCTTCTTGCTGTTCTTGCTCTTCATGCCGTTGCCGGACTTGCCTTTCGTGAGGTCGGGAACGTCCTGAACGGCGTCGTCGTCCTTGGGGACCTTCGCACCGGCTCCGACATCGTCCTCTGTGTGCTCTTGCTCCAAGAATTCGTTCAGGACAATCTGAGAGAGGGGAAAAAAGATATTAAACGTTAGATAGACACTATCAGAGATGGAAACGCTGTTCTTCCTCTCCCCCCCCTCCAAGGCCAACTGACCAGTAGACGTACCTGGACCCGATGTGGCTTGTCGTAATGGGCCTCCAAGTAGTGGTAGACCTCGTCGAAATTCTTTCGCGGCATCAGCTTCAGGATGAGGTTGGCGTTATCCTCCAGCTCTTTTCTCAGCTCCTCCCTCCTCTCTTCTTCCCCCCTGGCCAACTCCCTCATCTGTTCCAGAACAAACTCGTTGGCCTCCTCCAGCGCGCCGCCCTCCAGGCTGGCCTGTGCAGCGGTGCCCGAGGAAGAGGGCTCCGCAGCGACGGGGGCGGCAACGGCAGCGGCAGCAGCAGCGGCAGCGGCAGCTGGCGCGGGTGCGGCGGCTGCTGCTGCGGCTGCGACGAGGTTGGCGTCTTGCATGGGCGGACTGTCGCCGGCGGCAGCGTTGTTGTTGGGGTCGTTGTTGTTGGCCATGTCCTCCTCCGCCTCCTCGGACAGGTTGGGAAGGCCGTCGTCACTAAAAGACAACCATTAAGGAAATTTCAATTCATGCAAAAGTCATCAAACAAGAGCGACAAGAACGTCAGAGTAACGAAATAATACGAGGTGATCCACCTCGTGAAGTTGACCGCAACAGGGGGGGGGAGGGAGATTAACCACTCAATCAATATTGGTACCACTAGAGCCACACCAATGGCTACGCCGCTAGTGCTAATTAGGAGAGTCGAAATTTGGGTTGCTATAAGGGTTTTTTCTTCACTATTTTAACACCTCCTCTAGCATTAGAGCAACCCATCATTAAATGCACACTAGCCATATTGGTTGTGCAAGTAAACAAATTGCAAGCTAAAGAAAAAAAAAAGGATTAACTGGAATGGTACCAAATACAAGAAAAAGCTGTTCGGAAATAACTAAAGGAAAAGGTCCTGAATGGCTTTAAAAGTGATTACAAGATGTCACCAGTAATCCTATGACCCTGGGACTGTCGCAATTTGATGCCTTTTTCCTACACTGTATCTGGTCGAAGAAGTGATGATTATATCACGTCTATAATATCATTTAGGCGAAATAATAAAATAATTTCTGCCAAGGTCAACAAAAGCAAGAAGAAAAGAAACATGCAACGGAATGAAACATCATGTGCTCACTAATGTGCTGGTCGACGGTCGACGTCCTCCTCCTCCGCCTCCGCCTCATGACGGGTCGGTGTCCACTCCTCTTCCTCCTCCCTTGACAGGTACGGCGTGGAGGAGACGCTGGACACTGACACTGAGGAGGACGAGGAGGAGGAGATCTGGTGTACGGCGGCAGGCTCCCCCCGCAGGGCGTCGTCCCGCTCCTCCATGGCCGCGACGGCGCTGGCGGCGCTGGCGACGCCGACGACGCCAACGACAGCACACCCGACGATCACAGTCGCGTCATCCTCTCGAGCTCCTCCTGGCCGCAAAACAGAGTACTACGGCGTTCAAGTCCCCGTCCCCGACACCGATAGGCAACAACAGCCTTCCTCTGGGCTGGGGGAGCAGGAGGGGAGAGGGAGGGGGAGAAGCGGGGTTGGGACAGGACAGGACAGGACGACGATCTGCGGCGTTGTTTTTTTTTTCCTCCTTTCCTGCTGTTTTCCTTCTCTCTCTCTCTTTGTAAGGAGGCGCCGACGAATTGCAATGCAATCACTTGGGGCGCCCACTAACTAACTATCCCAACCCGACTAACCCAACCACGGCGGCGACAGCGTCTTCTTCTTCTCCTTCCCCGCAGCCGCACCGCACCGCCGACCACCCGACCGCCTGCCCGAGTGCCGCGACGACAGTGCTGCACTCTTCTCCCCCCCCCCCCCAAGAAAAAGTTTTATTATCCAAGCTGCTCCCACTCTTCTTTCCTTCTTTCTTTCTTTTCTTCCTTCCTCCCTCCGTGAACCTGACCGAGCTGTGCTGTGCTGTGCTCTGCTGCTCGACTCCTTCCTCAACTCTTCTCTTTCGTTATCAGCTACGGGCAGACAGACAGAGGCAGCAGACTGAATAACCCACTGAATAAGCTGTTTCCTCCTCTTTCAGCGCATGCGCAGTGATGCGCATTCTTGGTTTTCTTCTTCTGGTCACCTTGCTTTTACTGTACTAGTACACCTCTTTTCCTTTCCCGTCGCTCCTGGATCCTCTCCCGCAGTCTCAGTCTCACTAGTCACTGTTGAGAGTAGCAACAACTAGTGAAAATGGTATCTAACAAGCATATCATACAATACCCAATGTTATTGTTTCGAATCACTCGCACATTTTTGTTACACATTTGTTAGTGAAAACAAGAACTAGTAGAATAAGAACAAGAATAAAGAATAATAGTGTTTTCACCACTTATTACTACTCTCAACAGTGACTGATTCTAGTTCTTGTTTTTCGTACCAAATAACGTAACAGCGTTCTTCGAAATTTGGAAGGAAAACAAATAGAATTATAATTTTAAACCTATGTACAGTCGAAACTCGATTTTACGTATTTTTTCGTCAGCGGGGAAAAATACGTAAAATCGGGTTGTACGTAAAATCGAATCTGGTGAAAAACTCAAATATTGGAGACAG
>JAAUYM010024949.1_pt1 | contig 10596 bp, 8 predicted proteins | sample 7278001 | NCBI WGS metagenome assembly JAAUYM01 (sample SAMN14350224, study PRJNA611818) | marine sediment metagenome | isolation source: surface marine sediment (1.8m) | place: French Polynesia: Moorea | collected 2018-08
AGGTACTGCTCGCGCTTGGGTGCGAGGTTGTTGAACTCTTCCGGGGGGGTCAGCATGTTGCTGGTAAAGCGGATTTCTTTTGCGGGATCTTCGTTGATGTAGGTGTACTGCCACTTCCACTGGTAGCCACGGACCTCGATATCCAGCTCCGGCTCGCCAATGTCGTACATCGCGCTCAGCGTTGTCGTCGCTGGCACCGCCATCGCCACGAGAATCACAATCGGAATGATCGTCCAGATGATCTCCAGCTTTGTGTTGTCGTGGAAATCAGCCGGCTCAACGCCCAGCGACTTCCGGTGCATCAGCATCGACACGATCATGGTGCCGAAGACGACAATGCCGATCACAACGCACACTGCGAAGATGATCATATGCAGCTCATAAACCTGGCGGCTGATCTCTGTCACGCCTTCTCGCATGTTTACGGCGTCCCAACCGGCCAACGCCATAGAGCTGAAAAGCATTAACGGCAACGCTACAAGCCAGCCGTACTTCGCTTTATCCATTACTCTCTCCAAATATTACTGATTCGATCCCGCACTTCCCCGCCGGGACGTAAAGACGCGCCTTTGTTATATCGTCAGAGATAGCCGTTGCCAGCTCGCGTCGGTCACTGACAAACCGACAAGCACCTCAGGGGTTGGTGCTTCATGTCGCTTTTTTCGAAGGACCCGCTATAGGTTTTTCGAGGGGCAATTATAGCAGCGGTTGACTGTTTCTCAACTGACCAGAATCCCTGAAAACGCCGGTGTTATGGGGCTTCAGAAGATTTCGTAATGTTCCTAAAGTGGGGTTATTCGGCGTCCGATGACCCCGGTAAGCGGACGGGTTTCCACTCGGAGGCCGGGCTCGCCGCAGGGACCTCTGCCGGACGCGCTTCACTCAGATCGCACCGCGTACAGTGCCGGGACTCCCCGTCTTCGCCGCGGACGATGTAGACCGTATCGAACGACTGGCAGGCAGGGCAGGTGGCGCCCGCGATAAATCGTCGTCTTGTCACGTGCTGGCCGCCTGCGCGGGCTCCAGAATGCCGTCCTGGCGCAGCAGGGCCTCGACTTCAGGCTCTCGACCGCGAAAATCGATAAACATCTCCATGGCATCCACGGAACCACCTTTCTCCAGGACCGCTTCCAGGAAACGCTCTCCGGTCTGCCGATTGAAGATTCCCTCCTCGCTGAACAGCGAAAACGCGTCCGCCGACAGCACCTCAGCCCACTTGTAGCTGTAGTAACCGGCGGCATATCCCCCGCCAAAAATATGCCCAAAAGCATGCTGGAAGCGGTTGAAACGGGGCGCTTCGACCACTGCGATCTCTTCACGGACCTCATCCAGGGTGCGCTGGATCGCGGCCGCATCACCGTCATATTCGACGTGCAGCCGAAAATCGAAGAGCGCGAACTCGAGCTGTCGCACCGTGCCCATGGCCGACTGGAAGTTCTTTGCGGCCAACATCCTGTCCAGGAGTGCCTTCGGCAGCGGCTCGCCCGTCTCGAAATGCCCCGAGATGAAGGCCAGGGCCTCAGGCTGCCAGCACCAGTTTTCCATGAACTGGCTGGGCAGCTCGACCGCATCCCACGCCACACCGCTGATACCCGAGACATCAGCCGTATCGACCTTGGTCAGCATATGGTGCAGGCCATGCCCGAACTCGTGAAACAGCGTGACAACCTCGTCATGAGTCAGCAGCGAGGGTTTACCCATCAGGGGCGGCGTGAAGTTGCAGGTCAGGTAGGCGACCGGTATCTGGAGAGACCCGTCGAGGCGCGCGCGGCGAGACCGGCACTCATCCATCCACGCACCGCTCTGCTTGTTCGCCCGGGCATAGGGGTCGAGGAAGAACCGGGCAACCAGGTCACCAGCCTTGAAGACATTGTAGGTCGTGACATCTTCGTGCCACGTCTCGATGTCAGATGTCTCGCGGATATCCAGGTCATAGAGTCGGCGGACGACCTCGAACATGCCTTCAATGACCCGGGGTGCCGGGAAATAGGGCTTCAGCTCCTCATCAGAGACCTCAAACCGTGCCTGCTTCAGCTTCTCACTGAAGTACGCCACGTCCCAGGCATTAACGGTCTCGGCGCCAAACTGCTCGCGTGCGAACTCTGTCAGTTCCGCGAACTCCCGCTCGGCCACCGGCTTCGCCTTCGCGGCGAGCTCCCGCAGGAAGCCGAGCACCTCTTCCGGGGTCCGCGCCATCTTGGTCGCCAGCGACAGCTCGGCATAGTTGCCGAAGCCAATGATTCCGGCGAGCTCCTGCCTCAATCCGAGGATCTCGGCCATCACCCCGGAGTTGTCGAACTCCCCTGCATTCGGTCCCTGGTCGGAGGCGCGTGTCGCAAATGCGGTGTACATCTCCTCGCGCAGCGCAGCGTTATCGGCGTACATCATGACCGGCAGGTAGCTCGGAAAGTCGAGCGTAAAAAGGTATCCCTCTTCGCCCTTTGCTTCTGCCGCCTGGCGTGCCGAAGCCATGGCGATCTCCGGCAGCCCGGCAAGCTGGTTCTCGTCTGTAATGAGCTTCGTCCAGGCCATGGTTGCATCAAGTTCATTGTTGTTGAACTTGCTCGAGAGCAGCGAAAGCTGCCTGCTGATTTCGGCAAATCGCTTCTTCTTCTCTTCCGGCAGATCGACACCATTCAGGCGGAAGTCACGGAGCGCGTTCTCGACAGACTTTTTTGCCGCACGATCAAGTGCGTCGAAGCCGTCGCCGGATGCGATCGCCTGATAGGCTGCAAAGAGATCCGCGTTCTGGTTGATCTCGGTCGAATAGTCGCTGAGCAGGGGGAGGCAGGCATCGTGCGCTTCTCTGAGTTCCGTTGAGTTCAGCACCCCATTCAGGTGACGAACCGGTGAAAACGCCTGGCTCAGCCCGTCAGCCTTCTCTTCAAGCACCCGCACCAGGCCATCCCACGTGTAGTCGCCTTCCGCCAGCAACGCAGCAACTGCCGCGCGATTTTCGGCAAGCAGTTTCTCAACCGCCGGCTGCACGTGCTCGGGCAAAATCGATGCAAAGGGGGGCAGCTCGTGCGTCTCGAGTAGCGGATTGCTCATGAAGGATCTCCCAGTGATCGTCGTAGTTCGTCAATAACGACTTGAGTCGAGGGCTCGAAGTCAAACCAGATTGAAAAAGCAGCGGCGGCCTGCTCGACGAGCATGCCCAGCCCGTCGCTCGTCGCTGCTGCGCCCCGTCGCTGTGCCCACTGATTGAAAGCCGTTGTTCCGGACGCATAAATCATATCGTAGCAATGTGTCCCCGGACCCACGATCCCGGCGGGCAGGCTCAGCTGGTCTTCCGTCAGGCCGGCGGAGCTGCCGCTGATGACGAGGTCATAGTCACCGCTGACCGTATCCGCGGTCACGGCGCGGATGCCAAAACGTTCGGCGAGTTCTACTGCCTTCGCGTGCGTTTGGTTCAGCACATCAATGCGCGCTGGTAAACGGGCCAGGACGGCGGGCAGCACACCGGAGACCGCGCCGCCAGCGCCGACGATCAGGATTTGCCTGCCTTCCATTTGCCAGCCCAGGTTGGATTCGATGTCCGTGACCATCCCGACGCCATCGGTGTTGGAGCCCCGCAGGCGGTTGCCGTCCGCCCATACAGTGTTCACCGTGTGACTTTGTTCAGCGGAATCATCACGATCGTCGACCAGGTCAAATGCCTTACGCTTGAATGGCACAGTCACGTTGAAACCGTAACCGCCGCCTGAAATGAAGCGCTGGACGGTACCAACAAAATCATCAAGGGGCGCCTCGATCCGCTCGTAGCTCAGGTCGATGCCGGCCTGCCTGCCAAACGCCTCATGAATCTGTGGCGAACGCGAGTGGGCAACCGGGTTTCCGAATACGGCGAGACGTCTCACAGGTCGCCTCCAGAACAGGCGTGTTTCAAAGTACGAGTGATCGCCCCTTTAAAAGAATGTTGGGCGGGGATCGTGGAGTGACACTGCATCATTGCCTTGTCATTGACTCACCGTTGAACGGACGCGCAAGCTAACGCAGGGTCTGCACCTTTTCAACCGCGCCTGAGGATATAGCCGCCCGAACCCCCACAGACAACGCCATCAATTTCGAGATCTATCAGCGTGGCAAGAACCTCGGTCACAGGAAGCTCGAGCGTCAGCGACAGTCCATCCGCGGTCAATGCCTCTCGCTTGAGGCAGTCAACAATTTGCGCGGCCGTCCCGGTGAGATTCAACGATGGCTCATCGGGCGCAGCGCTGGCGTCCAGGTCGGGAAACTCGTCGAGGACATCCCGCGCGCAGGCAACAAGTTTCGCGCCAGTCTTGATCAGGTGATTGCAGCCTTCACTCTGGCTGCCGAAAACCGAACCCGGTACCGCGAACACCTCTCGCCCCTGCTCGCCCGCCAGGCGAGCAGAGATCAGGGAACCGCTCGCCAGGGCGGCTTCGACAACGACGGTACCTCGCGAAAGCCCGGTGACAATGCGATTCCGTCTCGGAAACTGGTAGGGCATGGGTGCCGCACCCAGCGGCAGTTCGGAAACCAGTGCTCCGCAGGATACAACCCGGTCTGCGAGCCCGTTGTGCCGGGGAGGATAGACCCGGTCGCATCCGCAGGCGAGAACCGCAACCGTAGGCGAATTCAGTTCAACAGCGGCAAGATGCGCCACGCTGTCGATACCGAGGGCGAGCCCACTGGTGATCGTCATGCCTGCTCGCGCCAGGTCAGCCGCCAGCAGGGATGCAAAGCGGCGGCCGGTCGCCGTCATCTTGCGGCTGCCCACAATCGCAATTTGCGGCGTCGCCAGCATATCGGCATCACCGCGCACAAAGAGCAATGGCGGTGGATCGGAGATTGCCGCCAGCGCGTCCGGATAGTTTTCATCCCACAGCGTCACGAGGTCGTGGTCTTTGTTGCTGACCCACTGGATGTCACTGTCCAGACGGGCACCAAGGTCCCGGTCGATCGGCAGAGTCAGGGCCTCGATCACAGCAGGGGGAAAGTTGTTCTCACGCAGCCAGGCCTCGGTGACTTCGGCAAAAAACGTGTCAGCGTCGCCGAACCGGCGAATGATTTCTGCGAGGACGAGCGGATCGCCGTCGAGCTGGCGATGGAGTCTCAGCAGGTCAAAGAGATCGTGACGAGGCAATGCGGCGAACCCTGGGTAAAGGGTTCACAGCCTGCCTTTGAAAGGGGATTCAGGGAGTCGGTGATCTGCTATGGGTTCTGGACGACATCGCCGACGCGAAGGGGTTCGCGCGTCTGCAGTATCAGGCCGTAAGCCATCCGGTCGAACGTGCGGAAGATCATCATCAGTCCGGCCCGTTCGCTGGGCAGGCGGACCCGCTCTCCGGCAACGGTGTCACGCACAATATTGCCCGCCTTGTGGATTGCGAGTACGTGGCCAACCTCGAGCCCGTCACGGTCACCCTTATTGATAGCAACAACATCATTCGGGCCCACGCGGCTCAGACCACCAAGAATGGTCATGATCACACCGTTGACATCCATCCCCGGCGCTGCAGGGAAGAAAGTGGATTCCAGCCGGCGCTCCTCGGTGGGCAGCAGGCGATCGCCGATTCGCACATCCTGTTTCACGTTCATCAGCGACATGGTGTAGACGTCTTCCGTGCGCTCTTCCACAGAAGCAGAGCCCACTTCGATCGCTTCGTAGCCAAGCACCTCGCGGGTATCCGGGTCCACGTAAACTTCACCTGACCGGAAAATGCCGAACACCGCCGAGTCTTCTGTCCAGTCGCCGCGCGCATAAAACTCGTCTCCCGGCCCGAAGATAAGGCGATCCGCCTTGCCCGCCAGGATATATGGCGCCAGATCGAGCGTGTCCTGCTCGACGATGCGACCGGTTGTCAGCAGATGAGCCACCTGGTCGAGCGGAATCGCCGGGATAGAGGATGTAATCGGACGGCTCCGGATCCGGGGCTCAACCTTGAGATTCCGGTCAAACTCGGGGGTCAGCTTCGTTGTGCGCGATGGTGCACCGCGCTCGACCGTGAGTCGCGGCTTGCCGTCGATCATCGTCAGGTAAACGGTATCACCGGGATAGATCAGGTGAGGATTCTCGATCTCCGGATTGACGTACCAGATCTCGGGCCAGAGCCACGCGTCCTGGAGAAACATCGAGGCGATGCCCCAGAGCGTATCTCCTTCGCGGACGATGTACTCGTCGGGATGATCGGGGCGCAGGATCGTATCGGCGGCGGTTGCCACGAACGCGAAGACGCTCAGGAAAACGGCCAGGATAAGGTTTTTCGTTTTTGGCATGGGGGCGATTCCAACCACCGAACACGTTAAAATCCGGCTCTGGCGCGCGAACAGCGCAATTCACCAGAGTCTTGTCTCAGTCAATGTCTCTGGCGATGCTCAACGATCGCGGACGCGCCGGACCTTGAATTTGTCAATATGATCATCATCTTAGCAGCACAAGTTGCGTAAATACTAGAGGTACGTCACATGGCGCTACTGGACATTCTCGAATTTCCCGATCCACGGCTCAGGACGAAGGCGAAGCCCGTCAGCAACGTGGATGGCAAGATCGCGAAGTTTGCCGACGATCTGCTCGAGACCATGTACGCCGCGCCCGGCATCGGCCTCGCGGCCAGCCAGGTCAACGTTCACAGCCGCATCATTGCGGTTGACGTCAGCGAGGACAAAAGCGACCCGATTATCCTCATCAACCCGGAAATCATCGCCCGCGAAGGTGATGTCGAGACGAACGAGGGCTGCCTGTCAATTCCCGGCTTCTATGAGCCTGTCATTCGATCGCAAAGCATCACGGTCAACGCGATCGACCGCGAGGGGAATCCGTTCACCCGCGATGCCGAAGACCTTCTTGCCGTGTGTATCCAGCACGAAATGGATCATCTCGAGGGCAAGCTGTTTGTCGACTATCTTTCCAACACCAAGCGCCAGTTGATCAGGAAGAAGCTGCTGAAGCAGCAAAAGCTCCGCGCTTGAGGATCCTGTTCGCCGGCACACCGGCCTTTGCTGCATTTCACCTCAACGCGCTGCTGGACGCCGGCATCAACGTGGTCGGCGTCATTACCCAGCCCGACAAGCCGGGCAAGCGCGGCAAAACGCTCATACCGTCCGAGGTCAAGACACTCGCAGAAGATCGCGGGCTGCCGGTAACGCAGCCCGAAAAGCTCGCCGCTGCCGATATTGAAGCGTTCGAACCCGACCTGCTGGTCGTCGTTGCCTACGGCCAGATTCTTCGCGACGACGTCCTCTCATTGCCCCGGCACGGCTGCCTGAACGTCCACGCATCACTGCTGCCACGCTGGCGGGGGGCGGCCCCGATCCAGCGAAGCATCCTGGCGGGCGATGACAGGACAGGGGTTTGCACCATGAAGATGGATGCAGGCCTGGATACGGGCGACGTCTACCAGGAAGTCTTGGTCCCCATAGACGCCACTGATACCGCCGATACCCTGACAGCCAAACTGCAGGAGGCTGGAGCCGGCGCGCTCATCGACACGATTACGGCCATCGGCAATGGCAGCGCAGTCGCAATCCCCCAGCCCGCTGAAGGCGTCACGTACGCGCACAAGATCGAAAAGGAAGAAGCTCGCATCAACTGGTCCCTGGATGCCGACCAGATCGACCGACACATCCGCGCGTTCAACCCGGACCCCATCGCCTTCACTGTACTGGGCGACCTGCGCATCAAGATCTGGGAGGCGCATCCGGGAAGCGGGACCGGCGAGCCCGGCGTCATCCTCTCCTCGAGCAAAAAGGGTATCGAGGTCGGCTGTGGACGCAGTTCGATTGTCGTCACTCGGCTCCAGTTACCGGTCGGGAAGGGTACCGTCATGGGTGCCGCCGACGTGCTCAACTCTCGTCGTGAAGCTTTCTCGCCGGGTAACAGATTCGAGTGAACGAATACGAAGCGGTCATCAAACTGCTAACGCCCGTATTGGGGCGCGGCAGGTCTTACGAGCCCGGCAGCGTTGCCGGCGCATCACCGCTCGCAAAAGAAATCGGTTACGGCGTCCTTCGCGACTATTTCCGGCTGGATGCGCTCGTAAACCGGCTGGTCAAAAAGCCGCTGGCGCAGAAACATCTCGACATCCAGATACTGCTGCTGGCCGGCATTTACTCAGTAGATTCGATCAAGCGCCCCGCTCACGCCAGCGTTAACGCCGCGGTTGATGCAGCAGCGGGAACCGGCAAGCAGTGGGCGAAAGGCCTGGTCAACGGTGTGCTCAGGAACTACGCGCGGGAAAAGGAAGCGCTGGCAAAATCGATCGAGAAGTCGGCTTCGGCAAAAACCGGGCACCCCGGTTGGCTCGTTAGGGCGATCAAATCTGACTGGCCGAAACAGCTGGAGAAAGTGCTCGCTGCGAACAACGAGCAGGCGCCCATGACACTGCGGGTCAACCTTCGTCAGACAAACCGCGACGACTATCTTGGCAGGCTCCGCGACGAAGGCATTGGTGCCTCACCGGGGCTGCTCGCGCCGAGCGCCATCTATCTCGATACGCCGGTGTCGGTCGACAAACTGCCCGGCTTCAACGACGGCCTGGCCAGCGTCCAGGACGAGGCATCACAGCTCGTCGCCGCAGTCGTCGATCCTGTTCCCGGCGATGTGATTCTTGATGCCTGTGCGGCCCCGGGTGGCAAGACCTGCCACCTCCTCGAGACAGAACCCGGCATTACGCTGACCGCGCTCGATATCGACGCAGGCAGGCTGGAACAGCTCCGGGACAATCTTTCGAGGCTGTCAATCGAGTGCCAGGTTGTGACCGCCGATCTGGCAACCTGGGAGACCGACGCAACGTTCGATCGAATCCTTCTTGATGCACCCTGCTCGGCAACCGGCGTCATTCGGCGACATCCCGACATTAAGTTGCTGCGCAGAAAATCAGATATTGCTAAGCTGAACGGCGCCCAACTGTCGCTGTTATCCGCGGCCTGGCGGCTGCTAAAAGGGGGAGGGGTGCTCGTCTATTCAACGTGTTCGGTCCTCTCTGCAGAGAACGATGAGGTCATCAGTGAATTCCTCCAGCAGGAATCCGATGCTTCAATCGACGAGACTTTTCCGGAACAACACAGCTGGGGCCACGCCACTCGATCAGGTCGTCAGCTGCTCCCCACTTCCGGCGCCCATGACGGGTTCTACTTCTGCCGACTGATCAAGCGGACTGAGTCGTGAAAATCATCATCCTTGGTGCCGGTGAAGTCGGCGGCAACCTCGCCCAGAACCTGACCAAGGAAGCCAGCGACATTACCGTCGTCGACATCAACGGCGACCGACTCCGGGAACTGCAGGATCGTTTTGATATTCGCACCGTTCGCGGAATGGCTTCTCATCCAGACATCATGCGCCAGGCCGGGGCGGAAGACGCTGACATGCTCATTGCTGTCACCAACAGTGATGAGGTCAACATGGTGGCCTGCCAGATCGCACACACCGTCTTTCACACGCCCACGAAGATCGCAAGAATTCGAACCACCGCCTACGTCGAGGAACAGTACAAGGGAATCTTCAGGGCCGAGGCGATGCCGGTCGATTACATCGTCAACCCCGAGCAGATTGTCACCGACGACATCCGGCGCCTGATCGACAACCCCGGCGCACTGCAGGTCATGGACTTCGCTGACGGCCAGGTTCAGCTTGTTGGCATCAAGGCGCATTACGGCGGTCCGCTCGTTGACCAGGAACTCAGATACCTTCGCAAGCATATGCCGATGGTTGATACCCGCGTTGCCGCGATCTTCCGTCAGAACCGTCCGATCATTCCGGAGGGAGATACCGTCATCGAGGCGGATGACGAAGTGTTCTTTATTGCTGCGGCGAGCGATATCCAGGCGGTCATGAGCGAGATGCGACGCACGGAAGCGCCCAACAAGCGACTCATCATCGCTGGCGGCGGTCACATCGGCGAAGGGCTCGCGCGCCTCGTCGAACAGCGGTACGGGACTCGGATCATCGAGCGCAACCGTCAGCGCTGCTACGAACTGTCCGAAGCGCTGAATCGCACTATTGTCCTTGCCGGCGATGCATCAGACCGCGATCTGCTGATAGAAGAAAACATTGCAGAGACCGACGTGTTCTGCGCGGTCACGAACGACGACGAAGCCAACATCATGTCTTCGATGCTGGCCAAACATCTGGGCGCGCGGAAAGTCATTACGCTCATCAACAATCCTGCATATGTCGATCTCATTGAAGGTAGCGACATCGACATTGCGATCTCGCCACAACAGGCGACCCTTGGCAGTATTCTTCAACACATTCGTCGAGGGGATGTGGTCAAGGTTCACTCTCTGAGGCGCGGTGCAGCAGAGTCAATCGAAGCCATTGCACACGGTGATACGCGCTCCAGCAAAGTTGTTGGCAAGAGACTGGAGCAGATAGAGTTGCCGCCAGGCACAAACATCGGCGCGATTGTGAGGGGAGACGACGTCATCATTGCGCACGACGACGTGCTGGTTGAGCCGGACGATCACGTCATCCTTTTTCTCGTCGACAAAAGTCGAGTCCCGGAAGTCGAAAAGCTCTTCCAGGCACCGTTCACTTTCTTCTAAGCACGACTGATGCATTTCCGGATCACGCTTCGCATCCTCGGCACCCTGCTGATGGTGTTCAGCCTGACAATGATTCCGCCGCTCCTG
>JAAUYM010062022.1_pt1 | contig 10596 bp, 14 predicted proteins | sample 7278001 | NCBI WGS metagenome assembly JAAUYM01 (sample SAMN14350224, study PRJNA611818) | marine sediment metagenome | isolation source: surface marine sediment (1.8m) | place: French Polynesia: Moorea | collected 2018-08
CACAGGCAGTAGATGAGGAGGTTGGCGGAGCTGTTGACCACCAGGAGGAGGTGACTGACGGGGATGAGCGTGTGAACCCACAGCGGGAGGTCGTACTTCCCATGCTTCTGGCAGGTCTAGCAGTTTCAAAGAGACAGACAGACCAAAAAATTGCTTGCAATCTTAATTTCTCTCTTCTTACGTGGACACTGTTGGTACACTATTTCTTGCGTGAGCACTAAGAACTTGTACTATACCACAGCAGTCCTCAGCCTGCCTTGAAGGCTCAGCTACTAGGTAGGCAGTAATTACGTACACGAAATAATGAATGAATGACGCTATCCGCTTTCCCGGAAATGAAACGTTTCCGTTCTCTCTCTCTCTGAGAGAAAAAGGGTGCTTCTTTCTTTTCTTTCTTTCTTTCTTTCTTTCTTTCTTTCCATGTCTGCGTTCATCCTCTGTTCGCGATTCGGCCTATTTTTAAAGCTCTCTCACGTGTATGTTCTCCAACTCGACGGTCTCGTAGAGGCTGAGCGCCATCCTGGGGAGGCTGCAGACGATGAAGACGATGACGATGCAGATGAAGAGCTGCGCCAGCTTGTCCTCCACCCTGCGCCTGCGTGCGTTGCGCAGCGCCACCGCCGCCACGGGGGAAGACGGCAGGAGGACGGCGGCCCCGGCGCCGGCGCCGGCCCCGGCTCCGGCGGTGGCGCTGACGGCGCCGGGCGAAAGCGGCGGCGCGCCTGTTCATAATTTGGGAAAAATCACGTGTTTCTTCCCGTTCTCTATTTGTAATTTCGGCTGGTTTTTTTTTTTTTTTTTGGTGTCCCTCACGTGAATGCGATCCCCTGTTTTCCTCCTCCTCTTCTTCCTTGTCCGGCTCCTCCCCCTCCCTCGCCCTGACCCTCATCCTCTTGCTCATGCTGATCAACGCCGGCGACCCGACTTCGATGTCGTCGACTGACCTCGCGGCGGTGGCGGTGGCGGTCGCCGCGGCGGAGACGGCGAAGACCACGGGAGTCGTTGGCGGCGGCGGCGGCGGCGGCAGCGGGTAGAGGCGCGTGACCGTCCTTCTCTTTGAGCTGCTGCCGCCGCCGTCGCCGCCGCCGTCGCTGCCCCCGTCCCCGCCAACCTCGGGAGACAAGGATGAAGGGTTCTGGAGGTGATGGTGTTGATGCTGCCCGTGCTGGTGGTGCATGGGTCGCAGTCGCTCTTCTCGCTCTTTCACGTCCTAACATGAAGCAGGAGTTTTTGAAAATTATTTTTAGCGATCTGAAGTATCCTATACGCCACACGCAGTTTCCCGAACCCACCTGATAGATCTTCTTGTTGAAGAAGACGAGCAGGATGACGGGCAGGACGCACTGCACGATCAGCTTGCTCCAGTTGACGTACCTGCGTCACGACAAGGAGATAAGTCACGTACTCGTTTTTCGAATAATTTCGCCAAATTTGGACCCCCCCCAAAAACTAATCATCTTTTTTTCCCCCATCGGGATGCTTGTCAATACATCCGTTCTCTCTCACCTTGAATACGTGGAGTCGACCCTGAACTCCGTGTGCCTGATGGCTGGGTAGGTCTCGTTCGTCTTGCTGTGGGTCCTCCACTCCACGGTGGCCTCGAAGTACTTGGGGAGGGAGAAGACCACCGAGCCGAGCAGCACCGGGAGCACGTACTTCAGCACGCGGCGCTTCGTCGCCTTGGACGTGGGGGGGGGGGGGGAAAGAAAAAGTGGTGGCGACCTTTAAAATACATGTAGTATATCGGAACTCCGCACTCAAATTGGACGCGGGAGGAAATTTTGCCGATATTGCAAGCATGATCATCATGGTGCGGTCGACATTCAGGTTTATGGAGAGCAAGATGAAGGAGAGCCTTGTTAATCAATGAGGAAAAGCTGAGAAAAGGTTGTCTAAGTACTTCTTGCAACAATCAAACAATCTTATTTTGTAGAAAAAAAAGGCACAGAAGTTGCTAATATCTTGCTGAACTTTCCAACGTAACCAGTGAGTGTACTGTCGAGTTCTTACCTTGGTGTCGTTCATTGCCCTGTTGTAGTTGATGGGGTTGTGGACGGCCACGTACCTCTCGAAGGAGATGGCCACCGTCATGAAGATGGACCCGGTGAGGGCGATCCCCTGCAGCGGGTACTGCCCGTACGGGAACAAGGCAACCTGGCACGCGAGTAGTAGGGAGTAAAGCGATTAATCCACTTTTAGGGTATATTTTGGTTTCTCACGCAAAAAAAAACCGGATAAATTTCCAAATGCAATGTACCTGCCAGTGCGGCGCGAGTCTGAAGATCTTCCTGAAGCTCTCCATGGCGGCCATGGCCAGGTAGACCGAGTCGTAGGCGGCCAGGCAGACCAGCAGCAGGTTGAACGGGTTGCGCAGCTCCCGGCGCAGCAGGAGGACCAGGCTGAAGGCCGTGTTGCTGGTGACGCCGAGGGCCGCGCACGAGGTCTGCAGGACGCCCTCCGCCCAGAAGCTGAACTGGTCGACGAAGGCCCTCTCTGCCGTGCTCAGCAGCGGGCAGGACAGGTCCGAGGGGTGCTCGTAGTAGTCGTCGTAGTCGGCGTTGTTGCTGCTGACGTTGCTGGCGTCTCCGACGACGGTCGCGTTGTCGGCGGGGTGGTCCATGGCGTGCATCAGTCCGACGTGGTGAAAGACGAGGAGGAGGAGGAGGAGGAGGAGGAAGACATGGTGGCAATCTAGACTGGGGAAAAAAAGGAAAATTTGTTTACTCTTTCATTTGCAGACTTGCTTCATCTTTCGTGGATATTTCTGGAACGAAAAACCAAAGTGATTCAGGGAAATGAGAAGCATTTCATAGCCATTTTTTCCCCCTCCTTTTCCCGCAAAAGCAGCCCTAATGACGGTTCCGTGGATTTTAATTCTGCGGATCTGCCATCTCCGTTCCTAGCAACAGGTCGGATGCCCCCTTTGGTTGAAAAATTCAAACCACAAGCGTTTATCCGCCATATTTGAAAGGGTAACAAAGTTAAGAAGGTGTCCCTACGACGCATGATTTCACAAATTGTCGAAATGTCGATTGTCGTAAAGCGCGCCTAATTTAACCTCGTTTTTGTCTGGTTCTTTTTCTTGGCAATGTTGTTGTCGTACGAATCAATTATGGATTGTGTACGTAATGTTTCATGGTACCTTAATTTTTTTCCCTTAATGTCACGACTTGTTTGTCTCTTATAATAAAGAGACCTTCCTCCTCCTCCTCCTCTTCCTCCTCCTCCTCCCTCCTACTCGACATGCTAGGCCACTTGAGGCCTCAAGTGGCTCTGTGTCCCTCTGTCTGCTCCAATGTCATACGTGAGCAACGACGACAAGTTCAGAGAAGCAACAAAAAAACACATTATGCTAGTTTATGCGCAGATACATACCGGTATATGGTATACCATATACCCGTAGATGTTTCCGGTACGTAAAATCTCGAATGTTGTGCCTACACAGTGACAGGTCTTCTCTTCTGCCTTCTGTATCTGTTAGAGGACTTATCCCACGTGGGACACAAGTTTTATGTATGCTACTTGCACATACCTGCCCCCTTCCAAAAAGACATCCACTGTCATCATCATCACTAGAGTACAATCATCATCGTCTTCACCATCATCACCATTGTTGTCATTATCATCGCTATCATCCTACTGTATGTACACAAATCTACTAGGCTGCGTAGAGACCTGAGTCCTGGCTGACGTGGAGGGAAGTGAGCAACTTTTCTGCTGGCGACAATTGCGTCCATCCAATAAAGGACATCCAAGGCGCTTCTGAGGGAGATTTGCAATACAAAAAGAGAGAAAAGGTCCCTACCAGACAGATTGCTATGTTACGTCAAGCCTTATGTTTTGCCTTGGAAGAGAAGTGATTTGTTTTCTGAAAGGTTGACAAAGAAAACCTCCTGAACTTTAGATATCCTCCCAGAAGGAGTAAGAACTTAATCTTCCTTGAAGACTATCTGAACGTACGTATGTTTTGTTAACTTTGTCTCAAGAACAACAACAACAACAACTCATTGCATTCCAAGACCTGTCGGTTTCCGCGCAGGTAAGAAGAATGCCCTGGAGATCTTTGCAGGTTTCTTTCCAGATGCAGCCTCCTCCCTCTCCTCTCACACGTTGTGTCTGGCGTGCTCAGTGTGGAAAGATGAGTTCCAAAGGGATTCCAGAAGAGATCCGTGTGGCGATGGTTCGTTCCCCCTTCCCTTGTGATTGATGCAAGAACGCAGGCTGGCGCGCCTCCCCTCTACCTCCCACATTCATGCCAGGCCTATATTCAGTTTGTTGTACCTACCAGCACGTGAATTTTCATTTACCTTTTTTTTTCAAAAGTGTGCTGGGCACCATCCATTTAACGCTTCCTCACACCCCCATCAGACAAAAATTCGATTTCTTTTGGGAAAAAAATCCCCAATGGAATTCCCCCCCTCTCCTCAGATTTTCCCCCCAAAAGCTCATTTTTTTCTTTCACAAATGACAGTCACTCTACCCTTTTTGCTTTCTACAATAAATGTTTTTTTCCTGCTTTTTTTTTTTGGTGCGTGCCAGACATGCCATTTTCCTCCTCCCATCTCCTCCTCCTTTCCTTTTCTCCAAGAGCCTGGACAAACAGACATTTCTTTACTTTTTTGTCCCCGCATCTAAAAAAAATAAACACGTCACGTTCTCGACCGACGCAAAGAAAAGGCAACCAATGCCAAGGACGACATAACACAACAGAAGTCTCTCTTTTTGACGGCTGTCAAATGAGTTGAAAAGAGGAGAAAGCAATGAAAGCAATAAAGCACTGGTTCCTTCCAGCACTTTCGTCAACTTATTGCCATTCATCTTACATATAAGTATGCTATAAATAGAAGCAATGTTTACAGGGTGTTCCAAAATGTAGTGGTAAAAGCCGAAAAGTATCAGTGCGATATGCTTTTAGATGATGTTGCTTACATCCTATGAAAAAAATGCTTAAAAGAACCAAGGATTTATTTACTCAAGACCGCTACCTTACTTACTTTTGGGACACGCTGTACTCAACTTGCTGTTTGCCAGGTACCTACCTGTACTATGTACGCTATGACCTCTTTGCTTCGATGATGACATCATTAATGCTTAAAGCCCCAATACCAATTTCTTCTGACTATCTCATTTCCCGAATTTACTTCGGCTGTATTACAGCAAGGGTGTGTACTAGTACAAAAGTGTGCTTCATCAACTTAAATTACTCTTCCTTCCTTTCATCATTGTAGCATGTGCAAGTACTACGTATAAGTATGCGCGCCAAATGTCCATATGCGTCTTGCAGGTTTTAAGGATGCTTTTTTCCCCCTTTCTATCCTGCCAAAAAGGAAGGCCAAGGTTAAAGGCCGTCGTACCGTTTGATCCCCTCCTGTCCTCTGCAATTTTTTTTTTACATCTTCCAGCTCACCAATTGGAAGTCTTCCCTGGGGAAATTTCCCCCATGTCTGTCTACCCATCCGTTTCCATTGGACAGAGAACTGAAAACTGCGTTTTCCCTTTGCATAATTCATGCCCGTGTCGGGTGCGGGTGGACTTGTCAAAAGAAGAACTCTGCTCTAGGTTTATCTGACATGCTCTAATGTGATGTGCTGCCTTTGCCCACATTGACCACGACGTGGACACAGGGCAGCATCCATTGTGCGGGAGGGCAAAAAGTAGTAAAGGCATAAAAATTGAAAATCAATGTGCCTCCCTGAGCTTTTAGAGGGCTCGTGGCACGTCGTGCACGGACTTAAAAACACTTGTGTGCTTTGCAGTTTTGTGAGAGGCAGGATAATTGTCGTATACACTTACCATATAGTATTTCTCCGAAACAGCAAAGAAAGCCTTCTTTTTCCTCCCAACTCATTTGGTGGCCTTTCGTCTTCTTCCCCGTCTCCTTCCTCCCAAGGGAACGCCGGCCCCGCGACTGCGACGACTCAAGGTTAACTTTAAGGTTAAATTTTCTACGCCATTCAATTATTTTCTCATAATTTTAGAAACACCCAAGTGCATTTAAGTAAGTGCACATGTTTGTTTCCCGCACTTGTATGACAATAATTCCAACCAGGAAAAAAAGTAATAAGGAAAAGGGATGCAAAGTGCGAAAATTTGAAAAACGGGAGATGCACTTCCAAAAAATCCCCCCCTTCTTCTTCCTCTGATCCTGCATTGTGACGTATTCACATCCTTCCAATGCTTCCTTTCTTCCTCCCTCGTGTTCAAATTTATTTAGCCGTGTTTGACTTTGCAATCGATGAATGTGTGCACACACATGTGCGTGTGTGTGTGTGTGCACTGCAGGGTGTTCCAGTCGATGTGTGCAAAAGTAGAGGACGTCAGGAAGCACCCTGTAAGTACTACCTTGTGTGGAAAAGTGAAGAAACGCCCTGGAAGTAGCACAGGGTATTCCAGTCGGTGTGTTTCCAAGGGATCAGGAAAGAACACCCTGCAGTAGTACGAGCACGAGGAAAGGGAACCGTTCCGCGTCTTGGAACGGCCATCATGCTCCTCTTCTCTTCCATCCTCTCTTGTTCTCGGTCTTTCAGCTCTTGTTTTGCCTCACCCCCACTCCTCCAACCACCCCACACCACCGTAGCCATAGTCCAGTCACGTTTTTTGTTTTCTTTGGACATGACAGTGATTGCTCTTTGGGAATGGCAATTTTTTGTGGCGTGAGAGCCGTATGGTGTGGCAGGCTTGGAAGAAGAAAAAAACATAGTAGGCCTGCAAAACATGGGCCATTTTGATTTTTAAAAACTGGCCCAAAAGTTGACTGAAAAACCTAGAAATAGGTAAAAGGGGTTGATGGGCATGACAAATAGTTTTTAATGGCTCCGCCCCACCCCACCCAAAATGTGACTTTCCAAGCTCCCTAGCACCAAAGTTTCTGTCCACCCATGGTAACACGTAATGAACTGTGGGTGGCAACCACAGCAAACAGGAAGACAAAGACGGGAACGAAGACACGGTGTCCCACGTAAATTATTCATGGGAGGACTATTAATAACTTCCAGAGGTTTGAACACCGAACCAACCCAAGTGGGAGCAATCCACAGAAACGGAACTGCTTTACACGGATTCAATTACCATTCTTAAACCGAAAGGAAGGAGCAGAAATGCCAGGAAAAAATGTCCGTACCACTCGATCATCATTAATTCCCGAATTCCGACAAGTCATTACGAAAATACTGTAAAGGGGGGCAATCAATACTTTTTTTTTCACGGATTGGAAAGATCAGACCAGAAAGTTTATCAGTAGCAGTGTAGTAGAACTTAATCTCGACATAATCTTGTCCTCTTGTCGGAAGAGAACTCATCACTGAAGCTCAAGTCAGATGCATCTTGCAGGAAAAGTCAACTAAGTTCTGCCAGGCAGACGCCTGCTTGAGGCTGGGATCTAAGAGATTCTAGGTACTGTCATACAAAGGTGGTATGAAGCTTGGTATCCCCTCCACTTTTTTTTTGTTTCGTCTGATTGGAGGTGGTAGACGACACCAAGCAATCGAGATGCCTTGTCGTAATACCACACAGCACCTAGTACTCCCTGTACTGCCTACAGTAGAACTTCCATAAAATGAACTGGTCGGTCACAAGCAAAATGTTTTTGCGACTTCGATGAAAATGGACAACCTAGTATGCCAACAAACCCATTTCTACGCTAGGTTACAAGTTCGTAGATTCCACTGTAATCGATAAGTCCCGCTACGACAATTGGTTCAGCATCTTTCCAAGTTCCACTGTACCACCAAGTTCCTAGAATTGGAGGCGAGATCGAGGGGAATTCTTCTCCCCCTCCTCCCTACCACTTCATCCACGTCTGCCAGATGGAAGGAGCCTCCTACTACAAGTACCTACACAAGCATCGGGGTGGGGGGTGGGGGGGTCAAAGAAAGGCAGAGTACTAGCTTCGCAATGATGGGATGATTCAGTGTTGCCAAGTCGAGCTTGAGAAGGTACCAAATGAGTTTTGCAAAAAAGAAATACCAAGTTAGTGCAACAAGTGGTTTGTCTACACTTGGTGACAATTGATACCACCTGGCAGCTCCGATTGGCCCCCAGGGGGACCACTGACTCACCTTTTTTTTTTGGTGTGTGTAGGATGCGGCGATTCGTGTTGAAGAAACACGTCTTTCCGGTCGGGAGAACCACGCACGGATGAGAGAGAGAGAGAGAGAGAGAGAGAGAGAGAGAGAGAGAGAGAGAGAGAGAGAGAGAGGGAGAAAGAGAGAGAGGGAGAGAGAAAAGAAAGGAGTGATCTCCTCCTCCCACGAGAGAGAGAGAAAGAGGGAAGCATCCTCATTTCTCTCCCACTTTCTCTCTCTTGGGAGGACATGTGGGAGGGAGGGGAGCAGAAAAGAAGATAGACCTCAATTCGAAACTTCCTAACGAGAAAAAATTATGTCTGTTTCTGTTCCCCTCTCCCTCCCAATTAGCACGCAGCATCAAATAAATTTATTTGCCAGACAGACTTTGCGAGATTTGGCAAAACTGGGCAATTTTGTTTTTGGTCTGTCTGGCTTTTTCCCCCTTCCGCCGTCGCGCAGTCAATCATTAGCGAATCCAGATGCAAGTTGCATCTCCAAGTGCATTTTTTCTTAAATTTTATTTTCGTTTTACGCGCTACTACACTTCTTGTCGGACTAAGACTGATCTGATTCGCTCAGACGGGCAGGTTGGGCACGTGGTACGGGTACTTGGACTTCTCCGGCTCCTTCATGCCCGACCCGACGGGACCGTGTCTGGAAAAAACGGAAAAAAATGATGAATACGTTCTTGCTTAGAAAAAAAATATCTGGCGAAAGAATGAGAAAAGAGAAAGTTTCTTGCAAGTCATCTACTTAACAATAAGCACTGTCTCTATAAAGCAACTTAAAAGCACCCAACTTCTTTTTTTTTTTTTTAAATCTTTTTCATTTCCTATAACCATGTTTTTCCTGCTTGCTTTTCCTCCTCCTCCTCACCTCCTCTCCCAGACCATCCTGTGCTTCTGCTTCATGAAGGCGTCCTCCACCCTGGAATGGATGGCCAAGTCGCTGTACTTAATGTAGTAGTTGGTCGCAGCCTTCAGCCAAGTGTTCTGTAATTCCCAACCCCCCCCCAAAAAAAAGTACGTTAATTTGGGAAGCAAACAAACGCTGTACGAACATTGATAATCCCTTCCCCCCCCTGATCCTTCTCCAGCAGTGACCTAAAAATACTCTATGGCTGAAATGACGTACCAGATGATTTCCACCATCCACCATACTACAGTACATTCAATCGATATGCCATCATCAGGCCAATCAAGTCACACCGGCACAAGTTAATAACAGGTCTTCTGCCACTGACACAAAAACCTTCTCTTTCTCCTAAAAAAAAGTTCCAAACCCAGGGTACGTATGTACAGTAGTTATTTTGTAGACCCAGGCATTTAACCACCTGAAGGAATCTACCTGGTACTTGTCACAATGCGCACCCACGTACAGTGGATGTTTCACTTCCCAGCAGATGAAATTTGACAAATGATGATGAGATCTAAAAGTCCACCACTTCTAACTACGTACATACATCCAGCAGCTCTGTCCTGCAACCACACATGGGCACTGGGTCGAACCTTTTATTGGAGGGGGGGGGAATAAAAGATTTCTTCCCTTTCTAGAGGAAGTAAGGGGGGAGTATAGGGTTTAAAAGTCAACCTTTGCATTTTTTTAATAACAAGTCATGGTGTGTCTGCAAGTCTTGCCAGACACTGGCTCTGGCCCCTTTCTCCCTCCCTCCTCCCACGCTGCTCAGGAGACCCGGGACTGGCCTATTTGCATATTTGATAAAGACGTCAGATTCTCCCTCTCTATCTTTCAAACTTACACATTGATTTCACAGAATCTCACATATTCGTCTCTCTCTGTGTGTGTGTGTGTGTGTTACTAACGAACCTGATCTTTACTTCTTTTTTTTAGAAGACAGCTGTAGTGTATGTTACTATTACGGACCAGTAAGTAGTAGCCCATGAACCTAGTGTGAGATGCTGGACTCGTTTAATTAGTGAGGATTGTTTTTCCCTTTGTGCACGCTCCGCCAACTTTCAATGTAGCCTACCTATTGCAACTCTCTGAAAGCCCCTGCGCCCTTGAGCCAGTTTTCGTAACTCGAGTGTGTTTGTCTCGCTGAGACCAATCCCCCGACCTCCTCTTTCAAAGGAGTTTTCCTTATGGCCTCCAAATAGAGGAGGAGGAGGAGGAGGAGGAGGAGGAGGAGGAGGAGGAGGAGGAGGAGGTGAGGTGAGGTGGAGGGAGGAGGGAGGATTACCAGTCCACTTTCCCAACTTGGAAAAATACACCTCAAATCTCCTCTTGAAAGAGGGAGGCGTTGTGTATACGTACAACAAGAAGACTCCTGCGTATTTATGTTGAGGCAACACTTGTGCAATATTTTTTTGCAGAAACCCCGCATCCCCTATTCCGGCGCACGATTTGTTATGCAGTGCTGCCAGGTGCGGCGCACTTGTGCCAAACTGGCTCATTCTGACCCATCCCATCTCCCACCCAGTAACCATGAGACAAGACTTCAATGTGTTCTTATAGGATCACTTTTGTTAAAGTACTACTATTATTTTGTGTCTATGACCATTCCGTTATG
>JAAUYM010101995.1_pt1 | contig 10590 bp, 8 predicted proteins | sample 7278001 | NCBI WGS metagenome assembly JAAUYM01 (sample SAMN14350224, study PRJNA611818) | marine sediment metagenome | isolation source: surface marine sediment (1.8m) | place: French Polynesia: Moorea | collected 2018-08
AAAAAAGTAAGCAAAGCGGGTGAAAAACTTCAGTAAAAAAAAAGAAGACCTAAGGCCGCGCATACCCAACCAACAACGCACCCTTAATAAACTTCCGATGAAGCTCCAATACCGAAATTTTGTTAATAAGCACCGACTGAGCATACAAATTGCTGCCAAACGTGCAAAAACGTGTATGCAATGTGTATATATTCCAACTGAGCTTCCATCTTGCATACCACCGTTGGTGGTTGGGTAGCAATGTACAAATCCAGCAACTCTTCTGCCAAGAAAACTGCATGCATTTTGGATATTCTTTTTCGTTCTTCCTTTCACTGCTATTTTTGAAGCAATTACCAAGCAGAATTCTATTTTAAGCGATAGAATTGTTGCTTGTGGTTACTCCCAATTAAATGGAATAAATAAAATGTTCGAAAGTGGAAGGACATGGAATTTGCAGACTGGAAGGGAAACTAAACACATACATATTAGTATATACTATATACTATGTTTGTTGTGCATTCTAGATATTTAAACACCTAGTGTTTCCGTCAAATGTATGGCTCTCCATTTAATATTTACTCTTTTTAGAATGAATCTTTTAAGCTCTATAGAGATCATCAAAAAAAATACACACCGCATTCATTAAACAGAATCTGTTCGGTTCTAGGGAACGACGCTGATTGTCGCAGATTACCTAGTTCCCCTGTCCATCATAGGAGGATAACCTCTATAAGTGCCTAGAGGACAGAGAGGGGGGAGGAAAGAATTCCTGGCACCAGTATCGATCTTTAGACGTCTGCTGCGCGCTGCCCTGCCTATAGTAGTTATATCCTGCTTTCCTGCCTTTGGCCACGGAGACCGAGGACGCCGGACCAAGCAACAGCTTTCCAACTGTACAGTACACTGCTACGCATTGCAGCCGGCGCAGTTGCAACGAGACACCTAATCATAATAATAATATGCTACATAAAAGTAACTATAAAGAGGAGGGAGGAGACTGAGAAAGGAGGTAAGTACGGACTTAGGAAGAGTTGCGCGAACGTATGTTGTTAGGTGCACTCACGCAGCACAAGTACGAACTTCCTGAGTGGGACTCCTATTGTCAGAAATGAGTTTCAAAACTGTAAACACGTTGGTAGCGTATGTACCTACGGACGTACACACCAGAATTTTGCACTTTTTACAATTGCAGCTACGCAATTTGTGTTTTCCCCCACCGCGGTCGCCGTCATGCGAGGCCGCACCAGGAAGCTGCTGCTGGGCGCGGGGGGCGCCGGGGCCGCCGCCGGAGGCATCCTCCTCCAGAAGCTCTTCTTCTCCGCCGACAGGCACGCCCAGAGGACGGAGGTCCACGTGGCCAGCGTGAAGGCCGGCAACGGGGTCCGCCCGGCCCGCCCGCTCCCCTCCAGGAGGGAGATGCTCTCCCGCCTGCGCCGGGAGCCGCTGGACGTCCTGGTGGTCGGGGGCGGCGCCACCGGGGCCGGGTGCGCGCTGGACGCCGCCTCGCGCGGGCTCAGGACCGGGCTGGTGGAGGCGGACGACTTCGCCTCGGGCACCTCCTCCAGGAGCACCAAGCTCATCCACGGCGGGGTCAGGTACCTGCAGAAGGCCATCATGTCCCTGGACTACGAGCAGTACAGCATGGTGAAGGAGGCGCTGCACGAGAGGGCCAACCTGCTCGACATCGCGCCGCACCTCTCCTTCCCGCTGCCCATCATGCTGCCAGTCTACCAGTCAGTGCTCTTCAGGCACCCAAATGTAAAAATTGCACTGTCCATCTTGAAAGGTCAGGGATTTTTTTTTACCTGTAGGTGGTGGAAGTTGCCCTACTACTGGGCCGGCATCAAGGCCTACGACTTGGTGTCGGGCCGGGAGTGCCTCAAGCCGTCCTACTACCTGAACAAGGACCGGGCTCTGGAGGTCTTCCCGATGCTGAAGAGCGACAAGCTGAAGGGGGCGATCGTGTATTATGATGGTGAACCTCATTACGAATTGTTGTTGTTGTTAAGGTGCACCACCTTATTAAGGTTCTCTCTTTTTTTTTTTACAGGTTCGCACAATGACTCCCGAATGCGCCTCTCCATCGCCATCACCGCGGCCCGCTACGGCGCCGCCATCGCAAACCACACCAGAGTGATGGGCCTGCTCAAGGACCAGAATGGAAAGGTCTGCTGTCTCTCCATACTCATCACTCGTCCTTATCACTTCCCCATAGAGATTCCAATCAAAGAAAATTACTACTATACGTGTTTTCAGGTTTGTGGAGCGAACGTGCGGAACGAGTTGACCGGCGAGGAGTTCCCCATTCAGGCAAAATGTGTCATCAACGCGACCGGCCCCTTCGTGGACAGCATCAGGAAGATGGACAACCCCGAAGTGAAAGAGATCGTCTGTCCTTCCGCAGGTCAGCCAGGGTTGAAAAAAGAAGGGGAAAAAAAAAGCCAGGCAAAGCAGCTCTTATTGCCGTTCCCCACGTTCCTTCCATCCAGGCGTGCACGTGATCCTGCCGGACTACTACTCCCCGTCCAAGATGGGGCTGCTGGACCCCAACACCTCGGACGGGCGCGTCATCTTCCTCTTCCCGTGGCAGGGCTTCACCATCGCCGGCACCACGGACAGCCCCTGCGAGGTGACGCACTCCCCGGCGCCGTCGGAGAAGGACATACAGTTCATCCTCGGAGAAGTCAAGCGCTACCTCACGCCAGACATTCAAGGTGACCTTTCAACGAGCGGAGAGGGGTCGGCGCAAGGATAGGAGGACATATTGATGCCATATTTTTTTCCATGCCGATTAGTCCGGAGAGGAGATGTCCAGTCCGCCTGGGCCGGCATCCGCCCGCTGGTGAGGGATCCCGACAAGGAGGACACCCAGAGCCTGGTGCGCAACCATGTGGTGCACCTGTCCAAGCCAGGGAGACTGGTGACTATCGCCGGTGGAAAATGGACCACCTACAGGGCAATGGCAGTGGAGACGCTGGACAGGGCTGTGAGAGAGCTGGAGCTTCCCGCAAAGAGACAATCGCAGGTACTGAGAGCGACCGCGACCGACCGGCAAGCAGTCATGCAGCATATGCTACTAGGTTCTGACCTTTCTCGACTTTACTATTGTATATACATATATAGACTGATGGGCTTCTCCTTGAAGGCGGACATGGCTGGACCCCCACCATGTTCATCAGACTTGTACAGGATTTTGGAGTGGATTCAGAAGTGAGATATTTTTTTTTAATGCGAGGTGTTTTTTTTTTTTTGTCTCTAAGTTGGCAGACGTACTATTATTGGTGCTTTGTTTTTTAGGTAGCCAGGCACCTTGCAGAGACGTACGGAGACCGGGCTTTCGACGTTGCCGAGCTTGCAAGTCTGACAGGAAAGAGGTTTCCGGCCAAGGGAAGGAGACTACACGAGGATTTCCCGTACATAGAGGCAGAGGTGTGTGTGTGTGTGTGTGAGATCAAAATGTACGTACGTAACACGAGAAGGGTGTGGGTGGGTACCGGTAACCTTGGCTGTGACTGCTCGAGCCTGTCCTTGGCAGGTCCGCTACGCCTGTCAGGAGTATGCCGGCACGGCCGTGGACGTGATGGCGAGGAGGCTCCGCCTCGGCTTTCTGAACTCGCAGGCGGCGGAGGAGAGCCTGCCCAGAGTGGTGGAAATCATGGGTCAGGAGCTCGGCTGGTCAGGCAGGGAGAGCAGGAAGCAGTTGGAGGACGCTATCACCTTCCTGCAGGTGGAGATGGGCAAGGACATGAACAGGTCCTGAAAATGAGAACCTGTTTAATGCTCGAAATTCGAAACAATTCGAAACTTGTCCTCGATTTCTTAAAGGCAACAAACCCGCACGGAGGCTGAGGTAACCCTGGGGAAGGCTGACGTCGAAAAGTACGTCAGGAGATTCAACCAGCTGGACAAGAACAGGACGGGCGTCGTTCCAGTCAGTGACATCAGGAAGCATCTGGAGGTGGCCACTATCCCCTTCTATGCGTTCATATATTATTTTTTTTTTTTTAAAGGAGACCCATTCTCCCTTTTCGCCCCTTAGGAAGAAGGTGAGCACGAGGAGAGCCACCACCTGGGGGTCCTGGTGCAGGATCTCCAACTGGCCACCAGCGGAATGGCCAACATTGACGAGTTTCTCAAGGTATGGAACGGACGAACGACCAGCTACTTCCACTGCTGTTATCTTTATCCCTTGGTCAACCCCATTACTTACTTTTTTTTTTAAGTTGATGTCGACGGTGAAGGCAGGCTCATCCGTTAGAGGGTCGACGTACGGGCAGCGCATGGAACGAAGTGGAGGGGGCGTATGATAAAAGGCTTTCCCACCCCTTCCTCCACTCTCGATTCCTACAACTCCAACCAGTCACCATGGCACTAAGGGGGCTTCTACGGGTACCTCTACCTCTCTCTCCGAGTACCGTCCTCGGCACCGGCTAAAGGATTTAAGGCACTTTGGAAAAAAAAATCAACGGGTGAAAGACATAGAAAGTACATATATTTATAAACGCTGTATGTTGTAGTCCGATCATAGGAGTATATATTAGAGGTTGGTTGGGACGAGCGATGCGAGGAAAAAGGGATGGGGAAAAACGCTCTTCTTGCTTCGTTACATGGCACCGAAATTTTTGCAATGACCGATCGAGAAAAAAGAATTAAAATTCTGCTGCTCACTAATTTCGAAGTTTCTTTTCGCGCGCCGCCACAGAAAGGAAGCAGATCAGACCCACTTCCTTTTCTCCCTCTCCTACAGGGTTCACCTGAAGACTATCCTAACTCACCACAACACCTCCCTCTCCCCCAGTAACCTGATGCGCAATGCCAATTCAGGTATAGCGAAAGGCCGGACTTGACGACATTCTTTTGGGGAGGCGTAGGATGGCAGAAAGAAAAGGCCTTCTGGTAGGTCTCTCTCCGAAGATGAGCATGTTGGCCCAATCACCCACCCACCCAACAGAGAAAGAGAATGAGAGGAAAGAGCGACGCCCACGTACTTAGTATACCTAACACAGGGAGCTTTCTCAGAGAGCGCCCATGCAGTCCTGACGGAGAAAGAAAGTTTTTCATTCGGCACCCCACTTGCTGCTGTTGCTCTAGAGGAAGCGGAAAGGAGCGGATGTTGTGTGTGTGTGTGTTGTGTGATGGTAAGGTGGCCTTGAAGGAGTGGGAGGACGAACTGGCCACGTTTTCGACCTGAACGGACACGACTTCCACCATGGGCGGGTCGGACGAGGTCGGCGTCGTCTCGGACTTGGGAGACGAGCCGGAGATCTACTACTACCCTGCAGGTGAGAGAGAGAGAGAGAGAGAGAGAGAGAGAGACGGAGAGACAATAGTTCAGTCATGCATGAAACTCTCTACCGGATTGTTGTGCCTAGTACGTACACCAAGCGCTAACCAATCTTTTCTCAGACGACAAGCTGAACTACTGGATGTTCGCCATGATCGGCATCGGGTGCGTCTTCATCGCCTTTGTCGGCTTCTCCCTCTACATCATGTGGTCGGTGTTTCTTACTTATTGAGCAGCCCTTTTTTTTTTTTTTTGGTGACCAACAACTATTTTTTTTTACAGTCGCGACAAAAGTCGGAGTGCGCCAGGATGAAAGAGGAGGTGGAAAAGGAGTAATAAGGATCAACTTCCACAAGAGGATTCAAGACGCTTCCAACAAACGACGATTGCAATGCAACTTTAACAAATCATCTTAAGTGTAGCACACTATATTTAGAAAACATATTATCTGCGTAGTATGTACTAGTGCAACTACTAGTACAGTACAAGGAACGAGAGGAAGTCAAGCAAAAACTAGACTAGTGCGAAACCTGCAAACCAGTCCTGAAAAAAAAAACCCTTTGTTAATGACTCGTGTTTATTGCTGATTTTTTACGCGAAACACGAATAGGAAAAAAAAATCTAACGGAAAAATAAAGCTCTCAGAAATATCCATCGTTTATGGAACTATAGGTACAAAAAGTTTACCTTTTGCTTGGCTTCCCCTTGTATCTAGAGACGCCTTGGGTTTTGGAGTTTGGCGAGACTGACAGCAGGACAAGAAAGGACAACGCCCAAACAAGGATGAACGCACCCTTTATTTCATTTTTAAACTGCGAATCTTTACCGTCTCTAGTACGTATCATATACTGTAACAAATTAACTGGCATGATTAGATGTGCAGTTCGATCGCCATATATAAATCTATGTATGCAACCCGACCTTAAAGGAGACCGCTGAGAGAAAGATCAACGAAAAAAAAAAAATAATAAAAAATACTAGTCGAATCTAATAAAGCATGGACGACAGTAGAAATCTTCCCTATTTCTTCCCTTCCCCTCACGAGTTAAGCCCCAGCGCGTGGAATATCTTGGTCTTGATCCCCGCGCCCTGCTCCTCGTCGTACTGCACTGAGTCCAATGACTCCCTGGATCCCCGGTGCCTCCCTGCGGCGCCCGGGCCCGAACCTGCGTCGCCGCCTCCCTTCCCCGGGGTCGACCCGCCGCCGCCACCGCCTCCTCGGCTCCTCCTGTCTTCCTTCTTGCCGCTCTTGCCCCCGCCCTCCTCTTTCCTCGACCTGAGGGCACAGTCCTCCAGGGTCTCCGCGGCCTCGTACTTGCCCTGTCGTCTGTAGAGGGCGCCCAAGTTCTTGAGCGTGGTCGTGACAGTCGGCGAGTCCACCTTGGCGGCCTTGTGCCACCCGCCGTACTCCCCGTAGGGCTGCATGTCCTCCAGGCTGTTCTTGTTCTCCTCGCGCTCCTCCGCCACCTGCCAGATGGGCTTGTTCTTGTCGTCGATCGATCCGAACTCTCTCTCGTGCGCCCTCGTCAGCACCTGCTTGTAGAGGACCTCCGCCTCCTTGTACTTGCCCTGCTTCAGGTAGGCGGACGCCAGGTTGTTCTTGGTCTTGGCCACGTTGGGGTCGTCCTGTCCCAACTTGTTCTCGTAGATGTCCAGCGCCCTCTGGTAGTACTTCTCCACCTCCTCGTACTTGCCCTGGTTCTGGCACAGCAGCGCGAGGTTGTTGAGCTGCTTGGCCACGTCAGGATGGTCGCTCCCCAGCACCTTCTCCCGGATCTCCAGAGCCCGCTTGCACAACGGCTCCGCGTCCTTGTACTTGCCCCTCTTGCCGTACAGCACGGCCAGGTTGTTCAGCGTGGCCGCCACGGCGGGATGGTTCTCGCCCAGCGTCTTCTCTCTGATGGTCAGCGCGTCGTTCAGCAGGTTGGCGGCCTCCTTGTACTTGTTCTGATCCCTGTACACGAGGGCGAGGATGTTCAGCATGGTAGCCACGTCAGGGTGGTCGTGTCCTGACGTCTTTTCCAGGTCCTCTAGCGCCTGCTTGCACAGCGGCACGGCCACCTCGTACCTCCCCTGGGAGGCGTACTGGATGACCAGGTTGTGCAGGGTGCGCAGGCGGGCGGGGATCTCGTAGCCGGCGTTGGCCTGCTGCACGTACTGCGACGGAGGGGTGGGGGAGCCGGAGCTGCCCTGGACCTGGGACTGGGACTGGTCCTCAGGGTCCTCGCCGAACAGGTCCTTGGGCTTCACCTCCCCGCCGTCGCCCTCGCCGCCGCCCGTGCTCTCTTGGAGCTCAGAATCGTACTTCTTCATGGAGTTCATGAACTCCAGGTGCTTCTTGTCCTCCTCCAGCTGGGCTGTCACCTGCTCCGATGCCTGCAACAAATTATATCATTCAGCAACTATAAGTCTGGGTTTTTTTTCCTCCTCCCATTCATGTTATCATACCTGGAGCTTCTGTTGCGTGGTGGCTAACTCGTCCCTGAGCCAGGCGTTCTCCTGGCAGAGCCTCTTCACCTGCGACCTCAGCTTCTGCTTCTCCGCCTCCACCGTCTGCAGGTGGGAGGCCAGCGCGGACATCACGTAGGCCTCGTCCAGGCCCAGGTCGATCATGGTCAGGGACTTCTCGATCAGCGCGCACTTCTCGTTCAGGATGCTGTCCTCTGGCGTGGGCGCAGGGGACCCACTTGACGATGCACCTCCTCCTCCTCCTGCTCCTCCTCCTCCTCCTCCCCCCGCCACCGCCTCTTTGGCCTGCCTCATGCCTCCAAGCATGCTCTGGTGCTCCTGCCGGAGCGCCTCCAGACCCTTTGAGATGGTCTGCGCGTTGGACACGATCTCCTCCTGAGAGATTGCCATCGCGCCGCCAAAAGCACCCACCTCCCTTCTCAGGATTGACGGAGGCGCTCTCCAAGAAGAGGAAGTCGCCCGGGATGTCCCTCTGGAGGTCTGCGGACCTGGCCTTTGTCACTTTGTCCCAGTCTCAATCGCGGTCGCAGTGGCAGCTTTTTTTTTTCTCCTGTCTCAGGGCGCTGGCTGCACACACAGAGACAGGCGCAGGCACACAGAGGCACACACAGGCACACAGCGCACAGGCAGACGCCAGCAGCAACCGCAATTTCCTGTGTTGCCAGGTGGATTTGGAAAAAAGTAGCCCAAAGATGGGTCGAAAAAAAATAACACATGGGTGATTTGGGAGGGGGAGGAAACACCAAATACGCTCTAGCAGCTAGTTGTCGAAAATTTATGCGTGACATTCGAGGTTCGCCTTCCAGTTTTTACCACATCTTCATTCATAATCTTTGGTCACTTTGGTCACAACTCTGCTATCGTTGAGAGCTCCGCCCTTCCCTTCCCTTCCCTTCCCTTCCCAATTCCCTTCCCTTCCCTTCCCCTGTACACTGTTTCCCTCGCTCTCGCTCTACCCTATCCCATAAGCGCCACCTCCATTCCTTCGTGTCGCGGTCGTAGTAAACGTCGCAACCACTCTATGGTCGCAACGTTGATCAACTATACTACAACCTACTAAATAGTCATGCCACGACGACGGCGAAAGAGCTCCTGCTCGTCAACCTCGGCCTCATCTCCAGACCGTCTGAGGAGACGCCCAAGTCGGGACAGGAGAGGAAGGAGGAGGTCCACCTCCTCGGACAGGTCCAGGTCCAGGTCCAGGTCCAGGTCCAGGTCGCAGCAGAGGCGCCACGACCGAGAGAGAAGGAACAGGAGGAGGTCCAGGAGCTTCGAGAGGAGGAACGGACGCCACCAGGAGGGAGGAGGAAGAGAGACCTTCAAGAGGTTCGACAACCACGGGACGGAGGAGCAAGAGGAGAGGTGGCCAAAGGACGGATTCAACTCGCTGCAGCAAGAGAGGCCGAGGGGGGGAGGAGGAGGAGGAGAGTGGGGAGGAAACAGGGGCCGGTTCGGCGGAGGAGGCAGTCTGGGGGAGGAGTTCCTCGAGTACAGGAGGTCGCAGAGGATGGAGATCTGCGAGGCGGGAGTCGAGGAGATCTGGGGGAGATCGCCGGACAAGAGCTCGGGCTCAGACCAAGAGGAAGAGGAAGGGGAGGAGAAAGGACGAGGGGAAGACAAGGAGAAGAAGAGGAATAAGAAGGGCAAAAAGGACAAGAAAAAGTCGAAGAAGAGGCACAAGAAGAAGTCGAAGAAATCCAAGAAGAAGAAGAGGAGGAGGAAGAGCAGCAGCACCTCTTCCTCGTCCTCCTCCTCGTCCGGCGGCGAGGAGTGGGTAGAGAAGGAGTTGGAGCCGCGGATCGGCATGGAGGGGACCTCCTCCTCGGTCCTCAGGACTGGCGGCGGTGTCGACGACGACGAGGAGGAGGAGGACGACGGGATAGGTCCGCAGCTGCCGACCAAGGTGCAGCTGACCCACAAGGAGATGGGCTCGGCGCTGCTGCCCGGAGAAGGGTCCGCCATGGCCGCGTACGTCTCGGAGGGGAAGAGGATCCCGAGGAGGGGAGAGATCGGGCTGACCTCGGAGCAGATCTCGTCGTTCGAGGAGGAGGGCTGGGTCATGTCCGGGTCCAGGCACCGCAGGATGGAGGCGGTCCGCCTCAGGAAGGAGAACCAGATCTACTCGGCCGAGGAAAAGCGCGCCCTGGCCATGTTCTCCAAGGAGGAGAGACTCAAGAGGGAGAACAAGATCCTCGGCCAGTTCAGGGACCTCGTCCATGACAAGCTGAAGAAGACCAAGGACTGACAACCTTGGGGGAAATGCGCCCATTCTTTTGTTGGCAGATTCATCCGACTGAAGGACAGACAAAACGAAATAAGAAGAAAAAATAAAGAAATGTAACATAATTATCATACTGTGAAGTGTAGCACTATCCATCCAGCTTCCTCAAACGCGCCATCCGACCTTTTCAGAAGTCAAGAAGTCATGGATGACGGGGACAAGACAGACGGTGCTCTTGAAATGATATCCGAAAACGTAAAGGAGGAGGAGGAGGAAGAAGCTCTGTCGAAGAACGCGAGAAAGAAGTTGGCTCGGCTGGCGCGGCTGAAGGCGAGCAGGGAGGAGAGGAGGAGGAGGGAGAGGGAGAACAGGAGACTGAAGAGGAAGGTCGAGGGAAGGAAGAAAAAGGAGGATCAGATGTCCCAAAGGTTGGGAAAAGAAACTAATTGTAAAAAAAAAAAAAAAATCAATGTGTTTGTAACGGGGCTATTTTTTCTCCTCCTGCCAGGAAGTTGGAGCTGGAGAAACTCCACGACGGCTTGAAGAACGGCGTGAGGGTGGCCATCCACTTGGGCTTCGACTCCTTGATGAGCGACAGGGAGCTCGGAAGCCTAGCGTCCCAGGTGCGCAGGGC